>Ga0187815_10000413_pt1 | contig 20783 bp, 16 predicted proteins | sample NC_S_5_FD_132962 | JGI IMG/M metagenome (GOLD analysis project Ga0187815, IMG submission 132962) | Wetland sediment microbial communities from Neuse River Estuary, North Carolina, USA - ASW-S_5 | ecosystem: Environmental > Aquatic > Freshwater > Wetlands > Sediment | place: USA: North Carolina...
TGCGCCTGCTCGCCTTCGCCGCGCCGCTCGAGCTGCTGGTCGGCAACGCCTATGCGGTCTTCGTCGCCATGGGCCGTCCGCGCCTGTTCACACTGACCAGCCTCGTCAATGCGGCGGCGTTTCTGCTGCTGCTCGGTTTGCTGGTGCCGGCGCATGGCGGGATCGGCGCGGCGACGGCGCTCGTCGGCGCCAGCCTCGTCGGCGGCAGCATCAATCTCGTTCTGGCGCAACGGCTCGTCGGATTGCCGACGCGCGAATTGATTGAAGCGCTGTGGCGGCCGTTCACAGCCGGCGCTTCGATGGCGGCGTTCCTCGGCGCCTTCCGGCAGGTCATCGTCTTTCGATCCGGTGCCGGCGGCGAGGCGCTGGCGTTGATGGCATGCGTCGCACTGGGCGCAGCGATTTATGCGGCGGTGTTGTTCACTTTGTGGGCGTCTGCCGGTTATCCCAAGGGCGCCGAGGCGACGATCGTCGAATTCATCGGCGCGCGTCTGCCGCGCTGGCCGGTCCTGGTGAAATTGTCGGCCGCGTTACGCGCCGGCAAGTAATCGCATCATCCTCGGCGTTGCTGTACAGCGGGTTGCGCCACGCCGCCGCGCTGCTTGGCGGCGATGCCGGCAGGCACCGGCTTGGCCGCCGGCTCCTCCGGCTCACGCATGGCAAAAAACCCAGTCGTGACGCCATTGTTGCCGGCGCGGTCGTTGACCACCCACCAGTGGATCACCATGACGATGCCGCCGAGCGCGAACAGGAAGAAGATTGCTTCCATCGATCACCTATCCGGTTGGTCTCAGTCGCCCGCGCCCAGCACCGGCCGTGCGGCGGTCAATCGCGTCCGTGCAGCAGCGCGCGCCGCCTCGGGCGAGAACAGCTGCCGCTTCGTTTCAGGCGCGAGCTCGGCCACCACGATCCGCCGCGTCGCCGCCAGCATGACCAGCAACGTGAAGTAGAAGTCCCAATACGACAGCGACAGGAATGAGCCGCCGACATAGAAGCCGACCAGGCCGACCATCGACATGTGGGCGAGGTCGTTCGCCCATTTGAGCTTGGGCACGTTCTTGGTTCGTCGGATGATGTAGCGACAGTTTTGCATGCCGACGACGGCCAGCGCGATCCAGAAGAACAGCGCCGGGAAGCCGTTCTCGCCCAGCACTTCGAACCAGATGCTGTGCACTGCGCGCGCCGTAGTGCCCGGCGAGTACTGGTCCATAACAGACTGGATATAAGGACCCTTGAAGCCGACGCCGACCAACGGCCGTGCCAGCGCCATCTTGGTCGCCGCTTCCCACATCTCAATGCGGCCTTCAGCCGACGAGTCCTGCTGATACGTCTGAATGGTCTGAATACGCTCGACCCATTGCGCTGGCATGAAGCTGATCGAAAATGCCAGCACGACAACGATGACGACGCCGGAAACCACCTTCCGCCTCGAGTGCTGCAGCAGGAACGGCAGCATCGCGATCAGCGCCAGGAACGAGCCGCGCGAATAAGACGCCAGCACCGACAGCAGGCACAGGCCCATGGCCACGCGCGAGCCCATGCGCAGTAAATCGTTCTTCGATTGGCGGCCGAGGTAATTGATCAGCGGCAGGAGCACGACGAGTGCCGCGGCGATCTGGTTGTTGTCGCCGATCACGGTCTGTGGCGGACCCCAGATGCGGTAATTGCCGCCAGTCACCAGTGCGAACAATCCGCCTTTGATGCCGTAGAATGCGACCGCGATCACCATCACCCACATCAGCGCGTGGATGCGCACGCGGTTGGTGAGCAGCGCGGCGGTGACGAAGACGTAGATCATCGCCTTGGTGGTCAGCCACCATTTCGGCCAGGCTTCGTCCGGCACGATCGCGAAATAGGTCGCGATGGTGTAGGCGACGATGAATCCCACGAGCAGCCAAGTCGTCGGATCGTTCGGAATCTTGCGCCGTTCGACCACCAGCCAGCCGAGGATGCCGGTCAATCCGACGACAAGCGCGAACGGGATCGCGTCGCTAATTCCCCAGGTCAAGCGCTGTGGGCTGCCGAACGAGATGTAGGACCACAGGAGCACGGCGACGAACGGCGAGAAGAACGCCGCCGGCAGCATGGCGAAGATCGCGGTGGTGAAGAACAGTGAGCGCATGTACGGGTCCTCAGCTCCTGGCGTGCAGCGAGCCGTGCGGCATGAAACGGCCCGCCGCTTCGGCGGCGGTCTTGATCAGATGATGTTCGGCGCCAGTGGGCTCGCCGGAGAGGCGCCAGACAACGAACTGTGTGCCGATGTGCGTCAGACAGCCGGTAAGCACCAGCGCGAAGAAGCGCGCTAGGCCGGCGGCGAATTCGCGCGGCTCAGGCCACAATTGGCCGAACCAGAGCACGACGGCGGCCATCACTAGCGCGGCGAATGCGGTACGCCAGACGCCGGCCAGCGCGGTGCGGAATGCGATCCCGGCGAGCGGGAAGATGTTCGCCGACCACAGCACCATGTTGAACATCGCCGTCACCATCATCGCGAACGCGGCGCCGTTGATGCCGTCGAGCCAGGCGCCGGCGATGATTGCTGGAATGCGCACCGCGAGCGCGACCGCGAAAACGCCGACGAAGCGGCGCTGGCGGTGGGTGACGAGGTAGAGATTGTGCGTGTAATGGCCGACGGCGTCGAATAAGGCCGCCAGCGCACACAAGCGGACCAGCGGTATCGCGGCGACCCATTTCCAGCCGAAGAATAGGTCGACGATCGGCTGAGCCAGCAGCGCAATGCCGACAGCCATCGGCGTCACCACGGCGACGCTGAGGAACAAGCCGTCAAGCGTCTGCCGGCGTAGCTGCGGCATGTCATGCGCTGTGCGCGACATGCCCGCATACATCGGGCCGCGGATCGGCGCGGCGACTTCGCTTGCGGGCAGAGATGCGACGCGGTTGGCGACCTGGTAAAGGCCGATTGCCGCTGGTCCGGCGACACGCCCGGTCAGGAAGGTCATGGCGTAGGAATCGACGACCCATTCGATGTTGGCGACCAGCAGCCACTTGGAGAAATCGAACAGATCGCGCCAGCCGGCCAGGCTCGGCCGCGGCCTATAGGGGCTCATCGCATAGCTCAGCGCGGTCATCGATAGACGGGTTGCCGCGATGCCGGCCATCAGCGCCCAGTAGTTGCGCAGGGCGAATGCGAGCGGCAGCGCGACACAGAAGCCGGTGAGCTTGCCGAAGATCTGGAAGCGGAAGAAGCGGTCGTATTCGAGACGGCGCTGGAAATCGACGACGCCCACATTTTGCAGACCCTGCAGCAGCGTGATGCCGGCGAGGACGTAGGCGAGCGGAATCACCCGCGGATCGGCGACGAATGCCGCCAGCCAGGGACCCGACAGCACGACCGCCAGCGCCATGATCGCATTGCGCATCAGGCCGAGCGTCCACGCGGTGTCGTAGTGGATGCGCGCGGGTGCGGCCATGCGCACGAGGCCGGCTTCGAACGACAATTCGGCGAGAATCTCGAGTATGGCGAGCGCAGCAGTGACCAATCCGACGACGCCGAAATCAGACGGCGCAAGCAGCCGCAGCAGGATCAGCGAGCTGACCAAACCGATGAGGCGGAACGCGCCACGCAACGCGATCATGAAAACGGCACTGCGCGCCATCTTGCGGCCGAGTGACGCTTCGGCCGACGCGGCAACGGCGACGGAGACCGGCGCGTCAGTCATGGCGTGCGCACGGACCGACCGGCCGGTGCGCCGATTTTCGCCGTCATCGAAGGCATCGAATCCCCTGGCAAACCCAGGCTTTTCATACCCTGAAAGCCCTAAATTTCCGGTTACTGCCAGAGGGTTAATGGGCGTCGCGGTCAACGCTCCATTAACTGGAAATTCGTCGCTAGAGGCGACAATGGCGATGGCGCGGGGACCGGTATCCGCGCCGATTTTCGTTTGCGCACGAGAGACCGTTTGCCGATGCCGCAATCAAGTACCGCGCTCTCCGTCCGACCCGCTATCGCGTCCGCTACAGCGCCCCGGCTGGTGTCGGTCGTGATGCCGACGTTTAACGCGGCATTAACCGTACGGCGCGCGCTCGCATCGGTGCGTGCGCAGACGCATACCGAATGGGAAGCGATTTGCGTCGACGATGCGAGCACCGATGACACGGTCGCCCACATCGCGACGTTCGACGATCCGCGCATCCGAATCATTCGTCTCGATCGCAACGGCGGTCCCGGCCGGGCGCGCAATCTCGGCATCGCTGCCGCCCGCGGTGCACTGGTCGCGTTTCTCGATGCCGACGACGAGTGGCTGCCCGACAAACTCGCGCGTCAGGTCGCGCTGTTCGAAGCCGATGCCGGGCTTGCGCTCGTGGCGACCGATATGCGCGTGAAGACCGTCGAAGGACACGACGGGAGTTCGGTCTATACCCGCCAACCACCGGTGCCGGGCGCCGAAGCATGGAAAACCCTCCTGGCGTCATCGTTCATCGCCACCTCGGCGGTAATGACGCGACGCGCGTTGCTCGACGCCGTTGGCGGCTTCGATCCCGACCTGGTCACCGGCGAGGATCAGGACCTATTCATCCGTCTGGCAATGGCCGGCCGCGTTCATGCAATCCCCGATGCGCTCGCGGTCTATCATTGGATGCCGCGCAGCTATTCGACGGGTCACACTGCACGTCAGGCCGCCGACGTCGTCGCCATGGTGCGCCGGCACTTCGGGCGCCTGGGCGATCGCCTGTCGCCGGCCGATCGGCGTGCGATCCTCGCGCGCCGTTTCGAACGGCTGGGCGCCAACCTGATCGATTCGGGCGCACGGTTTCGTGGCGCGTGGCTCATGTTGCGGGCCGCCGCCCTCGGTCGCGCGCCGTTACGCAATCTTGTCGCCATACTGCGCCGTTTGTTGCTCGGCGCAGGCCGGCAGCGATGAGTGTGCAAATCAGCGCCGACCTACGGGCGGAGGACGTCGCCCGTCTCTTCGCTGGTCGCCGGCTCGGCGACGTGCCGCTCGACGATTGCCGCGTCGTCGGACCGGTCCGCGTCAGCCGCACGTCGCGACTGTTCCGGTGCACCAGCGACGAACTTGCCGGCGCCGTTGCGCTCAAATTCTGCGTCACCACGAACGGCGAGCCCGACTTTGCGACGGCGCAACGGCAATATGCCGCGCTCGAGCGCATCGCCGGCCTGGCGTCGCGCAGCGCAACGTCCGTCCGCGTGGTGTGCGCTCTCGGCCTGATCGAGGAACACGCCTGTCTGGCGATGGAGTGGATCGAGGGTCGCTCGGTCGCCGCGGCGCTCGCCGGTCCGATGATCGCCGAAACCGAAATCCGCGCCGGATCGAAGGCCGCCGGACGGTGGCTGCACGGATTTCATGCCATGCACCGGCTGGCCGAGCGGCCAATGAGTTGCGCCGTCATGCTGGCCAATCTCGAACTGCAGACGCCGCCAGCCCGAGCCTTAGTGGCAAACCGGCACTTTGCTCGCGGTCTGGCGGCGCTCGAACGCACGGCGCCGACGATCGCGTCGATTCCGGTGCCGATCGCGCACCATCACGGCGACTTCAAGGCCGAGAACCTGATGATGACGGGCGACGGGCTCATCGGGCTCGACATTGCTGCGCACTGGGACGATGCCGTGACGCTCGATCTGGCGAAGTTCATCCGCGACCTGACGTTCGGCGCCTGGCGTCCATCCGGGTGGCTGCTCGGACGTCGCCATCGCCTCATCGCCGATGCGTTCCTCGACGGCTATGGCGCTTCGGGCCATCCGACATGGCAAGGGCCGCTGGGCTGGGCACAGCTGCATGGCCTGCTGCGTTTCTGGATCGAACGCGCCGCCGCTCCGGCCGACAAAATCCGCGAATCCTACGTGCGGCATCGCTTCGAACAATGCGTCGCAGCAGCGTCTGACGCGCTACTGGCGGTGACCGGATGAGCGAGATGGACGATCTGCATTACGGCAAAGCATGGGATCCGACGCGCCATTATCAGGACGCGAGCGTCGCCGCGGATTACGACCGGAAGCGGTTCTCCAGCTTGGCCGGCCGCCTGTTCAATTTCCTCGACCGCCGCGCAGTTCGCTTGGCGTTGGCCGACCTGCCGGCGGGCTCGACGATTGCTGACATGCCATGCGGCACCGGCCGGTTGGCCGAGGTCGCGCTGAAATTGGGCTGCACCGTCCACGGCGTCGACATCGCGCCGGCGATGCTGGCCGTCGCACGCCAGCGCCTCGCGCCGTTCGGCGACAGGTTTACCGCCAAAACCGCCGATATCCGGTCCGTCGATCCGGCGCGCCAGTTCGATGTCGTGCTTTCGGCGCGATTCTTGATGCACTTTCCGCCGGCGGAGCAGCAAACGCTGATCGGCGCCATGGCCAGTGTCGCGCGGCGTCGCATGGTGCTGACGCACGGTCTCGATACAAGGCTGCATTGTTGGCGCCGCGCCCTAAAGCGCGCCACCGGCCTGTTCCAGAATCCGGCGGTCTTCCCGGTGACCGAAGATCAATTGGCACAGATGCTCGCGGCCGCCGGTCTGCGCGAAATCCGCCGCTATCGCATTCTGCCGGCGCTGAGCGAGGCGGTCGTGATCGTCGCCGAACGGATGGAGAAGCCGTGAAGCGCCGGTATTTCGCACCTGATGCGGGCGGCGCCGGCGTGGTGCCGAAAATCGGCATCCTGACCTTCACGACGCTTTATCCGAACGCGGCGCAGCCCAATCACGGCGTCTTCGTCGAGAACCGCCTGCGCCAGCTGGTGGCGAGCGGCCGCGTCGCGGCGCGCGTGTTGGCGCCGGTGCCGTGGTTTCCATCGCGCCACCGCGCCTTCGGGGGCTACGCGCGCTATGCCGAGGTGCCGGCGGCGGAAACCCGTCACGATCTGACGATCGTCCATCCACGCTATCTGGTCGTGCCGAAACTCGGCATGAGCCTGACGCCGCTGTCGCTATTTGCCGCGGCGCTGCCAGCGGCGCGGCGTCTCATTGCCGAGCAGGATATCGACCTGATCGACGCGCATTACGCTTATCCCGATGGCGTCGCAGCGGCGATGCTCGGCCGCGCCCTCGGCAGGCCGGTGGTAATTACAGCACGGGGCACCGACGTCAATCTGATCCCGCGCCATGCGCTGCCGCGGCGCATGATCCGCTGGGCGGCCTCTCGCGCCGCCGCGATGATCACCGTTGCCGATGCGCTCAAGGCGCCCCTCATCGAGCTCGGCCTGTCCGCCGACCGCATTACGACGCTGCGCAACGGCGTCGACCTGTCGCTGTTCCGGCCGCAGCATCGCACGCCGGCGCGCCGCGCCTACGGTTTCGAGGGCAAGACGCTGCTCTCGGTCGGCCACCTCATCGAGCGCAAAGGCCATCACCACGTCATTGCGGCGTTGCAGCGGCTGCCGGCTTTCACGCTGGCGATCGCCGGTGAAGGGCCGGAGCGTGCCGTGCTCGAGGCGTTGGCGCAACAGCTTGGCGTCGCCGCACGCGTCCGCTTCCTTGGCGCCTTGCCGCATGATGCGCTGCCGTCGTTCTATTCGGCCGCCGATGCGCTGGTGTTGGCGTCGTCGCGCGAAGGCTGGCCCAATGTCCTGCTCGAGGCGATGGCTTGCGGCACGCCGGTGATCGCGTCGAACGCCTGGGGCAATCCCGAAATCGTCGCCGATCCCGCGGCCGGTGTGCTGATGTGCGAAACCAGCGCCGATGGTGTCGCCGAGGCGGTCTATCGCCTGTTTGCTATGCCGCCGGCACGCGCCGCGACGCGCGCCTATGCCGAGCGCTTTTCTTGGGACGCGACGACCGACGGCCAATTGCGCCTGTTCGACGCCATTCTCGCCGGAGTCGAACGATGAGTCCGGCGCGCCCAGCTGCGGCCGGCACCTTCACGGCCGACTCGCGTCGTGGCCGCGGCGGATCGTTCCAGTTTTTCGACGAGACGATCGTACCGGTATCGCTGCCGTCGGACGGACCGCCGCTGCTCCAGGTTGTCGTCGATACCGAGGAGGAATTCGACTGGTCGCGGCCATTCAGCCGCAAGACCACGGGCGTTCGCAATGTCGCGCATCAGCTCAAGACCCAGGCGGTGTTCGAGCGCTATGGCGTGAAACCCACCTATGTCGTCGACTATCCGGTAGCGAGCCAGAGCATCGGCTACGGTCCGTTGCGCGAGCTGCTGGCAGACGGACGCTGCGATATTGGCGCCCATCTGCAGCCCTGGGTGAATCCGCCGTTTGTCGAGGATGTCAATTACCTGTCGTCCTATCCCGGCAACCTGCCGCCGGAGATCGAGCGCGAAAAGCTCGCGGTCCTCACGGGCACGATCGAACGCAATCTTGGCGTCCGGCCGTCGGTCTATCGCGCCGGCCGTTATGGTCTCGGTCCACGCAGCCTCGGCTTGCTCGATCGCCTCGGCTACGAGATCGATGCGAGCGTTTTGCCTGGCGTCGATCTCAGCCGGCGCTTCGGCCCCGATTTCTCGGCATTCGGCCCACAGCCGTTCCGCTTTGGCGCAAACGGCCGTCGGCTTGGTATTCCATTGACCGTCGGTCATGTCGGCGCGCTTGCCACCCGCGCGCGCGCGCTCTATCCGTGGCTCGACACCCGCTCGGCCGATCGTTTCATGCTGAAGGCGGCTGCGTCGCGGCTCCGTCTGATGGAGCGCATCCAGCTTTCACCCGAAGGCTTCACCCTCGTCGAGCAGGTGCGGCTCGTGCGCACGCTGCTGGCGCGTGGTCAGCGCATCTTCAATCTGAGTTACCATAGTCCGTCGTTGATGCCGGGCGGCGCGCCCTATGTGCGCGACGACGATGACCTCGCCCATTTTCTCGATCGACTCGAGGGGCTGCTCGACTTCTTCGTCAACCAGGCGAAGGGCCGGTTCACCACGCCGCTCGAGCTCAAGCGGCGCCTCGACCGGTCGGCGGCGGTGCCCATCTAGTTGACGCTGCCGCCGAGGTTTTTCAGCAGGGCGCTCGCCTGCTGCTTGCCGTCGAACGAGCCATGATACGCCACCACCCGCTGTAGCAGCGCGCGCGCCTCGGCGGTATGGCCCGCGCGGCTCAAGGCGACAGCGAAATGATATTGCACCGACGGATCGTCCGGCATGCCGTAGCTCGCCATGCGCAGATACTGCACTGCGCGTGCGGCGTCGCCCTGCGACAGGATAATCCAGCCATAGGTGTCGGCGACCGCCGGCGACAGCGGTGACAAGGCGTAGGCGCGGGCTGCGGTCTGCCGCGCACGCGGATCGCCGTTGCGCGAATAGATCCACGCCAAGTTGTTGAGGACAACCACGTCGTCCGGGCTGCGCGCCACGATGTGTTCAAGCACTTGTTGCGCTGCTGGATAATCGGCCATCGTCATGTCGAGATCGGCCAACGCATGCATCGCCGCAAGGTCGGTCGGGTGACGGCCGATCCAGGACTGAAGCAGCGCCGCGCCCTGGGCCGCTTGGCCCGCTTTGGCAAGCACGGTCGCGTGCTGAACGACCAGGCCTTCAGAAGGTGAGGTCCGTTCGGCTTCGGTCAGGAGAGCGAGGCCATCGTTGACCTTGCCGTCTTTGACCAGCACCGCGGCCATCCATTGCGTCGCAAGCGTCGGACTCTCGCTGGGGGGCGCGAGCTGCTTCGCCAAGGCATAGGCGGCAGTGCGGCCAGCGACCCGATATTCGGCGTAAACCAGCTCTTCGCGGTAGAGCACACTCTGCGGATCGAGCTTGACCGCTGTGCGCAGCTGATCGCGGGCGCCATTCCAGTCGCCGGTGCCGGCCAGAGCGTTGGCGTAGCGATCGAAGGCGATGGCATCGTCGGGTTTCGCTTCGGTCGCGCGGCGATAAGTCGTCACCGCGCCCTTGGTGTCGCCGGCGGCGGTCTGAATGCGGCCCATCATATCCAGAACGGCGAAATTGTTCGGGAACTGCTGGACCATCGGCCGCATCGTGTCGGTCGCTTTGTCCCATTGCTGCTGCGATGCGTAGAGATTCGCGATCTTGAGATTGGCCGCCGGATTGGAGGGATCGAGCCCGTTAGCGCGCTGCAGCTCGGCAATCGCGCCGGTGTAATCCTTCGTCGCAATGAGTACGTCGGCGAGAGCCAGGTGCGTGGCGATGTCGTCGCCGTCGCGCGCGATCATCGCGCGATAGATTCCGATTGCATCGTCCGGCCGGCCTTCACCCATGTAGACCTGCGCCAGGTTGCGGCCGGCGACGGTGAATTCCGGATGCTTGCGGTAGATCACGGTGAAGATCTGCTCGGCGTTGGTCAGATTGCCTTGGGCGATCCGCACGAGGCCGAGCAGATTGGCGGCGACCAGATCGTCGGGCCGTGCTTTGGCCAGCGCTTCGGCGTGGCGTTCGGCTTCGGCGATGTGGTGCGCACGCAGGTCGGACAGGATCAGCGCCGGACCAGCGATGCTTGCGCCGCCCTGCTTGTTGAAGATCGATTGAAGTTCCTCGACGCCAAGGCTGGTCTGGCCCGCCGCAATGCGGCCAACCGCAACCTGCGTGCCGAGGCGCGGATTGTTCGCCGTGCTGGTCGAGGCGCGGTCGAGCGCCTGTGACGCCTTGGCGTTGTCGCCGATGGCGAGATATGCGTCGGCCAACACCGCCCAGGCATCGCCGTCGTCGGGATTGGCGCGCGTAATCGGCTCAAGTAAGGCGATCGCCTGGTGCGGCTCGTTCTGGCGCAGCGCGATGTCGGCGAGCAGGCGGTTGGCGAGCGGATTGTTCGGCACGCGCGCGACGAAATTCTTCAGGCCGACCGCGGCCTCCGCGTAATTGCCAAGCGAGAATTGCACCGCGCCGGACAGCAGTTGCGCCACCGGCAGGTTTGAGAGTTGCAGGCTCGCCTTCTGCAGGATGTCATTCGCCTTGGCGATATGGCCGCGGCCGACTTCGATCAGCGCCTGAAGGTAGATGTCTTCCGGGCTGTTCGGGAATTCGGCCTGGACCTGCTGGACGTCTTTCGCGGCGGCGTCGAGCTGGCCGAGCGCGATCTTGAGATTGGCGCGGCCGAGCAGCGCGACGGCGTTCTGCGGCTCGTGTTTGACGACGGCGTCGTAACGCGCCAATGCGCCCGGATAGTCGCCGCGCATGCGCAACATATCGCCTTTCAGCATTAGCGCCCGGCTGTTGTTGGGATCGATTGCCAGCGCCGCGTCGATCTGCTTTTCGGCTTTGGCCGATTTGTTTTCGAACATCATCAGCCGCGCGAGGCCCAGCTTGGGTTCGATCGCGTTGGGATCAAGCTGGACCGCTTCGGTGAGCAGCGGTGCCGCTTCGTTCGGCTGATGCAGGCCGAGATAGGCTAGGCCGCGCGCCAAGCGGACCATGCTTTCGGCCTGCGGCGGGCGATGGCCGGCGGGTATTTCATGCAGCACGGCGTTGAACTTGCCGGCGCGAAGCAGGCTTTCGGCCAGCAGCGGCGCGACCTTGGCGTCGTCGCCGCCGCGCGTCAGCGCCAGGCGCGCTTCGGCCTCGGCAGCCGGAATGTTGCCGATCTGGAGATAGATCCGCGCCAGGCGCAGATGGATGTCGGCGTTCTGCGGTTCGTTGCGTGCCGCATTACGCAGCTCGATGGCTGCGCCGCGCAGATCACCGCGGTCGATCAGCTGCTGCGCCGTGTCGGCATAACCGGTCGACGCGAAGGTGACCGAAGGCACTGATAGCACGCCGCACGCCAGCACGAAGGGCAGGACGCGGCTGATGAAATCCGAGCGCTTGATCATGGGACTCTCCGGGCGATGCGTGCTCACGAATGAACTTCGAGGCCGAGGTCTTCGAGCAGGCCGTAAAGCGTCGGCCGGCTGATGCCGAGCAGTTTCGAAGCGCGCGACAAGTTGCCGCTGCTTTGCGCCAGCGCCATCTGGATGACGCCGCGTTCCGCCCGGGCCCGCGCCTCGCGCAGATCGAGCGAGCCGAACGGCAATTCGGCCGGCGCCAGCTCGAGGTCGGCGGCGCTGACGGTCGCGCCTTCGGCCATGACCACCGCGCGCTTCACCCGGTTTTCGAGCTCGCGCACGTTGCCACGCCACGGATGGACGGCGATCGCGGTCAGCGCATCCGAGCCAAAGCCCTTGATCTTGCGCGCGAACTGTTCGTTGAAGCGTTTGAGGAAGTGGTTGGCGAGCAGCACCGGATCGCCTTCGCGCTCGCGCAGCGGCGGCACCATGACGCGGACCTCGTTGAGCCGATAGTAGAGATCCTCGCGGAACCGGCCGGTGCCGATCATGTGGTCAAGGTCCTGGTTGGTGGCGCAAACGATGCGCACGTCGACCTGGATCGGACGGTGGCCGCCGATGCGCTCGACCACCTGGTCCTGCAGGAAGCGCAGCAGCTTCACCTGCATAGCCAGAGGCACATCGCCGATCTCGTCGAGGAACAGCGTGCCACCATTGGCGCTTTCGATCTTGCCGATGGTCTGCTTGACCGCGCCGGTGAACGCGCCTTTCTCGTGGCCGAACAGTTCGCTTTCGAGCAGGGTTTCCGGAATCGCAGCGCAATTGATGGCGACAAACGGTTTCTTCGCGCGTGGGCTCAGCCGGTGGACCGCCTGAGCGAGCACCTCCTTGCCGGTACCGCTTTCGCCGAGCAGCAGCACGGCGACGTCGGTTGGTGCGATCTTTTCGATGGTGCGGAGCACGCGCGTCATCTGCGGGCTGGCGGCGACGATGCCGTCGATCGGCGACTGCGGCATCAATTCTTGCAGGCGGCGGTTCTCAGCTTCGAGCTCACGCAGCTTGGCGGCGCGCGCGATCATCAGCCGTAGCACGTCGAGATCGACCGGCTTCAGATGGAAATCGTAGGCGCCAAGTTGCACTGCACGTAGCGCGACCTCGCGGCTTTCATTGCCCGAGGCGACGATGATCTTGGTCTCGGGCGCCATCGCCAGCATCGCTTCGAGCGCCGCCATGCCTTCGGCGGCGGTGTCGGCGGCCGGCGGCAAGCCGAGATCGAGCACGACGACGTGCGGCCGCACACGGCGGAATTCGGCGATCGCGTCATCGCGATTGGCGGCGAACGCCGTGTCACAATCCGACAGGGCCCATTTGTATTGGCGGGCGATGCCGTCGTCGTCCTCGACGATCAGGAGAGAGATTTTGCTGTCTTTCATATTGTTATGCCGCCGAGGAGGCGGCTCCTTCTCGCGCTAGAGGAAGAACGATTCGCATGGTGGTGCCGACGCCGGGTTGGCTGATCACGTCGAGCTCGCCGCCGGCGGCGCGCACGAGCTCGCGGGTCTGGTAGGCGCCAATGCCACTGCCACCTTCCTTGGTCGTGCGGAACGGGCGGAACAGCTCGCGGGCGACGAATTCGGGGTCCATGCCCGGTCCGTGGTCGGTGATTTCGATCATGTATCGGTCGTTCGCGATCGCGCCTGTGATGCTCACGGCGGCACCGGACGGTGAGGCCTCGATCGCATTGCTGAGCACATGGGTCAGCGCCGACCGCAGATCTTCCGCCGGCATCGCGACCAGCGCCATGCCGCCGGGCATTCGCGTCTCAATCGCTACCGCAGCGCCGACGAGCGCGCTGGCGACTTCGGCGACGACGCGCGCGGCGTCGGCCGGCGTGGCGCGGTAAGGCTCCGCGGCGGCGGCGGTCCGTGCATTCAATTGCAGCAGCAGCGCGCTCATGCGCGCGGCCGAACTCTCGACGGTGTGGAAGGCATCGGCACGGAACCCCGGATCGTCGCCGTGCCGCATTGCATTGACGGCAATCAGCCGCAGCTGACTGGCAATGTTCTTGAGGTCATGGCCAAGAAAGGCGAAGCGCTTGCCGTAATCCTCGAGGCGCCGTGCATCGGCCAACTGTTGGGCCGCGCTTTCCTCGCAGATGTAGCTCGCTGCTTGGCGGCTGACGGCGCGCAGCAGATCGAAGCTCTCCCAATTAAGGTCGAGCGGCGCGCGCGGATGCGCAAGGGCGATGAACCCGATCATGCGTCCGCTATGGACAAGTGGCACGGCGAGCCAGAACTGGCCGTCGGCGCGCCAGGGCGCCGGCCTGACTTCGTCGTCGAGCAATTGCGTCCAATGGCCGCCGCGAAATCCAGCGACGAACGCGCCGTTGAGCGGCTCGACCAGCTCGGCCGGCAGACGCATGTTGAAAAACGCTGCGGGCCGGAAGCCGACGCCTTCGTCGATAAGCCACAATGCACCGCGCGGGCTGTCAACGATGTTGGCGACGGCGTGGACGACGCGCTGGCGCAGCTCGGCACCGTCACCCGGCGCCGACAGGATGTCGATGAAGTTCATCCATTCGAGGCGATAGTCGTAGCGCAGCGAAAAGAAGTTGCGCGACACGAGATAATTGATGCGCGCCTTGATCCCGCCGGACGACAGCACCAGAGCCAGGACCAGCGTGCTGCCGAACAGCGACACGATCTGCGCCGCTGGTCCCCAAGCACCGTCCTGCAGCACCACGCCCAGGCTGGCGACGACGAGCAGGAACACACCGCCGACGACAAGGGTGAAGGCATGGAACACCAGGCTGCGCGAGATGTGGTGGTCGATGCGCCAGTCGCGGTTGCGCGCCAGCGTCAGCGCCAGGAACGGCGCCGACAGACAGGTCGCTGCCGGCCGCGCGTCGGCGAACACCGGATTGACGTGGCCGGTAAGCAACGCAGTCGAATAGAGGAACAGCCAATAGGCGAAGAAGCCGCCGATGGCGATGCACAGCGGCACGACGTTCCACAGCCGCTTGGGCTCGATGTTGCGGTAGACGTTCTCGACCAGCAGCAGGCCGGCGATCGACAGCCCGGCGCGGGCGACGATCTGCGACCAGACGAGCGTACTGTCGCCGATGTGGACCAGGTCATTGGCCAGCGCTGCGGCGCAAGCGAGCGCGCCGGCAGCGACCGCTAGGCCGCCCGCGCCGGGCTTGAGGGAATTTGCCGTTTGCGGCCGCAGCAGCCATTCGAGCAGCGCCAGCCAGATCAATGCCTGGATGGTCTCAAGCGGCTGGATAACGCCGCGCGCGACGCCGAACGCCGACGCGCCCGCCCACAGGGCAGTCACGCCCGATGCTGCGAGAATGAAGCGGCCTTCGCGCGACGCTTTGCCGCGCGCCAGCGTGAACAGGAACAGCGCGGCGAATGCCAGCGCGCAGATGCCGGAGGTGACCGCGGCGAACGACATGGATTAGCGCGCGCCCTCGCGAAATAGAATGACGCGCACGGTCTGGATGAGGATTACGATGTCGAGAAACAGCGTGCGATTTTTCACGTAGTACAGGTCGTACGCGAGCTTCTGCCTCGCGTCCTCGAGCGACGCGCCATAGGAATAATTGACCTGGGCCCAGCCGGTGATGCCGGGCTTCACCGAATGGCGCTCGTTGTAGAATGGAATGCATTCAGCGAGCTGATCTACGAAAAACGGCCGCTCCGGTCGCGGACCGACGAAGCTCATATTGCCCTTGAAGACGTTCCACAGCTGCGGCAGCTCGTCGATGCGGAAGCGACGGATGATCGCGCCGACGCGCGTGATGCGCGGATCGCGGTTCGCGGCCCAACGCGGCGCACCGTCGCGCTCGGCGTCGGGGCGCATTGAGCGGAACTTGTAGAGCATGAAGCTGCGGTTGTGATAACCGACGCGTTCCTGCCGATAGAGGACCGGACCCGAGCTTTCGAGGCGGATCGCCAGCGCCGTCAGCGCGATCACCGGCAACGTCACCGCCAGGAGCATGAAGCTGACGGTGAGGTCGAACGTGCGCTTGACCAGATTGACGATGCGTCCCTGGCGGAAGCCGTCTGAATAAATGAGCCAGCTCGGTTGCAACGCATCGATGTCGATGCGACCGTTCTCGCGTTCCCAGAAGGTCAGATAATCGACGACGTTGACGCCTTCGATCTTGCAATGAAGCAATTGCTCAACGGGCATGCCGCGGCGCTCGTCGGTCGCGACCACCACCTCGCGGACGCCGAGCTTGCAGGCGAATTTGGCGAGTGCGCGGTTATCTTTGACGTTATCGAGATCGAGCGTCTCGCCGGCGACCATATGCGGATCGGCGCCGATATGGACGTAGGCGCGTGGCACGAAATAGTGGTTGGCGTGGCGGCGCGCGAGGTCGGCGATGCGTTCGGCGCGCACGCCGGTGCCGAGCACGACGACGCCGCGGCGGAACATCTCGATGTCGGAAAAGCGCAACAGCGCCATGCGCGTGACGACGACGCAGCCCATCCAAGCGGCCGCGCTCTTGAAGCAGAGGGCATGCCAGGAATCGGCGAGGCCGCCGAGCACGTCGCGCGAGAAGAACAGGCCGCCGCCGGCCGCCGCCGGGACCACCATCGCGAGCGCAAGCAGCGCTTTGGTGATCATCAGCCGCGAATCGAGAAAGACGTCGTAATTGTAGAGTCCGACGGCGCCCATCGCGCCGGTGGCGATGGCGGATATACCGAGGGAGAACTGGATCGACGAGGTGGCGAAGTGGAAATCCCCGGCCAGGGCCGGGGTCGTTGGTGCGGTTGCGAGGTAGATCGCCGCCGCCGTCAGAAGGATTTCACACAGGCCAATTACAACAGCCGGAACGGGCACGAAGTGCCCGAAGATGCGCAACATTCCCGAACCCGCCCCCGCGGAACTCGTTTCGAGCGGGACGTGCCGTTCTGGTTGCGCCCGTGCTGTTAAACCCGCCGACTTCTGCGCGGCGGTACTGTCAATGGCGTAACCTAGTGGCAAAGAGTTTTCAATATATAAATGAGTATTCGTGATAAAAAACCCGATATTTATCAAAGAAGCCGACGTATATAGTAAATATCGTTAAATAATACTCGCGCCGAACTAAGTGAAATGGTTTAAGTGTACTAAAGATAAAGATCATCACGGTTAACGCAACGTGTTTGACGGCGGTGTTAACCGCCTTTCCGGCTGCTTGATCGCACCAGTGCGTGCTGGGGGCCGGCGAGGACTTGGCCGAACGGCCCTTAGACAAGCACGCGATGTAGAGCGCGTAGCGGCCGGCGGCAACTCGGTGGATTGTAGAGCCCGCTGCGGCGTCTACGCGCGATTGGAATTGTAAGAAACGCCGACCGGCGTCAGCGCGCCGGCGGCGTCAAATTGCGATACATGACGCGCAGCGTGCGCTTCACGGCGGCGAGCTCGGCCGGCGTAAGGCCGGCGGCAGCCGAATCCTCATATCGCCGCGCGATCGGAATCAGGCGCCGCAGCGCGATGCGGCCTTTGGCGGTCAAGGCGACTTTGACCTCGCGATTGTCGGCGGTTGAGCGGCGCCGGACGACGAAGCCGAGCCGCGCCAACCGCGTCACCATTCGCGACAGCGTCGATGCGTCGATGCTCGTGAGGCCGCCGAGATCGACCTGGCGCTGGCCGCCATTGGCCGACAGCACGACGAGCACGCGCCACATCTCGATGCTGAGACGATAACGCGCCAGCGCGTGCCGGCCGAACTCGAGCGCCAGCGCGACGCCGACACGATTGACCAGATAGGGCAGGTATTCGTCCAGATTCAGGTGAGACTGTCGCACCGCGGAGCCGCTCGAAAATTGCATTTACAATAGTTGCACGCGCATTAAACTCGGGTCAACCGGCCGAACGCGGCCGCCGCCAGACGCGGCCCGAACGCAGGGGAGGCGCGCAATGGAATTCGGCTATTTCACGCTGAGCGACAATCACTACGAAAACAACACGCGCTCGGCCAACCAATTCGTGTCGGACATCCTCGACGAAGCACTGCACGCCGAACAGGTCGGCTTCCATTCGGCCTGGATCGGCGAGCATCATTTCAACTCGCTCGGCGTGCTGTCTTGTCCTGATCTCGTGCTCGCCAATTTGGCGGCGCGGTCGAAGCGCATTCGGCTGGCGCCGGCGGTCACGGTACTGCCGCTGCACCACCCGATCCGCGTCGCCGAGCAGTGGGCGACGCTCGACCTATTGTCGAACGGCCGCGTCGATTGGGCCGCGGGCCGCGGCTACGACCGGCGCGAGTACGAGCCGTTCCGTGTCGATTTCGACGACAACCAGGCGATCTTCGAGGAAGGCATGGAGGTCGTGCGCCGGCTGTGGTCGGCGGGCGGTGAGCGCATCTCGCATCACGGCAAGCACTATCATTTCGACAACGTGCGCATCACGCCGCAGCCGGTCCAGAAGCCGATCCCCGCTTACGTTGCATCGTTCTCCAAGCCGTCGATCGAGCTGGCCGCGCGGCTTGGTTGCGGCGTCGTGGTGGCGCCGTTCGCCGCGGCAATGACCTTCGGCGGCCTGAAGCAGGTGGCCGAGCTCTATCACACGATGTGCGCCAAATACGGCACCCAGCCGGGCCGCCTGATGTGCAGCTATTTCACCCACTTCGCCGACACCAAAGACCAGGAAGCGGCGCAGCGCGCGCGCCAGATTCGCTATTACCGCGAATGCGTCATTCCAGCGCTGCCGGGCGATCCCAAAACGGCGCCGCCGAGCTACCGGTATTTCGTCGGCATGGTGGACCGGCTCGGCAAGGTGCGGCCCGAGGACCTGACCGAAAATTCCGTGCTGCTGGGCACGGCACAACAGATCACCGATACGCTGAAGAAAGTCGAAGCCGCCGGCTTTAGCGAGGTCATCCTCTACTTCAACGTCGGGCTCAAGCCGCACCAGCAGGTGAAAGACGAAATGGCGCGCTTCAGCGAGCAGGTCGCGCCGTCGTTCCAGCGCAAGGCGGCCTAGGCCAGCGTCTGAAGCTCGCCGAGGACGCAGTCGCCCATCTCCGTGGTCGAGATCCGGGTCATGCCGGGCTGCGCGATATCGCCGGTACGTGCGCCGCCGGCGAGCGCTTTGGCCACCGCCTGTTCGACCATCTTGGCTTCATTGTCCATGTCGAAAGAGTAGCGCAACATCATCGCCAGCGACAGGATCGAAGCCAGCGGATTTGCCAGATTCTTGCCGGTGATGTCGGGCGCACTGCCGTGCACCGGCTCGTAAAGCGCCTTGCGCCGGCCGCTGCGGTCCGGCGCACCGAGCGAGGCCGACGGCAGCATGCCGAGCGATCCGGTCAGCATCGCCGCGCAGTCCGACAGGATGTCGCCGAACAGATTGTCGGTGACGATGACGTCGAACTGTTTCGGATTGCGCACGAGCTGCATCGCGCAATTGTCCGCATACATGTGGCTGAGCTGAACGTCGGAATATTCGGCGGCGTGCAGCTTGGTCACTTCCTCGCGCCACAGCACGCCCGCTTCCATTACGTTGGCCTTCTCGACCGAGCAGACACGCTTGCCGCGCTTACGCGCCAGCTCGAAAGCGACGCGCGCCACGCGCACGATTTCGCCGGTGGTGTAGACCTGAGTGTTGATGCCCTTGCGGCTACCGTCCGGAAGATTGCTGATGCCGCGCGGCTCGCCGAAATATACGCCGCCGGTCAACTCGCGGACGATGATCATGTCGAGGCCTTCGACGACTTCGCGCTTGAGCGTCGAGGCATCGACCAAGGCCGAGAAGACGAATGCCGGCCGCAGATTGGCGAACAACTGCATATCCTTGCGCAGCCGCAGCAGGCCGCGTTCGGGCTTCTGGGCGAACGGCAGATTGTCCCACTTGGGGCCGCCGACCGCACCCAGCAGGATCGCGTCGGCCTCGAGCGCCGCCTTCATCGCCGCTTCGGTCAATGGCGTGCCGTGCTTGTCGATCGCAGCGCCGCCGACCAAATCTTCCTTGACCTCGAAGCTGGCGATGCGCCGCTTATCGAAATACTCGAGCACGCGCGCCGCCTGGCGCGTCACCTCGGGGCCGATGCCGTCGCCCGGCAACAGCAGAATCTTCCGGTTGGATGCCATGGGTCCTCTCGTGAAACGGACGGCCGTCAGAGCCAGGGCTGTGCCTGCTTGCGCCGATCCTCGAATTTGGCGATTGCCGGCTCTTTCTTGAGTGTCAGCCCGATATCGTCGAGGCCGTCGAGCAGGCAATGCTTGCGGAATTGGTCGATTTCGAAATGCACCGTCTGGCCGTCAGGACGGGTGATCGTCTGGCTCGCCAGATCGATGGTGAGTCGCGCATTCGATCCCTTGCGCGCGTCGTCCATGAGGTGCGCGACGGTTTCCGCCGGCAACACGATCGGAAGGATGCCGTTCTTGAAGCAGTTGCTGTGGAAGATATCGGCGAAGCTTGGCGCAATGACCGCGCGGATGCCGAAATCCAAAAGCGCCCACGGCGCATGCTCGCGCGACGAACCGCAGCCGAAATTCTCACCCGCGATCAGGATCTCGGCCTTGCGGTAGGCCGGCTGGTTGAGCACGAAACCGGGCTTCTCGGAACCGTCGGAATTGTAGCGCAGCTCGTCGAACAGCGCCTTGCCCAAGCCCGTCCGTTCGATGGTCTTAAGGTATTGCTTGGGGATGATCTTGTCGGTGTCGACATTGATCATCGGCAGCGGCGCGGCGACGCCGGTCAGCGTGGTGAACTTCTGCATAGCCCGTCCGATCGGAAATGCGCGCCCGGGTTTAGCGGAGCCCGGCCGCCATGGCAAGGCTGCTATGGCCGCAGGCCGTCGCCGGCGGACCGGCAAAGAAAGAGGCCGGGACTGGGTCCCGGCCTCGTCGTTAACGTAAGCTGGAAAAGCGCGCTGCGGACTACTTCGCCGCCGACGCCGTCCAGATCGGTTTGCCATCCGCGCCCTTGAAGTCGCGGCTCCACGATGCCTCGATCTGCTGCACGACGTTATTCGGCAGCGGGACGTAATCGAGCGCGCGGGCCTGCTCCTGGCCGTTCTTCAGGCACCAGTCGAGGAACTTGAGTACCGGCTCGTTCTGATCGGCCGCGTAGTCCTTGCGCATCAGCATGTAGGTCGCGGCAGTGATCGGCCAGCTCTTCTCGCCGGGCTGATCGGTCAGGATCAGGTAGAAGTCCTGGACCTTGCTGAA
>Ga0187815_10000414_pt1 | contig 20777 bp, 21 predicted proteins | sample NC_S_5_FD_132962 | JGI IMG/M metagenome (GOLD analysis project Ga0187815, IMG submission 132962) | Wetland sediment microbial communities from Neuse River Estuary, North Carolina, USA - ASW-S_5 | ecosystem: Environmental > Aquatic > Freshwater > Wetlands > Sediment | place: USA: North Carolina...
CGACGAATTGCCCGAATTCACGCCGCAAGTGCTCGATTCGCTGCGCCAGCCGATCGAGACCGGTGAATGCGTGATCGCGCGCGCCAACCACCGGGTGAGCTATCCGGCGCGCATCCAGCTCGTCGCCGCCATGAACCCGTGCCGCTGCGGCATGGCCGGGGAGCCGGGCTACCGCTGCGCGCGCGGGACGCGCTGCCAGGCCGACTATCAGGCGCGGATTTCGGGGCCGCTGCTCGACCGCATCGACCTGCGCATCGAGGTGCCGGCGGTTTCGGCAAGCGACCTCATCCGGCCCGGCGCAGCCGAAAGCAGCGCGGAAGTGGCAGCGCGCGTGGCCATGGCGCGCGCCATCCAGCAGGAGCGCTATGCACGGATCGGAACGATGGCGGCGCTCACCAATGCGCATTGCGCCACCTCGCTGATCGAGCAGCTCGCGGCGCCGGATGCGGCGGGGCTCGGCCTGCTGCGCGACGCCAGCGAAAAGCTCGGCTTTTCGGCGCGCGCCTATCACCGCGTGCTGAAGGTGGCGCGTACGCTCGCCGATCTCGACGGCAGCGACACGGTCGGCCGCATTCATCTGGCGGAAGCGATTTCCTACCGCATGGCAGGCGAGCGGCTGGCTCAGGCGGCGTGAGCGCGGTGCCGGCCGGACCGGTCCCACGGTTGCAGCCCCCTGTGCACAAAGGCCGCTGAGGGTGTGCTGGCGTTCGAAATGAGCAAGCGGCGCCATTTTGAGACCTTCGACGATGGAAGGGTTTCAGGCCGTTCGCAGGATGCGGCCGCGCGGAAGGTTCGGACCGCGAAATGCCATGACCAAAGAAAACGAGGTGAGCTGTCGTAAGCCGCGCCGGTCGTTCGTCCTCTGGTTGCCAAGCGAAAGAACCGAATACCTGAGCACGAGAAAAATCGTTGAAATCATGCACATCGCTCTCGACAGCGTCACTCAATCACACGGAGTCTTGCAATGACCCCCATCATCACAGCCTTTGAACGATCGCCCGATCGCGGGAAGGGACAAGCACGTGACATGCGTGTTCGCTGGGCGCTCGAAGAAGTGGGGCAGCCCTACGACGTACGCCTTGTTTCGTTCAGCGAGATGAAGGAACCCAGGCATCGCGCGCTTCATCCTTTCGGGCAGATTCCAACCTATGAGGAAGGCCGTCTCGGCCTGTTCGAGTCGGGGGCGATCGTGCTCCATATCGCGGAGCGCCGTGCAGGCCTGCTGCCAGACGATACGAATGCGCGGGCGCGCGCGATCACATGGATGTTCGCCGCGCTAAATACGATGGAGCCGCCGATTATTGAACGCGAACAGGCCTCGTATCTGGAACGCGACAAGCCTTGGTATGATGAGCGCCTGCCCCTCGTCGAGGATCGCGTCCGTGACCGGCTGGGCGAACTTGCCGACCGCCTGGGCGATGCCGACTGGCTCGATGGTGCGTTCAGCGCCGGTGACCTTCTGACGGTGACGGTGCTGCGCAGGTTGAACGGATCGGGGATACTGGATGAATATCCGAACCTCTCCGCCTATGTCGCCCGCGGCGAAGCACGGCCTGCCTTCAGGCGTGCTTTCGATGCTCAATTGGCGGTTTTCACCGCCGTATCAATCGGCTGAGAAGGCGCCCGGGGGCACTTGACCCATCGGAGTGAATATCCGGCTTCGGGCAGTAACCATTCGCCAAAAATGTCCGCAACCGGTCACGGTTCCACTTTGGCCCCGGCATGCGCAAATGGGGCCGAGGGAGCGGCCGCGACCTTCGGACTACCGCACCGAGCTGACCAGCGGCGCCTGGCCTTCGCGGATGGTCACCCAGTGGCCGGTGTGGTCGCTGGCCTGCCGCTTGAGGAAGCGGTAGCCGGTCTCGTCCCACTGGCGCACGGCGTCGGTCAGGTTGTCGAGGACGAAGTCGCCCTTGTCGGTGCGCAGCGTGAGCACGGCATGGCCCTCGCCATCCGGCTTGCGCACGACCGTGATGAGAAGATTGGCCAGCGAAATGCCCTTTTGCATCAACTCGCGACGCTTTTCGAGCACATAGTCCTCGCAGTCGCCGAAACCGTTGTCGGGATAGGCCCAATACTCTTCCTGGCCGTAGTTATCGAGATCGCTCATCGGCTTGACGGCGGCGTTCACGTAGAGATTGACGTCCACGATCATCTTCCACAACGCACCGGTCACGCGTTCCGGCCCGGCATCGCGCGGGCGGACGGAGCACTCGGCGGGGATCCTCTTGCAGAATTCATAGTGGCCGATGGGCTGCGAGGTGAGCCCGCCGGTGACCATCGGCGCGCCCGCCAGGGCCGGCGTCGCCGCCGAGGCGCCAAGCAGAAGTCCAGTAAATACGAAAAGAGCCGCACGCCTGCGCGCGCGCCGCAACTTCGGAGAGGAGTTCATGCCCCCGGTCCCGCTTGCCCATTTGAATTGTTAACAAAACGTTAAGGGCTGTGAGCGCTCGCTGTCAATTACAGCGATCGGCTGATTGCAGTTATGGTTACCGGACGGGCGGGCAGCGCGATGATTCTGCAACAGGTGACGGCGCCGCCAGGGCATTTTTGCAGCTGAGCAGGATCGCGTGGCGTTTCAGAAATGCTGCCAAAACAATAGGATATGGAGAAACAAGGTCATCCCGGCGGATGACCGCCGCCCTAACCGGCCTGCGTCGCCGGTTCAGGACTTCGCCGTGCGCACCAGCCGGGGCTTCGGGCGGGCGCGATGCTGGCGGCCGTGCCGATTGATGAAGTCGACGATGCGCGGCGCGATGCCGGCGCGGAAGCGCGACCCGTTGAAGACGCCGTAATGGCCGACCGCGGGCTGCACATAGTGCTGGCGCATGTTGTGCGGAATGTTGACGCACAGGTCGTGTGCGGCCTCGGTCTGGCCCAGGCCGGAGATGTCGTCGTTCTCGCCCTCTACCGTCAGCAGCGCCACGTTGCGGATGGCGGCCGGGTCGACCTTGAGGCCACGATGGGTCATTTCCCCCTTGGGCAGGGAATGGCGGATGAACACCGTATCGACGGTCTGCAGGTAGAATTCCGCCGTCAAGTCCATCACCGCCAGATATTCGTCGTAGAACTCGCGGTGCTTCTCGGCCACCTCGCCGTCGTTCTTCACCAGATGCATGAAGAAGTCCTTGTGGGCGATGATGTGGCGATCGAGGTTCATGCTCATGAAGCCGGACAGTTGCAGGAAGCCCGGATAGACGTCGCGCATGAAGCCGGGCGCCGGCCACGGCACCTGCATGATGACGTTGTCTCGGAACCAGTCGAGGCTCTTCTCCTCGGCCAGGAGGTTGACCGCCGTGGGGTTGCGCCGCGTGTCGATCGGCCCGCCCATCAGCACCATGCTCGACGGCGCATCGGCATCGCCGCGCGCCTCCATCACGGCCGCAGCCGCCAGCACCGGCACCGAGGGCTGGCACACGGCCATGACATGCGTGTCCGGCCCCAGGTAATGCAGCATCTCGATGACGTAGTCGATGTAGTCGTCGAGGTCGAAGGCGCCGTCCGCGACCGGCACCATGCGCGCGTCCACCCAATCGGTGATGTAGACTTCGGCATGCGGCAGCATCGCCTCCACCGTGCCGCGCAGCAGCGTGGCATAGTGGCCCGACATGGGCGCGACGATCAGCAGCTTCGGATCGGGACGGCGCGCGGCGGGCAGCGCGCGCTCGAAATGCAGCAGATTGCAGAAGGGCCGCGACCAGACGGTTTTCTCCACCACTGGCACGATGTTGCCGTCGACCGTCGTGTGCGGCAGCCCGAAGGCCGGCTTGCCATAGCGGCGCGTGGTGCGCTCGAAAAGCTCGGCCGTGGCGGCGATGGAGCGCCCCCACTGCGTGCGGGACGCGGGGTTCAGCGGGTTGGAATAGAACATCCTCACGGCGTCGGCGCAGGCGCGCACGGGCTGCAGCGCGGCATGATTCAATTCATAGAACTGGTAGAACATCCAAAACCTTCCTCGGCCGCGTTGCGAAAATCGAGCCGACCGGAAGCCCGCTTCAATTGATGGCAGCGTATCCCCGCTTTGCTGCAACGCAATATGTCAGAGAATATGACATTTCCTCATGATTTGGTCCAAAGCTTGAAAATTCGTTGCTGCCGGGTGGCGCGCGCCAGGCAAATTTTTGTGCCCTGCAGCAATTTCCGGTGCGATCATTCCCCGGCAGGAGGTCAGACGCCCTCGACCAGCACAATCTCGCCATCGGCGAATTTCTGTCGGATGGCCCGGGCGGCCTGATATTCGGGCGAGTTGTAGCAATCGCGGGCGGCCGCGAGCGAGGGAAACTCGATCACCACGTTGCGGGCGCGGCCGGGTCCCTCGACGGCTTCATGGGCACCGCCGCGGGCCAGGAAACTGGCGCCGAACCGCTCGAAGGCAGGCTTGGCGGTCGCCACATAATCCTTGTAGCCCTCCGGATCGCGAACATCGACGCGCGCGATCCAATATCCCTTTGCCATGGTCTTCTCCCCCTCCGGCAAGCGACGTGGGGCAGGGTTGCCGCCGCGTCAAAATCTCAGGCGTTCGCCATTTCCGCCAGAATAGCTTCGGTTGCCGCCCGCCTGTCAACCGCGCCGATGATCGGACGCGCGACGACGAGATGGCTGGAGCCGTTGCGCAAGGCATCGGCCGGCGTCACCACGCGCTTCTGGTCGCCGCGATCGGCACCGGCGGGGCGGATGCCCGGCGTCACCAGCGCAAGCTCGGGACCGACGATCTTGCGCACCGCGCTCGCTTCCGCCGCCGAACAGACGATGCCGCCCATGCCGGCGGCAAGCGCCTGTTCGGAACGGCGCAGCACCAGCGTGTGCGGGTCGTATTCATAGCCGGCATCGATCACGTCCTGCGCGTCCATCGAGGTCAGGACGGTGACGGCAAGCAGGCACAGGTCGGAGCCTTTCGCGGCTTCCACCGCCGCGCGCATGGCCTTGGGATAGGCGTGCAGGGTCAGCATGGAGACGCCCATCCTGACGATGTTCTCCACGCCCTTGGCGACGGTGTTGTCGATGTCGAGCAGCTTCATGTCGAGGAACACCTTGGTGCCCCCGCTCGCCAGCTCGCGGGCGAAATCCAGCCCGCCGGCGAAGGCGAGTTGGTAGCCGATCTTGTAGAAGGAGGCGACACCATCGAGCTCGCGCACCACGGCTTCGGCTTCCTTCACGGTGGGCACGTCGAGGCCGACGATCAGGCGGTCACGCATCAGGCCGACCATCAGATTTCCACCCGTGTCGAAAGCATGCGGGCCCTTTCTATCAATGTGCGGACGACGGTTTCCATGCGCTTGCGCAATTGCTCGTCCTTGAACTGGCCGTTGTCGCCGAAGGCCTCGCTGGCGCGCGGCACCGAGCATTGCGGCGTGATGATCTCGACCTGGCAGTTCATCAGCACCGAGCGCAGATGGTAAAGCCCGCGCGCGCCGGCAAAATTGCCGTCCGAGGAGGAGCACAGCGCCGCCACCTTGCCAGCATAGGGATGGAAGGGTGCGCCGCCATCCTTGTGGATGCGGCTGACCCAGTCGATTGTGTTCTTCAGGAGCGGCGGGATCGAGGAGTTGTATTCCGGGCTGGCGATGAGCAAGCCGTCATGCGCGGCGATCAGGCGGCCGAGACGCATGGCGTTCTCGGGCACGCCCTTCTCCTTCTCCAGGTCCTGATCCATGATCGGCAGCGGATAATCGGCGAGCGAGATGCGAGTCACTTCCGCGCCTTGCAGCGCAAGTTCGCGCTGGGCCGCGTCGGCGGTCCGGCCGCTATAGGCGCCGGTGCGGATCGATCCGGCGAAGACGAGAATTCGGGCGGTCATCGGCATCTCCTGTTCGCTTCCGGGTATAGGCGAACTGGCATCCGAATCAACCGCCCTCCTCGCTCAAGCGCTGCCGAGACGGCGATAGACCCACAGCTGCGCGGGGGGAATGTTGCGGATGACGAAGTCGAAATGCTCGACCGTGTATTCGCCGCGCCGCGCCGGAACCGGCGACAGCGGACCATAGGTGATCTGGATGACGGGCCGGCCGACAGGCAGGCGATCGAGCAGGTCGTTTATGTATTCCACCCGCCTGGGCGTCGGAAAATTGAGCAATGGCACGGCCGAAATTGCGCAATCGAACTTGAGATTCGCATGTTCGCCGAGCGTCCGGTCAAGGTCGAAGGCATCGCCCTTGATAATGTTCACGCCGGGATAGATGCGGCGCACATGCTCCACGAACTCGCCGGAATATTCGACCGCGAACAGGTCATGCGGCGCAACGCCCCGCTCCAGTATGGCGCGGGTGACGACGCCGGTGCCCGGCCCCAGCTCCAGAACCGGAAGGCCGGAGTCGGGATTGACGACGCAGGCCATGCGCCTGGCGGTTATGGAGCTTGTCGGAATGATGGCGCCGACGGCCTTCGGCTTGTCGATCCATCCCTTGAAGAAGCGCAATTCGTCGTCGAACTTCGTCGCGAGCGATTTGCGCAATCCAGAACCAGTGGCCATCGGCGTCGTCTCCTGCGTCTCGCCCCCGAGGGTTTACCTATCGTCAGCGATCAGATCCACGCAAGGGAAAATAGAGCCTCGCGCCGCGAAACCAACAACGCGCGGCGGCCGGTCATTCTCCGAAGGACTCGAAGAAATCCTTCATGCGCGCGAAGAAACCGCTCGATTGCGGGTTGTTCTCCGTGGAGGAAAGCTGCTCGAACTCCTCCAGCAGTTCGCGCTGGCGCTTGGTCAGGTTCTGCGGCGTTTCCACGACCGTCTGGATATAGAGATCGCCGATCGCCGACTGGCGCAGCACCGGCATGCCCTTGCCCTTCAGGCGGAACTGGCGGCCGTTCTGGGTGCCTTCGGGCACCTTCACGCGCGTCTGCGTACCGTCCAGCGTCGCCACCTCGAAGGAGCCGCCGAGCGCGGCCGTGGTCATCGAGATCGGCACCTTGCAGTAAAGGTCGGCGCCGTCGCGCTGGAAGAACTCATGCGGCTTGACCGACAGGAAGATGTAGAGATCGCCGGCCGGGCCGCCGCGCAAGCCGGCCTCGCCCTCGCCCGAAAGGCGGATGCGCGTGCCGTCCTCGATGCCAGCGGGAATGTTGACCGACAGCGAGCGCTCCTCGGTGACGCGGCCCTGGCCCGCGCATTTCGGGCACGGCTCCTTGATCGTCGTGCCGCGGCCCTGACACTGCGGACAGGTGCGCTCGATGGAGAAGAAGCCTTGCGCGGCGCGCACACGGCCGGAGCCGGAGCACATCGAGCAGGTGACCGGCTGCGTGCCGGGCTTGGCGCCGGAGCCGGAGCATTCGGTGCAGGAGATGGAGGTCGGCACATGGATTTGCGCCGTCTTGCCTGCGAAGGCTTCCTCCAGCGTGATTTCCATATTGTAGCGCAGGTCGGCGCCGCGCTCGCGACCGCCGGAGGAGCGGCGACGGCCGCCACCCATCATCTCGCCGAAAATATCTTCGAAAATGTCGGAGAAACCGCCGGAGCCAAAGCCATTGGCAAAGCCGTTCGCGCCGCCCATGCCGCCATTTTCGAAGGCCGCATGGCCGAAGCGGTCGTAGGCTGCCCGCTTCTGCGGGTCCTTCAGGCACTCATAGGCCTCGTTGATTTCCTTGAACTTGTGTTCACAGGCCTCGTCGCCCGGATTGCGATCCGGATGGAACTGCATCGCAAGCTTGCGAAATGCGCTCTTCAGTTCCTTTTCGTCCGCGCCCCGTTGGACGCCCAGCGTTTCGTAAAAATCGGCTTTCATCGTATTCCGCGACCCGGATGTTCAATGTCTTGATGCATCGTTTCGTCCGTTTTCTTCGGCGCATAGCATCCGATTTAGTAAGTCTCGCGCGCCGATACCAGAGTTGCAGTGCTGCGAGAGGTGGATTTTTCCCACCAGTTGCAAAAAGGCCCGGCAAACCGCGCCGGGCCTTCTGGTGAGACTTGGGTCGAACCCGTCAGGCCGACTTCTTCTTGTCGTCGTCTTCGTTGATCTCCTCGAAATCAGCGTCCACGACATCGCCTTCCTTGGCCGCATCGGCTGCGGCGTCGGTTTCGGCCGCTTCCTTCTGCGAAGCCTCGTACATGGCCTGGCCGAGCTTCATCGAAACCTCGGCAAGCGTCTGCGTCTTGGCCTCGATGTCGGCCGGATCCTCGCCCTCGGCGGCCGTCTTCAGCGCGGCGATGGCATCGGAAATGGCGGTGCGATCGGCCTCGGAAACCTTGTCGCCATAGTCCTTGAGCGACTTCTCGGACGAATGCACGAGCGATTCGGCCTGGTTGCGGGCCTCAACGAGCGCCTTGCGCTTCTTGTCGGCCTCGGCATTGGCCTCGGCGTCCTTGACCATCTTCTCGATGTCGGCGTCGCTCAAGCCACCCGAAGCCTGGATGCGGATCTGGTGCTCCTTGCCCGTGCCCTTGTCCTTGGCCGAGACGTTGACGATGCCGTTGGCGTCGATGTCGAAGGTGACCTCGATCTGCGGCACGCCGCGCGGCGCGGGCGGGATGCCGACGAGATCGAACTGGCCGAGCATCTTGTTGTCGGCCGCCATTTCGCGCTCGCCCTGGAAGACCCGGATGGTGACTGCGCTCTGGCTGTCCTCGGCGGTCGAGAAGGTCTGGCTCTTCTTGGTCGGGATCGTGGTGTTGCGCTCGATCAGGCGGGTGAACACGCCGCCCAGCGTCTCGATGCCCAGCGACAGCGGGGTCACGTCGAGCAGCAGCACGTCCTTGACGTCGCCCTGCAGAACGCCGGCCTGGATGGCCGCGCCGATGGCGACGACCTCATCGGGGTTGACGCCCTTGTGCGGCTCCTTGCCGAAGAACTGCTTCACAACTTCCTGCACCTTGGGCATGCGGGTCATGCCGCCGACGAGCACGACTTCGTCGATCTCGGCCGCCTTGAGGCCGGCATCCTTGAGCGCTGCCTTGCAGGGCTCGACGGTGCGCTGGACAAGGTCGTCCACCAGGCTCTCGAACTTGGCGCGCGTGAGCTTCATGGTCAGGTGCTTGGGGCCAGTCTGGTCGGCCGTGATGAAAGGCAGGTTGATCTCGGTCTGCGAAGCGGAGGACAGCTCGATCTTGGCCTTTTCAGCGGCTTCCTTGAGGCGCTGCAGCGCGAGCTTGTCGTTCTTCAGGTCGATGCCCTGTTCCTTCTTGAACTCGTCGGCCAGATATTCGACCAGACGCATGTCGAAGTCCTCGCCGCCGAGGAAGGTGTCGCCATTGGTCGACTTCACCTCGAACACGCCGTCGCCGATCTCCAGCACGGAAATATCGAAGGTGCCGCCGCCAAGGTCGTAGACGGCGATGGTCTTGCCTTCGCGCTTGTCGAGGCCATAGGCCAGCGCAGCAGCGGTCGGCTCGTTGATGATGCGCAGCACCTCAAGACCGGCGATCTTGCCGGCATCCTTGGTGGCCTGGCGCTGGGCGTCGTTGAAATAGGCCGGAACGGTGATGACCGCCTTCTCGACCTTCTCGCCAAGATAGGCTTCCGCCGTTTCCTTCATCTTCTGCAGGATCATCGCCGAAATCTGCGACGGCGACCACTTCTTGCCGCCACCTTCGACCCAGGCGTCACCATTGTCGCCACGCACGATGTGATAGGGGACAAGCTTCTTGTCCTTCTCGGTCACCGGATCGTCGTAGCGGCGGCCAATCAGGCGCTTGACCGCGAAAATCGTATTCTCGGGATTCGTCACCGCCTGGCGCTTGGCCGGCTGGCCGACGAGTCGCTCGTCACTGTCGGTAAAGGCAACAATCGAAGGGGTCGTGCGCGCGCCCTCCGCATTCTCGATAACCTTGGCGTCCTTGCCGTCCATGACGGCGACGCAGGAATTGGTTGTTCCGAGGTCAATACCGATTACTTTAGCCATTTCGTTCTCTCCACTTAGCAAGCTGCCAGGACCCATCAGGCGTTCCAGCGGCAGCCCCTTGGTTCACAAGAATTTCGCCCGCTTCGCTCGACCCGAGCCAGTTCGGACGATCATCGGGCGTATATAAGAAGAGGGGCCACACTGCGCAAGCGTTCAAGATATGGGGAGAGGCATTAGGAAATGCGCCGCCGCCGCCCCATATTCCAGATATGACGCACAGTGGAAAAGTCGACCTTTTGGCGCAACGGCGCAACCGGCTGACAAACACCCTGCACACCTGGGCGCTGGGCGCAGCCGGACTGTCTCTCCTCGCCGTCACCGCCTGGGCTTTCGCCGGATTTGCCGGGGTCGTGTTCGCGCTGATCTTCGGCACGCTGTCCGTGACGGCCATGCGCCGCGTGACGCCGCAGATGGTGCTTGGCATGTACAATGCCAAGCCCGTCACGCCGGAGGTATTTCCCGCCGGCCTGCGGATCGTGGCCGAGCTTTCGCGCCGCGCCGGGCTGCCCAGCGTCCCGAAGCTGCATGTCATCCCCTCCCAGATGATGAACGCTTTCGCGGTCGGGCGGCGCGAGGATTCGGCCATCGCCATCACAGACGCGCTGGCGCGCAACCTGTCGATGCGCGAACTGGCCGGCGTTCTGGCCCATGAAATGACCCACATCGTCAATGAGGACGTAAAGGTCATGGCCTTCGCGGACATGGTGTCGCGCTTCACCTCGATCATGTCGACGGTGGGCCTGTTGTCGCTGTTTCTCAACATCGGCGGGGCGATGGGCGGCGCGGGCTATCACATTCCCTGGCTGGGCGTCATCGTGCTTCTGGCCGCGCCGACGATCGGCGGGCTCCTGCAGATGGCGCTGTCGCGCACCCGCGAATTCGACGCAGACCTCGGCGCGGCCGCGCTGACCGGCGACCCGGACGGCCTTGCGTCGGCGCTCGCGAAGCTCGAGCAGGCGCAGGCGCGGCGCTGGGAGAGCATCCTGCTGCCCGGCGCGCGCATTCCCAATCCTTCGGTATTGCGCTCGCATCCGCGCACGGAGGAACGCGTCGACCGGCTGATGGCGCTCAAGAGCGCCCAGACCCCGCTTGAATCACCTTTGGGCCCCTATGAAGCGCCACAGATCCGGCGGCGCGCTTCCACCGTGCCGCATATCCGGCAGCATTCGGGCCCGCATTTCGGCGGAATGGGGAATTTTCCCACGCTTTTTGCCATGGAACCCGAGGACGAGCGCGACGGGCCGGCCAGCAAGGTGCCGCTCAACCCGCCCAAGGGGCGTCCGCGTATCCGGTTGATGCGTGGCGGCGTGTACTGGTAGCGGTCAAACCGTCTCCCAGCCGTCGCGCTCGCCGGCGCGATAGATCGCATCGATCATCTTCTGGTTGAGGATCGAGTTCTCCAGCGTGAAGACCGGCTCGCCGCTGCCTTGCGCAGCACGGGCAAAAGCCTGGACTTCCAGCCGGTACTGCCGCGTGCCGGGGAAACGGAACACCGTCGCTTCAGTATGCTTCTGGTTGTGAAGCTCGACGCGGTGGTGGTCGTAATCGCCCGCATTGAAGGGCGCATGCACCTCGATGAAGCCTGTCTCGCCGTGGAACACCATGGACTGGCGCTGCGCCATCTGGGTGGAGCAGTAAAAACTCAGCTCGAAGTCGCCGAAATCGGCTTTGACGCTGGAATAGACATCGGTGCCGAAAGCCCTGTCCCACTCCACGGTCGCCTGGATGCGCAGCGGCTCCTTGACCGTCACCAGCCGCGTCGTCACCACCGGGTAGACGCCTATATCGGGCAACGCGCCGCCGCCCAGCGCAAGCTGGTTGCGCATGTTGGTCGGGTCGACGTTGAAATAGCTGAAGGCGCCCTGCACATGGCGCAGCCGGCCGATGGCGCCATCGGCGATCAGCTCGCGCACCTTTCGCCATTGCGGGTGATAAAACACCATGAAGGCTTCGCTGATCAGCACCTTTTTCCGGTCGCGGACCTCGATCAGCGGGGCGATGTCCTCGGCCTTCAGCGCCAGCGGTTTTTCCACGAGCACGTGCTTGCCGGCCTCGGCCGCCTTGGCCGCCCATTCGACGTGCTGCGCGGTGGGCAGCGGGATATAGACGCCGTCGACCGCATCGGAGGCCAGAAGCTCCTCATAGGAGCCGAATGCGTGCCGCGCGCCAAACCGGTCGGCCAGCGCACGGGCCTTGCCGGCATCGCGGCTGGCGATGGCCGCGACCACGCCATTGTCGGCATCGGCGATCGCCGGCAGCACCTGCTCGCGCGCGATCTTGGCCGTGGATAAAACGCCCCAGCGAAACATCTTTTTGACTCCCTCCTCCACCCTCTCGTGAGGGCAATCGCACAAGGCGCGACCTACCCCCACTCCGCCTCGCTTGGCTCGGCACCTCTCCCCCTCAAAAGGGGAGAGGAAATGCCGGCCGCAATCCTGGCGCCCTTCCTCTCCCCCGTCGAACGGGGGAGAGGTGGTTTGCGAAGCAAACCGGAGTGGGGGGTCGAATTCTGGTTGCGATCACCCTGCTCGGGTGAGGCTAAAGGCAGTCGCGCCGGAAGAAAAGCCTCACCAGGCCTCGACCGCCAGCTCCGGCCACATCGCCTTGGCGCGTGCTGATTTGGCTTCATAGGTCGCGCGGTTGTCGAGGATGCGGTTCGGCACCATGCGCAGCGAAAAGATGTCGTCCAGCCCGAAAGGCGCGCAGATCTCTACCTCACCCGTCGCATCGAGCCTGACGCCGACGGCGTGCGTCCTGGCGGCGAAATGGCCGAGAGATTCGGCGCTGGAGGCGAGCGGCTCCCGAGGGTGCCCGAAATGGTCTTCGAACCACAGGTGGACCCGCGCCTGATTGCGGATTTCGACCGGATGGCTGAGGCCGGCGAAGTGCTCGGCGCCCTTGCGGATGACGACGTCCTCGGCTTCCCACGACAGGTCGCTGCCGTCGAAATAGAACAGGTCGACATCCTTGATGCCATAGCCCGAGGGTTTTCCTGTCAGATGGTTCCAGACGGTGTTGTAGAGCGCGCCCGAGACGATCCACCAGTCCGGCAAAGCCAGCCTGTCCGCGCGCCGCAAAACCTCGGCGACAAGCGGATCGGCGAGCAGGATCGAAGCAAGGTTCTCGCGCTGCTGATCGAAGGATAGGCCAGAAAGGCGCAGGTGGATCATGAAGGCTCCGCTCGGCACGAATCGATCAAAGTCGACACCGCCACAAGCCCCCGGTCAACTGACAGCCAGATGACAGGCCAGGCAAAAAGGGCGCCGGATGGCGCCCTTTCTTAAGTCCTTCGAGAAGCGATCAGCCGCGCAGCACGCCGCCGGTCTGCTTCTTGACGTTCTCGACGATCTTGCCGGCCAGCGTCTCGAAATCCTCGTCGGTGAGCGTGCGCTCGACCGGCTGGATCGAAACCTCGATGGCGATCGACTTCTTGCCTTCGCCGAGCGATGCGCCCTCGAACACGTCGAAGACCGAAACGCCGGTGATCAGCTTTTTGTCGGCGCCGGCCGCCGCGCGCGTCAGCGTGCCGGCCTCGACTGCCTTGTCGACCACGAAGGCGAAATCGCGCTTCACCGCCTGGAAGGCCGAAAGCTCGAGCTTCGGCTTGGTGCGGGTCGGCTTTGCCTTCGGCTCGGGGATGGCGTCGATGAACACTTCGAAGCCGGCCACCGGGCCCGAGACGTCAAGCGCCTCCAGCGTTCTCGGGTGGAACTCGCCGAAGGTACCGAGCACTGTCTTGGGCCCGAGTTTTATCACGCCCGAGCGACCGGGGTGGTACCAGGAAGGCGCCCCCGCCTCGACCTGCAGCTTGTCCACCGGCGCGCCGGCGGCCTCGAGCGCTGCAAGCGCGTCGGCCTTGGCGTCGAACACACCAACCGCGCCGGCATTGCCGGCCCAGCTGCGGCCAGAGCCATCCAGCTTGGCCGTGCCGCGGCGCACGCCGGCGGCAACGCGGCGCTGCGCTTCGGGCGTGTCGCCCTCATAGGTGCCGGAGACTTCGAACAGCGCGACATCGCCAAAACCGCGATCGGCATTGCGCTGCGCGGCCGTCAGCAGGCCCGGCAGCAGCGAGGGGCGCATGTCGGACATGTCGGCGGCGATCGGGTTGGCGAGCTTCAGCTCGGGCTTGCCGCCGCCGAACAGCTCGGCCTGCTTTGCGGAGATGAACGACCAGGTGACGGCCTCCATCATGCCGCGCACGGCAAGCGCACGGCGGGTCGAACGGCTGCGGATCTGCTGCGTTGTGAGGATCTTGCCGTTGACCGCATCATGGCTGGAAAGCGGCTGCGGCGCGATCTCGTCAACGCCGTGGATGCGCATGACCTCTTCCACCAGATCGGCCTTGCCGTCGACATCCGGGCGCCAGGATGGCACCTCGACATCGACCACATCACCAGTGCCGAGCGGCTTGAAGCCGAGGCGCGACAGGATCGACAGGCTCTCGTCCTTGGGAACCTCGATGCCGGTGAGGCGCTTCACCTCCGAAAGCGGGAACGACACGATTTTGGGCTTGTGGCCGGCATAGCCGACCACTTCGGTCGTGGCCGGCTCGCCGCCGCAGAGGTCGAGCACCATGCGGGTGGCCAGCTCCAGCCCCGGAACCATGAATTCGGGGTCGACGCCGCGCTCGAAGCGGTAGCGCGCATCGGTGATGATGCCGAGATGGCGGCCGGTGCGGGCGACATTCAGCGGCTCCCACAGCGCGGACTCGATCAGCACGTCGGTGGTGTTCTCGTCGCAGCCCGAATGCTCGCCGCCCATGACGCCGGCGATCGATTCGACGCCCTCGGCATCGGCGATCACGCACATTTCGGGCGTCAGCTCATATTCGCGCCCGTCGAGCGCCAGCACCTTCTCGCCATCCCTGGCGCGACGCACGGTGAGGTTGCCGACGACCTTCTTCGCGTCGAACACATGCAGCGGGCGGCCGCGGTCGAAGGTCATGTAGTTGGTGATGTCGACCAGCGCGTTGATGGGGCGCAGGCCGATGGCGATGAGCCGCTGCTGCATCCATTTCGGCGACGGGCCGTTCTTGACCCCACGCACGAGGCGCAGCGCGAAGCCGGGGCAGAGCTCCGGCGCCTCGATGGTGAGTTTTATCGGCGTCTCGCCCTTGCCGGCAACGGCGGCCACCGCGCCGTCCTTCAGCTTGCCAAGGCCGGAAGCGGCGAGATCGCGGGCAATACCGTAGACGGAGGTCGCGTCGGGCCGGTTCGGCGTCAGGTTGATCTCGATCAGCGGATCGTCGAGCTTGGCGTAAGACGCAAACGACATGCCGACCGGCGCATCTTCCGGCAGCTCGATGATGCCATTGTGCTCGTCCGACAGCTCAAGCTCGCGCTCGGAGCACATCATGCCGTGGCTTTCGACGCCGCGGATCTTGCCGACCGACAGCGTGACATCGATGCCGGGCACATAGGTGCCGGGCGCGGCAAAGGCGCCGATCAGGCCGGCGCGCGCATTGGGAGCGCCGCAGACGACCTGGACAGGCGCGCCCGCGCCGGTGTCGACCGACAGCACCTGCAGCTTGTCGGCGTCGGGGTGGCGCGCGGCCGTCAGCACCTTGGCGATGACGAACGGCTTCAGCGCGGCCTTGTCGTCGACGGCTTCGACTTCGAGGCCGATCGAGGTCAGGCGCTCGACGATCTCTTCGAGCGTCGCATCGGTTTCGAGATGATCCTTCAGCCAGGAGAGTGTGAATTTCATGGTTGGTTCCTTGCCGCCAACGATCCAGCGGGCGTGAATTTCGAGAATGGATAGACGCCAATACTCGTTGCTAGGGTGAGATGCTTACGCGGCGGCTTGAGGTCGTTTGGCGCCAGGCGCCTTCGTCCCGAGAAACATGCTCTTGACGGAGATGCCCTCGTCGACGGCCGGCCACCAGATTCCTTCATACATCAGTTCGATTTCATTCAACTGCGCCTGCGTCAGTCCCGCCAGAAAGGGGTACCACCAAAGCGGAGTTGCAATGAAGCGCCCATCGGCAAGGCCGACATGCACTTCGTCCTGCGTGCACCACGCCTTGATTGGACGCATCTCATCGGTTTCAAAAACCAAAGAAGTCATTCCAGGCACCTATCCAATCGTCACGGTGTTCGCCGATCACCGCGAGCAACCGAGCAACATCCTGATCACTATACCCGTTGTTCCGCGCGACCTCCAAGCTTTGCAGCCACACCTTCAAAGACTTGTCGTCCTTGACCACATGCACATGCGGCGGCTCGTCCCGATCAAGCGCGTAGAATCTGAATTTGTGGCCATGCCAAATGAGCAGGGTCGGCATGTCCTAGCTGCTCAACCCGCCGAACAAGGTCGGCATGTCGAGCGGACGGAAACCGTAATGGGCCAGCCAACGAACGTCGGCGTCGAAGAAGGCGCGCAGGTCCGGCATGCCGTATTTCAGCATGGCGATACGGTCGATGCCCATGCCCCAGGCAAAGCCCTGGTATTCGTCGGGGTCGAGCCCGCCGGCGCGCAGCACGTTGGGATGCACCATGCCGCAGCCGAGGATCTCCATCCAGTCGTTGCCCTCGCCGAAGCGCACCTCGCCCGGCCGCGAGCGGTCGCACTGGATGTCGACTTCCAGGCTCGGCTCCGTGAAGGGGAAGAAGCTCGGGCGGAAGCGCATCTTGACCGACGGCACCTCGAAGAAGGCCTTGCAGAACTCCTCCAGCACCCACTTCATGTTGGCGACATTGGCTGATCTGTCGATGACCAGGCCCTCGACCTGATGGAACATCGGCGAGTGGGTGGCGTCGCTGTCCTGGCGGTAGGTCTTGCCCGGAATGACGATGCGGATCGGCGGCTTCTGCGTCTCCATGGTGCGGATCTGCACTGGCGAGGTGTGCGTGCGCAGAACCTTGCGCTCGCCGTTGGCGTCCGGATTGAAGAAGAAGGTGTCGTGCATCTCGCGTGCCGGATGGCCTTCCGGGAAATTCAGCGCGGTGAAGTTGTAGTAGTCGGTCTCGACGTCCGGCCCTTCGGCGATGGCGAAGCCGAGGTCGCCGAAGATCGCCGCGATCTCGTCTATGACCTGGCTGATGGGGTGGATGCGTCCGCGCTCGGCCGGCGACTGGCGCACGGGCAGCGTGACGTCCACCTTCTCGGCGGCGAGGCGCACGGCGATCGCGGCATCCTTCAGCTCCGCCTTGCGGGCGGCAAGCGCATCGCTGACACGGTTCTTCAGGCCGTTGATGACCGGGCCCATCGACTGGCGCTCTTCCGGGCTCATGGCGCCGAGCGTCTTCAGCCTTTCGGAGATCGTGCCCTTCTTACCGAGTGCGGCGACCCGCACGGCTTCGATTGCCTGCTCGTCCGACGCCGCGGCAATGGCGTCGGTAATCGATCGTTCGAGTTGATCAATATCTGTCATGGTCATCCCTTCGGCCTGTCGCGGCCAATGGCTGGTGAGGATGTGGCACGCCCGCCGACCGATCCGATAGAGGCGAGCGCGGTATTCAGGAATGCGGTGGCCTTCAGCAGGCGCCTGCCGTCACTGCCGAGCGTCAGCTTTTCGAGCAGCCGCAACGGCGGTACGAGCGGCGCGAAAAAACCGACGATGCTGCGCAGCGGCCGGAATATGCCAGCAGGCGCGGCCGCGCGATAGGCCGCCAATGCACGTTTCTCGGTGGCAGGCAGCAAAGCCGAGCTGGAAATCTGCAGGAACAGCAGCCACACGTCACGCGCCTGCGCGGAAGCAAGCGGCATCGCCGTTTCGGGCTCTTCCTCGAAATCGATGAAACCCCAGCGACCGTCGCGCACGAACATGTCGCGCGGGTGCGGACGGCCGTGGCAAAGCCCCGCGCGGTGCAGACGGCCAAGTGCAGCAGCCGCCCCGACGAGCAGGTTGTCATGCGCGATCGGATCGCTGTCTCGCAACCGGTTCAGCGCATTCTGGGCGATCTCGGCCGCATCCGAGAGCACGAGCACCCGGTCGTTGCGGAACATGACCTCGGCGACCGGAAAACCGGCCTCGCGAAACGCCTTCATCTTGCGGATTTCCCGGTCGATGAAGCCCGCGCTGTCAACCCGCTCGGAGGCCCTGAAATGGTGCGGCAACAGGGGAGACAGGAGGTGGTGAAGGCGCTTGGGAAGCGTCTCGCCTTCCACATCGTAACGCTTGATCCAGACGGTGTGGCCGTCAATCCTTTTGGAGGATACGCGCTTGCGGGTGCCCGTGGCCAAAAGCCTGAGCAAGGTCGCCAGCCCTTCGGGCGAGAGCGTATCGCAGTCGTACTCCAATTCCGTGCGCATGCCATTTCCATGAAAAAACCCGCGCCAGCCCTGCCAGCGCGGGTTTCCCAGTCAGTTTATGTCGAAAAGCTTGGGAAGCGCTGGTCTTTAAGCGACTGCGCTTTCAAAAGCGTTCGGGGTGGTGTTCTTCAGGTATTCCAGGCCGGCCTTGGCCTTGGCGACGAGCACGGCGAAAGCCTGCGGCTCGTGGATGGCCATGTCGGACAGGACCTTGCGGTCGATCTCGATGCCGGCCTTGTTGAGACCGTCGATGAAGCGGCCGTAGGTCAGGCCATGCTCGCGTACGGCGGCGTTGATGCGCTGGACCCAGAGGGCGCGGAAATTGCGCTTGCGGACCTTGCGGTCGCGATAGGCATACTGCAGCGACTTCTCGACCGCCTGCTTGGCAATGCGGATGGTGTTCTTGCGACGGCCGTAGAAACCCTTGGCGGCTTTCAGGACCTTCTTGTGCTTGGCGTGGGCGGTAACGCCTCTCTTTACGCGTGCCATGTCATGATCTCCTTAAAACGCGCAGCCGGGCTCAGAGGCCGTTCGGCAGAAAATTCTTGATGACCTTCTTGGCATCCGGCTCGGCGAGAACCATGGTGCCGCGGGCATCGCGGATGAACTTGTTGGTGCGCTTGATCATGCCGTGGCGCTTGCCGGCAGCAGCCGACAGGACCTTTCCGGTCGCAGTGATCTTGAACCGCTTCTTGGCGGCCGATTTGGTCTTCATCTTGGGCATTTTGCTTTCCTTTCCGATGCGCGCGATTGCGCTTTTCTCGCTTCGGGCCGACCAAAGCCCGAAAAGCAACAGGAACCGCCACGGCATGCCCTGCCGGACGGTTCTGGACGCGGCCTTATAGCGACCACGCGGTGGAAGCGCAACCGCTGAATCGCAGCGGCTGGCTCAATAGAGCTGCAGCAGCACCGGCAGCACGCCGCTGGTCTGCAGATATTCGACGGCTTCGAAAAACGGGTAGGCCAGAAGGAACACCAGCCCGTCCCCGAAGGTGCGATAGAGGGTGCGCGGCTTGACCGTCAGCAGTTCGGCCTCGCGGAAAAGCCGGAAGTTAGGGAAGAAGCGCGGCACGCGGGCCAGATAGTCCTCATACGGCTTGCCGAAGTTGCGCTTGAGGTAATCCTCCTCGACCAGCGTCACGTAATGGAACGACGCCCAGGTGAGCACGGCGAACAGCACCGCCACCGTGACGCTGCCGACCATGGCGCCGACGCCGGCCGCCCCGATGGTGCTGAACACGTAGAGCGGATTGCGCGTCACCGAATAGGGGCCGGTGTTCACGATCTCGGCTGACTTGCGTCCGCCGATATAGAGCGTGCACCAGCTCCGCCCGAGGATCGCGATGAAGATCAGGCAGATGCCCAGATCCTCCAGATACTCGTGGAACCGGCCGCTGGTCGTGACCGAGGATTGCACGAACAGAAGTGCAATGAAGATGATGACGACCAGCAAGGCGAGCGCGATGCGCCGGCGCTTTTGAAAACGGCTAAGGCTAACGGAAGACATCTTGACCTTGATGACAAAAAGGAACGGCCATCGCAATATCGCGAAAGCTGTTCCTTTTGCAAATCGTATCGGCCAGCGCATCGCGCCACGGCGGCGCTCAGCCTGGCCGGACGCGGCTTAACGCGGCGCGAGCACCATCATCATCTGACGGCCTTCGAGCTTGGGCTCGGCCTCGACCTTGGCGATCGTCGCCACTTCTTCGCGCACGCGGTTCAGAAGCTGCATGCCGAGTTCCATATGCGCCATTTCGCGGCCACGGAAACGCAGCGTGAGCTTGACCTTGTCGCCTTCCTCGAAGAAACGGCGCACGGCCTTCATCTTCACCTCGTAATCGTGGGTGTCGATGTTCGGACGCATCTTGATCTCCTTGATCTCGATGGTCTTCTGATGCTTGCGCGCCTCGGCGGCCTTCTTCTGGTTTGCGTATTTCAACTTGCCGAGGTCGAGAATCTTGACGACCGGCGGCTGGGCGTTGGGAGAGATTTCAACGAGATCGAGACCTGCCTCTTCGGCGGCCAACAGGGCCTCGTTGATTGAAACTTCACCGCGGTTGCTGCCATCTGCATCGATGAGCTGAACCCGGGGCACGCGGATGTCGCGATTGGCGCGCGGGCCGTCCTTGGTGGGCGCCGCTGCTTTGAAAGGTCTGCGAATGGTCGTTATCTCCTCGAACCGTTGACGTTCATTGCCTGCATTGCGCCTATGTCGGTAGGTGGCGCGGGGAGTCAATAGCATAGCAAAGAGAATAAATCACCTGCGTCCGTCAGGAACTGCCTGCTGTTGTACCAATGCTACGGGCTTTCCGCCCGATTCGAGCTGTGCCAAAAGAACTGCACGAGAAGGAAATGACATGACCGACACGCAACCGGAATTTCTCGACGTCGACGGCAGCGCCATCGCCGTGCGCCATCAGGGCGGAGATGGGCCGGGCGTGGTGTGGCTGGGCGGCTTCCTGTCCGACATGCGCGGCACCAAGGCCGAGACGCTGGCCGGCTGGGCGGCGCGCAACGGCCGCGCCTTTGTGCGGCACGACTATTCCGGCCACGGCGAATCCGGCGGCAGGTTCGTGGACGGCACCATCTCGAAATGGCTGGCCGAGAGCCTTGCCGTGTTCCGCCGCTTCACCACCGGGCCGCAAATCCTCGTCGGGTCCTCCATGGGCGCGTGGATCGCGCTGCGTATGATC
>Ga0187815_10000416_pt1 | contig 20737 bp, 18 predicted proteins | sample NC_S_5_FD_132962 | JGI IMG/M metagenome (GOLD analysis project Ga0187815, IMG submission 132962) | Wetland sediment microbial communities from Neuse River Estuary, North Carolina, USA - ASW-S_5 | ecosystem: Environmental > Aquatic > Freshwater > Wetlands > Sediment | place: USA: North Carolina...
CCGGCATCACCGAACGCGCCGAGGTTCTTGCCGGGGTAGAAGCTCCAGCAAGTGAGATCGCCATGCGCCCCGATACGTTTTCTCCGGTAGCGCGCGCCATGGGCCTGAGCGGCATCCTCGACAACAAAAATTCCACGGGCGCGGGCAAGGGCAAGGATCGGGTTCAGATCGGCGGGCTGACCGTAAAGATGGACCGGCAGGATCACCTTTGTTGCAGCGGTGATAGCTGCCTCGATGCGCGAAGGGTCGATATTGTGGGTAGCGAGATCCGGCTCGACCGGCACGATCCGCGCCCCCACCGCCGAAACCGCAAGCCAGGTCGCAATATAGGTGTTCGACGGCACGATGACCTCGTCCCCCCGCCCGACGTCCAGCGCGCGCAGCGCAAGGATCAGCGCATCGAGCCCGTTGGCCACACCCACCGCATGGGAAGCATCGCAAAAGGCAGCCCATTCTGCCTCGAAGGCCTCCACCTCGGGACCAAGAATATACCATCCGCTGTCCAGCACCCTCGCAACGGCGGCGTCGATTTCGTCTTTCAACTCCAGGTAAGCAGGGCGCAATTCAAGGAAGGGGATCATGCCGGATTGCCCCTGACCGCAGCAAGAAATTCATTGTAGTCGCGAAAGTAATCCGCCTCGTCATAGCGATGCGAGGCCAGCACCATACAAACGGCCCCTTGGCTGAAGCCGTCCATTGCGCGCCAGATCATGCGGCTGATATGGAGTCCCTTGCGCGGGTCACGTAGCCAGTATTCCTGTCTCGTAGTGCCGTCATCCACCGTCATGCGGAAACTGCCCGAAAGTGCGAAAACGATCTGCTCCAGTTCCCTGTGAGCATGGCCGCCACGTTCGGCGTCGACCGGAACATTGTAGAGGTAATAGACCCGGGCGATGTCAAAGGGGATGTGATTGCCGCCCTCGACAGATGTCAGATCGCCGCGCGGATCATGGATCTGCGGCAAGTCGATAACGCGGGTGAAGGCCTTATTGGCGAGTGTCATGCGTTCACCCAGTTAAGACCTGCAAGGTGGTTCTCGCGATCTCGCAGGAAAGTCTCTCGGCTATAGCTGAAGAAGACGTCCTCATCATCGGCATGGGTTTGCTCGGCGCCGAAACGGCGGTGGAAGGCCAGCGTGCGCTCATTGTCGCGGCGGACGTCGAAAATTGCCCGCCTCAGATCCAGGCAACCAAATCCCAGATCATAGACCAGCATGGCGCTTTCCAGTGCCGCCTTCGGCGGCTTGTTGTGATCGAGGATCCAACTGCCCCAGGTGAAATGGTCGCCCTCGATGTCATAGAGCCGGACCACACCGCAGCGGGTTCCGTCACGCCGCTTGATTACATAATAGAATTCGTGGCCCCCGGCTTCTCGCGTTTTGTAGGCCTCGATCCAGCGGCGCTGGTCGTCGGCGGTGCCGAGCACCTCCGACAAATGCCGGTTGTAGGCCGGGTCGGTCCGCAGTCCATGCACATATTCCGCATCCTCCGGCCGGATCAGCCGCAGGACGAGATTCGGTCCTTCGATACGTGTCAAACCGAGAACCATTTATCCATCGCAAAGGGGGTTTTCAGATTCCCGCGCAAATGTGTCTCCGGAAATGAACAGACGGCGCGTACTGCTTCATTTCCCATAATAGTCCCGGAACCACTCCACAAACCGGACAATACCATCACGGAAGTCGGTCTGCGGCCGGTAGCCGGTCAGGCGCTGCAGCAGGCTGGCATCGGCCCAGGTGGCAGGCACGTCGCCCTTCTGCATTTCCATGTAGTTGCGGATCGCCTTCTTGCCGAGGCAGTCCTCGATCGCAGCGACGAAGTCGAGAAGCCGAACCTTTTCGGAATTGCCGATATTTACGATCCGGAACGGCGCCACCGGCGAGAGGCTATCGCCCGGAGCGATCTCGTCTTTCGAGGCGAGGCGTACCGGCACCGCATCGATCAACAGGCGGATGCCCTGCACCAGATCCTCGACATAGGTGAAGTCACGATACATGTCGCCATTGTTATAGATGTCGATCGGGCGATCATCGAGGATCGCATCGACGAATTTGTACAACGCGAGGTCCGGCCGTCCCCATGTTCCATAGACCGTGAAGAAGCGGAACACGGTTGTCGGTAGGTTCCACAGATGCGCATAAGCATGCGCCATGCTCTCATTGGCTTTCTTGCTGGCCGCGTAGATAGTGAGCTGGTTGTCGGCCTTCTCGGTCTCAGTGAAGGGCATCTCGTCATTGGCGCCGTAGACCGATGAGGTTGAAGCCATCAGGAAGTGCTTCACGTCCAGTCTGCGCGCAGCTTCCGCCACATTGAAGGTGCCGACGACGTTGGAATCAATATAGGCGCGCGGGTTCTCCAAGCTGTAGCGTACCCCGGCCTGAGCGGCCAGATGGATGATAACCTGCGGCCGAAACTCGTCGGCTGCCTCATCGAAACAGCCCTGATCCTCCAGCATCCCTTCGGTGGCCGAAAAGCGGGGGCGTTGGAACAGCATCTGATGACGGCGCTGCTTCAGGCGCACGTCGTAATAGTCGGTCATGCCATCATAGCCGTGGACCTGAAAGCCCTCGTCCAGCAGCCGCCTTGCGAGATGAAAACCGATGAAACCGGCCGTGCCGGTAACAAGAATCCTCATAGCAGCCCCCTGCCGTTCGCATGATGTGGGAAAATGCCCTTTACGCAGTAAAGTCCGATGCTCGGATTGCCGGGCCTGAGGATGTTCTCCGCTTCGATAGCGGCGAAGTCCGACGGCTCTCACGACACCGTCATGGCTGTCCGGCTGCAGCGGTGCCCGGCGGCAAGATTTCTTCACGCTCGCAGCTGCCATCGCCGCTCGCCGCGTACCGTTCGGCCGCTGGCTTCAACCGGGCATTGGAAAAGAACAGCGCGTTGAAGAAGGCAAAGGTCATCGCAATCGCCAAGGTCCGCAAGGGATAATCGAACAAGGAATGAAGCAGGACGACGACGATCGACAGGAGAACCATCCGCTGGAGGGGGCGGTTGGCGACCTGGAACGTTCGCATGGCGAGCGCGGCAAGATAGATGCAGAGAATTGTCGCGGCGGCGACCCCGCCCTCGAGCAATAGTTCCAGGAAATCGTTATGGGCATGGTTGACGTAAAGGACGTGAACCATGTTTGTGTCTTCATAGAAGGGGTAGATGAGGTCGAACGTACCGAAGCCCGCGCCCCATATCCAGTTGTCGCGGATCGCGCGCCACGTTGTGACGGCGAATTCCCAGCGCCCGAAATCCGGATCGAGTTGCCGGGCACCGACACGGATCAGCGCGCCGTAGCCATAGATGATGAAACCTGCAAGCAGCGTGATCATGGCGACGGTGCCGACGCGCCCTCGCCACATCAGCGCGCCGATGGAGATGGCGGCAACCCCGAAGCCGAGCAGGATGCCGGCGCGAGATCCGGCAGCCAGCAGGACAACGAATATCAGCATGAGCAGCATGGAGACGAAGGCCGGCCGACCTTGAAAGAAACCGATATAGATGATCAGCGGCAGGCTCGAAAAGACCAGGGTGGAGAAGTGATTCACATTCGCGAACATGCCCACCATGACGCTGTAGCCGAGAATGTTATCCAGCGTGGCATTGTTGCTGAACGAATATTGCAGGCCCGCCGCGATCAGATTGCAGATCAGGCCGATCACGAAAAAGGGCAGCAGGCCTGACGGCCCTCGTTGCGGCAGGTTAGATGCCGCGGTGAAGAAAAGGATCGGCACCAGCGCGAAGATCACCGCCTCGACCGTGCGCGACACGCTGAGGCTTATCGGCGCGGCTTCGATCGGCTGCGTTGACGAGCCGCCCGCGAACGGCAACAATTCTGCCGGCCGGCTCAATTCGAGGAGCGATACCGGCAGCGGCAGCACTTGCATGGCCCCTGCCGCAAGCACGAGCGCGAGCAAGATGGCCCCGCGCCGCGTGGCACCGGACGCAATGCCACCCAGAAGCACATATGTCGAGCCGGCGATGACCATCGTTTGCAGTACGGCGTCGATAAGAAGCCCGCGCTGTGTGGCGCCACCCAGCAGCAGGCATGTGAGCAGACACACGCCCAGAACGTTGCACCGGCTGCGCGCGCCTGCGCCGGCTTCGGGAAGACCTTTGACCGTCATGTCTGCGTCGCCGAAATGCGGACATGGTGAAACAAGATGCGTCCGCTGTAACGATTGCTCCAGCTTTCGGCTGTCGCGCTGGTGCGCAGGGTCAGCACCTGTGCCAGACAGTTTATCGGGACTGAGAAACCGTAGCGGAGAGTTCGATCGCGATAGTCGCCGCCCGGGATGTCTGCCCGCAGCACCGGCTGGCTGCGGTCGAGGCAATCCAGGCTCCACATCAGCGACTTCGGCAGGTCTGCGGCGGCGGCAGATGCCTTGATCTCGATCTCATAAGCGCCAGGCGGCAACAGCACATACTGCTCCAGGCCGATGCGCAGCACAGGCGTCTCGTTAAATTCGAGGGACAGGCCCTCGCCCAATGAGCCGTTGCCGCTTTCCGCCGGCAGGCTCACGACAATGCCTGGCTGCTGGCGCACGACCCAGTCGAACCGCCTGTCAGATGGCCCCTGGCGGAAGGCGCTGTCGAATACGAAGCCGGAGAGGTCCCTTTCCTGGGGCGCCAGGGTAAGGAGAAAGGTGCGGTATGCGAGGTCGTACTGCTTGCGCTTGAATAGGCTGGCAAGCAGGCGGGCCGTTTCCGAGGGCGTGGGTGGGGAAGGACCCGCCGCGAGGTCCTGCAAAAGGCGCGCGGCGAAACAAGGTTCTTGCGCGGTATCGCCACTGAGTTCGTCCAGCAGCTTCGATCGCCAAGGCGGAACGGCTTTGATCCGGTCAAGCAGCACCACATAGCTGGCAGGCTCCGAAAAGATGCCTGGCACCGCCACCGCGATCGGGCCGATGCGCTCGGGCCAACGTCGAAACAGGACATCCAGCCGTTCCATCGCCTGCCGGTAGTCTCCCGTCTCGATGGCCCGCGATATCGTCCATTGCAGCGCGTGGATTTCGGTGCTGGCAAGCGTGAGTGCATGGTCGAACATCGCATAAGCGGCATCATTCTGACCTTGCCGGCGCAGGATTTCTCCCAGCAGGCTGTAGACACGCGCATCGCCTGCGTTGAGCGGCATCACGGCGCGGACATTCCTTTCGATGTCTTCCAGCGACACATCTCCATCCCGGCGGTCGAGCGCAGAAATGGTGCGCGCAACCAAGGCTTCCGCATTGAGCGGATAGAGCCTCAGCGCAAGATTAGGGCGGTCATTCTCAAGACGTCGACTTGATGCGATCACCAAGATCGCGAAGATGGCGGCGCAAGCGGTCAGACACAGAAGCAAACGGCCAAGTTTTCGCATATTTGGGCGCAACCCCCTCACTGGCTTTGCTTTCTATTTCAGGCGTCTCATCGCCATAGTTGTAGTATCGATAGTTAAGATACTTATAGTTGTAGTTGTAGCCGAATTTGCTCACAGAGAATTTGGTGAATGCCGCTCCCACAACGTTGGCGCCGGCGGCTCGGATGCGCTTGAGGGCTGTGCGCGCGGCTTTGCGTGTTACGTGGTTCGAGGAGACGACCAGAAGGGTGGCATCGGCCATTCGGCTGAGGATGGGGGAGTCTGAAAGACCGATGATGGGCGGCGAGTCGATGATGACGATGTCGTAGGTCCTGGTGAGCCTTTGCAGCAGAAAGCCCATCCTCGTGGAAGACAAAAGATCTGCTGGATTTGGCGGGATCATGCCCGCAGTCATTACGCTCACATTCACCTTGGGACGCTTGATGAGTTTGGGCAGATCGCTGCGCCGGATGGTGCTGGTGAGCATGTTACTAAGGCCGACGGCGTTGTCGATCTTGAAGGTGCGATGAAGGGTCGGCTTACGCAGGTCCGCGTCGATAACCAGCACCTTGGCGCCAAGCGCGCCGAAATCCTCCGCCAGCTTATAGACGGTGGTCGACTTACCTTCCGACGGTTCCGAGCTGGTGACGAGCAAGATGCGCGGCGCGCCCTGCTCGCCGGAGAATTGCAGCGAGGTGCGCAGCGACCTGTAGGATTCCGACAGACCGGATTTGAGATCGGCCATCGCCTGGCCGATTTCGCGTCCATCGATGGCCGGAAGAATGCCGAGGATCGGCAGCCGCAGTTCCGTCTCTACCTGCTCGGGATTGGCGAACGTGTTGTTGAGAAGTTCCAGCACATAGATGATTGCCGCACCGAGCACCATGGACAGCACCAGCCCGACGGCAAGGTTGAGAGACAGCCGCGGCGAGTAAGGCGAACGGGGAAGCACCGCCAGATCGACTACGGCCGCGTTCTGGTTTCGCAGTTCGGAGCCGACGGCGACCTCGTTCAGCTTGGCGACGAGGCTTTCATATTGTGAACGGTTGGAGTCGACCTCACGCTTCAAGATCGTGTACTGGATGTTCTTGTCCTGGTAGGCGGCCTGCTCGACCTCCATTTCCGCCAGCTTCTTCTTGAGGTCATCGACCTTGGCAAGGGTCTCGCGGTGCTTGAGGCGGATCGAATCGGTGATGGCTCGGATGCCTTGGTTCAACTGGCTCTCGATCTCATGCATTTGCGAGCGAAGTTGCTGCATTTCCGGAAAGCCCGGCTTGAACAGACCCAGCTTCTGCTGATAGTCCGCGTTCAGTTCCGTCAGCTTGCCGCGCATCTTCTCCAGGCCCTCGCTCTTGAGAACCTGTTCCAGGCTGGCGCCCTGGCCATTGTCGATCTGCTGGACGAGGCGACCATAGTCCAAGCTTTCCTGGATCGCTCCCGCCAGTGCCTTGTTGATCTCGTTGAGATTCGACGCGATAAGTGAATTATCCCCCCCCGTAAGCGTGATGCCTGCCTTCTTGGCGTAACCGACGAGCGCTTCTTCCGACTGCTGGAGGCGCTCCTTCACCTGCAACACCTGCTCCTGGATAAACTTGCGGGCCTGCGAGGACGTGTCACTGGCTTGGTCGACGCGTTGGTCGATAAAGCTCTGTGCGACCTGGTTGGCGATCTCATATGCGTATTTTGGCTGCTGGTCGTAATAGGTGATGGACAGCAGGCTCGTGTTGGCAATGGGGTCGACCGAAAGGTTGGCAAGTAACCTGTCGATAGCCATGCGCGCGCGGTCGTCAGCTGAGTATTTCGAGATGTCCACCCGACCCGACATGCCGAAGGCGCGGTTGAGGATGTTGAAGGGGGAGAAGTTGGGCTGGGGGAACAGGAAGTCCTCGCGCTCGCTCAGGCCGAGGTTAAAGGCGACACGCTGCGCCAGCGAGCGGCTCTTCAGCTTCTCGCGCGCCGTCAGGAAGGAGCGCATGTCGCTGCTCTCGGACGTGACCTCGATGTCCTGGAAGACCTTGGCTGAGGGCACCAGTACCTCAAGGCGTGCCGTCGCCGTGTATTTCGGCGTCATCATCATGGTTACAGCCAGCGCGCTCACCAGCCCCACCGCCACAAGCGTGGCCAGGAGCCAGCGGTAATGCACGGCGTAGAGGAAGAGGCGCAGGATATCTACCCCGCGCTCTTGCGCCGGTTCGTAGGCATAGTCCTGGATCAGCAGCCGCGGGTCGTCATAGGTATCGGCCAGAGCAAGCGATCCGTTGCCCGCATGCGCCCCACCGATATGGCGATGACGATCAAGCATACTTTCGTTCCAATTCAGGTCGACTTGACGATGTCAGGGGATGATGGCCAGGCGGCTCGCGTTGATCGCGATTCCCATCGCCTCTTTCAGATTGTTGATGGCAACCCGGCCTTGTGAAGTGAACACCATAATGACATCACCGCCATAGATCCGGGGATTGGCGAGCCTGCCGCTGCGGATTTCGGCGACATTGTAGTTGGCCACCAGCCTGCTGCCGCCGACGTCCCGGAAAACATAAACCTTGCTCTGGTCGGCGACATCGCGAAATCCTCCGGCCATGGCGATGGCATCGAGGAGGGAGGTCCCAGCCGAGACGGGATATAGGCCGGACTTGCTCACTTCACCATCCACAGTCACTCGCTGCCTTGCGGATTCCTTGATGAAGACGGTGATGTCAGGAGACTGTAGGTAGGAAGCGCCATAGGCTTTCCTGAGTTCCTGCTCAAGCCGGCGCACGGACTTGCCCGCTGCAGTCACTACACCGATCAGTGGCAGCGAAATGCGGCCGCTGGAGTCGACCTGAACTGTCCGGTTGAGCGAGGCGACCTGGTAGACGTTGATTTCCAATACATCATTCGGGGATAGAAGCTGTTCGGCGCCGTCATCGGTGCCGGCCGGCGGGGGTAGCGTCTTCACCAACCGCAGGTCTCCGGTTGCCGGCGGCGTGGACTCCGACTGCAGCGAAAGCACATCGGCGGGCGCCGCCCCCGTATTAGCTGTGCTGGTGCAGCCGCAAGCAAGGCATAGGCTTGCCAGCATGGCAGAGGTAAGCATCGTGGCTGCCTGCATGGGTTCACCCGTTCCCGAAAATGCGATCGACGAAACGCTGGGTAAGTCCGTCGCCGGACTGCGCGCGCATGCCGACACTCTGTGCCGGCATGAGAAGGTCAGGTTCCGCGTCGTCGAGCACGGCAGCGGGGCGATGCCGAAACAATCGCTCCGCTTCGTCCTCTCCAACTTGGTCGACAACTGTTTTGTAAGCCTTCGACATCAGAGGCTTTCGCCATGTCGTGCCGTGCGCGTCACTGGCAACCAGGCCCGCCCGGCCTTCTTTCAGTATTTTTTCGGCAAGCTTCCTGGCCGCAGGCCCAAAGCCGCCCAGGAACGACCCAGCAGTGATTTGCAGCGGGCAGCCTAGATCTGCGAGGCGCCTGATGACGTCGAAATGTCGCTCGGCCCACAAAAGCCGCTCCGGATGCGTTATGATCGGCACGAAGCCAGCCTCAAGAAGTCCGGCAGCCAGCTCCTCCAGCTTCGGCGAGAGGACTTCGTGTGACGGCTCCAAAAGCAAATAGCGCGAGTGATTCAAGGTAGGGATGTCGCCGTTGGTAAGTCGTTCGACGAGGTCCGGCGCGATATGCACGTCCGCCCCACAACACAGCTTCAGCGGGACTTCCTGCGCATCCAGTATTGCCTGTAACGCATGCACAGCCGGCAGGATCGTGGCGGATGAGTTGGGATACCAGCCGGGAAAGATATGCGGCGTACAGGCCATATGGGTGATGCCGTCCGCAACCGCCATGCGTGCCATTTCGACTGATGTCGCTATATCCAATGCGCCATCGTCGAGGCCCGACAGTATATGGGAATGGAGATCGATCATCGACGAGATGCCGAACATGCCGGACGCCCGCCCGCGACCATGTCCACCATTCTACTTCCGCACCGAATTGGCCGAAGAGTATTCATGCTCTCTGGCCCGGATAACCGCCGTCGAAACCGGCCCCGCCGGTGTGAAATAGGCCCGTTCACCGACACGAGACAACTTCGCACACCGCCACCTGGTTTCGTGACAAGGACCAGCCGGTTGTCTCCGATCCCGAATTACTTGCTGACCGGTTCATCGTGCGAGGTGCCAATGGCCAAAACGCCCACACCTAGACCGCCTAGTATCAGCCCTGGGACGAGGTAATCGCCAGATTGAGTGACCGACCCGGCGCCTTGCTCGTTTACGGCAACACAAAGCCGACCTTCCTGCGGCCTGGCTTCGAGAACGGTGTTTTCCCCCAGCCGCAGCCTGCACCTTTGGCCAAAGCGGACGGTCGAAGCTGACTGGGGCCCGACAATAACGGAGCCGCCGGCATGAAGCAGCATCTCCGGCTGTGCCGGAACGGAGCCGTTCTCCTGCGACACGAACACGTTTCCGCGCACGCTGCCGATGACGCCCACAACTCCCGGAGAAATGACGCATTCGCATGAATTCGGCTGCGCATAGGCATTGCCTGTTCCGACTACGTTGCCGGAATAGGTAGTCATGGCAATAGTAAGTGCGAGTAACGCTACCGCATAACAGAAAGACGACTTTCCTGAGTAAATATTCACATAAATCCGCATACCTCCCTGAATTCCGTAAAAAACTTTCAGGTATTTATCGATCATATTCTTCTCCGGTCGGATTTCACTTATATTTCACGACACTCTTGGAGAGGTTCGTTCGGCCACAGTCTCCCCCATCGACAACCGGCACAGGCTTCAGCAGGCGTGATAGACGCCGCCCGACAGTGCCGGGAGATCACACAAAAAGCCGCGCGCGCTGAATTCTCGCGCGATGTCGAGCTTGTCGGAAGTGAAGCACTGCGCCACGAGCGCATCGCCGAAGCTTGCGGCAGCCCGGTTGTCGCAAGGCGTGCCGCCCCCTACTTGTACGCAGTCAAGCTGCGTGCTCTGGAAGGCGCGCCGCGCCTCCATGCGAATGAATTGCTCCAGCGCTCGCGGCTTGGCAAACGAAACCCCGCAAAGCATGATCTTACGGCTACCTACCCGAAGATCGTCCATCGTCCGGATGTCGAGCCTGCCCCCGAACGCGGCCGGGACGTTTTCCGCCTGCCAGTTTGAGGCAGCTGTCCGGTCGTGGCTGCGGGCGGCCAGCAGATGGAGCACAAACGTCGCAAAGCAGAGCGTTGCCAGAACGAGCATGGAAAGTCTTCTCGCGTCCACACGCGTTAGGTGTCCGCTACGTCTTGATGATCTTCGCATCGTGATAGCCGCGCCGCCAATGGCTTGCTAGATGCGGCCTGTCGTACTTGCTCGCCGCTTCAGCCCGTTCTGTCCCACCCTTGCGGCCAGCTGGTTGTCCTGCGACAGTTCAAGCACGATCCAGCAATTGGCCGGCGCTCCGGCTTTAAGGTGAGGCCCGCCGACCTTATCGCGGCCTGTAATGCGTGGGAGCTTGTGCCCCCCTGGCGGCCCGCTCCCCATGTCCCGATATGCGATCACGCCCGTCTTTCGTCGGGATGACCTGCCCGCCTTTCTTGCTATCTTGCCCCGAAGCCGGTCAGCATGATCCTGATCGTCCTCATGACAATGACCAGGTCGAGCCAAGGCGAGAAGTTCTTGATGTAGTAGAAGTCGTAGTGCAGCTTCTCGTGAACTTCGCTCACCGCCGCCACGTGCCCTTGATTGACTTGCGCCCAGCCAGTAACGCCCGGGCGCACGATATGGCGGTAGGGATAGAATGGCAGTTCCCCCTCGTACCAGCGCGACAGCACAGCCGCCTCGGGCCGGGGTCCGATCCAGCTCATCTCGCCGCTCAGGATGTTGATGGCTTGCGGCAGTTCGTCGAGCCGGGTGCGCCGCAATACACGGCCGATGCGGGTGATGCGCTCGTCACCGTCCCGCGTGATCGCCTTTTCCTTTTCGGCCACGGCGCCATCGTCCTCGGCGCGCATGGTACGGAACTTATAGAGCGTGAAAAGGGTGCCGCGATAACCCACCCGCCGCTGCCGGAACAGAGCCGGCCCAGGCGTTTCGAGCCTGATCGCGACAGCCAGCCCAAGGAAAAGCGGCAGCAGGAGAACGAGAACGGCAAGCGCCCCCAGCCAGTCGAGTATCCGCTTGATCTTGAAGTAGATCTGATTGGGATTGAGCGAGCCGAGCGTATTCTCGGACAAGTGCTCGATCTCGACACGGCCGGTCAGTGATTCCACTATGTGCTTGACGTGGTAGACCGGGGTGCCGGACAGGACGCAACCGGTGATGAAGCGCTCCCAGGTCTCCGGCAGGTCGGCACGAAGGTCGACTACCACGCCTAGCACCTTGCCCGGCGCTGCATACGGGGAAAACAGCTTCTGCCAGACCACGCCGTCGACTGCCGCAAGCCGGTCGATTTTGCCGCCCGGGACAATCGCCAGCCGGTAGGGCTCCAATCGGTACGTGAACACATTGAGACTGAAATACCACGATGCCGAGATGACGAAAGAGCCTGCAGCCTGGAAGCGGCTGTAGTCGAAGCGGAAGAAGAAGATGGCGAGAAACACCAGCCCGTAGCTCAGCGTGAATGCCGGCAATATGGTGCTGAACTTCGCTACCCCCGGAAACGCATCCAATCGCTTGTAGGTCATGTAGCCTGTCATGTGAGCGATGATGGCCGCCACGATTGTCACCTGGTGGTTGATCGAGAAGACGACCCTCGGCTCCAGCGCCATGCGTGCAAGAAGAGGCAGCCCGACGGCCAGGAGAAGGCCGCCCAGAAGCTGGTACCGCAACCGCTGCAGCGGATGCGTTTCGCTACCGACCGCTATCGTCTGATGATACAAGCTGGATTTCAATTTCCGCTGCCGTTTGCGCAACGCACGAGCGACATAAGCCCGGCGACAGGCCTCTGATGGCTACCGCACTCGAGGTGAAAACCCTCGAGCCGGACATCAAGCGTAACAAGGACTGGCCGCTGTTGCGGCCAAATCAGTTGGATGCCACAGGCACCAGGCTCTTGACGGGCAATGCCACGGCGATTTCCCCGTGCATCATCTGCAACAGGATCCGAGCCCGTCCCGCGCCGTCATGGCGGACCAGTGTCCCCACAAGCTCGGCAAATGGACCCGAGATCACACGTACGGCGTCGCCCTGCCGAAGCCCCGCCGCAACGTTGAACATCCCCTCGTCGTCCGTCAGAGTCTGGAGCCCCTCGATCAGACCGCAGGGGCACGGCAGGGGCCGCTCGCCTTGCATGACGAGCGAATGAACGCCGAATGTGCCGTTGACCGAACGCCAGCGCTGGCGATCGACATCCAGCGACACGAACAAGTAGCCGGGGAAAAAAGGAACGCGCTTTTCGTGACGACGCCGCGCATGGCGAACAACCCTGGTCTGGCGTGGCATCCAGACATGGAACCCCTGCCTGTTCAGGTTGAGCTCAGCCAGGTCTTCTCGCCCCATCAGGGCCGATGCGACATACCAACGATCCGCCATTATTCCCCCGTCCCCCGCATTCCGATCGTCGAAAAATCCTGTCTGTCACGAAGTGAGCGCTACCGGCCGGACGATCTCCGGCAGACAGGCAAAGCCCGGCCGCGCGAAAACGTAGCCCTGCATGAGGCCGATCCCGAGCGATGCCAGCGCGACGAACTCAGCCTCGGTCTCGACGCCCTCCCCTACGACCCTGCAGCCAAAAACCGCGCACGCGTCGACCACGCCCTTGACGATCGCCCGGCGCGAACGGTCGGCGTCGATGCCGTGGACCAGCCCCATGTCGAGCTTCACCATGTCGGGACGCAGCTGCAGCAGACTGTTGATGCCGGCATAGCCGGCCCCGAAATCATCGATGGCTACGGTAACTCCTCGGTTGCGGGCGGCCGCGATCCAACGGGCGAGCTTTCCCCTGTTCTCGATCGGCTCCTGCTCGGTCATCTCGAATATCAGTCGGCCCGCCGGCCATCCCACGCGCTGGGCGGCGCGCAGCGTTGTGCGCAGCCCATAGCGGTGGTCGCAGATTGCAGAGGCCGAAACGTTGAGGCTGAGACCGCAGCGCGCACCGAAGGAAGCCACCATCTCTACGGCGCGTTCCCTGCAGGCGGCATCAAAGGCCAGGGTCCTTTCTGGCGGCACGGTGGCAAATACACTGGCTGCGCTCTCTCCCAAGCGCCCCCGCAAAAGCGACTCGTAAGCAAAAAGCGTACCGCCGGCTGCGGTGTCGACTATCGGCTGGAAAGCCATCGTGAACTCAGGAAAAGGAGAGGCGGACGGCAGGACACGCCGCTCGCTCCCCTGACCGCGCCCAATGTGCCTGGCCCTGTTCATCTCCTGCGCCCCTGTTGCCGTGCGGTGGCTTTTCGCGAAACGGAAGGCGTTATGAGGGATTGGCGGCCGACTTCTTTTCGCCAGTCCATTGGACACGGCCACCATGGTTGCCATGGCGGCAGGGCGACAGCCGGCACCCCTACCGATGAAGCTGAAGGTGCCGGCCAGGTCCGCTATGTGTTCAGGCAGGACATCGCGACCTGGCCGGCTGGTGGGGGTTATACTCCCCCCAGAAAGCATGCTCTCCTTGGCGGGAGATAGAGTGCATGCTCTCCGATCGCTCCGGCTGGGCAACATGACGCGACTCGCGGGATAAGCTGCCCCTGGGCAGGTAAAGCACTGCCGGCTTTCCCTCGGATTTGGCGTAATGTTGCTGAAGACGGCTCGATCTCGTTTGCTGCACGAATTGGCCACTCCACGAGTACGGACCGGTGCGGAACAAAGTGGCATCGTCACAGCTGCACTTCCAATTCGACGCGGGCGAGCAAGTACTGCCGCACGAAATCCGCCATCACACGGGCGTCGGTGGTGACAAGCAGCACCTGCTTGCCGTTAAGCGTTGAGAAGGTGAACCGAAAATCGGGTGGTCCCGGAACGAGATCTATGCAGGCATAATCGTCAATGCGGAGAAGGTGGCCACCACGGCCCATCTGGAAGTGAAACAAGTCGAACCCGCACAACTTCCTTCTATCTTCAGCCGTGAAGGATTCCTCAAGCACTCGCGCAAGGCGACGTATCATTACGTGCTGGCTTTTAGGAAATACTATAATTTCTCCGTTTTTCGAGTTATTATCTCGCATGTGCAAAATACAATTCGACGACGAATAACTTCGTCCATTGAATACATCATCAACGTCGAAATTAATTATCTGATCATTTTTATCTCGCATCCCACCACCTGATGCAATTGTTTCAGACGCCACCGATTTACATTGGCAACATGACATGACGTTTTGCGAAATTGGGATTTGTTTTTTCAGGCATTCATCTACTTGAGGAATGGAAGTTCCCCATCCTGTCAACGTGGCGGCTTCCCCCAAGATGCATGATCAGACCCTTTCTTCACGGCTGCTATTCAACCGTTGGTTATCAACCCAATACTATAACACGTGATGGTTGTAAATGCCGATTGCAGCCTTGATGGATGCTTAAAAAGCCGGGTGCGTCGGCGAAGCTGAGTTAGCGCGGTTCTCATGTTCGATGGTGGCGCGCCCGTTGTGTACCGGCTCAAGGTGAGCCTGCGTGGCATCTCGCGTATGATTTGACGCCGTTTGCCGGTGCACGTGGACTACCATTGAAGGGCCGGTTTGCGCCTGCCGATTGACATGACGTGTCAGGGCTGGTCGATCAGGCGCCGCAATTCGCGGCAGTTCAAGCCCGCCTCGACGCCTCAGTAGATGGCTGCCCAACCGGTCACCACGACAAGCACCACCGTGGTCAGCGCCCCGGAGACATAGAGGACAGTCCTGACGTTGCCGCCTTTGGCCGCATCGCCACCGCGCAAGTAAACAGCCAGATGAACCAGGCGTATCGCGAAATGGACCCAGACAAGCACTGCCAGCGTAGTCGGCCCAACACCTACCATCATCGCCAGCACGGCCGGCACGACGAAAGGTGCCAGCGCCTCCACGGAATTCACGTGTACACGGTCAATGCGATAGAGGGGGTTGCCGTCGTCGGCCGGGAGCACTGGGCCGGAGAGTGCCCCGGCACGTCCTTTCGAGTATCCCGACAGGATCGCCAGCAGCACCGATATAAGACAGAGCGCGAGCACGCCAAGGATGCTGAGGGTATAGACCTCCATGCCGATCTCCCATGCTTGATGACAAAAGGACGAGGGCTATCCCGGTAAGGAATGCATCCCGTCCCCAGGAACCAGCGATCCGCGATCAGGCGGGGCGGGCGATCAGGTCGGCGTAGCGTTGCAGGTAGAGCGGCCAGCCCTGAGCGCCGGCGACACCGTCCGCGCGCTTTCCCAGCCTTCACCGTAGCGTTCCGGATTCCGGTGCTCAAGCTCGATGTGCGTGCAGTTTACGGCCTCCGCCATGCCTTCTGTCAAGTTCCTCCAAAAAGCTACGCGTCATCACCAGCCCGTCATATACCGCTTCTTCGGCGCTGCGAGCGATCGTGCAATCGCCGATAGTGATGAAGGGCAGGCCGCATCCGCCAAGCTCTTGCTCCAAAGTCATATCCGGGGCGCGGCCGGAGCAGAGGATTAGACTGTCGGCACCTTCGAGAACGATCGGCTGCCCGCTGGCGCCATGAAGGAAATAGACGCTGTCGCTGTCGACTCCGAAGAGACGCGCATATGGGATGACCTCGATCCCGGCCTCGTGCAGGCGGCCCGCCCAATGGTCGCGGACATATTGCTGCAGGTTCTGGCCCGCGGTGAGGCCATTGACCGCAAGGCGCACATGATGGCCTGCGCGCTGCAAAAGCATCGCGATGCCGATGCCGATCCAGTCGCAGCGCCAATCCGCGATGACCACCCGCGCACCCGCTTTGGCGCGGCCCGCCAGCAGGTCGCAGGCCTCGAACACATCGCCGCTTTCGCGGCCCTCGATCGGGGTTTCGACCGGCTTCGAGCCGGTGGCGAGGATCACCGCATCGGGAGCGATTGCGGCCACCAGATCCGCCGAGACCCAAGTGTTCAGCTGCAGATCGATGTCGTGGCGCGCCAATTCCGCCAGCATATTCGTCACCAACCCGCCGAATTCCGCCCGATCAGGCAGAAGCTGTGCCAAGAGCGCTTGCCCGCCCGCCTGTGGCGCGGCCTCGGCTAGAATAACCTCGTGGCCCAATTCGGCGGCAGTGATCGAGGCCTTCATTCCGGCGGGGCCGGCTCCTGCGACCAGCAGTTTCAGCCTTCGGCGGCTTTTGAGGGTCTGAGCCAGCCTGACCTCGCGCCCGGTGACCGGGTTCTGGATGCAGGAGATCGACTGACCGGCGTGGAAATGGCCGATACAGGCCTGGTTGCAACCGATACAGGCGCGAATGTCGTCGGACCGCCCGCTGCGCGCCTTGTTGGGCATATCGGGATCGGTGATCAGCGCGCGGGTCATCGCGCACATGTCTGCCTGACCTGCGGCCAGGACCTCTTCGGCGATCTGTGGCTGGTTGATCCGGCCGGCGACGAAGACCGGAACGGTCACGGCCGCGCGGATGCGTCTGGAATGCTCGGCGACATAGGCCGGGGCAATTTCCATCGGCGGCACCACATGGACCGAGGCCCCCAGTGCAGCCATCGTTCCGACGGTAGTGTTGATATAATCGACAAGCCCTTCGTTGCTGAGATGGCGACAAACCTCAAGCACCGTGGACTGATCCAGCCCGCCTTCGTCGAGTTCGTCGGCGGAAATCCTGAGCCCGATCATCGGCCCCGCGCCGATCGCCGAGCGGGCGGCTATGAGGCTTTCGCGCAACGCCCGCATCCGGTTTTCCAGAGATCCGCCATAGCAATCCTTGCGCAGATTGCTTGCCGGATTGAGGAATTGCGCAAAGAGCAGCCCGTGGCTTGCCATCAATTCAACGCCGTCATAGCCCGCCTCGATATAGCGACGCGCGCCTTCGGCCAGAGCAGCGACGATCTCGGCCACCATCTCGGTGGGCATTTCGCGCGGCACGGTGTGGAAGCGGTTTTCGGGCACCGAAGACGGTGCGAAAACCACGCCGCGCATGCCGTTCTGCATCCTCCGACTGACGCGCCCGGCGTGGGACAACTGTCCGATGATGCGAGCGCCATGCCCGTGCACGGCCTCGGCAAGACGCGCGTAATGCCCGATCGCATCGTCGCTTGCGATCACGAGATCGGGGCTTTGGGTCATCGAGGAGGTGTGGAACCGCGCGGCCTCGGTGACGATCAGCCCCACGCCGCCGCGCGCGCGTGCCGCGTGATAGGCGATGAAATCCTCGCCCGGCAGGCCAGCTTGCGCCAGATAGGTCTGATGCCCGGTCGACAGGATCCGGTTGCGGATTTCATGCCCGCGGATGGTCAGTGGCGAAAACAGTCTGGGATAGCTTGCGGACATAACGCCTGCCTTTGCCGTTGGCTATCGATGAGTGGATGGTCAGCCCCGCGACAGATAATCATGTGCCGAAAGCACATGTGTGCGCACGACATGGAGGAATTCCTCGATTTCGACATGCTCGTCATGCGAGCCCATGCCATACGGATAAGGGCCGTAAACATAGGCGGGCACGTTGGCATAGCGCCAAAGCCTCGCATCGGTGCCGCCGATGCTGACGATGGGAACCGGGCGCGGACGGCCGAAAGCCTCGACATTCTTCTGGATGATGCCGACCATCTCGTGATCCGGTGCGCACCAGGAGGGTTCTGCACCGCCGATTTCGCGCCATTCGGCCTGCGGATAGCGCGCCAGGATATCGGCCACCTTCGGCAGCAGGTCCTCCTTGCTCATTCCCACCGGCAGGCGCAGGTCGGCCGTGAAGCGGCAATGGGAGGGGATCATGTTCACCTTCTCGCCGCCCTCGATCATGCCGATGTTGAGCGTGACCTGCGAGACGAGATCTCCTGCGCCGTCACCCATCATCCGGTCCATCGTCGCGCGTCCGGCGTCGATATAGCTTTGCACATTGCCGGAAACCTCGCCGGTCAGCGCAGTCAGGGCCTCCAGATCGGTGGCGATGGCCATGGCGATCTTGGTGGCGCTTTCAGTGGCATGGACATAGGCGCCATGCGCACCTGCCGTCCGCACCTCGAATTCCAGCCACAGCGGGCCGCGTTCGCCGAAGCGGATCGATTCCGGTCCGCTCGGCTCGCCGTTGAGCATGCAATCGCCCAAAACCTCGGGATGGTGTTCGACCAAATAGCGCGCGCCCCATGGGCCGAAGGTCTCCTCGTCTGAGACGCAGGTCAGCGTGAGTTTGCCGAACAGAGCCTCGCGCAGCTTGCTCAGTGCCACATAGGTTACAATCGAGGCGGTCGTTCCAGTTTTCATGTCAGACGCTCCGCGTCCGTAGATCTTGCCTTCGCGCGCTTCGGGCTGCCATGGATCCGAGCTCCAGCCGTAGTGATCTTCCGGTACCGGGAAAACGTCGATATGGCCGTTGAGCACGAGATGGCGGCCCGGATTGGCGGCATCGAAAGCGGCGACAACATTGGGCATCTCTGGATGGGGCGAGATGATGCGGTGGGAAAGCCCGTGGCGGTCCAGATAATCGGTGACGACTTTCGCGGCGTCACGGGTGTCGCCGGGCGGATTGGGGCTGCGCGCGCGCAAAAGATCCATCAGCAGGGCGGTGATGCTTTCGCGCTCTGCGTCGAGCCATGTGAGCAACCGGTCGCGAGTGGTGGTCATGATCGTTTCCTATCCTCTGGTCCGATCGATCCAGTCGCGCAGGTGGTACCAGGCCAAAACGGCTGGCAGCACCCAGGGATCGCCGGAGTAAAGTGGCTTTGTCGTGAAGGGAAAGCGCGCGAACATGCTGTCGCTTGGTCGCGCTGAAATCATTGCTCGCGCCGCCTGAAAGCCGAGCCAGCTTTGCATCGCCACGCCATTGCCCTGACAGCCGAGCGCGTAATGAACGCCATCATGCGCGCCGAGGTGGGGGAGGAAATCGAAGGTGAAAGCGACGTTGCCATTCCATGAATGCGTCACCTTTGCCTTCGCCAGTTGTGGCCAGACCTGCGTCATCGCGCGATGCAGGCGCCGCGCACTTTCACGCGAGTCCATGTCATGGGTGCCGACGCGCCCGCCCCACATCACGCGGCGATGGTCGGGAGAAAGACGGAAATAGCTGAGCACGCGGCGGGTATCGGCCATAGCGCGAGCCTTCGGCGCAATCTTTCGGATAAGATCCTCGGGCAGTTCCTCGGTTGCGATCATGAAGCTGGCGACCGGAACGAGCCGTCGGCGAAACCAGGGTGCCTCGGGGCCGGTATAGGCGTTCGTCGCGAGCATGACATTGGCCGCCGAAACCTCGCCGCGGGTGGTCGAGATGATCCAGTCCGTGCCCTCGCGGCGCATGGACGTCATCTTGCACGCGCCGACCAGCCGCGCGCCCGCGCGCGTTGCGGCCTGCGCGAGGCCGCGGACATATTTCGCCGGATGCAGCGTGCCCGCGCCTTCGGCGACCTGGCCACCGCGATAATGATCGCTGCCGATCTCTTCATGCTGGCGTTCGGGCGGAACCATCCATGCCCCCGCCCCGGTGAGCCGCGCCACGTTTTCGACCGAGGCCGCGAGCTTGTCGTAATGGCCTTTCGACCATGCGCAGGTGAAGCGTCCGACGGGGGCGAGGTCGCAGTCGATCCCCTCACGCGCGGTCAGGTCACAGACGAAGCGGAAGGTTCCGATCGCCTCGGCCACCAGCCTTTCGCGGTCCTCGTCGGGCAGCTGCGCGGCCTGCGGGCTGTTTGCTATCTTGAGCCCGCCGGTGATCAGCCCGCCATTGCGCGAACTCGCGCCCCAACCGATGCGGTTTTCATCGATGACCAGACAGCTCACGCCGTTGCGCGCCAGTTCGAGCGCGCAGTTCAGCCCGGTATAGCCCCCGCCAATGATGCAGACATCGACCTGGCCCGGCAGCGGCTCGGGAACGGGGGCCTCCGGTGCTGCGGCCTCCCACCAATAGGGCGCGGAACGGAAATCCGCGGCGAAAATGCTGTCCTCCGCCATCGCACCTGCCCCCGCCTCAGCCTTTCACCACGAATTCCGGCTTGATACGGCTGAGAACCTCCGGCGCGCCGTCGCGGGTGAGGATCGTGTAGCCGAGCGACATTGCCAGGTTGGCCTCGGCATCGACCAGGATCGCATGGAGGAACAGCGTCATCCCCGGCTCGATGATCATCTCATTGCCGGAATAGATCATCGGCGGCACATCCATCCAGCTCGGCCGATAGGTCGCGCCCAGCGAATAGCCGCAAGCCGACATCCGCGCATGGCCATAGCCGCGGCGATCGAAAACCGCGCGATGCGCGTCATCTATGCCGCCGATGGTCGCGCCCGAGCGCGCGGCGTCGGTCATGGCGGTGATCGCCTCCAGCGTGACGTCGAACATATGCTCCTGTTTCGCGCTGGCCTTGCCGATAGCGATGGTGCGCATCAGGCAGGCGCAGTAATGACG
>Ga0187815_10000417_pt1 | contig 20641 bp, 19 predicted proteins | sample NC_S_5_FD_132962 | JGI IMG/M metagenome (GOLD analysis project Ga0187815, IMG submission 132962) | Wetland sediment microbial communities from Neuse River Estuary, North Carolina, USA - ASW-S_5 | ecosystem: Environmental > Aquatic > Freshwater > Wetlands > Sediment | place: USA: North Carolina...
AGCCCCGAACGAACCAGCCCAAAGGAGGTAACGCGCACAAGAGTCACGCCAAAGACTGCGGCAAACTTGCGCTGCGCCTTGCTATGCTCGGACTGTGCGACCAAACGATGCCTCCCAAGTTGGCTTATGCGCGGACTGCACACATGCGCGGCAGATCGCGTCTGATCGCGGGACCGCGTATTGGCTGTGCGGGTTGTCGTCAACCGATCCGCGTTTCCCGAAATACCCGCGGCTGCCGGTCATTGAGTGCGGGGGCTACGAGAGCGAACCAAAGCCTCCGTTGGGTAGCCGACAGAGCAAAAAAAATAAAATTTCCTGCCAAACCTGACTGCAAATCCCTGCGATCCGATGTAGACTTCCAATGTTCCAAGAATCTATACGGCTTTTAGGGAGGACTTTAGTTATGCCTTCTCGGATCTGTTGCTCGGAGGAGCACTCATCGAAAGGAATTTCCGTTCATCACGCTGCCATGGCTATCGCCGAAGGACGCTCGATCGGCGCCTGTAAGAAGTGCGGCAAACCGCTTGAATACCGGATCGACCACATCTATGCGAACGATCCCCGCAAGAAGGAACACACGTTTGTGGTCACGCGAGCCGTCGGTTTGGGAACGCGGGCCGCAAAACAAGAAAGTGGCGATGTGTTTCTCTTGGTGCTCCGCGACATCGAGAGCGGAAGAGAACAGATACTCCCAACCTCCTGGGCTTCAGCCCAAACGGCCGTTCAGCGCGGCGGACAATCCGCTCCGCTCATGAGCTTCGAAGAATGGAAGACGCTCTTCCGCCGCCTGGACGCGGCTTTCGACGAACTCGAAGACAGAATTCGGCTCAGGGCCTACGAGCTGTACGAACAACGCGGTAAGGCTGCAGGTCATGCTTTGGAAGACTGGCTCCGCGCGGAGGCGGAACTGACCGGGCAGATGGCTTTGCGCGCCGCAGCGTAACGCTTCTGCCACCCAAAGCAGCCGTGGTCAGCGGCAGCACCGGACAGCACCATGACTGAATTTGGCGGGTGTGCCAAGTTCGAAAGGGGTTGTGTGCGGCTGCGCGCTTGACATTCCCGATCTCCTTCTTCAGCCTTGTGCCCGCGGGTTGGTGTGATCTGACGCCGGACACTTCCACATCCAACACCATCGAAAGCTCCGGCGTTCGAAGGGCCAGAACCTTTGTGCAGAGTGGTAGACGCGTCGGTTCAAGAACTTACGGAACTTTTTTGCCCTCATATGCGTTCCATCAGTGAGGTCGAAAAAGAATGCAGGCAGTCGCGAGGCTGGTAACGATTGGAGGCCGACGCCCAACTGGTTCAGCGATGTCTCCGGGGCGACGGTTCGGCCTGGGAGCAACTTGTGCGGCAGCATACGCGTCGCGTCTACAACCTCTGCTACCGGTTCACGGGCAATTCGACGGAAGCCGAGGACCTGAGCCAGGACGTCTTTTTGCGCATCTATCGCACGCTCGCCAGCTATCGTCCAGCCGATGGCGCCTTCCCTACTTGGTTGACCAGCGTCACCCGCAACCTGCTGGTCGACCACTATCGCCGCACGCGCCGCGACCGCATCACCGATTCGATCGACGATGCTATCCCTGTCCTCGAAGAGCGTCACTCGTCGGCGCGCAGCCCCGATCGCTTGGCCCAGGCGGCGGAGTTGAGTATGCAACTGCAACATGCGCTGTCGCGGCTGTCGCCCGAGTTACGCGAAGCGGTGATCTTGCGCGACTTGCAGAGTTTGGAATACAACGAAATTCAGGCAGTGCTACAAGTGCCCGAAGGCACGGTAAAATCGAGAATCAATCGGGGCCGTATCGAATTGGCCAAGGTCCTCGAACAAATGGGAGTGCGGCCGCAACCGCAGAGCGGGGCTTGAGAGAGAGCACGACATGGATTGGAACTGCATATTAACGGAAGAGCGGCTGAGCGATTTCCTCGAAGGAAATCTTGTCGGCAACGAAGCTGCCGCATTCACAGCGCACAAGGGAACGTGTGCGCGATGTGCAACCCTGGTTGCGCAGGTTGGCGGGCTTCTCGACAAGATGCACGGTCTGGAGCTCCTCGAGGCGCCAGACACCCTGCAGGAAAAAATCCTGGCGGCGACCGTACGTCGTCACGAAAAGAAGGAGGGCTGGCGCAGGTGGTTCGCGTGGGCACCTCTGCTGTGGCAACCGCGCTTCGCGGTGGGCATTGCGACGGTGGCCGCGTGCGGCGTGCTTGTGGTGCAGGCGGGCGGCTTGACTCCTGCCAAACTGCGTCACGCCAATTTGAATCCAGCGGACATGTTTCGCGCGGTTAACCGGCAAGCGCATATGACGTATGCGCGGGGCGCGAAATTCGTCAACGATCTGCGCGTGGTGTACGAGATTCAATCGCGCTTGCAGGAAACGCCATCGCAACAGCCTCCACCGCGCCAGCAACACAATCAAAAGATGGATCCCAGAGACCCGCAACAGAAATCCCAAACGCACCGGGGCCGTAATGCATCTCGAGGCGGCATCGTTTACGCTCAGGATTTGCCAGCGCAGACCCTGGAGCCGCCGATTTGCCTCGTCACGGACGGCCCGAACTGGAGTGCACCATGAAATGCGCTGTTCACCCCGAGGCGGATGCGACAGGTTTTTGTCGAAACTGCGGCAAGCCGCTTTGTCCGCAGTGCACGCGCGAAGTGCGAGGGGCTCTCTATTGCGAGCAGTGCCTGGCGGGAATTTTGACAGTGCCCGAAGCTGCTGCGGTTCCGCCGCCGACCGACTCGAAGCCGGCGATCGCAGCCGTGCTGGGGATCATCCCCGGTTTAGGCGCGGTGTACAACGGGCAGTACGTTAAGGCGCTGATTCACGTTGTGGTGTTCGCGTCCCTGATCGCTGCGATGGCCGCCGACATTCCCAGTTCATTTATGGCCTTTGTGGTTGTCTCCTTTATCGCCTTCTGCTGCTATATGCCCGTCGACGCATACCGCGTGGCCAAGGCGCATAGCTCCGGCCAAGCCGCGCCGCCGGACCTGCTGCAGGGTGCGAGCCGCAAACCGATTGGCGCGCTGGTTCTGATCGGGCTCGGCGTGTTGATCCTGTTGGCGAATTTCGGTTTGCTCGAGCGTGAGTGGTTCGCGAAAGCATGGCCGATTGGATTGGTCGTCCTCGGCGGGTGGCTGCTCTTCGACCGGCTGAAGGAACAGAAGCAACCGTGATGGGTTTGCACGTGGCCATAGGGAATGAATAGCCAGGAGCTGATTTATGGCGGATGGACAAAAAAACACATGTGAGTGCGGCGGCTGTCGAATTCGAGGGCTCATGGGACCGATCGTGCTGATCACGGTCGGCGTCCTATTTCTTATCGGACAATATTCGCGCTATGGCTTTTGGGAACTGTGGCCAATTCTCCTAATCGTGATTGGAGTAGTGCTCGTCGCGCAATCGCTGGTGTCCCGGAGCGGACACGTCGGGTCGTGAAGCAAGGAACGAGTGGTGAGCAGGTGGCGCGGCGCACTGCGTCTGACAATTTCCGCCGGTCATAATTGACAATCACGTGAGCAGCCCTCAACAACCCGGAGCGCCTCAGCCCAACGCTCAACCGTCCGCCTCTCCCTATCGCGGAGCACAACTGCCCGAGCCACTCCTGCCTGGCGCAGTTCCGCCGCGCGGGCCTCAGCGACGATCGATTTTCTCCGGCCTGCTGCTGATTGTGCTCGGCGTGGTGTTCCTGATATTTCGTTTCTACCCTCAGCTTGGACTCGGACGCCTCATTTGGCGATTCTGGCCGATCGTCGTCATCGTTTGGGGCTTCGCCAAGCTGATCGATCATTTAGCGGCGCGTCGCACGGGTGAACGAACGACCGTCCTGACCGGTGACGAAGCCGCGCTTCTCATCGTCGTCATTTTTTGTCTGGCTGGACTTGGATTCGCGGACTGGCTGCGCAAGCGGTCCGATTTCGACTTCAATTTTCATCCCTTCCAGCAGCGCTATTCGGAGAGCGAAGCCTTGCCCGCAAAGAAAATCTCGCCCGGCGCGCACATCGCGATCGACACTCGCCGCGGAAATATTTTCGTGCACACAACCGATGGCGATGAATTGCGCGTCACGGTGAATAAGTCCGCCTCGGATTCGAATGAATCCGCCGCCGACGAGCGCATGGCCGCCGCAAAAACGGTCATCGAGCAAACCTCGGACGGCTTCCGCGTCCATCCCATAAATCAGGAAAACTGGGAAGGCACGGTCGAGGCCGACCTCGACATCGAGTTGCCGAAGCAAGCCAGCGTGACGGCAGATTCCGACCGCGGCGACATCACTGTGGCCGGAATCGGCGGCGCTGTCGACGCCGGCACGCGCAGCGGCGATATTGAAATCCACGATGCCGGGTCCGACGTTGCGGCCACGCTGAACAAGGGCAATCTGCGAATCTCGAATGTAGCCGGCAACGTGCGCGTCAACGGGCGCGGAAGCGAAATCGACGTTTCCGATGTGGCGGGCGACGCGTCCTTCGACGGCGAATTCTTTGGTCCCATTCGCGTTCGCAACGTCGCGAAAACCACGCACTACGTTTCGCAGCGCTCCGACTTGACCCTCGTACACTTGACCGGCCGCATGGACCTGAGCTCCGATCTCCAAGTTTCGGATGTGGGCGGCATGACGAAGCTCGCCACCCACGACAAAGACATCGAAATCGAGGACGTGACTGGCCCGCTTGACGTTGCCGACTCGCATGGCAACATCAGGATTCGATTCGCGCATCTGCCGACCGGCGAAATCAACATCACCGACGATTCCGGGCAAGTCGATTTGACTCTGCCGGCCAAATCGAGTTTCGAGATTTCGGCGGTTTCGCGGTCAGGCGAGGTCGAAAGCGAATTCCAGGATCCGTCTCTGCAGTTGGTGAACGACCAAAACACCGGCAAGCTGAACGGGAAGTTCGGGTCGCGCGGGCCCAAAATCTCCATCGTCACCTCCTACGGCACCATCTCCCTGCACAAAGCCACCTGAACACGACGTTTCGCGAAACTGTTGCGTTCTTTGCCCTCCTGAGTCCTGATGACCTCCTCTACAACTGAAGCTCGAACTGCGCGACGTTCGATCAGGATTTCCCGCGGAGGCGGGAGAGCGCACCGAAGAATTCGGGGAAGGAGACGGCGGCGCAGTCGGCATCGAGGACCGTCGTGTTGCCTTCGGCGCCGAGCGCGGCAACCGCAAGGGCCATAGCGATGCGGTGATCGCCGTGCGGATCGACTTTGGCGCCCCGCATGCGCGAGCTTGTCGAACCTTCACGCCCCGCGACGCGCAAGCCGTCGGGAAATTCCTCGACGTTCGCACCCATTTGGCGCAGGCCTTCGGCGAGCGCGGCGATGCGATCGCTCTCCTTCACGCGCAATTCCTTCGCGTCGTGAATCTCGATTCCCTTCTCCGTGTAGGCACCAAGCGCAGCGAGCATGGGCAGTTCGTCAATCATTTCGGCGACTTGCGCGCCGGAAACCTGCCCGCCTTCGAGAGCCGCGTGGCGGATCGCGACGTCGCCCACGAGTTCGCCGTCGCGCGACTGCAGTGACGCCACCGCAATCGCGGCGCCCATGCCGATAAGGAAATCGAGAACGCGAGTGCGCGTGGGATTCAGTCCCACGTTGTGCAGCATCAGTTCTGAGCCCGGCAGAACGAGCGCCGCGCCGATCAGGAAAAGCGCAGCCGAAATATCGCCAGGAACGGTGAGGTGCCGCGGCTCTAGTTTCGGGTGCGGGTGAATGCGCGCAATTCCCTTCTCCACTTCCACGGCCGCGCCGAATTCGCGAAGCGCAAGTTCGGTGTGGTCGCGTGTGCGAACGGATTCGCGAACGGTGGTGACGCCGTCGGCATAAAGTCCCGCGAGAAGAACCGCGGACTTTACCTGCGCGCTCGGAATCGGCAGCGTGTAGTCGATGGCGTGAAGGTGGCCGCCGCGAATTTCGAGCGGCGCGCGGTCGCCATCAGCGCTGCGTATTTCGGCGCCCATCTGGCGCAGCGGACCGGCAATTCGCGCCATGGGACGCTTGCGAAGTGAGCGGTCGCCGGTAAGAGTCGACGCGAAAGGCTGCCCGGCCAGTACGCCAGCGAGCATGCGCATGGTCGAGCCCGAATTTTCGGCGTCGAGCTTGTGGCGCGGCGCCTTTAGGCCGCCGAGGCCAACGCCCGCGATGCGGGTGCGGTCGGGCTGCGCGTCGATGCGGACGCCGAGGCGCTGAAGGCATTCGAGGGTGCTGCGACAGTCGGCCGCGGAGGCGTAGTTGCAAATCTCAGTTGTTCCTTCGGCCAGCGCCCCTAGGATGGCGTAGCGATGCGAAATGGATTTGTCGCCGGGTAGTTCGACGACGCCCGAAATCGCGCCGCCGGGTTCGATCACCTTCCTTGCCATGTCGCGTCATCCTAGCATCGAAAGCAAGCACAGGAGGCAGAGGAGGCAGAGGAGGCAGAGGAGGCAAAGGAGGCAAAGGAGAAACCCGGAATCGGCCTTGCGGTGCCAGTGATGCTGATTGACTACCTTCTCCGTAATAGCTTTACCGCAATCGTTCTCTTGTGCGTGACAGTCGTCTCTTCATCGATCTCGAACGAGCACGATTCGAACAAGCCACGCCCCTTGATTGTCTTGTTTTTTGTTCTTCGACTTGCCCGCGCTCGTAGAATGGTTAACACGCCCTGTGAAACTAAATTGGCCGCCGATTTTATCACTGTGAATGCTCGTTAGCTACCACTGCGCACGTGAGAACAGGGTTTCGCAATTCGGAAGCAATACCACACAAAGCAACGCCAGACCGCCTTGAAGCGGTGGCGCCTGCGGCTTGGCGCGCGGCTACGCGGATTGCGTTCCGGTTCTGCGTGGTTTATTTCGGACTCTACATCGTGCTGACGCAGATGCTGACGTCGCTGCTGCTGGCGACGACCAACGACTCGGGCGCGTTTGAGTTGGACATGACGCCGCCAGCCAAAGCCGCGATCGTGTGGATTTCGGCGCACGTTTTTCGGATCGCGCAACCCATCGTGACATTTGAGACGGGAAGCGGTGATCGTGTCTACGACTGGGTCGAACTTGCGTGCATTCTGGCGCTGGCGATTGTGGGGACGATCATCTGGTGTGTGCTCGATCGGAAACGCACGAGCTATCGCAAGATGCACACGTGGTTTCGGGTGTTCGCGCGATTCTCGCTGGCTGCCACGATGCTTACCTACGGCGCGTCGAAAATCATTCCTCTGCAGATGCCGTTTCCGTTCCTGAATCGCTTGGTGGAACCGTACGGAAACTTTTCGCCCATGGGCGTTCTGTGGTCTTTCGTGGGAGCTTCGCCAGCGTATGAAATTTTCACCGGCTGCGCCGAAATGCTAGGCGGGATCCTGCTGTTTCTGCCACGCACGACGACGCTGGGCGCGCTGGTATGTCTTGCCGACGCGACGCAGGTCTTCCTGCTGAACATGACGTACGATGTCCCCGTCAAACTGCTATCGTTTCACTTGATTCTGCTTTCGCTGTTTCTGCTGGCGCCGGACGCGAAGCGGCTCGCGAACATGTTCTTCCTCGATCGCACTGCGGCGCCGTCTTCCGACCGTCCACTTTTCCGCACAGCGCGCGCGAACCGCATCGCGATGGTGGCGCAGATTCTTGCCGGCTTGTTCCTCATCGGGGCGAATCTGTACGGCTCGGTTTCGGAGTACAAGATTTACGGCGCGGGACGGCCAAAATCGCCGCTCTACGGGATATGGAACGTCGAGGACTTCACGCTGGACGGCCAGACGCATGCGCCGTTGATTACGGATGCGGCGCGGTGGCGGCGGGTCGTGTTCGACTTTCCTGAATTCATGACCATCCACGGGATGGACGACGAAGCGCAGGGATACCGCGCGAAAATCGACGAGAACGCGAAGACGCTAGCGATCACGAAATTCGGGAATGACAAGTGGAGCGCCAATTTTTCTTTCGCACGACCGGCGCCGGACCAGTTGATCGTGGACGGAGTGATGGACAACCACAAAGTCCATGCGCAAATGAAACTGTTCGACCGCTCGCAATTCCTGCTGGTGAGCCACGGGTTCCATTGGATTCAAGACTATCCCTTCAACCGCTGAACAGACTGATGCCGCGCTGAAGCGCGGCGCTACGTTCAATTCCCAGTCCGGAACGACCGCGGACGAGACGTCCTTCGGCTTCGCTCAGGACAAGACCACATCATCACAACCACGGAAAACCGCGCGGGCGAGACGCCCACGTCACGAAAACCCAAGGACGACAGAACTGGGTTTCCTCCTCTGCCTCCCTCGCAATGTGGCAAGGAAACCCCTGCTGCGCTGAAGACCGCAGCGCTACATTCAAATCAAAACCGCAGAGGCAAGATCTTGCCATGCTGAAGCATGGCGCTACATTCAAGCCTCAGACACAAGGCGTGGGCACAGCCCACCAAACGGACAGCGGGTCTGCGATCCTCCCGCGGCGGATGTTCCACAAGCAGCGCCCACGGGCGTATGGCGGATTCGGGCGGCATGTGCTAAATACGCGAGCGAAATGGAGGAGGCAATGAATCGAAGACAAAAGTGTGAGCAGGACCAGGAGTGCAAAGCCGCGGGCGAGACGCCCGCGCCGCATTTCCGTTCAGTTGCAGTCGCCTTCCTGACGATGATGATGCTCCTGATGGTGATGGCCACACTTGCGCCGAGAGCGAGGGCGCAGGGCGGGGCGAGCGCGGCGGGGGTGCCGGTGCTGATGCCGCTTGCGTCGACGCCGCCATCGCTGGCATCGGCATGGGAGGCACGCGCGTCAGCGCCAGCATTCGCGCCATCCGCACCGGAGGCACGCGCGTCGGCGGCCCCATCGGCGCTAGCAGCGGCGGTCTCGGCTGCACAGATGGGGACGAGTGCGGCACCGGCAATGCCCGCGGAGCGGACGGTCGGCGTGTTTGGCGAGACGATTCATTACTGGGACGCGGGCTCAGGGCCGGTGGTGGTGCTGCTGCACGGCTTGGGCGACCGCAAAGATTCGTGGTTGCGCGTGCTGACAGAAATGTCGACGACGCACCGCATGATCGCGCCCGATCAGATCGGGTTTGGCAAGTCGGACAAGCCGCTGCTCGACTATTGCGTGCAAACGTACGTCGATTTCCTGAATGAATTTCTGCACCAACTGAATGTGCAGAAGGCCAGCTTGGTGGGCGAGTCGCTGGGAGGATGGATTGTGGCGCTGTACACGGCGGAAAGCGCGTCGGATGCGAAGATGGTGCCGGTGGAGAAGCTGGTGCTCGTGGACGCGGCAGGACTCGAGCAGCACAGTTCGGTGCCGGACCTGAATCCGAGCACGCTCGAGCAGATGCGTCACGTGATGGAACTGGTGTTTTACGACACGAGCTGGCTGAACGATGCGGCGCTGCACAGAATTTTTACGGACAAACTGAGCGTGAACGATGGGTACACGGTGCACGCCATCCTGAGCAACCCGCGCATCAATTCCGAGCGAGTCGACAACCGGTTGGGCGATATCAAGGCGCCGACGCTGGTCGTGTGGGGCAAGGAGGATCAACTGGTGCCGCTGGAGATGGGGCAAAAGTATGCGTCGGGAATCGCGGGGGCGAAGCTGGTCACGTATGACAAGTGCGGACACGTGCCGCCAGCGGAGCACACGGCGGAGTTTGTGAAGGCGCTGAGCGAATTTCTAGGAACACAGTGACGAGGAAATCTGCCACAGAGACACAGAGTCACAGAGCAAACATTAATAAGAGGCAAGGAAGTCCGCCATTAAGATTGGCGGACGCGAAAACCGCGCAAAGAGGCAAGGAAAAGGCTGAACCAACTGCTGAACACAGAGGACACTGAGAAAAACCGGAGGACACGGAGAAAGGCGAAGACTAGGAGGCAAGGAAAAGACACGGCGAGAGCTGTGACGCGCGTTCAGTACAGCACGATGAAAATCACACGCAGCGGCGAACGCGTTTCAAACAGAATTTCCTGAAGACTCGAAGCGACACCTTGCAAAAGATGCGGAGGCGTGAATATACTGACGGTGTTCGTTGCGCGCTTTTTTTTCGGCGCGTGTGAGTTTCGCTCGGAGAGTGCATGGCGTCCGCAGCGGCCGAAGCTAGGTTGGCCGGAACAAAAACTAGCTACTACCTCGATAAACTGCAGTCCATCAGCGGGATCATTCCTATTGGGGCATTCCTTCTCGAACATTTCTGGTCGAACAGCTACGCGCTGGTCAGCACGAAAACATACGACAACGTTTCCTTCGAGCTGCAAAGCATTCCGTGGCGCTGGTTCGTGGAGTTTTCGATTTTGTGGGTGCCGATTGCGTTCCACGGATTGTACGGATTGTGGATCTGGTGGAAAGGAAAACAGAACACGCTCGCGCATCCGTGGATGGCGAACTGGATGTACTTGCTGCAGAGGTGGACGGGAATTATCGCGTTCGTGTTCATCGGCTGGCACGTGTACATGGAGCGGTTCGCCGAGGGCGGGAGGACAACATACCAGGACGTTGCGCAGACGATGGCGCATCCGTGGTATTTCGCGTTCTACATCGTGGGCGTGGTGGCGGCGTCGTTCCACTTGGGGAATGGCCTGTGGAATTTTGCGTGCAAGTGGGGCATTGCGGTCAGCGCGCGAGCGCAACGCGCGGCGGGATGGTTCGGCGCGATTGTGGCGATCGTGTTCACATTCGTGGGGATCATGATCGCGGTCGGGCTGCACAATCATTGGTTTCCGCTGGGCGGATATGTGCAGTAGCCGTGACTCGTGACTTGTGACTCGTGATTCGTGACTGCAAAACCTGAACCACAGAGTGCACAGAGAAAATCGACAGTGCACGGAGAGCGGCATTCTGAGATCCGAATGAAGCCCCTTGTTAGGTCAGACGGAAGCGGCTTCAGGGGCTAAAGCCCAGGACTTAAGGTTGGCTGGTATGGCGGGGTTAAAACCCCGCCCTCCCGGATCTAGCAGACGCAGGCAGCGTAATGGCGAGGCAACCGAAAATTATTGTAGTCGGAGGCGGGCTGGCGGGCCTGATGACCACGATTCGCGTGGCGGAGTCGGGTGTGCCAGTGGAGCTGTTTTCGATTGTGCCGGTGAAGCGGTCGCATTCGGTGTGCGCGCAGGGCGGAATCAACGCGGCGAAGAACCTGAAGGGCGAAGGCGACTCGACCTGGCAGCACTTCGACGACACGATCTTCGGCGGGGATTTTCTGGCGAACCAGCCGCTGGTCAAGGGGATGTGCGAGGCAGCGCCCGCGATCATCGATTTGCTGGACCGCATGGGCGTGATGTTCAACCGCACGCCGGAAGGCTTGCTCGATTTCCGGCGATTTGGCGGAACGTTATACAACAGGACCGCGTTCGCGGGCGCGACCACTGGACAACAGTTGTTGTACGCGCTGGACGAGCAAGTGCGGCGGTTCGAGGCGGAGGACAAAGTCAGGAAATTCGAGGGCTGGACCTTCCTTTCCGCCGTGATCGACGATGGCGGGGTGTCCCGCGGAATTTGCGGGATGAACTTGAAGACGATGGAAATCAAGACGTTTCCGGCCGACGCGGTGATTTACTGCACGGGCGGGATCGGCGCGATTTTCTACTTTTCGACGAACTCCGTAGTCTGCACAGGATCGGCGCAATCGGCGCTGTTCCAGCAGGGCGTCTATTACGCGAATCCCGAATTCATACAGGTTCACCCGACGGCGATACCCGGCGAAGACAAGTGCCGGTTGATGAGCGAATCGGCGCGAGGCGAAGGCGGGCGCGTTTGGGTGCCGAAGCAGCCGGGCGACAAGCGCAAGGGCAAAGATATTCCGGAAGGCGAGCGGTTTTATTTTCTCGAGGAATGGTATCCGAAGTACGGCAATTTGGTTCCGCGCGATATAGCGACGCGCGCGATTCACAAAGTCGTGTTCGAGATGAAGATGGGGCTGGCGGGCGATGAGGCGGCGGTTTATCTGGATGTGTCGCATATTCCCGCGGATGTGCTCGACCGCAAGCTCGAGGGCATCCTGGAGATTTACGAGAAATTCCTGGGCGTCGACCCGCGCAAAGAGCCGATGAAGGTGTTCCCCGCCATGCATTACACGATGGGCGGGCTGTGGGTCAACAACGAGGATCAAGCCACGAATGTTCCGGGTATCTACGCGGCGGGCGAATGCGATTACCAGTATCACGGGGCGAACCGGCTGGGCGCGAATTCGCTCGTGTCATGCATCTATGCGGGCATGCTGGCTGGCCCGGCGTCGGTGAGATACGCACAGAATCTCGAAAAGGGTTGCGAGAGCACGCCGGCGAGCGTGTTCGAACGCGAGCGCGTCAGGCAGCAGGATATCAACGACGCGCTGCTGAATCAGCAGCAAGGGACGGAAAATCCGATCACGATCTGGCGCGAAATGGGCCAGGTGATGAGTCAGAATGTGACCGTGACACGCGACAACGCTACCCTGAAGCAAACGCTCGGCAAACTCGACGAGTTCAGCGAGCGATTCAAGCGCATCAGCCTGTCAGACCGCACGCAATGGGCGAATCAGACGCTGAATTTCGTGCGCGAGTTGGGAAACATGATCATCCTGGCGAAGGCGATCACGCTGGGCGCGCTCGAGCGAAACGAAAGCCGCGGTGCGCACTGGAAACCAGAGTTTCCCGAGCGCGATGACAAGAACTGGCTCAAGACGACGAAGGCAAGCTACCACTGCGGGAACATCAAGTTGGAATATGAGCCGGTGGATGTTTCGTTGATTCCGCCGAGGGAGCGTAAGTACACGGCAGCAAAATAAGCGTAGAAACCACAGATGAACACAGATAAACGCAGATTCAATGTTAAGAGCGTGCTGCCACCCAATGCGGACGTCCCGGACATGTTGATCTGTGTTCATCAGTGTTCATCTGCGGTCTAAGGTTTATGCCCAAAAATGGCGGATAAGACATTCATCGTGAAGGTCAGGAGGCAGCAGCGGGCGGATGAGGCCGTGCGCTGGGAAGAATATGAGCTGCGGTACCGTCCGCACCTGAACATCATCCAGTGCTTGCGCGATATCGCGGAAAGGCCGGTCACGCGCGACGGGAAGGAATCGACACCGGTCACCTTCGACGCGAATTGCCTGGAGGAAGTGTGCGGGGCGTGCGCGATGCTGATCAATGGCTATCCGAGGCAGGCGTGCTCGGCGCTGGTGGATAGTCTCGAAAAGCCGATCCGGCTGGAGCCCCTGACGAAGTTTCCGCTGGTGCGGGATTTGCAGGTCGATCGCGGGAAGATGTTTCAGGATTTGAAGCGCACGAAATGCTGGATTCCCATCGACGGCACATACGATTTAGGCGAAGGGCCGCGCATGGCGCCCGGGCTGCAGGAAGCCGGGTATCCGCTTTCGCGGTGCATTAGCTGCGGGAATTGCCTGGAAATTTGCCCGAAGGTGAACGAGGGCACGCAATTCGTTGGCGCGGCGATCATCAGCCAGGTGCGGCTGTTCAATTTGCATCCGACCGGCGCGATGCACGCGGGCGAACGGCTCGAAGCGCTGATGGGCCCAGGCGGAATCGAAGATTGCGACAACGCGCAGAACTGCGTAAAAGTCTGCCCTAAGAACATTCCGCTGACAGAATCGATTGCGGCGGTGAACGGGCAGGTTATTTTGCACGCGATCAAATCGTGGTTTGTTGGCCAGTAGGCCTCGCACGGCTGAATCTAATCCCAGCTTTGGCGTTCTTTTTTGAGATAGTCCTGAGGGTACACACCTTTTGCTAAGCCTCGAAGGGTTTCCGAGTAGGATTTAGGCCTTCGCACGAGAAGAACCCCGCCGCTGCGAACGACGACGATTAGCTTGTCGCCTGCCTTCACTCCGAGTGCTTCGCGAGCCTCACGCGGTAGGGTTATTTGATTCTTGCGTGGATCGTGACTTCTTCCATTGCTCCACCTTTTCGCATGAAGTTACTCGGGGTACATTTACATCTTAAAACAGGAGGTTCGATATGAACGATAACGTTGAACTGAACGCAACGTATCTGTTCGAATTGACCAAGGGGAAGTCAGAGCAGGAATTTGCGTTGCCCTGCTCCGAGTCTTTTTGGACAACCGTCTTCACGCTATTCCTCTTGGGCCACAGCGAACAGATCGGGTCCATTCGTGTTTGGCATTACCAAAGGCAGAAACCGTACTTCAAAAGTTCCCAGGGGCGGATATTCGATCTTAGGGGATTGCACGCATCCCATATCGCAGTTGAGCCATCCGTGGCATCGCACATTCGCCACTTTGGTGAGCTGGTGAATGACAGCAGCGAAGAAGTTGCGAGATGGTCGGGTTTCCGACCTGACTTGTTAGTGCGCCGTCCGCTCACTGACGGTCGCCACAAGTATACGTTCGTAGAGGTGAAGACAGGAAGCATATCAGCTGCAAGTCAACTGGAGAACTATTCGGCGCTGATTTCTGAGTTGACCCGAAAGAGGATTCCCTGTGAATTCTTCTTTCTCTGCTCTGTGGGCGGCAAGGCTCTTGATACCTCGGTTCTTTCATTTCAACAGATGGCTGATCTCAACGAGAAATTCGCTGTTCTTCTCTGGGAGGAAGTTTTTCTCGAAATGGCCGCTCTGAGCTTTCAGCCATTAGGGACCGAGATCGACTGGACAAAATATTCCGAAGCCTTCCGTTCGCATTGCCAATCCTGACAACGCAGTCCGCCATTCGGCATAGGTTTAACGCGGCCCTGCAGCGCGCGCCTTGTTTCGTGTCTCGCGAAGTGAATCGGCTTTGGAAATTTGACGAAGTGTAGCAAAATCGGGCGTTCAACTGAGGGACGAATGACACGCATGGGACTGATTTCGTTCTGTTGTGCATTTGCGATTCTTCTGCCGCTGTTCGCGCTGAATCTTCCCGGGCAAGACAAAATTTCGAAGAAGGCGCACGATCTGCACTTTCGTTCGCTGGTGGTCGACACGCACGACGACACGACGCAGCGCCTGCTCGATCCGGCGTTTGACATTGGCGCGCCGCACACAGACGGCAATGTCGACATCCCGCGCATGCGTGAAGGCGGCCTCGGCGCGCTTTTCTTCTCGATTTACATTCCCGGAACAATCACGGGCGGCGAAGCGGTGAAGCGCGCGCTCGATCAGATTGACGCGGTGCGGCAAGCGGTGGCGAAGCATCCGAAGGGCCTCGCGTTGGCGCGAACGGCGGACGATGTCCGCCGAGCGCATTTGGCGGGGCAGATTGCCGCGCTGATGGGAGTCGAAGGCGGGCACATGATCGCGGACGATCTTGGCGTGTTACGGATCTACGCGGCGCTGGGCGTGCGGTACATGACGTTGACGCACATGGTGAACACGGATTGGGCGGACTCGTCCACGGACAAGCCGGCGCACAACGGGCTCACCGATTTCGGGAAGCAAGTGGTGCGGGAAATGAATCGCCAGGGAATCCTGGTGGATGTTTCGCACGTGTCGGACAAGACTTTTTACGACGCGCTGGCGGTGAGCGAGGTGCCCATGATCGCGTCGCACTCATCGTGCCGCGCGCTTTGCGATACTCCGCGCAATATGACGGACGACATGATTCGCGCGCTGGCGGCAAAGGGCGGCGTGATCCAGATCAACTATCACGTGGGATTTCTGAGCCAGAAATTCCGCGACGCTGAGGTTGCGCGCCCCGAAATCGAAAAAGAGATCAATGACGAAGTGGACAGGCGCTGCGGCGACAAGCCGGGCTGCAATGAGATCGAAACCAATAAGTTGGTGCACGACATGATGGCGTCGGGCAGGCTGCCGCGAGTGGATTGGACGGAAATCGTCGAGCACATCGACCACGCCGTGAAAGTAGCAGGGGCGGACCACGTAGGATTAGGGTCGGATTTCGACGGCGCGGAAATGCCCTTTGGCATGGAGGACGCATCGCACTTGCCGCAGATCACGGACGCGCTGGTGAAAAAAGGCTATTCGGATACCGACATTCAGAAGATTCTTGGTGGCAACACGCTGCGCGCGTTGGAAGCGGCAGAAACGGTTGCCAAGAGACTACAAGGAGAAAAGCCGTGAATCGTTCTACTTGCTCATTTACTCTTTTCAGTGCCGTAATTCTGATGGCTGCTGCGAGTCCCGGCCAGACGCAACAAGCGCCGTCGAAGCCTGCAACAGCGGCGCATCATGCGACTACGACGCATACAACTCATACTGGAACCGATCCCGCCTTGCTGCATCCAGCGATGCTGAAGGCGACCGCGCCGGACGAGTATGACGTGAAGTTTGTCACGACGAAGGGCGATTTCGTGGTTCATGTGACGCGCGCATGGGCGCCCAACGGGGCGGACCGCTTCTACAATTTGGCGAAACACGGATTCTTCACGAACGCGAGCTTCTTCCGTGTGGTGCTGGGATTCGTCGTGCAGTTCGGAATGAACGCGGATCCCAAAATCGAGGCTGTGTGGGCGAACGCGAATATCAAGGATGATGCGGTAAAGGAAAGCAATAAGCCGGGGACGGTGACGTTCGCGCAAACGGGGCGGCCGAATACGCGCAGCACGCAGATGTTCGTCAACTTGGGAAACAATGCGGCTTTGGACGCGCAGAATTTCCCACCCATCGGGCAAGTGACGTCGGGAATGGAAGTGGTTCAGCAACTGTACAGCGGGTACGGCGACATGCCGGAAATGGGCGGGCGCGGGCCGAGCCAGGACCGTATCGCGAGCGGCGGCAAAGCCTATCTCGACGCGAACTTTCCGAAGCTGGACAGCATCAAGTCGGCGACGGTGATTTCGCCTGCGGGGACCACGCCGGCAACTCCGACGCACAAGCCGGCGGCAACTTCCGGCGCGAAGCCGCAATCTTGACCAGGTTAGTCGGGAACTTGACAGCGGCAGCCGATCGCCATAAGGGCGCTGATTTCCTTTTCGCTTTCGTCAGGAGATTTGTGAAAATTATCGGGGAGTACTGAGGACGAACGGGCGGAGATTGAAACAGAATGAAGTCTACTAGGGACAGAGCCAATGACAACTGAGGCGTTACTCAAGCCGGCGAACCTGAACGAGAAGGCGCCGGAGACATTCGATGTGGAGTTCACGACGACGAAGGGGAATTTCACCCTGCGCGTCACGCGCGCATGGGCGCCGCTGGGTGCGGACCGTTTTTACAACCTCGCGAAGAATAACTTTTTCGACGACGCGGCATTTTTCCGCATCGTTCCAAATTTCATCGTGCAGTTCGGGCTGAGCGCGGACCCGGGCGTGAACCGGGTTTGGCGCAGCGCGAATATCAAGGACGACCCGGTAGCGCAAAGCAACAAGCCGGGAACCATCACGTTCGCGACGGCGGGCCCCAACACGCGCACGACACAACTCTTCATCAATTTTGGCAACAATGCTTTTCTCGACCGGCAGGGATTCTCCCCGTTCGGGCAAATCACGCAAGGGATGGACGTGGTGAAGAATCTGTACAGCGGCTACGGCGAGAGTCCCGATCAAGGCGCGATCACGAGCCAGGGAAAAGCGTATCTCGATAAATCATTTCCAAAGCTGGACAGCGTAAAGACGACGCGGATCAGTGCGCCGGGCGGCGCCGATTAGGCTGAGCAGCGGCGCCACAAGGCGCGCGGTCTTAGCATGACGACGCGGATGGTCGTCACACGAAAGCTGCGCGCGCTTCAGACGCCACGTAACGTGCGCCGCTAACTTAAAATCCCGCGACGAAGGTAAGCGGTGCGTCGCGGCTACCAAAGCAGCTTCTCCTCTGCTCATGACGACGCTGACGGTCAACGACAGCAGCCAACCTCAGTTCGACGCTTCCCTTCTTTCCAGCGAAGGACTTACTGCGGCGAAGCTCGCGACGCGAGGCCTCGCGGCGCTGGCGATTGCGAAAATTGTGATCCAATTTGCGGGGATCGCGCATTACGGTTTCTTCCGCGACGAACTCTATTACATGGCTTGCGGCGAGCATCTGGCCTGGGGATACATCGACCAGCCGCCGCTCGTCGCATTCGCAGCGTGGTTCGCGCGGCATGTTTTCGGAAACTCGATCGTGTCGATTCGGCTGCTGCCGGTGCTGGCCGGGGCGGCAACCGTTTTCCTCACGGGAGTGCTGGCGCGCGAGCTTGGCGGCGGGCGATGGGCGCAACTCGTGGCTGCGGCCGGAATTCTGGTGGCGCCTGCTTATCTCGCGTTCGACAGTTTTTTTTCCATGAACGCGTTCGAGCCCCTGTTTTGGGTGCTATGCGCGCTGCTTGCTCTACGAATCGTCAACGACGGATCGCCGAGGCTGTGGCTCGTGTTTGGCGCGATTGCCGGTGTGGGGATCGAAAACAAGCACACGATGCTGATGTTCGGTTTCGCGCTGATCGCGGGACTTTTGCTGACGGGCCATGCGTCGATTCTTCGCTCTCGTTGGATCTGGCTGGGCGGGCTGATCGCGCTGGCGCTGTTTCTGCCGAACTTGATCTGGGAGGCGCGGCACGGCTGGCCGCAAGTGGAGGTGGTGCGCAACGCGCAAGTGTTCAAGAACGTGCAGATTGGCCCGCTGCGATTTCTTGGCGAGCAGGCGCTGTTCTTGAATCCCCTGGCGCTGCCGATCTGGCTGGCTGGGTTGCTGTGGTGCTTCTTTGCGCGCAATGAGAAACGGTTCCGCTTCCTGGGCTGGGGCTACGTGATTATTTTGGCCGCTTTCATGATCGGCGACGGAAAAACTTACTACCCGCTTCCCTACTATCCGATTCTGTTCGCGGCCGGCGCGATTGCGTGGGAACGCGTCAGCGCGATTTCATGGCGGCGAGCGCGAACAGTGCTGGTTGCGTCGGTGGTGATCAGCGGCTTGATTGTGGTGCCGTGGGCAGTTCCAGTGCTGCCCGTCGACACGTTCGTACAATACGAAGGAGCATTTCCTCGATTCTTTCACGTGCACATGGAGCGCGACGCGGCGGTTGCTTTGCCGCAGCTTTATGCGGACATGTTCGGCTGGCAGAATCTGACGAACACGGTGGCTCGGGTCTATCAAGCGCTGCCGACGGCGGAGCAGGCTGATTGCGCGATCCTGGCCGGCAATTATGGGGAGGCGGGAGCGATCGATTATTACGGGCCGCAGCTCGGCCTGCCGAAGGCCGTCAGCGGACACAACAGCTACTACGATTGGGGGCCGCGAGATTATTCGGGAACGTGTGTGATTTTACTCGGCGAGCGGGCCGAGCAGCACAAACAGTACTTTGGCGATGCGCAATTGGCCGCGACGGTGACGAATCCACATGGCATGGTGATCGAGCAGAAAATCAACGTGTACGTTTGCCGCAAGCCAGTGGCGAGCTTGGCGGCGCTTTGGCCGAAGTTCAAGATGATCATTTAAGATTTGCCGCAGAGGCACAGAGAAACAAGAAAATCAGAAGGAACACCAAATTCATCGCGCTCTCACTGCAAAGAACAACGGAAAAAAGTCCACAAGTTACCGCGCAAGCCGCGGGGGAAAACCGGACAGTGTCGCGGAGAGGAAAACGCGTGGTGTTCATTGAGGGCGGAAGCTACTGAAGGAAGACGTAGGCGGCCTTTTCTGCTTAGAGGCCGGTGGGACTCGACTGGCCGGTGGCGGCGTCAACGATGATCAATTCCCCGCGTTGAAACGCCAGAAGGCGTTTCGTGTCCATCCAGCCGACTAGCTCCGAATCGGCGAGACTAAACCGCGGCTTCGATAAGTCCGCAATAGGCACGACCTCGACGCGCGGCAGATCTGGGAGCGCAGCTTGAATGTCGCGCAACTCGTCAGGATTGCTCTTCCCTTCTGAGGACAGGCGAATTTCCTGCCCGGCGGTATGCGTTGACTCGACGGTATAGGCGATCTGAGTGACATCTGGGGAAAGCCGCGCGTTAGAGGTAAAGAAGCTCACATCGTAATCGTCATTGTGAAAGCGGCTGCGCTCGTTAAACAGTTTCGCTATCTGTCCGCCGTGCGATACAAAGGTGACGTCGTCGCTTTCGTTGATCCAACCGCAGCAACCGGCATCCGGGACCGCGTCGACATAGGTTTCGCCACGATCGGCCGCGTCCAAGAAGCTGTCGACGGGCACAGGCAGTTTCTTTGGCGCCCAGCCACCGTTGGTACGCTGATATAAGTTCGTCTCGAGCGTCTCGGACTCAGTCTGACCGGGAATCCACCGCGTCAGAAAAAAGAAATCCGAAACTCCCGACGCCGGCGCCCAAGCGGACATTTGGGGGCAACTTTCCTCACAAGCTCCGGTTTCGCAGGCGCATCGCGCGAGGTCGAAGCTTAGCACTTTGCGCAGGTCGCCACCCTGAAGGTTGGTCGTCCAGGAAAGGAACCGACCGGTGCGCGAGACATTTTCGCCGCGCTGAGTCTCCGTCATGCGATTCTCGAACCAGAACAGGCGCTGGCCGTCTGCGGTGAAATACACAACCGGAGTTGCGAACGTCACCTTCGTCCCCCCGCCGCCTTCTGAGGGCAGTTTTTCCTCGACTCCACCTGTAAGCTCGGGGGCATAGCGATTGGAACTCCAAAGATGCAACAGGTGCGTTTCGGGACCGGTGCCGGCAAAAATCACCATGCCCAGCGGGCTGATGGAAAGCTTCTCGGGATCTTTGGGGGTATCCGGCGGGACACCCGTGGTCATGCGCAAGCGAAAGCTGCTGCTATCGAAGGCCGAGAGACGACCATCGTTGCCTAAAATCCAAATCGCCTTTTGGGGGCCCGCACCCGCATAAACTGCCGTGCTTTGGAC
>Ga0187815_10000418_pt1 | contig 20601 bp, 20 predicted proteins | sample NC_S_5_FD_132962 | JGI IMG/M metagenome (GOLD analysis project Ga0187815, IMG submission 132962) | Wetland sediment microbial communities from Neuse River Estuary, North Carolina, USA - ASW-S_5 | ecosystem: Environmental > Aquatic > Freshwater > Wetlands > Sediment | place: USA: North Carolina...
CCAGGGCTCGACCACCGTCATGGCGATCGCAAACCTTGCCATGGCCACCGGCAATATCGGCCGGCCGGGCGTGGGCGTGAACCCGCTGCGCGGCCAGAACAACGTGCAGGGCTCGTGTGACATGGGCTCCTTCCCGCACGAACTGCCGGGCTACCGGCACATTTCGGGCGACGCCGTGCGCGACATCTATGACAGCCTGTGGGGCGTGAAGCTCGACAACGAGCCGGGCCTGCGCATTCCCAACATGCTGGACGCGGCCGTCGAAGGCACCTTCAAGGGACTTTATGTGCAGGGTGAGGACATCCTGCAGTCCGACCCGGACACCAAGCATGTCGCCGCCGGCCTTGCCGCGATGGAATGCGTCGTCGTGCAGGACCTGTTCCTCAACGAGACGGCCAACTACGCCCACGTCTTCCTGCCGGGTTCGACCTTCCTCGAGAAGGATGGCACCTTCACCAATGCCGAGCGCCGCATCAATCGCGTGCGCCGCGTGATGAGCCCGAAGAACGGCTATGCCGACTGGGAAGTGACGCAGATGCTCGCCCAGGCCATGGGCGTCGACTGGAACTATCAGCACCCGTCCGAGATCATGGACGAGATCGCCAAGACCACCCCGAGCTTTGCCAGCGTCTCCTACGACTATCTGGAGAAGATGGGCTCGGTGCAGTGGCCGTGCAACGAGAAGGCGCCGGAAGGCACGCCGATCATGCATATCGACGGCTTCGTGCGCGGCAAGGGCAAGTTCATCCGCACCGAATATGTGGCGACCGACGAGAAAACGGGCCCGCGCTTCCCGCTGCTGCTGACCACCGGCCGCATCCTCAGCCAGTACAATGTCGGCGCGCAGACCCGCCGCACCGACAATGTGGTGTGGCACGACGAGGACCGGCTGGAGATCCACCCGCACGACGCCGAGAACCGCGGCCTCCGCGACGGTGACTGGGTGCGGCTGGTCAGCCGTTCGGGCGAGACGACGCTGCGCGCGCTGATCACCGACCGCGTGTCGCCGGGCGTGGTCTACACCACCTTCCACCACCCGAACACGCAGGCCAACGTCATCACCACCGACTTCTCCGACTGGGCGACCAACTGTCCGGAGTACAAGGTCACCGCCGTTCAGGTTTCGCCGTCCAACGGTCCGACCGAATGGCAGAAGGAGTATGAGGAACAGGCGCGGCAGAGCCGGCGCATCGCGCTGGAAGCTGCGGAGTAGGAGGACTCGCGATGAGCCTCCGCCCCACCACCACGCAGATCACCCGCATCGCGCGCCGCGCGAGCGGGACGACTGCGGCGCTGCGGATGGTGCCGGAGGAAACGCCGATCGCGCTTTCCTATGCCGGCACCACTCATGCCGTGATGATGGGGAGCCCCGCCGACTTCGAGGATTTTGCCCTGGGCTTCTCGCTGACCGAGGGCATCGTGGGGTCCGCCGAGGAGATCGAGATGATCGAGGTTGAGCACCTCGACGCCGGCATCGATATCCAGATCCGCCTGAAGGATCAGGCCAACACGCGCTTCCAGGCGCGGCGCAGGAGGCTCGCCGGCCCGGTCGGCTGCGGGCTGTGCGGCATCGAATCCATCGATGAAGCGATGCGCTCGGTGTGCCAGGTTGGCGCGGCAGCACTCACGCTTTCGGCGGACGACATCGTCCAGTCGGTAAGACTGCTTTCGAAGGCGCAGCCGATGCATGCCGAGACCGGCGCGGTGCATGCCGCCGGCTTCTACGTGCCCGGCCAGGGCGTCGTTCTGGCGCGCGAGGATGTCGGCCGCCACAATGCGCTCGACAAGCTTGCCGGTGCGCTGGCGCGAGCCGGCATCGCAGGCGTCAACGGCGCGGTGGTCGTCACCTCCCGCGTTTCGGTCGAGATGGTGCAGAAGACGGCGGCAATCGGCTCGCACTTCATCATCGCCGTCTCGGCCCCGACCGCGCTCGCCATCCGCACCGCAGACGAAGCCGGCATGACGCTGGTTGCGCTGGTGCGCGGCGACGATTTCGACATTTTCACCAATCCAGACCGCGTCATTTCCGGAGCAACACGCCATGTCGCTTGATGAACACAGGGCCAGCACGCGCGACAAGATTATCCGCATGGCCAACCAGATCGCGACCTTCTTCCATTCCAAGCCGCGTGAGGAAGGCATTGCCGGCACGGCCGAGCACATCAACAAGTTCTGGGAGCCGCGCATGCGCCGGCACCTGTTCGAGATCGTCGACGCCGGCGGCGAGGGCTTGGACGAGCTGGTGCTCGCCGCCTCGGAAAAGATCCGGCGCCCGGCCGAAGCGGCGGCTTGAGATCGTTCCCCTTTTAGGGTCTGGGCTAACCCAATTCTGAGCCGACTTCGGCAGTGAGTGCGAAAGCCGGCTTCCCCTTCCCTCGAGGGAGGGCAATCGCATATGGCGCGACCTACCCCCACTCCGCCTCGCTTTGCTCGGCACCTCTCCCCCTCAAAAGGGGAGAGGAAGGGTGCCAAGTTCGCGGACGGCGCTTCCTCTCCCCCGTCGACCGGGGGAGAGGTGGTTTGCGCAGCAAACCGGAGTGGGGGTCGAATCCGCCCTGCCATCGAGGGGAGAGTCGCACCGAGGGTTCCCCATCAAGGGGCAGGTAATGCGCCGCCGCCTACATCAGCCCGAGCTGCTTATAAAAGCCCAGTGCGTCGTAATAGTCGGCCTGATGGGTGATTTTGCCCTTGCCGATCTCGAAGATCGAGGCGCCGTCGAACTTGAAACTCTTGCCGGTGGCTTTCGTGCCGTCGGCCCAATCGCCGGTATTGGTGCCGGAGAACTGCCACTCGAAGGAGACGCGGCCCTCCTGCACGATGGGGGCGCCCTTCATCTTCCACGCGGCATCCGGCACGGCGTTGAGGAAATTGTCGATGACACCCGTCTTCGCCGCCTCGCGGCCCTCGACCGGCGTGCCGACCGAGGCATCGTAATAGGTGATGTTGTCGGCGAAATGGCTCGCCGCCTTGGCGGAATCGTGGTCGTTCCACGCCGCCAGATAGGACTCCACGACCGCCTGCGGCGTGTCGTCGGCGATCGCCGGCCGCATGATGGTCATGCCGGCCAGAGCGAGGGCACCGGTGACTGCGAGAAATTGACGCCTGCGCATGCTATTCCTCCCTGTTTTTGTTGGACTTTCCGATCCCCGCCGGAGCGCCGCAACCAGCGGTGTTCCGACATTTCCTGGCCTGATGATCAGGCCCCGGCCGGGTCCCCGCCGCCTGCGGCAGCGTCCCGGCCTTCGCTTGCCTGCCATGATGCCCCTGGCATCTCACCCATGCGCGACCATGACGTGGCGGACCACCGTGTAGTCCTCCAGCGCATAGAGCGACATGTCCTTGCCGTAGCCCGACTGCTTGATGCCGCCATGCGGCATCTCGTTGGTGAGCATGAAGTGGGTGTTGATCCAGGTGCAGCCATATTGCAGCCGCGCGGCGGTGGCCATGGCGCGCGAAATGTCCTTGGTCCACACCGAGGAAGCCAGGCCATAGTCGGAACCGTTGGCCCAGTTCACCGCCTCGTCCACGTCGGAGAAGCGGGTGACGGAGACCACGGGACCGAACACCTCGCGCTGCACGATCTCGTCTTCCTGCAGCGCGCCGGCCACGACCGTCGGCTGGTAGAAGAAGCCGCCGCCGGCCACCGGCTTGCCGCCCGTGGTCACCTCGATGTGCTTGCGCTCGGTGGCGCGCTCGACGAAGCTTGCCACGCGATCGCGCTGGCGGCTGGAGATGAGCGGTCCGATCTCGTTTTGGGTGTCGTCGGCGAGGTTGTACTTGATCGAGGAGACCGCCGAGGTGAGGTCGGCGACCAGCTTGTCGTAGATCTTCTTGCCGGCATAGATGCGGCAGGCGGCCGTGCAGTCCTGACCGGCATTGTAGTAGCCGAAGGCGCGCACGCCGGCGACGACCGCTTCCAGATCGGCGTCGTCGAAGACGATGACCGGCGCCTTGCCGCCGAGCTCCAGATGCGTGCGCTTGACCGAACGGGCGGCTGCCTGCAGCACCTTCTTGCCGGTGGCGATGTCGCCGGTGATCGAGATCATGTTGATCTTGGGATGATTGATCAGCGTGTTGCCGACCGTCTCGCCGCGGCCGAGCACGATGTTGACAACGCCTTCCGGCAGCACGTCGGCCAGGATGCGCGCGAGCTTCAGCGCCGTCAGCGGCGTCTGCTCGGAAGGCTTGAAGACCACCGTGTTGCCGCCGGCAATCGCCGGCGCCAGCTTCCAGGCCATCATCATCAGCGGATAGTTCCACGGCGCGATGGAGGCGACGATGCCGACCGGGTCGCGGCGGATCATCGAGGTGTGATCCGGGATATATTCGCCCGCAACGACGCCCGGCATGGTGCGCACAGCGCCGGCAAAGAAGCGATAGCAATCCACCAGCGCCGGAATCTCGTCATTGAGCACGGCGTTGATGGGCTTGCCGCAATTCAGCGCTTCGAGCCTGGCGAACTCGGCCGCCTCGGCCTCGATGCGCTCGGCGATCTTGAGCAGATAGCCAGAGCGCTGCGCGGGCGTGGTGCGCGACCACTCGCCGAAGGCCTTTTGCGCCGCAGCGACGGCGGCATCGATCTGCGCCTGGCTCGCCTCTGGCAGGTTGAGGATGGTTTCGCCGGTCTTGGGGTTGAGGATCGGCTCTTCGATCTCGGTGCCTTTCTCGAAGCGCGAACCGATCAGCATCTCGGTGTCCATGAGGTCTCTCTCCCTTTGAAGTCTATTTGCCGCTGCCGGCGACCTGGTCGCCTTCGCGGGTCAGGTAATAGGCGGCGAGGATGGGCAGGAACGTCACCAGCACCACCACCATCGCCACCACATTGGTGACCGGGCGTTGGCGCGGCCGCACCAGTTCCTCCAGCATCCAGATCGGCAGCGTCTGCTGCTGGCCGGCGGTGAAGGTGGTGACGATGACCTCGTCGAACGACAGCGCAAAGGCCAGCATGCCGCCGGCAAGCAGCGCCGTGCCGATATTGGGCAGCACCACATGCCTGAAGGTCTGGAAACCGTCGGCGCCCAGGTCCATCGAGGCCTCGATCATCGAACCGGAGGTGCGGCGGAAGCGCGCCACGGCGTTGTTGTAAACCACCACCACGCAGAAGGTGGCGTGGCCGAGGATGATCGTCCAGAACGAGAACGGGATATCGGCGAGGCTGAAGGCCGAGCGCAGGGCGATGCCGGTAATGATGCCGGGCAGCGCGATGGGCAGGATGACCAGCAGCGACACCACCTCGCGACCGAAGAACTTCGTCTGGCTGACGGCAGCGGCGCAGAGCGTGCCGAGCACCAGCGCGATCGTCGTGGAAATTAACGCCACCTTGACCGACAGGCCGAGCGCCGACCAGACGTCGGGCCGGTTCCAGGTGACGCTCAGCCAGTCGAGCGTAAAGCCGGGCGGCGGCCACTGATAGGTCTTCTCCTCCGTTGTGAAGGCGTAGACGAAGATCAGCAGGATGGGCAGATGCAGGAACAAAAGCCCTGCCGCCGCTGCGAGCTTGACGCCCAAAGGCGCGGTCTGGTTGCGATCAGAGCGCATGGTTCGCTCCTTTGACGTTGAAATCGACCCCCACTCCGGTTTGCTGCGCAAACCACCTCTCCCCCGATCGACGGGGGAGAGGAAGAGCCGGCCGCTCGCCTCGCGCCCTTCCTCTCCCCCAGGCAGGGGGAGAGGTGTCGAGCGTAGCGAGACGGAGTGGGGGTGCTTCCTTGGACCACATAACCCGGGTTGAGGTGTGCTCGACATCAGAGCGCATCGAAAGCTCCCATGCGCTTGGCGCCCCACAGGTAGAAACCCATGATGACGACGGGAACGACGGTGAAGGCGGCGGCCAGCGGAATGTTGCCGGCTGTGCCCTGCTGGGCGTAGACGGCCTGGCCGATGAACAGACGCGAGGTGCCGACGATCTGCGGGATGATGTAGTCGCCAAGCGTAAGCGAGAAGGTGAAGATCGAGCCCGCCACGATGCCCGGCAGCGCCAGCGGAAACAGCACGTTGCGGAAGGTCTGGCCCGGCGAAGCGCCAAGGTCGGACGAGGCTTCCACCAGATTGCCCGGCACGCGCTCGAGCGCCGCCTGGATCGGCAGGATCATATAGGGCAGCCAGACATAGACGAAGACGATGAAGGTGCCGGTGAAGGACACCGACAACGAGTTGCCGCCGACATAGGGCAGCGACAGCCAGCCATCGAGCAGCCAGGTGAGGTGCAGCTTGTCGAACAGCCAGGTGAGGATGCCTTCCTTGGCGAGGATCAGCTTCCAGGCATAGACCTTGACCAGATAGCTCGACCACAGCGGCAGCATGATGCCGAGATAGAACAGCGCCTTCCATTTGCCCCGCGCATAGCGTGCCGCATAATAGGCGATGGGGAAGGCCACGACCGCCGAGGCGAGCGTGACGCAGGCGGCCATGGTGACGGTGCGCAGGATGATGTCGAGATTGGCGGCCTGGAACAGATCGCCATAGGTCTTGAGCGTGAACTCGCGGTTGATGAGGCCGGAGAACTCGTCGATCGAGAAGAAGCTCTGCAAGAGCAGCGCGAACAGCGCCCCGAGATACACGACGCCGAGCCAGAGCAGCGGCGGCATCAGCATCAGGAACAACAGCAGCTTCGGCCGGCGCCAGAAAGTATCGGACAGTGCTCCCGCGATACCGCCGCGGCTGGGCAGTATGGCGGGCGCGGCGCGCGCGGAAATGACGGCGGACGCGCTCATCACGCTTCTTCCATCAGATGCAGGTCGGCGGGCGACCACGACAGGCCGATGTCGGCGCCGTCGTCCGGCAGCGGCAGTCCGGCGGGCACCACCACGTGCATGCGCACGCCTTCGGCTTCGACGGTGACGCGGTTGGTGGCGCCGAGGAAGCTGCGCGCCCGGACCGTGCCGGAAACGCCCACGCCATTGGCTTCGCCGAGCCTGATCTTTTCGGGCCTGAGGCTCGCCCAGCGATTGGCACCGCCATGACGGGCCACGAAGTCAGGCGGCAGCACATTGGAGGAGCCGACGAAATCGGCTACGAAGCGCGACAGCGGCCGCTCATAGATGTCCTGCGGGGCGCCGACCTGCATGATGCGGCCATCGTTGAACACGGCCACGCGGTCTGCCATGGACAGCGCCTCGCCCTGGTCGTGGGTGACAAAGACGAAGGTGATGCCGAGCGCGCGCTGCAAGACCTTCAGCTCTTCCTGCATGTTCTCGCGCAACTTGAGATCGAGCGCGCCGAGCGGCTCGTCGAGCAGCAGCACGCGCGGCTTGTTGACGAGCGCGCGGGCGAGCGCGACGCGCTGGCGCTGGCCGCCGGAAAGCTGGCCGGGCTTACGCGCGCCATAGCCGGGAAGCTGCACCTGCTTCAACGCTTCTTCCGCCTGCCGGCCGCGCTCGGCGCGGGAAACGCCCTTCACCATCAGCCCGTAGGCGACGTTGTCGAGCACGTTGAGATGCGGAAACAGCGCGTAGTCCTGGAAGACCGTATTGACGTTGCGGCGATAGGGCGGAACGCCCTCGGCGCGCTCGCCGAAGATCTTGATGCTGCCGCCAGTCGGCTGCTCGAAGCCGGCAATCAGGCGCAGGCACGTGGTCTTGCCCGAGCCCGACGGGCCGAGCATGGCGAAGAATTCGCCCGGCCTGATGTCGAGATCGACCGCATCGACCGCGCGCACGGCGCCGAAGTGGCGGGAGACATTTTGGAAGGAAACGGCTGAGGTCATGCGCTTAATTCCGTATGCTTGATAAGCACCCCCTCACCGGCTCGCTTCGCGAACCACCTCTCCCCCTGAAAGGAGGAGAGGAGAGGTGTGTGAGGTGCGTGACGCCCACCTCTGCCCTGAGGGGAGGTTAATTGCATATGGCACGACTGACCCCCACTCCGCCTCGCTTCGCTCGGCACCTCTCCCCCTCAAAAGGGGAGAGGAAGGGTGCCAAGCTCGCGGACGGCGTTTCCTCTCCCCCGTCGAGCGGGGGAGAGGTGGCGCGCGAAGCGCGACGGAGTGGGGGTCGAAGTCCACATGCGATGGCCTGCCCGCAAGGGCAAAGATAAGGCGCCTTACCGCCCGCCGATCACGGCGATGTAGTCGGAGACCCAGCGGTAGTAAGGCACGCACTCGCTCTGGCTTGCGCACTTGCTGACCGGCGTGCGCCAGAACTTGACCTTGTCGAAGTCCTCGAAGCCGTTGGTCTTGCAGCCCTCTTCGCCGAGCAGCTCGTTGCCCTTACAGGCAGCCGGAACGGCCGGGTTGGAGCCGAACCAGGCGGCGAGATCGCCCTGAACCTTGGGCGACAGCGAATGCTCCAGCCACATATAGGCGCAGTTGGGGTGGGCGGCTTCGGCGTGCATCATGGTGGTGTCGGCCCAGCCGGTGGCGCCCTCTTCCGGAATGGTCGAGGCGATGGGCTGCTTCTCGGACTTCAACAGGTTGACCTGGAACGGCCACGAGCCGGAGGCGACGACGCCTTCGTTCTTGAAGTCGTCGACCTGGATCATGGCGTCATGCCAGTAGCGGCCGGCCAGCGTGCGCTGCACGCGCAGCAGGTCGAGGGCTGCCTTGTACTGGTCTTCATTCAGCTCGTAGGGATCCTTGATGCCGAGCTCGGGCTTGTGCGCCATGAGATAGTTGGAGGCATCGGCGATGTGGATCGGGCCGTCATAGGCCTGGACACGGCCCTTGTTGGGCTTGCCGTCCGGGAAATCCATCGGCTCGAACACGACGTTCCAGCTCTTGGGCGCTTCCTTGAAGACATGGGTGTTGTACATCAGCACGTTCGGGCCCCACTGGTAGGGTACGCCGTAGTGAACGTTGTCGACGGTGAACCAGGGTGCGTTCTGCAGGCGCTCGTCGACGGTCTTCCAACTCGGGATGAGATCGACATTGACCGGCTGCACGCGCTTGCCGGCGACCAGGCGCAGCGAGGCGTCGCCCGAAGCGGTGACGAGGTCGAAGCCGCCCTCGTTCATCAGCGCGACCATTTCGTCGGAGGTGGCAGCAGTCTTGACGTTGACCTTGCAGCCCGTCTGCTTCTCAAAGCTTGTAACCCAGTCGTAGGCCTTGTCGCTCTCGCCGCGCTCGATATAGCCCGGCCAGGCGACGATGTTGACCTGACCTTCGCCCTTGCCGAGTTCCTTCAGCATCTCCTGCGCCATGGCCTGGCCCGAGAGGCCCAGCGCCAGAGTCATGGCCGTGCACGTCTTCAAAAAGGATTTCATGGCTTATCTCCCATTGTCAGGGGCCGCTCTGGACGGCGGCGTCGATCCCTGAAGCAGAAGGTGATCCGAAAACGGAGCATTCGCAAACGGATTTATCAGAAAGGCGATATCGGTTTTTCCGATACACTATCCCCGATCGGGGCCAATGCAGCCGCTGATTAACCGACTGCTCAGGATCGTTGCCGGCTCTGACGCTGCAACTGCGCGACGCCGATGAAATCGCGCGCCGCCTGCGGCAGGCTGGAGCCGCGCCGCCACACCATGCCCACCTGCACCGCCGGCAAGGAGCCCGAAATGTCGCGCGACTCAATGCGGTCGCCTTCCAGCGACCATGGACGGTAGACGAGATCGGGCAGCAGCGTGACCCCTGCCCCGGTGGCGACCAGGCTGCGCACCGCCTCCACCGAGCGGGTGCGGAAGGCGACATGCGGGCGCGCGCCGAAGGCGGAAAGCAGCTTGCCGGTATTCTCCTCGATTTCGTCCACAGTCAGCATGATCAGCGGCTCGGCAGCGATTTCGTTGATGCCGATGATGTCGGCGTCGACCAGCGGATGGCCGAGTGGCAGCCACAGTCGATAAGGCGAGACTTCCAGGATTTCGGCCTGCAGCGCCATGCGGTCGCGCAGGTTGGAGATGATCATGACGGCGACGTCGAGCTCGCCGCCGATCAGCAGATGCTCGAGATAGTCGCCATTGTCCTCGATCGCCGAGACCTCGATCGCCGGGAAAGCGCGGCGGTAGCGGGCGAGCAGATCGGACAGCACATAGCCGGCGACCAGCGAGGTGACGCCGAGTTGCAGCCGCCCGCCGACCTTTTCCTGCTTTTCGGAAAAGGTGCGCCGGGCGTCCGAGACATTGGCAAGGATCTTGGTGGCATGGCGCAGGAACTGGTGCCCCTTATGGGTGATGGTGAGCCCGCGCGGATGGCGCTCGAACAATTCCACGCCAAGGTCGCGCTCCAGATCCTTGATCGCCTCGGTGACCGCCGATTGCGAGATGGAAAGGTTCTGCGCGGCGCCGGAGACAGTGCCCTGCTCGGCCACTGCGACGAAGAACTGCAACTGCCTGATCGTGAATGCCATGGCGCGACTAAACACGGGCGCGACGCCGTTGGGAAGAGGCCGTCAGCGCACCGCCAGCCTCTGCTCGACGCGGCGCCTGCGCAGCCTCATCGCCAACATGCATCCGACTTCGATGACGAGCACGACCACGATGACCCGGAAGCCGAGGTCGGCGAGATCCTGGCCGGTGTCCCGTATGAGGTAACCGAGGCTGAGGAAGATGGCGTTCCAAAGAGCGCAGCCGAGAAAGGTGGCTATGGCAAACGGCATCGCCGCCAGCCGAAAGGCGCCGGCGGGGATGGCGAGATAGACGCGCACCACTGGCACGAGTTGCGCCGTCAACGTCGTCGAAAAGGTGTTGCGGCCATAGGCGCTGACCAGCCGCCGGTAGGCTTCGGGCCGCAGGAACACATGTTTTCCAAAGCGTTCAACCAGCATCGCCGCGCGGACTGGGCCGAAAAGGCGGCCGGCCGCATACCAGAGCATCGAGCCGAGCGTGGAGGCAGTCGTGGTCACCAGCAGCAGAACCGGCAGCGCATGACCGTTTGCTGCCGCGGCCATGCCGAGAAACATCAGCACCACATAGGAGGGCGCGATCGGCAACACCTTTTCGGCGAGCGCCACGCAGGCGATGCCGGCAAGCCCCAGATCGAGCATGGCAAGGATGGTGTCGGTCATCCGAACCGCCAGTCGTAGCGGGTGATCGAGTTGATCCTCTCGATCCGGTAGACCGTCGCGGGCGGGAAATTCCGGAACGTGTGGCTGATGCGGGTGGCGCGCAGATCAAGCCGGTCGAGCAGGGCCTGGTCGATCGAGCAGCGGGTACCGTAGGTGAACAGATAGAGAGCAGCGCCCGGCCGCATCACATTGAACGCACCCTCGAGGATGGCCAGGGTCTGGCGCGGCGGTATGTTGAGGAACGGCAGCCCGCTGACGGTCGCGCCTACTATCGGCTCGCTGAAAATCGGCTTGTCGCGCAGGTCCGCGGCATCCATCTGCAGCACGCGTGCGGCGGGAAAGCGCTGCTTGAGCATGCGCGCGAAATCGGCGCCGGACTCGATCAGCGTCAGGTCGTTTTCCATCACGCCGCGCGAAAGCAAGGCGCGCGTGAACGGCCCCGTGCCCGGCCCCAGTTCCAGCACCGGACCGGTATCTGGGCCGATCTCCCGCGTCATCAGTTCGGCCAGCTTTGAGCTGGACGGCATTACCGAGGCGACGCGCACTGGCGCGGCCGCCCATGCGAAAAGAAACTGAAGAGCATCACTTGCAGGCATTCAGACCTCCATCATTCTGCTGACGATTCGTTCACCAGCTTCGATGGATGTTTTGCGGGTACTGCATTGCAGCTGCATTGCGCAGTTTCAGAGCTCGAAAATAGCTTTGAACCATTCCCGCCCTCCCGTTCCAACTTCGCAATGTTTCTGCAATGTTGGCGTCGTAGCCGGATTGCTTGCGGCTCTGACAAGGATATTGCATGCGCATATTGCTGGTCGAAGACGAACCGGAGATGGTTTCGGCACTGCGCGCGGCGCTGAAGCGGCACGACATGGTCGTCGACCATGCCGCTTCGCTCAGCGAGGCGGACGATTTCGCCCTTGAGGAAAACTACGACGCCATCCTGCTCGACCGCCAATTGCCCGACGGCGACGGGCTCTCGCTGGTGCGCCGGCTAAGAGGACGCCGGGACGGCACGCCGGTGCTGGTGCTGACGGCGCGCGGCGACATTCCCGACCGCGTCGCGGGGCTGGACAGCGGCGCAGACGACTATCTGGCAAAGCCCTTCGCCTTCGAGGAGCTGCTGGCGCGGCTGCGCGCCTTGCTGCGGCGGCCGAGCGAGGTGCAGATCCAGACGATACGCGCCGGACATCTGGCCTTCGACGTAGGCCACCGCGAGGCCAGCATTCGCGGCGAGCCGTTGGTGCTGCCGCGCCGCGAGCTGCTGGTGCTGGAGGCGCTGATGCGGCGCACCGGGCGCATGGTGCAGCGCGCCTCGCTGATGGAAGCTGTATTCGGCCTCGACGACGAGATCCAGTCCAACGCGCTCGACACCCATGTCTCGCGCTTGCGCAAGAAGCTTTCGGATGCCGAGGGCGGGGTGACCATCAATGGCATCCGCGGCGTCGGCTATCTGCTGCGCGAGACGGCCAACCCGTGATCCGCGCCAAATCCAGATCGCTGAAATGGCGCCTCGTTTTCCGTATCGCCGTGCTGCAGGGCATCATGCTGACCCTGCTCATCGTGCTGATATTTGCCGTCATGCTGGGCACCGGCGTCATCCCGCACCAATATGAAGGCGGGACCATGGATGTGCTGGCGGACGCGGTGACGCGTGACGCCGACGGCGGACTTGAGCTGAAGGAGACGCCCGCGCTTGCCAAGCTGCGCGCCACGGTGCCGGATCTGTGGTTCATCATCCGCGACAAGGACGGCCACCGGCTGGAGGAAGGCGCGGTACCGGCCGAGTTCCAGCCTTTTGCGGAGCGGCTGGACAACATCAGCGACGCCAGGTTCGACCGCGAGATCGGAGAAGCCGAACCGCCCGAAGTGAGAGTGCGCTGGATCGATACCGGCGCGGGCAACGTCCAGATCATGAGCGGCACGAAGGGCGAGCTCTCGCTTTCCCGGCTAGCCATGCAGGCGCCGCATTTCTTCGTTCAGGCCATTCTGCCCCTCACCGGCCTCATGGCGCTGTCAACACTCTTCGTGACTCCCTGGGTCGTTCATGGCGCGCTGCGCGGACTTGGCGATGCGGCCACCGCCGCCGAGCGGATAGACATCAGCCAGCGCGGCCTGCAACTCCCGGCGGACAATGTGCCAGATGAGATCCGGCCCCTGGTGAAGGCGGTGAACGATGCGCTCGGCCGCCTCGACCGTGGCTATGAGCGTCACAAGCGCTTCCTTAGCGACGCCGCGCACGAATTGCGGACCCCGGTAGCGATCCTCACCACGCGCATCGCGGCGCTGCCGCCCTCAACCGAGAGGACGCGACTGCTGCAGGATGCCGCGCGTCTTTCGACGATGACCGACCAGTTGCTCGACCTGCAACGGCTGGACCGCCAGATGCAGGATTTTGCGCCGGTCGATCTGGTCGATGCAGCCCGCACCGTGGTCGTCGATCTTGCGCCGATCGCATTCGCGGCCGGTTACGAGATGTCATTCGAGCCGGACCTGTCATCGATCCTGGCAACCGGCGACCGCACCGCGATAGAGCGGGCGGTGACCAATCTGATCCAGAACGCCATCGAGCATGGCGGCAATACAGGCAGGATCAACATTGGCGTGGCAGCACCCGCGATCATCGAGGTTTCCGACGAGGGCGACGGCGTGCCGCCCGACGAGCGGGAGCGCATCTTCGAGCCTTTCCACCGCCTGCGGCCGCGCAATCATGGCGCGGGGCTCGGCCTCAACCTGGTGCGCGAGGTCATGCAGTTACATGGCGGTCGCATCGAGCTGTTGGAAGACCGCGCCAGCGGTGCCTGCTTCCGACTGACCTTCAGGCCAACGACGGGCGAGACGGCGGTCTGAGTCCGCTCTTGCCGACGCATTCAATATCTCGCCTGTCTTCACCGCGGCATCAGGTTCGGCCTCTCCCGCAATAGCTGCACCGGAAGCGCGGTGAGCGTCCGCACCAGCACAGTTGCCGCGAACAGCCCGGAGGCGAAGGCGCCGCCGAGGGTGAAAGCCGTGCTCGCAGCCAGTTCCGGATGCAGGGCAAGCGCCGCGCTCTGCACATAGCGGGTGATGAAAATGCCGATGATGAGCACGAAAGGCAGCCAGTCGCCCTTCTGGCGGATCAATCCGTTCGCCAGAAGCTCGGCCGGACGGCGGCGCGCAACCGCCTGCCCGATCCATGCGCCACAGGCGGCGCCGGCGATCAAGGCCGCGAGCGAAACCAGCGTGAGGCCATGCGAGACAAAGCCGGAAAGCGACAGGCCGAGCACGACCAGCGGTATCACCGCCACCCGCCACAACGGCATGTCGCGGTCGCGGTTCATGCGCCAGCCGGCCCACAGCACATAGGCAAGCAGCGGCCAGACCCAAGGCGGCGTGCCGGACACGATGTCGATGAGACCGGGGCCGGTTACTGCCGGAACGGGCGGCGCGGGTTGCACCGCGTCATGAGAACCACCGAACAGCACAGCATGCATGATGCGCCCGGGCAGGAAGGTGAAGAAGCCGGCCACGATCAGGCCCCCTGCATAGAGCAGTTTCATCACCATCGCATGCTGCCGGATGTTGCGGCGGCGAATGAGCATGATCGCCCGCACGAGGCCGACCAGCGTCAGGATGGACAGGAGGTGGATCGGGCTCCATGCTCCCCACATCCGGATCGTGTGGATGAAGAAGGAGGACAGCGCCACGATCACCATGAGACCGGCCCAGATACGGCCGCCAAGCTTGTGCAGCCGGTCGCCCTTGCGGCGAAACAGCACCAACGCCCCGAGCAGCAGTGCGGCCACCGCCGCATAGGCGTGGATCTGGATGACGGGCGAAGCCTCGAGCAATGGTTGAAGGGTCATGATGTCTCTGCCAGTGTTGGAATTTGTCCGCCGGCGGGCTATCACGGCCTGCCGTTCAGTTGGACAATGGCGGGCGCCTGGCAGGGCTTCAAATGTGCTTTCGCGAAAGGACGATCGAATTCGTGTGTGAAGGGCCGCTGCATTTCACGCTTCGCAGATTGCAGGCAATGGCGTTCTCGCCGCGCTTCTGGGCCGCCATCCTGATCGTGGCAGCCATGCTGGGGGTGATCGGTCCGTTCGGCACTTTTTCGCAAATGCCCTTCCTGCCGCGCATCGGCTACTGGCTGGCCGTCGCCCTGATGACCTATATCATCGGCTATGTCGTCATCGGCCTGGTCCTCGGTTACTGGCTTCCCGGCCCGGCCTATCGCGGCGGCAAGATCCTGCTTGCGGGAACGGTCGCGGCGGTGCCTATCACGGGCTCCGTGCTGTTGTTCGACCAGGCACTGTTCGTCGAGCCGCGCTGGATAAATGGCGATCTCGCAGCGCTGTTCGTCAACGTGGCGCTGATCTCGTCCGGCATCTCGTTTCTCTACGATCTCATTAACGAGCGCGGCCCCGCCGGCTCGCCTGTGCAGCCGGAAGCGACATTGGCGGACGAACAGGTCCCCGCAACGACTGGCAGCGATGCTGCGCGGCCGCAATCGCAGCGACCGCCACTGATGGAACGCTTGCCACCAACCGTGCGCGGTAAGCTCGCCTACATGTCGATGCAGGACCACTATGTTGACGTGCACACCGACCGCGGCTCGGCATTGATCCTGCTGCGGCTTGCCGACGCGATGCGCGAAACCGTCCCTACGGCCGGACTGCAAATCCACCGCTCGCACTGGGTGGCGCTGGAGGCCGTGCAGAGCACGCAGCGCAAGGAGGGCAAGCTATTCGTGAAAATGAATGACGGTACCCTGCTGCCGGTGAGCCGCAGCTTCATGGCCTCGGTGCGCGCGGCCGGCATCGTTTAGGGCGTGTCGTGACAAGCGGCCGGAAAAGAGCGGGCTCTCGCGCGAACAGATAGAGCGCATCCATTCCTGAATGTCGCGAATATCTACCGCTATGTGGAGGCGGACGACCTTGCCTCACCGCGATAGTTCTTTGCCATGCGGCGGGTGGCCTTGCGGGGCAGACTTTCGTTGAACAGATGCTCGGCTTCCCGCAGACACAGTTTGCGCAAGCGCGTCTCGGAGCGCTTGCGCAATTGGCGCACCGCTGTGATCTCTTCAGGGGTGCATAGCATTGTGCCTTCGTCGCGCAGGATACGGCGCAGCACGAACAGATCCTGCAGTTCGCCTAGATGTTCTCCAAGCTCCTCCACAGCCTTGTGGCGCGGACGGAACGGTCGCGGCCAGAAGTCGTGAAGCAGCAACAGATGCATCCAATGCGTCTTCACCCCCTTGCGCAATTCGTGAAACGCCTCCTCTTTGCCGTGCTTGCTGGCAGCGGCAAGAGCCTTGGTGGTGCGCCGCATGGTTTTGCGCGCCCCGGCTGCAAGCAGCTCGCCGGCGGCCTCCGCATCATCCGGCAGGCACAGCGCGGCAAGAGCCTCGCGCCCGCGACGGGAGGTTTCCAGCGCAGCCGCGATTTCGACATCGAGACCCGCAGCTTCATGCAGCAGTCTGGCGCGGCGCACATGCAGGGGCTTGCGCAAGCCGACAAGCCGGTCTCCCTCTTCCGGAAACTCCTTCGCCAACCGGTCGACTGTTTCAATCAGTGCCGTGGCCTCTCGCCCACCGGCGAGCGTGCGGGCCATGTCGCGGAAACGTGCGTTTTCGGAGCGCCAAAGCTGATCGTCCGCGTCGCGCACGAGGCGCAGCAGCCCCCGCAATTTCTTCACCTGCTTGCGGCAATCGTGGAGTTTGACTTCAGGCAGCGTGCGCGCAGCCGCAAGGTCGTCGACGATCTTGTCCATCTGCAAATCCGCAATACGCCGGAATTCCGCCGTCAGCGGCCGGTGCGAACTGATGCGATAGCTCATTCGGATTTTTCCGGTTTGCCCCGAAGCGCCAGCGATGCGTTGTAATAAGAGGAGTCTCCTGTCACTTCGCGGCCGAGCCACTTAGGAAGCGCCGCATCAGGAACCTCCTGGGGCGTCTCCAGTTCCGCCAGGACAAGACCGGCCAGCGGGCCTTCAAAGACATCCACCTCGTAGACATGGCCATCCTTTCGCACCCGGTGGCGTGTCTTCTCGATGGTTTCTCCGATCGAAAAGGCCTGCATTTCCTCGGCCTCGGCAAGCGGGATCGGATATTCGAACTCATCGCGGACCCGGGCCTGGGCACCGAACTTCAGCGTCAAGAATGCCTGGCCGTCGCGGATGCGCACCCGCACAGATCGATCGTCGCCTGCCGCCAGATAGAATTGCCTCATGGACGATGACGAGTCGATTGCTTCTCGCCATTCGTCACTCGCTACCAGAAACTTGCGTTCGATCTCCTTGGCCATACCACAAGAATAAACTCCACGAGCGCCTCCTGGGCAAGGAGAATTGACTTTAATCAATCAATTGATTAAAGTCCTTCTATGAAAGTTGCGAACCAAATCCCGCGTGGACGGCAGCCACCCAACAGCGATCAAACGCGGGCGGCGCTGGTTCATGCGGCCCTGCAGCTGTTCGGCAGCAAGGGCTTCGACGGTACATCCACGCGCGAGATCGCCGCGCTCGCCAAAGCCAACATCGGCTCCATCGCCTATCATTTTGGCGGCAAGGAAGGGCTGAGGCTGGGGGCGGCCGATTACATCGTGGAGACCATCCAGGGCATCGCCACGCAGGTGTTGAGCGGCTTCGAGCCCATACGCGGCCCGGCGGATACGGCCGAGGCAGCCCGCCACCAGCTTCACGCCGCCGTCGATCGCATGGTGCACTTCATCGTGGCGCGGCCGGAGGCCGGAGAGATCGTGCAGTTCCTGCTGCGCGAGCTTTCGCATCCGACCGCCGCGCTAGACCGTATCTATGCCGGCGTGTTCGAACCATTGCACTGGCGGCTCTGCGCCATCTGGGAAGCCGCCACCGGCGAGCCGGCAGAAAGCGACAACACGAAGCTCACCATCTTCACCCTGATCGGACAGGTCATCTATTTCCGCATCGGCCAGGAGGCGGTGAAGCGCCGCATGGGCTGGGCTTCGATCGGCCCGGCAGAAGCCGACGCGGTCGCTGCCGTTGCCCGGCATAATCTTGAGGCCATGCTGGCCTCACGAAAGTCCGACATAAAATGAGTCTGCTCTGCACCATTCCCCTTATCGCTTCGCTGCTTGCCGCCTGCGGCACGGAACCGCTTGCCGTCGGCTATGTAGAGGGCGAATTCGTCCAGCTCGCGCCGCTCGAGGTGGCGCAGGTACGTTCGGTTGCGGTGCAGCGCGGCGACCGAGTCGAACCCGGCAGGCCGCTCGCATTGACGGAAGATACCGACGCCCAAATTGCCGTGACGCAAGCGGAAGCGGCCCTTGCCCAGGCGAAAGCGCAGCTTGCCGACCTGCAGGTCGGCCGACGGCCGGAGGAGATCGCGGTGCTGGAAGCGGCGGTGCGCTCGGCCAAGGCGCAAGCGGACGAGGCGCACCGCACGCTGGCCCGCACGCAGGACCTGACCAAACGCGGCGTGATGACCCAGGCACAGCTCGATGACGCGACGACGGCTCTCGAAGTCGCCGATGCAGCCATCGGCCAGGCCACAGCCAATCTGGCCGTGGGGCGCCTGCCGGCCAGGCAGGAGGCGATCGTCGCCGCAGAAAACGCGGTAAAGGGCAGCCAGTCCGCGCTCGACACGGCCCGCTGGCGGCTTTCAAAGCGCACTCTGGAAGCCCCTGCCCCGGGGCGCGTCACAGATGTCATCCGCAACCCCGGCGATCTTGCCGGGCCTTCGGCGCCGGTCATCACCATGCTGCCGGACGGCGCGGTGAAGTTGAAAGTTTACATTCCGCAGGAAAAATTCTCGTCTGTGAAGGTGGGCTCGCTGCTTTCGGTACATTGCGACGGCTGCGAGTCGGGCCTGAAGGCCCGGGTAAGCTATTTATCGCCCGATCCCGAATTCACCCCGCCGGTCATCTACTCGCTGGAGACCCGCCAGAAGCTCGTCTACCTGATCGAGGCGCATCCGGTCGAACCCAACTCGCCGCTGCAGCCGGGCCAGATCGTCGATGTGACGCTTACGGACTGATCTCATGAACACCATCGACGTGAACGGCCTGGTCAAGCGCTTCGGCGGCACGACTGTCGTCGACCAAGTTAGCATGACTGTGGCCGAGGGCGAGATCGTCGGCTTCCTTGGCCCTAACGGCTCGGGCAAAACCACCACCATCCGCATGATGTGCGGCCTGCTGACGCCCGACGAAGGCGAAGGCAAGGTGCTCGGCTACGATCTCCGCAGCGAACAGCTCAAGATCAAGCGCGAGGTCGGCTACATGACCCAGCACTTTTCCTTCTACGAAGATCTGACGATTGCCGAAAACCTGGAATTCGTCGCGCGGCTCTACCGGATGAAGCCGGTGAAGGAGCATGTCCGGCGCACACTGGACGAACTCGGCATGACCTCGCGTGGCAACCAGCTTGCCGGCACGCTCTCTGGCGGCTGGAAGCAGCGGCTGGCGCTGGCCGCCTGCATCATGCACAAGCCCAAGCTCCTGCTGCTGGACGAGCCTACCGCCGGCGTGGACCCCAAGGCACGGCGCGAATTCTGGGACGAAATCCACCGGCTGGCCGATGGCGGGCTGACAGTGCTGGTTTCCACCCACTACATGGACGAGGCCGAGCGCTGCCACCGCATCAGCTACATTTCCTATGGCAAGCTGCTGGCCACCGGCACTGTGGATGAAGTGATCGCCAAGGCCGGCCTTAGCACATTCATCATTACCGGGCCGCGGCTCGGCGAGGTAGCGCGCGAACTTGAAGGCCAGCCGGGTGTCGACCAGGTGGCGCCGTTCGGCTCGACGCTGCATGTCGTCGGCTCCGACCGCGCCCGACTCGAAGCCACGCTGGAGGGGATCAAGGGCCGCAAGGGCGTGCAAGTGGAAGCTGGCGAAACCAGTCTGGAAGATGTCTTCATCCAGTTCATGGCCCGCGCCAAGGACAACGTGCAATGACGAACGGCCTGTTTTCCTTCGCCCGCCTTGGCGCCCTGCTGATGAAGGAATTCATCCAGATGCGGCGCGACCGCATCACCTTCGCCATGATGCTGTTGGTGCCGCTGATGCAACTCGTGCTGTTCGGTTTCGCCATCAATAACGATCCCAGGCACCTGCCCAGCGCGCTGGTGGCCATGAGCAACGACCACTACACGCGCGCCATGATCTCGGCGCTTGAAACCACCGGCTATTACCGGTTCGACCATGTGGTGCAAAGTGAGGCCGAAGCCGAGGCGCTGATTGCCAACGGCACCGTCTCCTTCGTCGTCACCATCCCTTCGGACTTCGCGCGCCGTGTGGACAACGGCAACAATCCGCAGATCCTGATCGAGGCGGACGCAACAGATCCCGCCGTCGCCAGCGGCGCGGTCTCGACGCTGAGCACGGTGGCGAGCCAGGCGCTGCTGCGCGAACAAGGCATGCAGGCACAGGCCAAGGACACCGCACGCAGCCAGCTTCAGGTGGTGGTACACAATCGCTACAATCCCGAGGGCATTTCGCAATACAACATCGTGCCCGGCCTGCTCGGCGTCATACTGCAGATGACCATGGTGATGATGACCGCCATGGCCCTGACGCGCGAAACCGAACGCGGCACCATGGAGAATCTGCTGGCCATGCCGGCAACACCTGCCGAAATCATGCTCGGCAAGGTATTGCCCTATCTGGTGGTCGGCGCGGTGCAGGTGGTGGTGGTGCTGGTGGCGGCC
>Ga0187815_10000419_pt1 | contig 20595 bp, 20 predicted proteins | sample NC_S_5_FD_132962 | JGI IMG/M metagenome (GOLD analysis project Ga0187815, IMG submission 132962) | Wetland sediment microbial communities from Neuse River Estuary, North Carolina, USA - ASW-S_5 | ecosystem: Environmental > Aquatic > Freshwater > Wetlands > Sediment | place: USA: North Carolina...
AATCCTGCCCGAGGTGAAGGTGCGCGGCGCGCTGGTGCAGATGGGCCCGCACAGGATTGACCGCGATAAATGGGACTGGGACGAGATCGCGAAGAATCCGTTCTTCTGTCCCGACAAGGACAAGGCCGCCTTCTTCGAGAGCTATCTCGACGGCATCCGCAAGGCGGGCTCCTCGATCGGCGCCGTGATCGAAGTGGTGGCCGAGGGCGTGCCGGCAGGTCTCGGCGCGCCGATCTATGCCAAGCTCGACAGCGATCTGGCCGCGGCCATGATGAGCATCAATGCGGTGAAGGGCGTCGAGATCGGCGCCGGCTTCGGCGCGGCGGAATTGTCGGGCGAGGAAAACGCCGACGAGATGCGCACCGGCAATGACGGCACGCGATTCCTCTCCAACAACGCCGGCGGCGTTTTGGGCGGCATCTCCACCGGCCAGCCGGTAGTGGTGCGTTTTGCGGTGAAGCCGACCTCCTCGATCCTCACCCCGCGCCGCACGGTGGATCGCCGGGGCGGCGAGGCCGAGATCATGACCAAGGGCCGCCACGACCCGTGCGTGGGTATCCGCGCGGTGCCGGTGGGCGAGGCCATGATGGCCTGCGTGCTCGCCGACCACCTGCTGCGCCACCGCGGGCAGGTCGGCTAGAAGCAGGCTGGCGTCCGCGCGCTAAGCCGCCCATATTCCCTGATGTGGGAGAAGGGCAGGGCGACCATGCCGGTTGACGTAAGCGACATCAGGGAATGGCTGATCGACGGCGCGCGGTCCTCGCCCAATCCCATCGACATGCTGGATTCGCTCTGCAAGCGTCTGACCGCCGCCGGCATCCCGCTGTGGCGGGTCGGTTTCTTCATCCGCACCCTGCATCCCGACATCTTCGGCCGCAACTTCATCTGGAAGCCCGGAGAAGAGATCGCGATCGGCACGGTGGATTTCGACATCCAGGACACGCCGGAATTCAATGCGAGCCCGCTCTTGATCGTGTTTCGGCAGGGTCGGGAGGTGCGCTGCCGCGCCGACGATCCCGAAATCCGTCGTTACCCCATCGTCGAGGATTTGCGCGCCGAAGGCGTGACCGACTACATCGCGCTGCCGCTCATGTTCATCGAAGGCTCGGCACACGCCACCAGCTGGACCACCAAGCAGGAAGGCGGCTTCACCGCCGGGCAGCTCGACGCGCTGCGCTCGATCATGTCGCCCCTGGCGCGGCTGGTCGAGGTCATCGCCCTGCGCCGGATCGCCATCACCCTTCTGGATACTTATGTGGGCAACCGCGCCGGCGAGCGCGTCTGGGCCGGGCAAATCCGCCGCGGCCATGGCGAAGCCATGCATGCCGCGATCTGGCTCTCCGATTTGCGCGGCTTCACCGCGCTGTCCGACCGCCTGCCGCCGGAGGCGGTCGTCGACATCCTGAACAATTACTTCGACTGCCAGGTCGCCGCGATCAAGGCGCATGGCGGCGAAGTGCTAAAGTACATGGGCGACGGCCTGCTCGCAGTGTTTCCGATCGACGAATATGTCGGCGATTCCCAACAGGTCTGCGCGCACGTGCTGGATGCCGCGCGCGAGACGCGCGCCGGCATCGAGGCGATGCAGTATCCGATCGGCGACACCATCGAGCGCTTCCGCTTCGGCGTTGCGCTGCATGTCGGACCGATCCTCTACGGCAATATCGGCGGTGGCACGCGGCTCGACTTCACCTGCATTGGCCCAGCCGTCAATCTCGCCGCGCGCCTGGAAAAGCTCACCGGCCGGCTGCGCCGCACCATCGTCGCCTCGGAGGGCTTTGCCAGCATCTGCAGCGGCGGCTGGCGCGATCTCGGTGAATTTCCGATCGCGGGCTTCTCGAGGGCGCAACGCGTCTACGGCCTGTTCGACGAAGAGGCAGCCGCCGCGGCCTAATCGTCGTTCATGTAGGACAGCTTCAAGCCGTAGGTGAGGATGAAGAGCGTCATCCAGAGCCGCAGCATGGCAAAGCTGAAGATGAAGACGAAGTAGATCAGGTTCTTGATGAACTGGCTGGTGTCCGACGTCTGCCAGAAATTCCAGATCGTGCTGCGCACAAAACCCTGGACGAGGCCGAGGCCGAGATAGGCGATGCCGAGCACGACCACCGCGCCGCCCAGCCAGTACCAGCGCCGGGCAAATTCGCGAAGTGCTGCGAACAGGGCGACCTTGCCGTTGTTCTGCTCCGCGCCGACGATGATCAGCAGGATCAGGGCGGCGATGGCGGCGCTCAAGAACTTGCCAGGCACAGTGTGCTGGTCGAACGCCATGCCGTCGATGCCGTACATCATGTGTGGTGCCTGCTCGGTAAGTCCCAGCATGGCGAGCGCCACCGCAACCGCGACCATTAGCGCCACGATGCGCCAGAGCACCACGCGCATCAGCTGAAACTGCTCGAGAAAGTCGAGATTGCCGAGCCCGGTCGTACCGCATTCGGCTTCAATGGAGCGCGTGGCCGTGGCGAGAAACGCCTGCAGCACCGCCAGGTTCGCCACGATAATGGCGGGCAGGGCAACGGCGCCGCCGCCGAAGGCGATCACCCGCATCGCTGCCGCCAGCACCAGCCACGGTAGCGCCTGCAGCAGCCGGAACGGGCCGAATTGCGTTTGCGGAACGGACGTTTGCAGCGCTTTGCGAAGAGCGAGGCTCATGTGCCATGCTTAGACGCAAGAGTTGAATCGTTTGCCGGCAACAATCGCTAAAATTCGACGGAACCCCGCGGCCGGGCGCCTCGTTCGTGCTATGATTGATGGTCAAACGAGACACGGGGAGGACGCCATGCACACCCTGGTTCCCAGCGATCGCGTGGAGCACGTCAGCGTCTATGGGCGCGACGGCTGCAAGCTCGGCACGATCGAACGGCTGATGCTGGACAAGGCCACCGGCACGGTCGCCTATGCCGTGATCAAGACCGGCCGGCTGCTCGGCATGCACCATCATTACCCAGTGCAATGGAGCGGGCTGAAATACGATTCAACGCGCCAGGCGTTCGAAACCGCGCTGACGCTGGACGACCTGCGGGACGGCCCGTGCGAACTGGACGATGACACGTTCGACTGGGGCGACCGTTCGCGCTCCTATCCGCATCCGAACTACTGGTCGGTCTAGCGCGGAAGTTTGCGGGATCGCCGATTCAACCTGACGCTATCTTGCGCCACTGCGCCTCTATTCCTCCGGCTCGGTGGTGAAGAGCAGCGGATAGCCCTTGGCGCGGCCGGCGTCGGTGGCGCGCGTCGCCTTGGTCTCGGCGACGTCTTTGGTGAACACGGCGACGACGCAGACGCCGCGGCGGTGCGCGGTAATCATCACCTTGTAAGCCTCGTCCTCGCTCATGCGGAATTCCGCCTTCAGCACCATGACGACGAATTCGCGCGGCGTGTAGTCGTCATTGATGAGGATCACCTTGTGCAGGCGTGGCCGCTCGGTCTTGGTCTTGACCTTGGTCTTCGGCTTGACGTCGGTGTCGGTCATGGTGGCGGAAACTCCAGCATGATCCGAAACATGGGCGCCGGTCATCGGAGCGGATCATGCTCAAACAAGAGTCCCCCGATCGTCCGCGATCAGGAGCCGCGGCACCCCGCAAGGCGCTGGGCCATGGTCTGATCGCCGCGGGCGACCGCGGTCTGCAGCAGCTTACAGGCTCCGGCGGGGTCCCGGAACTGGGCATTATCGGAGAGCTTCAATTCGATCAGCGCAGCCATGGCGCCGGGCTCGTCGAGTTCCGCCGCTTCCACGGCGCGGTAAAGCGTGTCGTCGGACCGGTCGACACGGACATCCGGGTTCGCTGCCAGAATTTTCAGCACTTCGGTGCGCGCATCGACATCCCAGACGCCGGCGTGCTCGATCAGGCGCACCGCTTCCTGGGGATCGCGCCGCACCAGCCTGCCGTCGAGGGTGAGACGTCCGAGCACACCGTCGGCGCTTGCAGTATGAGCGCTGTTGAGCAGCGACAACGCGCGCCTGGGATCGGCAGGGCCGCCTTCGCCCGCTATCAGCATTTCCGCAAGCGCAGGGCTCGCGCCACCCGGATCCGGGCGTAGTGCCTCTTCCAGCAGCGCGCGGGCGCGCACCGGATCGTCGCGGCGGATCGCTATCGCCAATTCACGCTTGGCGCCGAACACGCCGGCCTTGCTGCTGCGCTCCAGGAGATCGAGCCCGTGGGCGCGCTCCTCGGCCTTGTCTGACGTGGCGAGCAAGCGGCCGAGCAGCGCAACCAGATCGCCTCGGCGTGTCTCCTTGTCCGGATTACTGATGGCGCGCTCAGCCCAATAGCGCGCCGCAACGGGATCGCGCTTCACCGTGTCGCCGCGATCGAGCTGGATCGCCAGCATCTTCGTGGCAAAGGGATGGCCGAGTTGCGCGGCCATGCGCAGCGCGCGGTCGGCTTCGGCGCGTGTCACGAGTTGCGGCTTGTCGGGGTGACCGCGGTCCCACGATTTGTGCGACTCGTAGATCCAGTACCAGGCTTCGGGCGAGCCTTGCGTTGCAGCCTCACGCAGGATCGCAAGCTCTTCGGCGCGCCGCTCAACGGGCAGCGCCAGCGCCACGCGAACCTTCAGGGTCAGATCGTAGGGCTCGGCCGCAAAGGCCATGTCGCAGCTCGCGGTCCGCCGTGCCCGGCGGCGGTCCCATTCTTCGCTGCCAAGATATTGCTTGGGGTCTTCTGACAGCTCCATGCAGACGCTGCGGGCGTTTTCGGCCGTCAGAGCCGCTTCCGGCTCCGGCGCCTTGGGTGGGGCACTCCCAAGCAGCAAAGGTGGCAGCAGCAGTGCTGCGGCGATGCCAGCAATCGCGAGTAGTCCGAGCCAGAGCAAGGCTGGAGGCGTGCGCGAGGAATCCGGAAGTTGCGCTGGTGTCGCCATGTCGGTGCCGGGACAGCGGCATGTTCGCCGCGCTGGCATTGGTCGCCATTGTGGCCGCTTTCGTTCAAAGCCAAAATCTTGAGCCAATCCGGTCAATTACGGGGCGCTCGGCTAAACCGATTGTGATGGACAAGTCATGTTAACGCTTTGCGCGACGCAGTTTGCATGTCACCATCGCGTCACACGACGGGAGGGCCGCGATGCGCTGGTATGTCTCGATCGGAGCGGTGCTTGTCGCCGGCATGCTGGCGGGCGGCGACGTGGCGGGTGTTGCCGCACCGGGACCGGGCAACCAAGCGGGCCCTCGTCTCGCAGAAAAAGAGGCGAACGTCGACGTCGAACTGGTGCTTGCGGTCGACGTCTCCTACTCCATGGACATGGATGAGCTTGCGATCCAGCGCGAGGGCTATGCCCAGGCGATCGTCTCCAAGGAATTTCTCCAGGCGCTCAAGAGCGGGCCGAACGGCAGGATCGCGATCACCTATTTCGAATGGGCTGCGTCAACTGACCAGAAGCTCATCATTCCCTGGCGCCTGATCGACGGGCCGGAATCGGCGGATGCCGTCGCCGCCGAGATCATGAAGACGCCGATCCGCCGCGCCTCGCGCACCTCGATTTCCGGCGCGATCAGTTTCGCAATGCCGCTATTTGAGGAGAACAACTATCGCGGCCTGCGGCGGGTGATCGATATTTCCGGCGATGGCCCCAACAACAACGGCATGCCGGTAACGACGGTACGCGACGCTGCGCTCGAGAAGGGTATCATCATCAACGGGCTGCCGATCATGGTGAAGGAGCCGTCCTACTCCACCATGGATATCGACAATCTCGACTATTACTACGAGGACTGCGTGATCGGCGGTCCCGGCTCCTTCGTCGTCACCATCAAGGACCGCGACAAGTTCAAGGAAGCGATCCGCACCAAGCTGCTGCTGGAAGTCGCTGGCCGTCAGCCGGAGCATTGGGTGATGCCCGCCGCTGCGCAAGGCAGGGAGCCGCGGGTCAATTGCCTGATCGGCGAGAAGATCTGGCAGGACAGGTGGGGAAGGTAGCTCCTTTCTCGCGCTTCCCCTTCGATCTGCCTTCTCGATTGCACTGAAAAATGGCATCTTTGTCCGCGAGCTAGCGGTAAATTGCGGGATTTGAAGGTGCCTGTGATGGATGCCAAACCTCCGGGACATGGCACAAGGCGATTGCGATTCGATCGCTTTGTCGTGGATATGGATCGAGGTTGTCTCCTGCTGGGAGACGGCGAGGTCGCGCTCCGGCCAAAGACCTTCGCGGTTCTCCAGCACCTCGTCGAGAACTGCGGCCGTCTGATCTCGAAGGATGAGCTGTTTGCCGCGGTATGGCCCAACGTCTCGGTGACCGACGACACGCTTGTGCAAAGCATCGGTGAACTGAGGCGCGCCCTGGGCGATGACGGGGCCCGCCTGTTGAAGACAGTCCCGCGTCGCGGCTATCGCCTTGAAGCCGACGTGACGGCTGATGGAAAAATCATCCCATCGCCGAATGAAGCGCCGGCTGCTTCATCGGCCGCGCGTCAAGCGCATGCATCGGTGGGCGGTTGGGCCATGCCGTTCGCGCGGTCCAGCGTGCAGCGACCGTTGCTCTACGCGCTCGGCATCCTGGTTGTCATCATGCTGGCCGCGGGCCTCTGGTTCGGCTCTGCTACCGGGCCTAAATCCGCTTCGCCGTCGATTATCGCCGGTCAAGTCGGCAGTAGCCGCGCCGAGTTCGCTGCGAGACCCGCTATCGCGGTTCTTCCGTTCCTGAATCAGGGTGACGATGCAGGACGTGACTATTTTGCGGACGGACTGACGCAAGACATCATCAACGTACTCGGGCGCTTCCCCGAATTGACGGTGATGTCGTGGAACGCCGTTCTTCCCTACAAGGGCAAACCGGAAAGCCCGGGACAGGTCGCGCGCAATCTGGCCGTCGACTATCAGGTCGAGGGAAGCGTCGTGCTGAGCGGCGAGCGCATCAACGTCCTCGTGCAGTTCGTCAGTGTCGACGGCCGTGTCCTCTGATCGGTCCGGTTCGAGGAAGCGCTTTCCGACTTTTTTGTCCTGCAGGGCAGGATCACCAGCGAGATCGCAGGAGCCCTGGCAATCCGGCTGTCGCAAATCGAGCAGCGGCGGGTGCTGACCAAACCGACCGGCAGCCTCGAGGCCTACGACTATCTGCTACGCGCGCGGGCAGCGATGCAGCGCCCGACGCGCGCAGCCAGTGTGGATGCGCGATCGCTGCTGAGGCGGGCGATCGAGATAGATCCGGATTATGCAGCAGCTTATGCTGCGTTGGCTGAAAGCTATTACAACGCTGTATCGATGGGTTGGGCGGAGTCGCCGACAGCCGCGCTGCAACAAGCCGCTGACATGGCCGGCAAGGCGCTCAGCCTCAACGCCTCCGATGTACGAGCCCACATTGTGCTCGGCCGTATTCGAATCTTCTTTCAGCAATATGAAGAGGCGAAAGCCGAATTGAGCCGCGCCATCGCAATTAATCCGAGCGATGCCAATGCGCTCGCTGGCTATGGCAATATCCTGATGTGGTTGGGACAGACGGATGCAGCCATCGATGCGCTGGAGCGCGCCCAGCGTATCGATCCCGACTTCAACCCGCTCGATGGATTTGCGCTGGGACTTGCCTACTATGTGAACGGCCGCTATGGCGCGGCGATTACGCAGGCGGAAATCAACCTTCGAAAGTCGGAGAGCGCGCATTTCAATCATGCTGTCCTGGCGGCAGCCCTTGCACAGCAGAGCCGACCGGACGACGTCGATCGTGTCGTGGTGGCGCTCCGGCGCAAGGACCCGGCATTCAACCCGAGGGAGTTCGGCAGCAAGTTCCTCAACCCGGCTAATCTGAATCACCTGCGCGACGGGCTCCGTAAAGCCGGACTTTCCGTCGACGATCCCGCCGCTCCGCCGGCCGCTGACCCGCCGGGCTAAGCTCCGTCCCGGACTAGGGCTTTGCAATCAATCCGCGATTCTGAACGGCGTTTTCGGCGTTCGCCTTGAGGTTCTCGCCAAAGCGGGCCGGACCCGCGGCAACCGCGAATAGATAGAGCTTGTCGCCATCGACCAGCCAATACTCGGGATTTGCTTCAAACTTCTGGCCGCGCGCGAGTGCCATCGCGCAAAAATTCGCAAACTGCGGCGCGTATCGGACAGGATCGGATTTGAACATTTCGCGGTGCTCGGGAGTGGCGAAATAGTAGCGCTGCTCGTCCCATTCATAGGCGATATCCGCACGTCCCGGCATCGGCTTCCCGAGCGTGAAATATGCGACTGGATCGAAGCCCTTGATCGCCAACGCTGTCGGCTCGTTGGCACGAGAACTGGAAGGTCGCGTTGCGGACGCGATGAGAAATGCGGTCCCCAAAATAATGCCGCGACGAGATGGCTGGTACATCGGACCTCCCGGAGCGCCCGGTTAGGCGCTGCTTGAATTCAATCATAGACCGGAAAACTCTTCAAATTTCGGAGATCATTCGGGCTTCTTTCCGGCAACTTTCGTTACGCCGCTCCTACTTTCGATTGTCCTGTCATCCGAATGGCCGGTCGAGTGTCATCGGCCAGTAGCTGAGGAGGCAGACCATGATCCAGCAACGCTTCACGGTGCGACATATGAGCACGTTGGCGGTGGTCCTGGCTGCCAGCGGATTTCCGTTTACTCAGCGTCTGGCTGCGCAGGACGCCGTCTACGCCGTCAAGTCGGTCGTGCAGAAGACGCTCAAGCAGCTTCCAACTGGCCCTCTATATTGGCGAGTAGAGAATTTTCCGACGATCGAGGAGGCGAAGACCGCGGTTGGGCCCGATGGCTGGAATCCTGCATCCGTCCGGTACGAAACCTCGACTGCTTTGATCGCGGAAGTCGTCGGCAAGGTCTGGGTCTTCACCTTGGGAACCAAGGGCGCTTCCACGCCCGGCGGTGCCAAGATCGCCGAAATCGGTCCGGTGCCGGTAAGCGCCGCGCCCGAATACCTGCTGCGCGTCAACCACGGTTCTGGCCCGCCCGGGGCCAAGACCCCGGTCCATATGCATCCGGGTTCGGAAGCGTTCTACGTCGTAAACGGACGGCTAGGCCAGAGGACGCCGCATGGCGTCAGCCACGTTGAAGCCGGCCAGACGATGAACGGTCATGCGCCTGACATGCCGATGGAAGTCTTCAACAGCGGGTCGACCGAGCTGAACGCATTGATCATGTTCGTGGTCGATGCCAGCCGGCCCTTCTCAGTGCCCGCCAAATTGCCTTGAACGGCGCAGCCGGCGAAATCGCCGGGTTGCCGCACCGCAAAGTGTTCATCCCCACGATAGAGAGAACAGGCCATGAAACGCTACATCTTGCTCGCAGGCTTCGTCATGATTGCGGTGAACGTCACTGCCGGTGCGCAAACCCCGTCCGACAATTTCATCATCAAGACGACAGCAAAAGCTCCCGAGGCCGTCGTGGCAGCCATCCAATCCTATTCCGAACAGAAGAAGTGGATTTATCTCGGCGACAACAAGATCAAGAAGGGCGAAATTACCCTGGTGAAGATTTGCATTCCCGAAGTCGGCCAGCTTGTGCTGCCTGTCGGCTTGCACCTGAGCGCCATGCTCCCATGCGGAAATGTCGGCATCTACAGGAAGGGATCTGACACGGAAATCTCGTTGCTGCATCCGCGTTACATGCAACTTCTGAATCCGAACCCCGCGATCGAACGTGCTGTCGCAGTCGCAACGCCGTTGTTCAATGAAATGCTTGATGGCGTGACGAAGCCATGACTTTCATCGCGCGAACCTCGCCACCAGCTCGACATGCGGCGTATGGCGGAACTGATCGACCGGCGTGACGGCCTCGATCTTGTAGCCGCCATCGATCAGGATTCTTGCATCGCGTGCGAATGTCGCGACGTTGCAGGAGACGGCAACGACGACCGGCACCTTGCTCGTGGCGAGCTGGCTCGCCTGCGCCTGCGCGCCCTGGCGCGGTGGATCGAACACCACGGCATCGTAGTCACGTAGTTCCTGCGGCACCAGCGGACGGCGGAACAGGTCGCGCGCTTCCGCCTTCACCGGCTTGAGCCCGGATGTGGAGGTTGCCGCCTTCTGGAGCGCCGCCACCGAACCGGCATCGCTGTCGAAAGCGGTGACGCGCGATTTTGCCGCCAGCCGCAGCGCAAACGGGCCGACGCCGCAAAAGAGATCGGCAATGTGTTTTGCCCGTTTGCAATGCTCGAGCACGAGGGCGGCGAGCGCTTCCTCGCCGGCGGCGGTGGCTTGCAGGAACGAACCCGGCGGCAGTGCCACTTGCGCGGCGCCGATCGCGATGACGGGCGGATTGCGCATCAGCACCAGTTCGCCGTGTCGCGTCAGCCGCGCCAGCCGGCGCTGCTGCGCGAGCGCGGACAGTTTGGCGATCAGCGCTGCCGACAGCGGGCCGGAGCCGCGAACGTCGACGTCAAGGCCGCCATGGGTGGCCGTGACCTGGATATCCAGCGGTTTGCGCGAGGAGATCAGCGCCTCGGCGATCGCCCAGCCCGCATCGAGCGCGCCGTCGAGCGCAGGATCGAGGATCGGACAGCGGTCGATCGGAATGATCGCGTGGGAATTCGCCGCGGCAAAGCCGACCTTGAGCACGTCATGGGTGCCGACGCGCGCATGCAGGGTAACGCGCCGCCTCCCGTTGCCATGGGCGTCGATCAGCGGCGCCACCTCGCAGGAAATCTTCGCCTGCGCCAGCGTCTCGATAACGATGCTGCGTTTCCAGGCGCGGTAAGCCTCGGCATTCCAATGCTGGATCGCGCAGCCGCCGCACACCGAGAAATGCGGGCAGAACGGTGCGATGCGTTCGGGGCTGGCCTGCCGCACCTCGACGAGCCGCCGCCGGTCAGGATGGCCGTGCACCTCGGCCACCTCAACCAGCTCGCCGCCGAGCGTGTAGGGCACATAGATGTTGCCGCCGGGAGAGGGCGCGACGCCGTCACCGAAATGGCCGACATGGTCGATGAGGAGCGTTTCAGCCACGCCGTGCGCCAAGGAAAAATTCGATGTTGCCGTCGCCACCGGGGATGGAGGAGGGGAACACCTGCATGTCGGTGCCGCCGAGCGAGGCAGCGAAGGCCATGATGTCGTCGCAGATCTGCTGGTGCACCATGGCGTTGCGGATCACGCCGGTCTTGTTGTCCTTCCGATCCGCCTCGAATTGCGGCTTGATCAGTGCCAGCATGTGCATGGGCGCCGCCGCGAGCGACAGCGCCACCGGCAGCACCGCCTTCAGCGAGATGAAGCTGACGTCGATCACCACGACGTCGGGCCGTGCCGGCAGGCGGCTGTTCTCCAGCTTGCGGATGTCAGTGCCTTCCATCGACATGATCTTCGGATGGCCGCGCAGCGAATGGTGCAACTGGCCGTGGCCGACATCGATGGCGAAGACCATGGCGGCCCCGTTGGCCAGCAGCACCTCGGTGAAGCCGCCGGTCGAGGCGCCGACGTCGAGGCAGATGTGGTCCTCGATCTCGATCGGATATTGCTCCAGCGCGCCGGCCAGCTTGACGCCGCCGCGCGAGACGTAAGGGTACGCGGGCTGCGCCTGCAGCACGGCATCGGCCGGAATGACCTCCGAAGCCTTGGACACCGGCTTGTCATTGGCGATGACGAGACCGGCGTCGATGGCGGCGCGGGCGCGCGCACGGCTCTCGAACAGGCCGCGCTCCACCAGCACGACGTCGGCGCGCTTGCGGGAGGTCTCGCTGCGATCTTGCTTTGCCACGATCAGTCCAATTGTCCTGCTGCCAGGCGCACGCACGCCTCGAACGCGGCGAGGTCGTGCCAGATGTCCGCAGGTCTTGCATCCGGCAGCACCAGCGGCGAGCCGTGCAGGTCGAGCGCATGGATCATCATCAGATTATCCGGCAGGCCAAAATCCTCAACGGTCAGTCCGTCGGCATCGACCAGACGCTTGTCGAAGGCGCTTGTCACCTGCGTGAAGCGCACAACGCGTTCTGTATACATGGTGGGATCGTTGCTGTACGCAAGGCAAAGCTTGCCTCGGCCTGCGAAATAGCCGAGTTCGTAGACCGTGCCGGCATCGGCGCCGGGGCCGCGAAACGGCGTCAGGTTGGCGATGATCGCGTCGGCCGCATCCATCATCGCTTCATTGCCCTTGAATATCTGCAGCGAGGAACCCCGCACGGCAAGGTCAACCGTGTTGTCGAGCGGATAAAGGCCGGTCACGCCATGGCGCCGGCAGATGTCCTGTTTGCGTTGTCCGATAGCGAGGGCGTCCGGCAGGAACACGTCGGGCCCTGCCAGATAGATCTTCATGAACTAGGCTCGCTTTCAGGCGAGCTTGACGCTCTCGGTCTTGAAATCCTTGCCCAACGTCTCGAACACCTTGGCGACGATGCCCTTGGCGTCGAGGCCGGCGCGAGCGTACATCGCGTTAGGCGAGTCGTGGTCGAGGAACACGTCGGGCAGTACCATTGAGCGCATCCGCAAGTCGCCGTCGAGCATGCCGTGGTCGGCGAGGAACTGCATGACATGCGAGCCGAAGCCGCCGACCGAACCCTCCTCGATGGTGATCAGGATCTCGTGGTCGCGGGCGAGCTTGAGGATCATCTCCTCGTCGAGCGGCTTCATGAAGCGGGCGTCTGCAATGGTGGCGGACAGGCCATGCGCGGCGAGCTCGTCGGCCGCCTTCTCGCATTCGGCCAGACGCGTACCGAATGACAACAGTGCGACCTTCTTGCCCTCGCGGATGATGCGGCCCTTGCCGATCTCGAGGGGAATGCCGACCTCGGGCATTTCCACGCCGCGGCCTTCACCGCGGGGATAACGAACCGCGCTGGGCCGATCGTCGATCGCTACTTGCGTTGCGACCATGTGGACGAGATCAGCTTCGTCGGCGGCGGCCATGATCACGAAGTTCGGCAGGCAGCCGAGATAGGCGTTGTCGAAGGAACCGGCATGAGTGGCGCCGTCGGCGCCGACGAGGCCGGCGCGGTCAATGGCAAAGCGCACGGGCAGGCTCTGGATCGCGACGTCATGCACGACCTGGTCATAGCCACGCTGCAGGAAGGTGGAGTAGATGGCGCAGAACGGCTTGTAGCCCTCGCTGGCAAGGCCCGCGGCGAAGGTCACCGCATGCTGCTCGGCGATACCGACGTCGAAGGTGCGCTCGGGGAAGGACTTGTTGAAGATGTCGACGCCGGTGCCGGAAGGCATCGCGGCGGTGATGGCGACGATCTTGTCGTCCTTCTGGGCTTCCTTGACCAGGCTTTGGCCGAACACGTTCTGGTAGGCCGGCGCGTTCGGCTTGGCCTTGGCCTGGGTGCCGGTGGCGACGTCGAACTTGACGACGGCGTGATACTTGTCGGCGGAGGCCTCCGCCGGGCCGTAGCCCTTGCCCTTTTGCGTGACGACGTGGACCAGGATCGGGCCGGTCTCCATGTCGCGGACGTTCTTCAGAACGGGCAGGAGGTGGTCGAGGTTATGGCCGTCGATCGGGCCGACATAATAGAAGCCGAGTTCCTCGAACAGCGTGCCGCCGTCCATCATGAAGCCGCGGGAATACTCTTCGACGCGGTTGGCGCGGTTGGCGATGATTTTGGGCAGGCGCTTGTTGATCTGCTTGGCCGCTTCGCGCAGCGTGCGGTAGGTCTTGCCGGAATAGAGCCGCGACAGATACGCGCTCATCGCGCCGACGGGTGGCGCAATCGACATGTCGTTGTCGTTGAGGATGACGATCAGGCGGGAATTCATCGCGCCCGCATTGTTCATGGCCTCATAGGCCATGCCCGCGCTCATCGCGCCGTCGCCGATCACGGCGATCACATTGTTCTTGCCGCCCGAGAGATCGCGGGCCACCGCCATGCCGAGGCCGGCGGAGATCGAGGTCGAGGAGTGCGCGGCGCCGAACGGGTCGTAGTCGCTCTCGCTGCGCTTGGTGAAACCGGAGAGGCCGCCGCCGGTGCGCAGGGTCCGGATGCGGTCGCGCCGGCCGGTGAGGATCTTGTGCGGATAGGCCTGGTGGCCGACGTCCCAGATCAGGCGATCGCGGGGCGTATCGAAGACGTAGTGGATCGCGGTGGTCAGCTCGACCACGCCGAGGCCTGCGCCGAAATGACCGCCAGTCACCGAGACCGCATCGATCGTTTCCTGCCGAAGCTCGTCGGCGACCTGCCGTACCTGATCGATCTTGAGCTTGCGCAGATCGTCGGGAGTTTTGATGGTGTCGAGAAGCGGCGTCTTGCTAAATACGGTCACAGCGATATTCCAGTTTTGCATGTCGGAACGCGAGGTCCGACGTGAATTGGGTTTGCGCATCCAGCGCGCAGCGAGGAGCCTGATTTGTTAGCCTATCGGCGGCCCAAATCGTTCAATGTGATTTACATCACTGTTAAGGCGTCTTTACCCGGTCCCGGTCAATTTTCGTGAGCCTTTTGAAGCCCTTGCGCCCGCATCGATGCGGTGGCACGCCAGCCTTACAGCCCCACAGAACTGCAAGCTTTACACCAAAGTTTCGCTCAAAGCCAACCCGCCGGGCCACGAAACGGCCGGACGGGTTCGCAAGTGCATGACAGAATTAACCTCGGCGACGCGCCCCCGGTTCCATCGTGCCGAGTTCCGCGGCATCTTTTTGGCCGGATCGGGCATTTTCCAGCTGTTTCCACGCCCATTCCCGGGCAGTGGGGTCGCCCGTCGCGACTGCCAGCGCCGCCTGCGGCACCGCCGCGCGTTCGGCAAGCGGTACCGGGCCGCAAACGATCATGAAGAAATCGTAGGGGTGGGGCACCTCGTTGGCCATCACGAACTGGAAGTGGACGCGGAAGAACTGCCAGCGGAAGGCATTGTAGTGCTCGGGCAGGATGATCTCGCGGAAACGGATTGGCACGATCGTGGGATTGCGCCGCGCCGCGCCAACATCGATGCCGTGCGCGGCCAGGGGATCGAATTGGAAGAAGTTCATCACGTCCTTGCGTGCCTGGCAGTCGATCCAGTCGATCGAGGGCTCGACCGCAAGTTGGCGCAGATGGTCGCGGAAATCCTTTGATGCGGCATGGAAACCGACGATCGGGAAGTTGCCGCCGATGGTGAGCAGGACGATGCGCGGCCCGTGACGGCCGAGCGCGGGATCGAGCCTCAAGGCGCGTGCCAGGATCTCGACGCCGAGAAACGAGCCCGAACTGTGGCCGACCAGCACGATCTCATCGGCGCTGCTGGAGCTTGCGACCTTCACCAGATGCCGCGCAAAGCGGTCGATACGCTCATCCCATTCCGGGCGCTGGCGGTGCGAAAACTCCCAGGTCCAGATCGTGTCGGACAGGAGATAGAGCAGATAGGTCTGTCTTTCCGTGTATTTCAGCACCGTGCCGAGCAGTGCGACGAAGACGGCGGCGGCCGCTGCGATGCTGAAGAGATCGGGCACACCGAGCGCGTCGAGCCCCCATTCGACGGCGAAGGCAATCACGGCGATGCAGATCGCCTCCGCCAGCAGCAGGAGGTGCGGATAGGTGATGAAGGTCGCAAAGCGCCAGTTTGCCGCAAAGAAGCGGAAGGCCGTGCCGCGGAGGATCAGCCGCCAGTAGATCCACACCGCGTGGAACACGGTGCGCCAGATCGGCTGGGCGAGGTCGCGCTGGATGAAATCCTCAAAGCGAAGGAAGTCGTAGTCGGTGCGGGTCTGCCACTCGGCCGCCTTGGTCTCGATGGTCCAGGAGGCGATCTCGCCATCATCGGCTGCCTGTGGTCGGCTCGTGCTAGCGGAAATGCCGTAGAGGCGCGCGAACTTGCGCAGTTCGGTCCGGAACATCCGGTAGTACTGCGCGAGCCCGCGGGGGTCGTATCCCTGGATGTAAATGATATGGCGGTGCTGGACGCGCACTAAGTCTGTTCCCCCATGACGCCGGGACTATAGCAGGCCGCACCGGGCGGAAAGAGCTATTTCACCCCGGCCGCGCTGCTGCGGGGCTAAATTAGGCTAACGCTTGCGGATTCCCTCGCGGACGAACGCGCGGCAAAAAGCCCCGGCTAGGGCCGTCGCTCCGGACGTCACTGCACGTCGAGCGGCTCGGTCCCCGTTGCCTGGCCCGAGGCATTGGTGGTGATCTTGTCGACGCGGGCTTCGGCCTGGCGGAGCAGTTCCTCGCAACGGCGCTTGAGCGCTTCGCCGCGTTCATAGATGGCGACGGATTCCTCCAACGGCACCTTGCCTTCCTCGAGCCGCTTGACGATCGATTCCAGCTCCTCGATCGCCCGCTCGAAGGAGAGCTGCTTCACATCCATCTGGTTGTTCTCGGCCATTTGCGTTTCCCAGGGCGCCGGGCTTGCCCGGACGCGGAATCAAGAGGGGTTTTGCCGTATTGTGGCGGCGATCTAGCCGCCCATCAATGCGGTGACATGGGCGGCGACCGACTCCTGCAGGCCCTGCAGATCGTAGCCGCCTTCCAGCACGGAGACGACGCGGCCGCCGGCGGTTTGATCCGCCAGATCCATCAACTTCTTCGTCACCCAGCCGAAATCCTCGGCCTTCAGGTTCAGCGAGGCGAGGGGATCGCGATAGTGTGCATCGAAGCCGGCGGAAATGATGATCAGTTCCGGGCTGAATTTCGTCAGCTGCGGCAGGATCAGATTCTCGAAGGCGGCGCGGAACTTGGCGCTGCCGTCTTCCGGCGCGAGCGGCGCGTTGACGATGGTGTCGTGCTCGCCGCGCTCGCCCCGGGCGCCGGTGCCCGGGAACAGCGGCATCTGGTGCGTGGAGCAATACATCACGGTCGGATCGGCCCAGAAAATGTCCTGCGTGCCGTTGCCGTGATGGACGTCGAAATCGACCACCGCCGCGCGGGCTATGCCATATTTGCGCTGCGCATGGCGCGCGGCGATCGCGGCATTGTCGAAAAAGCAAAAACCCATCGGCGTCGATTTTTCAGCGTGATGGCCCGGCGGTCGCACCGCGACAAAGGCATTTTGGTGCTTGCCCGCCATCACCGCATCGGTGGCGGAGACGGCGCCACCGACGCCGCGCATCACCGCCTCCCAGGTGCCCGGCGACATCGAGGTGTCGCCATCGATATAGATCATGCCTGAGGTCGGCGCGATGTGGCGGAGCTCCGTGACGTAGTGCTCGCCATGACACAGCATGACCTGATCGAGGTCACCTTCCGGCGCGCTCTCGCGCACAAGCGCCTTGAACTTGTCCTGCGCCAGCACCTGCTCGACGGCGCGCAGCCGGTCGGGCCGCTCGGGATGACCGGGCGGCGTCAGGTGGTCCAGGAAGGCCTTGTGGCTGAGAAGAAGCGTCATGAAGGGCCAATCTAGAGCATGATCCCGAAACGTGGGAACTGCGGAAAGAGCATGCTCCACAAAGATAAGAAAGTGTGGTGATGGCTCAGAAGGGTAGGTAGGCCAAAAGGGCCTTGCAAATCAATTCATTCTGCTGATGCGCCCGCCCGGGGCCGGGCTGACCGGGGAATGCTTGAGGAAGTAGTCATATAGTGCATCGACGTCGTAGCTGCCGGTGAGCTGATCGGCACCCCCTGTGAAGACAGTGAAGCCGTCGCCGCCTACCGAGAGATAGTTGTTTACGGTGACGCGATAGCGTGCGGAAGGCTCGATCCTGGCGCCGTTCAGCATCATCCGCTCGGCGACGATGCGTTCGCCGTCGCCCTTGGCTGCGTCCCAGGCGAAGTTGAACCCGGCGGAGACCTGCAGGATGCGCGGGCGCTTGGGATCCGCCCATTGCTGCTCCAGGGCGTCCTTGATCTGCGCTCCCGTCAGCGTCATCGTTACCAGCTGGTTGCGGAACGGCTGCGCGGCGAAGACGTCGGCATAGCTGACCGCGCCACTCTCCCGTTTCACGATGTCGCTGCGGATGCCGCCGGGATTGGTGAAGGCGATGTCAGCGCCGCCGCCCTTTTCGCCCCTGGTTGCCGCGAGCTGTGCGTCGGCGATGACGTTGCCGAGCGGGCTCTCGCCGGCGGCATCGGGCGCGCGCGAGAGCGTTTCGGTGATCGATCCCGCCGGGCGATTGGCGATCGGCGCGGACAGCTTCTCATAGGACGCGATCAGCGCCGTCTGCTCCGGATTTCTCGCGATGGTCTCGCTGCGCACGATGTGGTTCTCGCCCCTGGCGGCGATGATGTCGCGGCTCGCCGGATCGAGCTTGAGGTCGATCGTGGTGACGAGCGTGCCGTATTTGTCGGCGCTGGTGACGAGCCGCCCATCGATCTCGCAGAGGTAGGCGCGGTGGGTGTGGCCGGAGATCACGAGATCGACCGCCTTGTCGAGCTTTTTTACGATCTCGACGATCGGCCCGGAGATACCGGAGCAGCCGTCGTAGTCGCCATCAGGAAATCCGCCTTCATGGATCAGCACCACGACCGCCTCGACGCCGCGGGAGCGCAATTCCGGTATCAACGCATTCACCGTCTCCGCCTCGTCGCGGAACTCGAGGCCGGCGATGCCGACGGGCGAGACGATGCCGGCCGTGCCCCTCAAGGTCAGGCCGATGAAAGCGACGGGAATGCCGTCGAATTCGCGGATCGCGTAGGGCGGAAACAGGCTCTTGCCGGTGCTCTTCACGATCGTCGAGGCGGCGAGGTAGCGGAATTTTGCGCCTTCGAACCGATGCGGGCCGCGGCAGCCGTCCGTCGGGTGGCAGCCACCGTTCTGCATCCGCACAAGTTCGTCCTTGCCCTCGTCGAATTCGTGGTTGCCGACGGAGGCGACGTCGAGGCCCATCAGCGACAGCGCCTCGATGGTCGGCTCGTCGTGGAACAGCGCGGACAAGAAGGGGCTGGCGCCGATCAGATCGCCGGCGGCGACGAAGATCGAGTTCTTCCGCCCCTCGCGCAGCTGCTGCACCAGCGTCGCCATATGCTCGGCGCCGCCGGCGGGCACGGTGATCCTCTTCGCCTTGTCGGCGGGATCGTCGATGCGGATGCCGCTGGCGAACGGTTGCAGATAGCCGTGAAAATCGTTGATCGCGAGGATGCGCAGGTCGATGGGATCCTTGCTCTGCGCAAAGGTAGGCGGGGCGGTGCCGAGCGAGATGGCAATCGTCGCAGCGGCAAGGGTCTTGTAGGTCGAGGGCTTCATCGCATCAGCATAAGGGATCGAAACAACGATTTCACGAAGGCGGAAGTAGTCGATCCCTCATGGTGAGGAGCCGCAACGCGGCGTCTCGAACCATGAGGCCGTGCTTTCGCCCGCGGCCATCCTTCGAGACGCGCGCGCAAAGCGCGCGCTCCTTAAGGATGAGGGCAGTGGATGTGGCTGCGAGCCTCACCCCTTCTTGCGCGCGAAGAACGCCTCGAAGGCGGTGACGGCTTCCTTGGAGCGCATGCGCTCGCCGAACAGGTGGCTCTCCTGGTCGATGCGCCGCGTCAGGTCCTCCGGCGGCAGCTTCAAGAGCTTGCGCGAGATCGCCACGGCATCGGCCGGCAGCGCGCAGATCTCGCGCGCGACCTTGCGCGCTTCGGCCTCGGTATGGCCGGAGGCGACCACCTCGTTGACGAAGCCCGCCTCGCGCGCCTCGTCGGCGTGCATGGTGCGGCCCATGACCAGCGTGGCGAAGGCGCGCTGGTGCCCCATGGTGCGCGGCATCAACAGGCTGGAGGCGCCCTCCGGCACGAGGCCGAGATGAATGAAGGGCGTGGAGAAGGTCGCGGTCTTGCTCGCCAGCACGTAGTCGCAGTGGAACAGCATGGTGGTGCCGATGCCGATCGCGATGCCGTCGACGGCGGCGATGATCGGTTTGGTGTTGTGCGCCAGCGAGTAGAGAAACTTGGTCGCGTTCGAGGCGCGCGGCGTATCGGCGTTGGAGGTGCTGGCTTTGAGGAAATCATCGAGATCATTGCCGGCGGTGAACACGCCGCTTCCACCGGTGATGATGAAGCAGCGGATGTCGGGATTGTGCTGGGCGGTGTCGATGGCATCGCTCAGCGCGCGGTACATATCCTGCGTGATGGCGTTCTTCTTCTCCGGCCGCCGCATGGTGATGATGCGCGCGTGGTGGTCGTCGGCGACAATCAGGTGCTCGGTCATGCGGCGATCCCCCCGGCAAATCGGCGGCTGCAAGACACTATCCTACATGATCCCTCGCGCTGCCCAAGCCGCCCGGCTCGCTTTTCCCGGCTGGCCCGTATGAACAAAACGCGGGCGACTGCGCGAATATGCCGCGTGCCAAAGGAAAGATTGCGCTGAGCAAAAGTCAGGGACGCGGACTGGCACGGCTCCCTCCCCCCTTGCGGGGGAGGGCTATCGCATATGACTGAGCGTAGCCAAGAGGAAGGAGTCGTCCCAGCCTGCGCGCTTGCTCTTGCGGCGGATAGAGGCGTTGTAGGGATGCGCCCGGAGCAAGTTGAGGGCGAGCCTGCGCAAAATCGCGAGGTTCTCGGGACCATGGTCTTTTCTCGTCCGGTTGCCGTCCTCGTTGAAGTGGACGTCGAGCACCCAATGCAGTTGGTTCTCGATGGTCCAATGACTGCGTGTGAGCTGCAACAGCCGCTTGGCAGGCATGTATTTGGACAGCAGGTAATAGCGCACGACTGGTTTGTCGGCGCGATTGCCATGCAAGCGCCTGCGCGAAGTGACGCGGCCGATCGCAACGACACCTGGGAAGCCGCGGACCGCTGCCAGGCTGGTATCGCGCATGATGGTTGCTCGGCGCGCTTCGTGCCGGTCGTGCGTGGACGGCTCGATCCGCTCGGCGAGGCTGCGCTTGCCGGATCGTGCGAACTGGTTG
>Ga0187815_10000420_pt1 | contig 20553 bp, 18 predicted proteins | sample NC_S_5_FD_132962 | JGI IMG/M metagenome (GOLD analysis project Ga0187815, IMG submission 132962) | Wetland sediment microbial communities from Neuse River Estuary, North Carolina, USA - ASW-S_5 | ecosystem: Environmental > Aquatic > Freshwater > Wetlands > Sediment | place: USA: North Carolina...
CGGTGATCTCGTTGAGATGCTTGACCCAGTAGGTGCCGTAATGACCGGGCACCACCAGCCGCACGGGAAAGCCGTTGAGCCAGGGCAGGTCCTCGCCGTTCATCTCGTAGGCGATCATCACCTCGCCGTCGCGGGCGTGGTCGATGTCGAGCGCCTTGATGAAGTCCGGGGTCTCGGGCAGCGCCGGACCGTCCAGCCCGTTGAAGGAAACCTGCACGGCGTCTGCCTGCACGCCGGCCTTGTCGAGCACTGCCTTGAGCGGTACGCCCTTCCAGCGCGCGTTGCCCATGGCGCCGTTGCCAAGCTGGCCACCGCCTACGCGCGGATCGACGAAGCCGCGGCTGTTGCCCGAGCATTGATGCACGGCCACGGTCTCGACGGGCTCGAAGCCGGTCTTGAGGTCGTTCAGCGACAGCGACAGTTCCTGGTCGACCTTGCCCTTGACGGAAATGCGGAACGTGTCCGGATCGATCTCCAGCGGAATGTCGGCGAGGTGGTAGCGTACGAAAAAGGCGTCGTTGGGTGTGATGATGTTTTCATCGAACACGCTGAAAGGCGTTTCCAGCTGCGGCGGGCGCGCCGTGAGCCCGATCAGCGGGCGCTTGCCCGGATATGTGACCAGCGGCCGCTCGCCATTGTCGAAAGGCAGCGTGATCGTTTCTTGGGCGAAGGCGGCCAGCGGCGATCCGGCCAGCATTCCCCCGCCCAGACCCACCGCCGCACCCCCGGCAGATTTCAAAATCTGTCGTCTGTTGAACATTGCGTTTCTCCTTGGATGTGTTCACATCGCGGGAAGAGACGCAGACACGGCGGCTTTTATTCCGTTTTACCTGAAAAGAATAACGCTTCCCTCGGGGAAGATCGCTCGCGGGAACGCCAACCTGGCAAGATGCGGGTCAGGACTGGCAGGGGGCGCCGATGCGGCCGGCTTCTTCCAGCGCGATGCGCTGCGCCGGTGTCGCGCTATGCCCCTGCAACACAAGCTGTTCCACGACGGCGGCCATGCGGTCGAAACGCTGCGCATTCATGCCACGACCCACCAGCACATAGCGCGCGTCGCCGGCTACCCATTGATGCACGGAGAGGCCCGCCTGGCGGGGGGCTGTCAGCGCCGAAAGCGCCGTCCCGCTGCCCGATGCCGCCTTCCACAGCCCCAGATGGCAGCCATGCGGCCCCTGATAGCCGGCGAATATCGCCTCGTCAGCGCCGAAAGGCTGCGACGACAGATAGACGAGTTGCAGGCCGGCGGCCGAAAGATCGGGCAAGGCGCCGCCTGCGGATGCCGCGGCCGCCGCTTTCATGATCCCGCCGGCGTCGGGATGGAGACCCGCCGCCAGCCATGTCTCGTTTGCGGCAACCGCTGCGGTGACCCCGGAACCGGGCGTCGGGCGCAGCGACCATGAGAGCCCGCCCGCGACCAGCATCGCGGCGAGCGACGCAGCCAGCGCAACTGGCCTCCAGCCCTGCCGGCGGCGCAGCGGCTCGGCCTTCGCGGGGGCCGCGAGCCCTCTGGAAACCGCGCGCAGACGCGTCAGTGTGGCCACGCGTGCAGCCATGGCCTTGTCAGCCGCGATCGCTGCCGCCATCGTCGCGGCGTCATCGGGCGAGAGTTCGCCATCCACATAGGCGTTGAGGGTTTCCCAGGTAATTCTCATGTCATCGTTTTGCATTGCTGCGGCTTGAATCGATAGGCCGCACATTGTCGCCTTCAACGGCTTCGAGCAGCGCCAGCCGGGCGCGGCTGAGCCGGCTCATGACGGTGCCCACCGGCACGTCCAGCGCTGCGGCGGCATCGGCATAGCGCATGCCTTGCAGATCGATCATCTCGATGACGGCGCGGTGGTCGGACCCGAGGCGGGCCAGGCCCTGCCGCACGGTAATCTCGGCGATCAGTCCGTCGTCGTAGTTCCACAGCGTGCCGTCGATCGGCTCGGCCGGCTCGACGGGCTGGCGCACCAGCGCGCGGCGATGCTCGTCGATCCACGTGTTGCGCACGATACGGAACAGCCAGGCCTGCGTTGCCCCCGTCTCGCGCGGCGGGGAGGCGCTGCTCAGCGCCTTGAGCGCGGATGCCTGCACGAGGTCGCCGGCGGCGTCCCGGTCGCCGGACAGCCGCACCGCATAGCCGAACAGGCGCGACCAGTTCCGCCGCAGGCTTTGTTCGATCACGCGTCGCACCGAAAAATCCAACCCTCCCGAAAGGAGCTTTGCCCCTTCCATAACGGGCGAACGGGCCAGCCGCAATCCGCCGCTGGCATACGGGCTTCCCCGAGCTTAGCCTTCGCTGCCCGATGTCAGCAGCTTCCCGGCGCGTTCGCGCATGGCCGCATCGAGCGGCACGGCGGCGCGCGCGGCGAGGTCGAAGCGCACGCTGGTGGTGCGGCTGACGGCATGGACAATACCATCCAGCGTGCCGCTCATTACCTGTTCAAAGGTGACCGAGGTGCGGCCGAGTTTCGTCAGATGTGAACGGATGGTGATCAGCGTGCCGGCACGGGTTTCGTGCTTGTAGTCGATCTCGGTGCGTACATCGGCCCAACCGACGCCATTGGCCTCGTGACCCGCCAACCCGGCTATATGACCGAGAATCTGGAAGGAGGCGTCATCGAACATCGCCGCATAATGGCGAACGTTCATGTGGCCCATCGTGTCGCACATCCACGGGTGCGCGACGCCGACGAAGGTGACAAGTGGTTCGGTCATTGCATTTCCTGTGCGGGTTCCACCAGTTGCGCCTCGAGATGAAGATATCGGGCTGCCTTGCGCTTGGCTGCGATATCGCTCCAGACAAGGCCAACTTCGGCCTCGCCCAGCGAATCGCGTGTGCCACATTCGCCGCCGGCACGCCACCGGTCAGGCCGTAGAGGCAGAGGTTCATCTTGTCGTGGGGAAGGGCGAAGCAAAACTCCTCCTGCGTTTGCGCCGGTGAATAAGTGTCGGTCGTCGGCGGCCAGGTGTTGCCGTCAAGCATCACCACCGGCTGTCATTTTTCTGTCATCCACCTGTAACCGTACCGAGACGCAACTGTCATCCGCCGTCGCTAGAGGGGCTGCGGGGATGGGCATTGGGGACAGGGCAGCAGAAAAACTGTCCTTCAGCAAAGGAACCCAGACTCGCATATCAACTTTTGACTGGAGGTCAGTAAATGAACATCAAGAGCCTGCTTCTCGGCTCGGCCGCGGCGCTCGTCGCCGTTTCCGGTGCCCGCGCAGCCGACGCCGTCGTCGTCGCGGAACCGGAGCCCGTGGAATACGTCCGCATCTGCGACGTCTACGGCGCCGGCTTCTATTACATCCCCGGTACGGAAACCTGCCTGAAGGTCGGCGGCTATCTGCGCCACGACATCCGCGCGGGCCGCGGTGGCTACGGCGGCCTCAACAAGGTGCTGGACAAGATGGGTGACGGCGAGCACGACACCTATTACCAGCGCAGCCGCGCCGCCCTGCAGCTCGACGCCCGTTCGGAAACCGAACTTGGCACCCTGCGCGGCTACATGCACATCAACTTCAACTACGACACGGCCGCGCCGGATCGCATCACCACCACCTCGACCGGCGTTGCCATCAACCACGCCTTCATCGAGCTTGGCGGCTTCCGCGTGGGCAAGACCGATTCGCTGTTCGCCACGCTGCCGGGCTATGCCGGTGCCGTTCTTGAAGACGACCTGATCCCTTATGCCGGTGCGGGCTACGAAACCCACCAGATCGCCTACACTTTCAAGGGCGACAACGGCTTCTCGGCGGCGGTCGCCGTCGAAGAGGGTTCGGGCAAGGTGCTTGTCGACCAGTTCTGGAACGGCGCCAAGTTCGTCGACGTGAAGGCCGAAGGCGCCATCGACTCCTACGTTCCGCATGTGGCCGCCGGCGCCGCCTACACCCAGGCCTGGGGCGGCATCTCCGGCGTCGTCGGCTATGATTCCGTCTGGGAAGAGTGGACCGGCAAGGCTCGCCTCGACGTGAATGCGTCCGACAGCGTCTCGCTCTTCGTCATGGCCGGCTACGGCTCCGACAAAAACGCCCTGCGCAACTTCTACAAGGGCTGGGGCGGCAACTGGGCCATCTGGGGCGGCGGCACCGTCAAGCTGAACAAGCAGACCTCGTTCAACGCGCAGGTTTCCTACGCCGAGAACAAGGACGTCGCGGTGGTGGCCAATGTCGCCTACTCCATCGTGCCGGGCTTCAAGATCACCCCGGAAATCGCCTGGACCTCGTTCCACAGCGACATCACCAAGGAGAAGATCCGCAGCGGCTTCGGCGGCATGGTCCGCTTCCAGCGCTCGTTCTGATCGCTTCAGCCAGCGCAGCCCGGCTTGACGCCGGGGATGGCCGCATCCACCCGGATGCGGCCATTTTCATGTTCAGCCCGTGCGCTCCTATGTGTTTGCATGAGCGTGATCTTTTCCAAAAGCCGTTTTCCCCTTTTCAGGGTAAGGCTCTAGTCTATCTTGCGATGGCGAACGGTCAGCCGTTTGCGGCTTTTCAAGCGGAGCAAAGCCGATGCCCGTGAAAAGCGCCGGCATCCTGATGTTCAGGCGGGATTCCGGCGGCCCGAAAGTTCTTCTCGTGCATCCCGGCGGCCCATTCTGGGCGCGCAAGGATGCCGGCGCCTGGAGCATGCCGAAGGGCGAATACGCCAACGGCGAGGAGCCGGAGGCTGCGGCTCGCCGCGAATTCGGCGAGGAAACGGGCGCACAGGCGCGGGGCGATCTCGTGCCGCTGGGCGATCAGCGCCAGCGCAGCGGCAAGATCATCACCGCCTTCGCGCTCGAGGGAGACTTCGATCCGGCGGCGCTGCGCAGCAACCACTTCGAAATGGAGTGGCCGCCGCGCAGCGGCCGCATGCAAACCTTTCCGGAGGTTGATCGCGTCGGCTGGTTCTTCCTGCCGCAGGCGCACGAAAAGATCATTTCGGGCCAAGCCCCATTCCTCGTCCGCCTGGAAGAGCTTCTGGCCGGCGGTGGATGAAGCGGCAAGGCGCACGCATGTGCGCGCCTTGCAAGCCGGTGTGCGGGAATTCAGACGATCTTGCCGCGCGCCGTCACCGGCCACGCTTCGGGCGCGCGGTCCTTGCCGAAGACATGCACGGCATCGACCATGTTGACCACCACGCAGGCATGGTTGGGCACGACGCGCAGCCGCTGGCCGACCGTGAGGCTGATGTCGCCCTCGGTTCTCAGTCGGCCATGCTCTTCCGAAAGCGTGTCGATCGCAATGTCGGGCCGCCCCAGCACGTGGCCGTAGCCGGTCTGGCCGAACAAGTCGGACGTCAGCGTCTTGGACCCGGCGTCGATGATGGCGCGGTTGGACGCGGGCACCGAGACGACCGTGACAAGCACGCTGAGGGCGCAATCGTCCCAGCCGCAGGCGCCGCGATTTACCAGCGAGCGGTCGTTGTAGACATAGGTTCCTGGGCGGAATTCGGTGGTGACCGGCGCGAGATGCGCCGACATCATGTCCGGCGAGCCGCCGGAAGTGATGGCCGGCACGGCGATGCCCTTTGCCTCGATAAGCGCCTTGGCCTCGGTCATGAAGGCCTGCACCCGTGCGGTTCCGCCGACCGGCGGGAACGTCATCAACCCGCCAAGGCGCAAGCCCGGCGCGGCATCGATGCGGGCGGCAAGCTCGGCCGCGGCCTGCGCTGAGCCGACGCCGCAGCGGTCGGCCCCGGTGTTGCACTCGACGAAGACGTCGAGCGTCGCGCCGGCCGCGGCGAAGGCGGCCGAAAGCCCGTCCACCACGGTCGCATTGTCGGCCACCACGGCCAGGCGCACTTTGCGCGACAGCTCCAGCAAGGCCCGCAGCTTCGCCTCGCCGAGGATGTTATAGGTGATGAGCACGTCGGTGATGCGGCTGGAGCCGGCAACCATCGCTGCGGCTTCCGACACCTTCTGGCAGGTAACGCCCACCGCCCCGGCTGCCAGCTGCATCTCGGCGATGGCCGGCAGCTTGTGCGTCTTGATGTGCGGCCGCACCTTCAGGCCGTGGCTGTCGGCATAGGCCTGGAATCGCTCGATGTTGCGCTTTGCCACATCGATGTCCACCAGAACCGCCGGGGTCTGTATCTCGTCGAACATGCTTTCGCCTCCAAATCGCGTGGCCGCCACATTTGCACCCGAACCGCGCTGCCGACAATGGTCTGTCGAACAAGATGGCGCGGCCGTTCGCGCCGCGTCGTCGAAGAGTCTGATATCGTCGGCACAATTGCGAAAATTTTGGTGTGGTTTAGGCAATTCAACTACTTGATTGCATATTGTTATGATGGAAGGCTGCTCCCTGACGCAGCGTGAGTTCAGGGAGGGGACTGCTGGATGTCAGCAGGACAGTTTTTGCAGGCCGATACGATTCTGTATAATGGCGTGATTTGGCGCGGCTACGAGGAGGGCGTGGTCGACGCATTGGCGATCTGGCAGGGCAAAGTACTTGCCGCCGGATCGAAGGATGAAATCCTCAAGCTCAAGGGTGGCGACACCCGCCTGATCGATCTCGGCGGCAGGTTCGCCACGCCGGGCCTCAACGATGCGCATTTGCATCTTATCTCGGTCGGCTTGACGCTCGGCTGGCTCGACGCCACGCCGCAGAAGGCGCCGACGCTGGAGAGCCTGCTTCAGCAGATCAAGGCGCAGGCGGCCTCGGTTCCGCCCGGCAGCTGGATCCTCGCGCGCGGCTATGACCAGACCAAGCTCGACGTCGGCCGCCACCCGCACAAATCGGAACTGGATGCGGCCGCCCCCGACCATCCGGTCATGCTGGTGCGCACCTGCGGTCATGTCTCCATCTTCAACACGCGTGCTTTCGCGCTTGCCGGCGTCGACGAAAGCACGCCGGTGCCCGAAGGTGGGCTGATTGAGCAGAAGAACGGCGTGCTGACCGGCATGGTCGCCGAAAACGCGCAAGGGCTGATCCGCAAGGCGATCCCGCAACCCACCACCGAGCAGATGATCGACGCCATCGAGGCGGCCGGCAACATGCTGCTGTCCTATGGCATCACCAGCGTCATGGATGCGGCGGTCGGCCATGTCGGCGGCTTCGACGAGATCAGGGCCTACAACCTTGCCAAGCTGAACGGCCGGCTGCCGGTGCGCACCTGGCTGGTGCTGCTGGGCGATCCGGGGACCTCGATGGTGCCGCAATGCTACGAGGCGGGGCTGGTGTCCGGCGTCGGCGACGACATGCTCAAGGTCGGCGCGGTGAAGATATTCCTTGACGGTTCGGCCGGTGGCCGCACCGCCTGGATGAGCAGGCCCTATCTCGGCGACGACGACAATACCGGCGTGCGGATCCTTACCGACGAGCATTTGGAAGAGCTTGTCATGGATGCCCATGCCAAGGGCTATCAGCTTGCCTGCCATGCCATCGGCGACGCGGCGATCGGCCAGCTCATCACGGCCTATGAAAAGGCGCTGGCGGCGATGCCCGATCCCGACCGTCGCCATCGCATCGAGCATTGCGGCTTTTCCACCGACGAGCAGCACGAGCGCATGCAGAAGGCAGGCATCTATCCCTGCCCGCAGCAGGTGTTCATCTACGATTTCGGCGACGCCTATGTCTCGGTGCTGGGTGAGGATCGGGCACTGTCGAGCTATCCGCTCAAGACGTGGAAGGATCTCGGCTTCAAGCCGGCCACGGGCAGCGACTCGCCCGTCTGCCACCCGAACCCGTTCCCCAACATCTACAGCATGGTGACGCGCAAAACCTGGAAGGGCACGGTGATGGACGCGCGCGAGCGCGTCTCCATCGAGGAGGCGCTGCAGGTCTACACCGAGTACGGCGCCTTCTCGCAGAAGCTGGAGCATGTGAAGGGCAGGCTGGTGCCGGGGCAGGCCGCGGATATCGCGGTATTCTCGCGCAACATGCTGACGGCCAAGCCGGAAGAGATATTGAACGATACGCAGTGCGTGATGACGCTGCGTGGCGGCGAGGTGGTTTTCGAAAGACAATAGCGACAAGGCCGAGTGGGCCACAGGGATGTCGGCGCATCGAAGGGAGAACGATGCCTGGCAGGGGAAGAGAGGATCGCGTGCCGGCAGTCGCCGATGCGTGAAGAAACAAGGAGGGAACATGATCAAGAAACTTGCAATCATCTCGACGCTTGCAGCGTCTCTGCTTGCCGGGGCCGCGTCGTTCGCGGCGGCCGAGGAGCCGCGTTCGGGCGGCGTCATCAACTTCGTCGCGCCTTATGGCTCCAGCTTCTCGTCGCTTGATATCCACGCGTCCGCGCAGGTTCAGGACGAGTTCTGGGCCAAGGCCATCCACCGCTCGCTCTACGACTGGGACGCCAATGCGAATAAGCCGGTGCTGGGACTGGCGACCGACGTTTCGGTTTCGGACGACAAGCTGACCTACACCTACAAGCTGCGTCAGGACGCCTATTTCCACGACGGCAAGCAGATGACGGCCGACGACATCATCTACAGCTACACCCGCATCATGGATCCGGGTAAGGCCTATCCGGCGGCGCAGTACATCAGCAACATCCAGGGCACGACCGAATACAACGAAGGCAAGGCCAAGGAGATCTCCGGCCTCAAGAAGATCGACGATTTCACGCTGGCGATCACGCTGACCGCTCCGATCGATCCGGGCTACCAGCTCATGCCCAACTACACCGCGATCTATCCGGCCGGCGCGGCGGACAAGGAAGATTTCTTCACCCATCCAGTGGGCCTCGGGCCCTACAAATTCTCCGAATATGTGCCGGGTTCGCGCCTTACCGTCGTGAAGAACGACAAGTATTACGACACGGGCAAGCCCTACGCCGACAAGATCAATATCATGATCATGGGCGACGCCTCCGCGCGCGACGTGGCATTCCGCAACAAGGAAGTCGACGTTTCCGTTCTCGGGCCGGCGCAATATGTCGCCTATAAGGCCGATCCGGAAATGGCGAAGAACATCATGGAGGTGGCCGAAGTCTATACGCGCCATGTCGGCTTCAATCCCGACTTCAAGCCGTTCCAGGACAAGCGGGTGCGTCAGGCGATCAATTATGCGATCGATTCCGATCTGATCATCAAGCGGCTGGCCAAGGACAAGGCCTATCGCGCCTCCGGCTGGCTGCCGGTGTCGTCGCCTGCCTATGACAAGGACGCCAAGCCCTATCCGTACGATCCGGAAAAGGCCAAGGCGCTTCTGGCCGAAGCCGGCTATCCGGACGGTTTCGAGTTCGAGCTGACGGCCACCCAGAACGAAAGCTGGGGCCTGACCATTGTCGAAGCCATCATTCCGATGCTCGACAAGGTCGGGATCAAGGTGAAGGCCAAGCCGGTGGAAAGCTCGGTTCTGTCCGAAGCGGTGCCGGGCGGCGATTTCCAGGCCTATATGTGGTCGTCGGAAAGCGGGCCGGATTCGCTTACCGCGCTGCGCTGCTTCTATTCCAAGACGCCGCAGGCTTCCTGCAACTACACGAAGTTCAACAATCCGGACTACGACAAGCTGATCGACGCGGCGCGTCAGGCCGCGACCGAGGACGAGAAGAACGACCTGCTGCGCAAGGCCAACGATCTGCTGCAGGAAGAAGCGCCCGTGTGGTTCTTCAACTACAACAAGGCGGTCATGGCCTATCAGCCCTGGCTGCATGGCGTGCAGCCCAATGCCATGGAGATGGCGATCCAGTCCTACGAAAAGCTCTGGGTCGATGACACCGCGCCGGCCCGGTAAGCGCGGCTGAAATGGCGGAGCCGGCAAGATCGTTTGCCGGCTTTCGCTGCCTCGCGCGGCCGCTCCTCCTCTGGAGGTGCGGCCGGTCAGGGCGCCGTCGAAGCGCCCGCGAAACCCCGATCCGCGGCCAGGGCTTTCCGGTTCACAGCCGGACAGCCCGCCCGCTGCATCGCAGGTGGGGGAGAACATACCGGTGCCACGTTTCGTCCTGCGCCGCCTTCTGCAGATGATCCCGACCATTGTCGCGGTGTCGCTGCTGATATTCGTCATTTTCAGCATCGTGCCCGGCAGCATCGCCTCCAGCATGATCGCCGACGGTCGTGGCGCCAACGACCCCAAGCTTGTCGAACGGATCAAGCAGGAGTTCGGCCTGGACCGGCCCGTCTATGTGCGCTTCGGCGACTATATGTGGCAGCTTGCCCATTTCGACCTCGGCACGTCCTTCCGCACCCGCCAGCCCGTGGTGGACATGATCGGCGAGCGCTTGTGGCCGACGCTCAAGCTTGCCTTCGCGGCCATGTGCGTGGCGGTCCTGATCGGCCTGCCGCTCGGCTTCATCGCCGCGCTCAAGCCGGGCAGCATCCTCGACAGCCTCACCATGGTGGGTGCCATATCGGGGCTGTCGCTGCCGCAGTTCTGGCTTGGCCTGCTGGCGATGTATCTGTTCGCCATGACGCTCGGCTGGCTGCCGAGCTTCGGCTATGGCGACGGGGGCCTGCGCAACATCATCCTTCCCGCGCTGACATTGGGCGTCGCGCCGCTGGCGCTGCTTGCACGCACCACCCGCGCGGCCGTGCTGGAGGTGATGAGCGCCGACTTCATCCGCACCGCCCGCTCCAAGGGCATGAACAGCTTCAGGCTCGTGAAGTGGCATCTGGTGCGCAACGCGCTGGTGCTGGTCATCACCACTATCGGCCTGCAGTTCGGCTCGATGATGGGCCAGGCGGTGGTGGTGGAAAAGCTGTTTTCATGGCCGGGGCTGGGCTCGCTGCTGATCGACAGCGTGAGCCTGCGCGACATTCCGGTGGTGCAGGGCAGCATCCTCGTGCTGGTGCTGTGCTTCCTCCTCGTCAACACGCTGGTCGATGTCCTCTACGCGGTCATCGATCCGCGCATCAGCCACGGGTGAACGCCATGGGCCTGAGACTGAACCTCGTAATCGGCGGCGTGCTCTGCGTCCTTATCATCGGCGCGGCGATCCTCGCGCCATGGCTGGCGCATTTCAACCCGATCATGGATGCCGACCTGATGAATGCCGAGCTGCCGCCTGACGGACAGTTCTGGTTCGGCACCGACTCGCAAGGCCGCGACGTGTTCACGCGCATCCTCTACGGCGCGCAGGTGTCGCTCACCGTGGGCATCGGCTCGCAGCTTATCAACACGACGATCGGCCTTATCCTCGGCATCTCTGCCGGCTATTTCGGCGGCTGGTGGGACGATCTGGTCAACGGTCTGACCAATCTGATGCTGTCCATCCCCTCGCTGATCTTCGCACTGGCGATCATGGCCATCCTCGGCCCCGGCCTTGCCAGCCTGCTCATCGCGCTCGGCCTGACCAACTGGTCGTGGACCTGCCGCATCGCGCGCAGCTCGACGCTGTCCTTGAAGAGCCAAGGGTATGTGCAGGCCGCCAAGACGCTGGGCTACGGCGACGGCCGCATCATGGCGACCCAGATCCTGCCCAACATGATCGGCCCTGTGCTGGTCATCGCCACGCTCGGCATGGGCGACGCCATCCTCGCCGAGGCAGCGTTGTCCTACCTGGGTCTTGGCATCAGGCCACCGCAACCAAGCTGGGGCAACATGTTGACCGACGCGCGCGAGCTCATCGTCATCGCGCCATGGGCGGCGATCTTCCCTGGCGTCGCCATTTTCCTCACCGTTCTCGGGCTCAATCTTTTCGGCGACGGCCTGCGCGACTGGCTCGACCCGCATATGAGGACGCGCAAGGCATGAGCGGGACGGACGCACTTCTGGAGGTGAAGGACCTCCGCATCGACATCGTCTCGGGCAGCAACCGGCACAATGCGGTGGAGAACGTCTCCTTCACCATCGGCCGGGGGGAAACCTTCGGGCTGGTCGGCGAATCCGGCTGCGGCAAGAGCATCACGGCGCTCGCCATGATCGGCCTGCTCAGGCGGCCCCTTGCCATTTCCGGCGGTTCGATCCGCTTCAAGGGCCAGGACCTGCTCGAGCTCTCCGCGCGCGAGATGCGCAGGCTTAGAGGCAACCGCATCGCCATGATCTTCCAGGAGCCGATGACCGCGCTCAATCCGCTGTCGCCGGTGGGACGGCAGATCGCGGAAATGTTCGTGCTGCATCAGGGTGCGACCTGGCAGGAGGCGGAGAAGAAGGCCATCGAGGCGCTGGCGAGCGTGCAGGTGCCGGCGCCGGACCAGCGGGTAAAGAATTACCCGCACCAGATGTCGGGCGGCATGCGCCAGCGCGTCATGATCGCCATCGCGCTCGCCTGCGATCCAGACCTGTTGATCGCCGACGAGCCCACAACCGCGCTCGATGTCACGGTGCAGGCCGAGATCCTGAAGCTGATGCAGGAGCTTTGCGACGCGCGCGGCACGGCCGTGCTGATGATCAGCCACGACCTTGGCGTGATCGCCAAGATGTGCCGGCGGGTTGGCGTCATGTATGCCGGGCACATGGCCGAGGAGCGGCCGGTGGCGGATGTGTTCCGCACGCCTGCGCATCCCTACACAAAGGGATTGCTGAGTTCGCTGCCCAGGCTCGGTTCGCGCGGAAGCCATGGCCGCAAGCGCCTGCAGGAGATCGAGGGCGTGGTGCCGTCCATCGCCGATTTCCCGGCCGGCTGCCGTTTCGAGCCGCGCTGCGAGCGCGCCACCGCTGTTTGCGCAAACCAGAAGCCGGCGGAGATCGATCTCGGCAATGACGGTTTCGTGAGGTGCTTCCACCATGAGTGATCGTCAAGAACCGCTGCTGCGGGTCGAAGACCTCAGCGTTCATTTTCCGGTGCAGGGCGGCGTGTTCAGCCGTTCGCGCAAGCTGCTTCGGGCAGTCAACAATGTCAGCCTGAGCCTGAGCAAGGGCGAGTGCCTGTCGGTGGTGGGCGAGTCCGGTTGCGGCAAGTCCACGCTGGCGCTGTCCATCGTCGGCCTGCAGGCGCCGACATCCGGAACGATCTATTTCGATGGCAAACCGATCACAGGCGCGGAGCAGCCGTCGCGAATGGAACGCGCCCGGATGGCGCAGATCGTGTTCCAGGACCCCTATGCCTCGCTCAATCCACGCCAGACGGTGTTCACCTCGCTGGCCGCGCCGCTGCGCCTGCACGGCATCGGGGCAAGCGAGGTCGAAGGGCGTGTGGAGGAAATAATGCGCTTGGTAGGGCTGAAGCCCGATCAGGCCAGGCGCTTTCCGCACGAGTTTTCCGGCGGCCAGCGCCAGCGCATCGGCATTGCCCGCGCGCTGGTGCTCAATCCGAAGGTTGTGGTGCTCGACGAGCCGGTCTCGGCGCTCGACGTGTCGATCCGCGCGCAGATCATCAACCTTTTGCTGGAGCTGAAGGAGCGGCTGGAGCTCTCCTACATCATGATCAGTCACGACCTCAGCGTGGTCGAGCACATGAGCGACCGCGTGGCGGTGATGTATTTCGGCCAGATCGTCGAGACGGGGCCGTGGAACAGCATTTTCGACAATCCGACGCATCCCTATACACGCCGGCTGATCGGCGCGATCCCCGACCCGTTCGCCGAACTTGCCGGCACCAGCCTCGTAGACGAGGCGGGTACGCCGCCACCGGCGGGCTACGACTTCTATCCGAAGGAATTCGGCAAGCACGATGTCTACAGCCTGCCGCCGCCATCCCAACTTGTCGCAATCGAGGGCGACCATCGCGTGCGGCTGGTGCCGGCGTGAGCGATTAGCCCTCTTCTGCAACCTGTTCGCCGGCTTGAGGGGATGGAATGGCGGTTGCCCTGCCACCGGGCGTGGAGCCGGACGGTCCGATAAGGGCGCGCAGCGCATTGAGGATCACCGCGATGTCGATGACCTCTTGCAGCAGCGCGCCGGCAACCGGGGTCAGGTAGCCGAAGGCGGCCACGATCATGGCGATGCCCGAAAGCCCGAGGCCGACGACGATGCTCTGCATGGCGATGGCGCGCGTGCGCAGCGAGATCGAATAGGCCTCCGCCACGCGGTCGAGCCGGTCCACCAGAATGACGATGTCCGCCGCCTCCGAAGAAGCGGTCGCGCCGCGCGCGCCCATGGCGATGCCGACATTGGCTGCCGCCAGCGCCGGCGCGTCGTTGATGCCGTCGCCAACCATCATGGTCGGCTGGCGGGCCCTTTCGGTTCCCACCGCGACGACCTTTTCGGCCGGACTCTTGTCGGCGAAGGCTTCGTCGAGGCCGAGCGATCGCGCCACGATCCGGGCGGCTTCCGAATCGTCGCCCGTCACCATGATGATGCGCGAGACGCCGGCCTCGCGCAGCCGCGCAAGCGCCACCGGGGCATCCTCGCGGACCGCATCGGCCATAACGGCGATGCCCGAGAAACGGCCGTCGATCGACAGATAGACCGACAGGGCCGAGCGATCCTCCGCTGCCGTTGCGGTTTCCTTTGCCCAGTCCGGCAGGGGCGCATTGCCCAGCACCAGGGAGCGCGTCCCGGCCTTCAGGCGTCTGCCGCCGACGATCCCCTCCATGCCGGAACCGCGAAACTCACGCACCTCGCGCGGGTGCGAGAGCCTCTGCCCCCTGCCGCGCGTAAGGTCGATCAGCGTCTGGCCCAGCACATGGTGCGAGGCCTGCTCCAGTGAGGCGAGCAGGCGCAACGCCTCGTCGGCCGAAACTCCTGGCGCGGTTGTAAACGCGGTCAGTCGCGCGCCGCCCTCCGTCAGCGTTCCCGTCTTGTCGAAGATGGCGGTGCGGACCTGCGAAAGCGCCTCGAGTGCAGCACTCCCTTTCATGAGGATGCCGGCCCGCGCCGAGCGTGATACGCCGCCTATGAAGGCAACCGGCGCGGCCAATATCAGCGGGCAGGGCGTGGCCACAACCAGCACGGCCAGTGCCCTTATGCTCTCCCCCGATAGCCACCAGGCAAGGCCTGCCACGATCAGCGTGGCCGGAAGCAGGAACAGCGCGAAGCGATCGGCAATGCGGATGAAGGGCGCTTTCGCGGTCTGGGCCTCCTCGACCATCCTGATGATGCCGGCATAGGTGCTTTCGCGCGCGGGCGCTGAGGCAAGCAGCCGAAAGGCTTCGCCTGCATTGACGGTGCCACTGCGCAGAAGGTCGCCCTGCCCGCGCGAAACCGGCAGCGGTTCGCCGGTGACGGCCGACTCGTCTATCGAGGCGTGGGGATCGGCCAGGTAGCCATCCACCGGCAGCAATTCGCCAGCCCGCACCAAAAGCTGATCATCGACCTGTACGTCGTCTACCGATATGTCGGTGAGCTCTTCCCCTACCCATTTGTGCGCCACGCGCGGGGTGCGGTCGCGCAGCGACTTGAGGTCGCGTTCGGCCTTTCCGCGCGCATAGTCCTCCAGGATGTTGCCGCCGGTGTACATGATGGCGACCACGACGCCGGCAAGCGGCTGACCCATGACGACGGCGGCCGTCATGGAAACCAGGGCGACGGCATCCACACCCATGCGGCCGACGAGGAAGTCACGCACGATGGAATAGGCGAGCGCCAGGATCACCGGGATCGTAGCCAGGCTCCAGATAAGGCTGGAATCGACCTGCCATCCTTTCAACGGCACGAACAGGCCGAGCATCAGTCCCAGTATCGCAACGGCGAAGAAGGTGAAGTGGAAGGCGCGTTCGCTCATCTTCTCCGCTTGCCATCTGTTGCAGCAGGTTCGCCGGCTATGCGGGCAAAGATCACCCACACGGCCTTTCCGGCATTGCCGTGGCCACTAATTTATCTGCGGTGGCGGCAACTTCAACCGCCGCCGTACCGATGTGAAAAGTGCCGGCTCCTGTTTCGACGGAGGAATTTTTCGATGCAGCTTGGCGTGATTGGATTGGGTCGCATGGGAAGCAACATCGCACGCAGGCTGATGCGGGCAGGCGGGCACTGCATTGTGTTCGACACCAACAGAGCGCCGCGCGAAGCGCTGCGCAGGGAAGGCGCGGTTGCCGTCGCTTCGCTTGACGAGATGGTGCAGGGCCTCACCGAGCGGCCGCGCGCGATTTGGCTGATGCTGCCGGCCGGGCAGGTCACCGAGGACGCGGTTGCCGAGTTGGGCAAGCAGCTGGAAGCGGGTGACATCATCATCGACGGCGGCAACACATACTACAGGGACGACATCAGGCGCGCGAAGACGCTGGCCGGAAAGGGTGTCCGCTACGTCGACTGCGGCACGTCGGGCGGCGTCTGGGGGCTGGAGCGGGGCTATTGCCTGATGATCGGCGGGCCGAAGGAAGCGGTGGAGCATCTGGACCCGATCTTTGCCGCACTGGCGCCGGGGCAGGGGAGCATTCCCCGCACACCGGACCGGCAGAACCGCGATCCGCGCGCCGAGCACGGCTACATCCATGCCGGGCCCGTCGGGGCCGGTCACTTCGTCAAGATGGTGCACAACGGCGTCGAATACGGTCTTATGCAGGCTTATGCCGAAGGCTTCGACATATTGCGCAACCGGGATTCGGCGGATCTGGCGGAGGACGAGCGCTTTTCGCTCGACTTGACTGACATCGCCGAGGTCTGGCGGCGCGGCAGCGTCATCTCGTCCTGGCTGCTCGATCTGGCTGCCACGGCTTTGGCGAAGGACGCGGGCTTGAGCGAATTCTCCGGATATGTCCAGGATTCCGGCGAGGGGCGCTGGACCGTGGAGGCTGCGCTGGAGGAAGCGGTTCCGGCGGATGTTCTTTCGGCCGCGCTCTTTGCCCGTTTCCGCTCGCGGCGCGAGCACACGTTTGGCGAAAAGCTGCTGTCGGCCATGCGTTTCGGCTTCGGCGGCCATATCGAGGGCGTGGAGCCGATCGATCCCGAGCCCGATCCGAGGTCGTCGTGACTGTCGCTGGCTGAAATTCATCGGCATATGGCAATTCAGATGCGAGAGCCCTCGCACGCGTCTCGCGGCTGCCCGGTTGCGCCTGTCGGGTCGTGCGTCCCCGGGTGGCGTGCCCGTGCCGACGCTACTTCGACAGTTTCGCGGAGGCGCGCGACGAGACATCGAGCTTGTCGAGGCAGTCCGGCACGGATTTCTCGCCAGCCTTGCAGTCAAGCACGCCGTTGACCAGAACGCTGCCGATGCCGTCGCACTTCAGTCCTTCGAGGTCGAAGCTCTTGACGTATTTCCGCTTTGCCGGCAGGGGGCCGAGATCGAGCGCGATACGGCGGTCGATCACGCCGTCCGGCCGGAACAGCACGAGATCGAGCTTCAGCACCGAATAGCTCGTATCGGTGGCGTTGTCGGCGACGATATAGGCCCGGCACCCGGACCCGTTGCCCTCGAGCTTGTTCAGCTCGACCGAGATATTCTTCGGGGCCGGCTGATCCTGGGCATATGCGGCCGGGGGCGCTAGCCCGCATAGCCCAAAATATGCGATGGCGGCGGCAAAATGCCGGCGTGAACGAGGAGGCGTTGCGGCCATATTGATTTCCCTCGACACAGGCGGCCCCGGCAAACCGTTCCCCGGAGGCCACGATCCGCAAGGGAATATTTGTCGGTTGCCGGTTTCGGCAAGGGTCAGAACGTGATCTTCGCCGGTACTGCAGTCTGTCTGCAACGCGCACCCCGGCACGGGGTGGCCGGCAGCAGCGGCGTCTCAGATGCGGTTGCCCTCGGTGTCGAACAGATAGGCGCGTCTGGGGTCGGGGCCGAAACGACCCATCATGCCGGCGGAGAATTCGTGCGCGTCGCGGCTCTCGACCGTGATCGCGCTGCCGTCGTCGAGCTGCGCATGCGCATAGGCCACGCCACCCAGCCGCTCCACCAATGTCACCTTGCCCGCCAGCGCGGCTGTCGCGCCGCTGGCGGCTACGAAATGCTCGGGGCGGATGCCGAGGCTGACCTCAGTACCCACTTTTGGCGGCGCGCCGCGGGTCGTCACCGCGAGCTCGGGCAGGCCGGCGCCGGGGGCTGAAACCACAGCCGTGTCTCGCTGCGCGGACTTCACGGTCGCCGGCACGAAATTCATGCGCGGCGAGCCGATGAAGCCGGCAACGAAGGCGTTGTCGGGGTTTTCGTAGAGCTCCAGCGGCGCGCCCACCTGCTCGATGCGGCCGGCCCGCAGCACCACGATCTTGTCGGCCAGCGTCATGGCCTCGACCTGATCGTGGGTGACGTAGACCATGGTGGTGCCAAGGTCCTGGTGCAACCTGGCGATCTCGATGCGCATCTGCACGCGCAGCTCCGCGTCGAGGTTGGACAGCGGCTCGTCGAAGAGGAACACGCCCGGCTGGCGCACGATGGCGCGGCCGATGGCCACGCGCTGGCGCTGGCCGCCGGAAAGCTCGCGCGGCTTGCGCTCCAGATATTGCTCCAGATGCAGGATCTTCGCGGCCTCGCGCACCTTGCGCTCGATCTCGTCCTTCGGCCGCTTCGCCATTTCGAGCGGGAAGCCCATATTGGTCGCCACCGTCATGTGCGGGTAGAGCGCGTAGGTCTGGAACACCATGGCGATGCCGCGCCTGGCCGGGTCCTCGCCGGTCACGTCGCGTCCGCCAATCTCGATGCGGCCCTCGGAGGTCGTTTCCAGCCCTGCGATCATGCGCAGCAGCGTGGACTTGCCGCAGCCGGACGGGCCGACGAAGACGACGAATTCGCCGTCCTTCACGTCGAGATCGACGCCGCGGATAACCTCCGTCTCGCCAAACCGCTTCTTCACCGAATTGAGCGACAGACCCGCCATGGGTTCTTCCTTATTTCACGGCGCCCTCGGTCAGGCCGGAGACGAACCAGCGACCGACGAGGGCAAAGAGGGCGACAACGGGGACGATGGCTGCGGTGGCGCCCGCCAGCAGCAGGCCCCAGTCGATCTGGTACTGGCCGATGATGCCGGCGAAGCCGACGGGAATGGTGCGCTTCGCATCCGACACGATCAGCACGGAGGCGAAGAGATATTCGGTCCAGGACGAAATGAAGGCGAAGATCGCGACGCTGGCGATGCCGGGCGCGATCAGCGGCATCAGGATGCGCACCAATATGGTTGTCGTCGGTGCGCCGTCGACCACGGCGGCTTCCTCGATCTCGCGGGGAATGGTCGCGAGGAAGGAGCGCATCATCCAGATCGAGAAGGGCAGGGCCAGCGCGACATTGACGATGACCAGCGCCACCGGACTGTCGATCAGGCCGACGCGGGCAAACAGGCCGTAAAGCGGGATCAGCACCACCACGCCGGGGAATGCATAGGCAAGCAGGATGGTGCGGTAGAGCGTGTTGCGGCCGGGGAATTCCATGCGGAAGAAGGCGTAGGCCGCGGGCAGCGCCAGAAGCACGGTGAAGGCGGTGGAAAACAGCGCCACGACCAGGCTGTTGAGCAGGTAGATCGGGAAGTCGGATGCTTGCAGCAGCTTCTCGAAATGCTGCGTCGTGAAGGAATGCGGGATCATCGTCGGCTGCCGTTGGATGATCTCGCGCGGCAGTTTGATGGAGCCGGTGACGACCCACCAGAAGGGCAGGCCGATGATGAGAGCGGTTGCGGCGAGCCCGCCGAGAAGCGCTGTTGCCTGACGCCAGCTGCGTTTCATCGCGTGGCCTCCGTGGCGGTCATGGCGCGGGTGGTGAGGAAAGCAAAGCCCATGAGCAGGATGCTGGTCAGCACCGAAATGGTGGCCGCCTCGCTCAGCCGGTAGCCCTTGAAGGCGGTTTCGTAGATCAGCACGGGAAGCGTCTGCGTGCCGCCCGATGGGCCGCCGGCCGTCATCAGCCAGATGACGTCGAAGACGTTGAACGACAACAACGTGCCGACCACGCCAAGCACGATCAGCGTCGGCTGCAAGAGCGGCCAGGTGATGCGCTTGAAGCGCTGCCAGGTGCTGGCGCCGTCGATGCGCGCGGCCTCGTAGAGGTCGCCGGGGATGCGGGTGAGGCCCGCCAGCATCATCAGCGCGGTGAAAGGGAACCAGCGCCAGGAATTGATGAGGATCAGCGTCGTCATCGCGCTCTGGCGGCTGGAGAAGAAGCCCACCGGCCGCTCCACCACGCCCGCCTGGATGAGCAGTGGATTGATCATGCCGCCCGAGGTGGAAAGCAGCCAGCGCCAGATGATGACGACCACGACCGTCGGCACGATCCAGGTGAGGATGACCCAGGTGCGGGCGATCCGCACGCCGGGAAATTTCTGGTTGAGGATGAGCGCGGTGACCAGCGCCAGCGCGGTCTGCACCGCCGCATTGCCCACCACCCAGACGATGCTGCGGCCGAGCGCATACCAGAAGCCGCCGCTGCCGAGGATGGCGGCATAGTTGCCGAGCCCGACGAAACGGCCTTGCGAGCCGATCACGCCGACATCCTGAAAGCTCAGGATGACGGCCTGGACCAGCGGCCAGCCGAGCACGGCCAGCAGGAAGAGCAGGGCAGGCGAGACGAACAGGAAGGCCAGCGTCGTGTTCTTCATTCGCGTCTGCCCTGTCCGTTCTTTACTTCTTGGCGATCTCGGACATCTTCGCCTGGCCGGCCTTCACGGCGTCCGCCGCGCTCTGGCCGTCGACGACGATGTGCTGCAACGTCTCGGCGATCACGTTCTGCGCCGAGATGGCGCCGATCGACGGGAACACCGTGCCGGTGGTGAAGCCGAACAGCTTGCCGTTCTGCGAGTTGGCGATCATCGTCTCGACCTGCGACTTGTACTTGGCGACGGTCTTGTCATTCCAGAACGAGTCGGCCTTGGCGCCGTCATTGGTCACCGGCAGGAACAGGCCCGGCTCCATGGTCAGGAAGCGGCCGTAGTTTTCCGGCTCCAGCAGCCAG
>Ga0187815_10000421_pt1 | contig 20552 bp, 14 predicted proteins | sample NC_S_5_FD_132962 | JGI IMG/M metagenome (GOLD analysis project Ga0187815, IMG submission 132962) | Wetland sediment microbial communities from Neuse River Estuary, North Carolina, USA - ASW-S_5 | ecosystem: Environmental > Aquatic > Freshwater > Wetlands > Sediment | place: USA: North Carolina...
CTGCCATTGGCGTGCTCTGTCGCCGAAAAGAAACGTTGCGCGATCGCCTTTTGGCTGCGGTCGAGAATATGCAACGCGGCAGCACGGCTTTGCTTAATACAGTGGAGTACGTTGCTGTCGTGACGGACCGCCACCATGATCAGCGGCGGTTTGAAAGACGCTTGAGAAGCCCAGGTGACGGTGGATGCGCCAAAATGCTCACCGCTGCGCGAGGTGAGGATGTACATACCATTGGTAAGGAGGCGCAGCGCTCTTTGTTTCGTCTTAGGGTCCATGTCCGAGCCCGCATTCTACTTCGACAAGCAAATCCCGCCTAACGGATCTGATGGCAGACCCTTGCGTTCGTGCTGGTTTCCGGATACGAGACAAGTGAAAAGAACGGTTTATGACTTCTGGACTTCTGGCCTGAACCAGGTCGACGCATCGCTTCTGACAACGCCGAAGGCGTGATTTCGGCATATTGGGGCCTCCCTCGAACCCTGGTGGTACGGGCATGCAGGAGTTTACCGATCCGGGCGGGATGTCATCTTTGCGGCATCTTGCTGGTGGGAAAGTGAACGAGTTTGCACAACCGGGCGATCAGCCATTTGGACGGGTGAGGTGAACAGCCTGTATGTTGATGATAAGTGGCGGTTTCCGATTCTTTTGTGGGGTCGATAAAATTGGGCGGTTGGCATCACGATTGCGCTTGGTCTAGCAGGTTTAACCGTGTAGGTTGAACCAACCAAGGAGAAGGTGCAAATATGCGCGCGGCTCACGGGTGGGTTCTGGCGCTTCTGGCGGTTGCTCTTTTGTGTGGTAGCCCAGTATGGGCGGATAGCACTTTGCACATCGGCACTGGCGTAGGAACCACGTGTCAAGCAGGGTGCGCGGGCGATCCGAACCTGATCGATGGCGGAGGGAGTTTTGACATCGCCCAGGTTTCGAACGGGAAGAACGCGGGGATCGGAACGCTTTTTCTCATTCTGGCGGTCCCGAGCGACACGACGAATTTGAGCCTGGTGGTGAACGGGATCACGGGAACATTCGCAGGGTTCGACAACTCGACTGACATCTACACGTTCCTTGGTGCCAGTTCGCTGAACAACTCGAATAACCTTCCGAATCTCGAAGGAGCGGACTGCTCCCACGACTCCCTGTGCAGCGTCACTGGGTATGGGGTTTACGTGTTTAATCTGGGTACAGGAATATCCGCCGGCGGTTTCGTCCAGCTTGGCGGGACGGGCATACCGCTCGGTACGTTTGCCCTTGGAGCGGGAACCCAACAGAACGGAAAGCTCGACGGGACGCCGTTTACCGAAGCGGGTCTGATTACTGGTCCAGGTGGACCGGTAAGCACTCCTGAGCCGGGGTCACTGGCCCTCATGGGCGCAGGCTTCCTGTCCATGGCCGGGCTGCTTCGCCGGCGTTTCTTCAACTCCTAACCAACAAGACGGGACTGTTTTCCATAAACCCCGCTCCGAGCGATCGCGGAGCGGGGTTTTATTTTGCGCTCCTGCGAGCCGATACTCCAGGATGCTTCCGCCTCGCCGCCTCGGAATGCAGCCTTTGCCATTTCAAGTCTGACCGGCCGTGAAATTCCGCCTTTGTGGCCCTCCAGGAGCGGCGCCTTCGCCGTACAAACGCGACGAATCGAGGTCGGATTCCATAGTAAATAGCGCCGGCAATCATATGCGAGGTATAGAGGAGGGCTGAGATTCCGACTCGCTTAGACTGCCTTTGGCGGCGAGTCTTTGCGCAGGCACCTTAGTGGATAAGCACAGAGCAGCTTGAAGAATGGCCAACTTACGGGACGAGCGGTACCCTCTCTCCCCCGCAGACTTTCTACACAACCGGATGCCTGCCCTCGGGACCGGAATCAGTTCTTCTGGGGCGTCTCGGCCAGTAATCTCTTGATTTCGCTAGCCTGGCTATAATTCGGACTGATCTGCAACGTTTGTGCGAGCTGTTTCCTGGCCATTGGGTAATTGTTGGCTTTCCAGTAGGCCAGGCCCAGATGGTAGTGGTAGGTCGGATTCTGGGGATTTCCCTTTACCGCATCCTGCAGGAGATCGGTGGCAGCATTGTAGACTCCCTGCGCGTAGTAGGCCCAGCCGAGGGTGTCCGCGGTGTTCGGCAAATCCGGGAGGCCGCGGCGAGCCGTTTGTGCGAGGGAAAGCGCCACGCTGATGTTGCCGCCGTGCTCCAACATGAGATAGGCAAGGTCATTGGCCGCAGGGGCGTAATCGGGCTGAATCTCCAACGCTTTCTGACAGATGTCTTCTGCGCGCTGCCATTCGCCCCGAGACTGCAGGAGAGTCTCCAGATAAACGTAAACGCGGACGTCGCGCGGGTTACTCTGCAGCGCGCTGTTGTAGTCCGCTATAGCCTTGTCGGTCGCGCCCAGAGAGATCTGAACGTTGGCGAGGAGGAGGAACGCGGCCACATTGTTCTTGTCGAGTTCGGTGGCTTTTTCGAATGCCTGTTGCGCCTTGGCGGCGTTCTGATTTCGGATCTGGACCTGCCCTAGGAGAACGTAAAGATTGCTGTTGTTAGGTACTTTTGCGATTTGATCTTCGACGCGCTGCAGCGCCTTGGCCGGCTGTTTACGAGCAAAGTCGACATTGACGAGGCCCGTGAGCGCTTCTAGCGAATTGGGGTCACGCTTCAGTGCCTCAGACTCGAACTTTTCCGCCTCGTCGTACCGTTTCTGGCCCAGGCGCAACTCTCCCACACGCGCGTACGGGGCGGCGCTATCTGGGGCAACTTCCATGGCCATTTTCAAGTCAGCCTCGGCTCCGGCAGCCTTGCCCTGCTTAGACAGAGCCAATGCATGGAAGATGTAACCCTCTGCGGCCTTTGGTTCGATCTTCATCAATTGCTCTCCGGATTGAGCCAAGGCGGTCATATCTCCTCTGCGAAGGGCGACGTCGGCGAGGGCTCGTTGCGCCTCGACCATGCGGGGCTGCAGCCGCGCTGCTTGATGCCACTCACCCTCAGCCTGCGTAAAGTTCGATGCGGAGGCATACGCAACACCAAGGTGATAGTGCGCTGCCGCGTCATCTGGGGCGTTCTTGATCGCTTGTTGCAGAACATGGATGGCCTGGTCCGATTGTCCCCGGCGAATGAAGATCTGCCCGCGAAGGATCAAGGCTCCTAGGTCTGATGGAGAACCCTTCAAAACCGCGTCATTAATCTTGCTGGCTTCATCCAGCTGATTTTTCGAGATCAGGAGCTGCGTGTAGGTTTCTGCAACCTGAACATCGTTAGGGTGCTCCGAGTGGAGGGAGGCAAGTTCTGAGAGCGCTTTGTCCGATTCCCTTTGGCTCAGATAAAAGTCCGCCAGCATGCGATAGCCGGTTGGATTCCCTTTCATTGCGCTCTTGGCGTCACGTGCGACCTGCTCCGCCATTTGCGGCTGCCCTTGTTCCATATACAGCCTGACGAGGGAAGCGCGGGGGGTGGGGTTTTGAGGTTCGAGCGCGATCGCCGTCTCAAACTGTTTCTGAGCATCTGACCAGCGTTTTTGGCGTGAATAGAAGTCACCGGTTGCGACCAGCGTGGTAACCGATTTCGGATCGAGTGATAGAGCCTTGCGGAAGTTCTGTTCAGCCGCGGCGTCCTTGTTTCGTTCCTGCACCAGCGCCAGATTCAAATATGACGCAGACCGGCCCGGATCCATCGCAACCGCCTTCTGTGCCTCGAGGAGTGCTTTGGGGAGATCGTTCTCAGCGGCATCCGCCTGCGAAAGAAGCACCTGTGCCTCTGGATTCTGAGGGTCGCCGTTCAAAACACTTTCCGCGCGGTCACGAGCATCCGCGTACTGGCCTGCAGCCAAGAGGAGGTCGCCGACCGTCAAGTGTGCTTTCCAGTTCATAGGATCGAGCTGGGTCGTGCGCATCGCTTCGGCGTAGGCGTGTTGCCATTGCGACTGCTTCAGATAACACTGAGAGAGCTGGTAATGTGCCTGGACGAGTCGCGGGTCAATCTGAATGGCGTTCTGATACATGATGGCAGCTTCGCGATACTGCCCTTTTTGAAAATAGGAATCCGCCCTGGCGAGGTAGTTCTTCTTTCTTGCTTCGGGGTTGCGCACACAGCCCGCCAGCAGGCAAGCGACCAAGGCCAAGATCACAAAGAGCGACTGCTTCTCGCGACATTTCATTTTGCCCACCCAAGTCATCCTGAATTTCCTCTATTTACCTCAGACGTTATGTTATTGCATCGTTTTTCTGCAACCCATTGTCGGCGACCCGTTTCCTGAGGCGAGAATAGGCCCTGGAATTCATGCCGCACCTGAAAACCTCCGCCGAAGCACGTCAACGTGGAATATAGGCGTCCAGCATTGGGACGATCAGGTGTACGAATTCAAGCGCCCTGGCCTGTGTCGGCTCCGCGTCCCGAGGGCCTGCGATCGGAGTCAGGACGCGGATCAATGCGCCGTCGGTGCGATTCATGCGGATAGCGTCTTCAACCAAGAAAATCTTGGCCCAATATTCGCTGGGCGTGACGCGGCCGTGCGCCTGATACCAGTAAAACACCAAATCCCGGTTGTCCCCGTTGGCAACAACGTAACGGTTGATCGACATCGTCGTCCCGTCGGGGCGGCGAACCGCCATATGGCTGGACTCGGTCGGCGTCCAGCCGGAACCCGGAAGGCAATTTTTCGGGGAGTGGATTGTGTCGCCTGTGCGCTGAGAGGGAAAGAACGCAATGTACAGGCTAATGGGCGCCCTGGTGCCGGAACTCACATAATTCCGAAGCAAGAACTCGCCGGGTCCCAACACCTTAAGTTCCTCGGGGCTCAATGACAAATCCCTTCCTTGCCAGGTGTCAACCTGCATCGGAAAGGATGAAAGTTCCTTATGAGGAGGCAGAGATCGTTCCCGGTCTCGGGCTCGCAATACAAAAGCGGTTGCTGCAAGAAGCAGCGCGACCGGCAGGAATCGTTTCCAGGAGTTGCTCATGCTTGCCTCGCTGCCGGTCGACCGAGCCAAGAGATAAGTGCATGAAAACCAGCTAGCAGACCGAACGAAACAATGAAAATCAGCAAGCCCGAAAACATGTGGAAGAACCCTTCGGCTCTCTCCGGGCTCCAATATTCGCCAAGAAATCCGCTTCCCATGATGCGCAGGCCATTGGCCAGCACGGCGATAGGAATTGCCGCCAAAGCAAGCAAAACACGACGGGATACCCTCCGTTCGACAAAATATCCGTAAAAGATCGCCAATGCGATGAGCGAAACCAGCGAGCGCAACCCGCTGCACGCTTCGACGACGTCGAGCGATAGTGAAGGTAACAGAATTACATTTCCTTCTCGCAAAACAGGAACGCCGATCAACCCGAGAATAGCGCTCGCAAGCCGGGATGCTTGAAATTGAAGTGGAAGTGCGATTTCGTTGAAGATGATTGCGGGGAGCGGGATGGCCAAGAACAGGACAGCCCACGGGAAGATCACCGCGCGGAAGAACCGCCAACCACGGAATTGCACCAGAAGGCCTGCTATAAGGAATAGGAGTGAAGTGCGCGAAAGGAAAAGTTCGGCTCCCAATGCTCCTAGCGTGAGCACGCCCAACGAACCGATAATGATAAGAAGACCCAACCAGCTTGGTTCCACTGGCTCAACGGCCAGATGCCTTCTGCTCTTCCAAACGATCCAAGCAGAAATTGCCAGAACGATGAAGCCGTGGGAATAGTCTGGATTCTTTACCCAGTCGAGGACCAAGCCAGCCACAATCCGGCTATAGAGCAGCGCGATGAGAGCCGCGAGGATTGCAAATTGCAACCATCGCCAGCGGACCTGCGGCGCGGATTCAGCACCTCTGATTGTCGGACTCTCGACAGTGTCGCTCATAGGGTACTGACAACGTTCGTGACGGTGTCCTTGAGAGAAAATACGTGCCGTTTAGCGTTCGAAATCGCACTGCCAACGCTACTCCTGAAGCTTCCTCCTGGCAAGTTGCGATCGTCATCCAAGCTACGAACCTGCTAACTGCAACAAAAAGGAGCACCTGCACCCGTGCCCCAGTTTTTTCGCGCCTGTCGCAACGCCAGCCTTTCTTTCTGTCGAAACCCGGCTCGTCGGGCTTCGCGAGGAGTGTTGTCTCTGGCAAAAGGGGAAAAAGGGAAAACTTCTTGCTCAATGGTGGAAGATCGGCCGGAAATCCCGATTTCCATAGGCATCTGCGGGGACTGCGAACATAAGGTAACTCTTTGTGGATAAACGCCTTACATGGTGGGCTGAATGTCAGGTAGGTACCGGGTCCCCTGGCAACTGTCTTGCAGCCCTGGGGCTAGCGGAAAAGCTCATTACAGCTCATAGAGCGAAGGAACGCCATTGAGCGGCAGCTCGACCATGCAGAATCCCGGTGCAGAACGTTGGCTCGTCAAGGAAGACAAAGGATTTGTGCCCGGGCTAAGTCCGGCTATGCAGACGCTGGAGAGCGTAATTACCGAGATTGCCCCCACCAATATCCCCGTCCTACTGGTGGGGGAGAGTGGTACGGGAAAAGAGATTTTTGCCCATCGCATCCATCGGCTTTCAGTGCATTGCGAGCAGCCACTTCTGAGGATATCTTGTGCCTCGACGAATCCGGCCTTTCTTTCCTCGGCGCTCGGGCCGACTTCGAACGGCAAAGGAATTTCCGCGGGTCCCGCGATCGGCACTTTGTTCCTCGATGAGATCAGCGAGCTAGATCCGGCATCTCAGCGCAATCTACTCTACGCGCTGCCTGACGGCGATGCTGGGTCGCAGCAGGGAGCGCTGCCGATCCGGGTGGTTTCCGCTACGACCCGAAATCTTGATGAGGAGGTACGCGCCGGGCGTTTTCGGAACGAGTTGTACTACCGCATTAATGGCATCTGCCTGCGCCTCGCCCCGCTGCGCGAACGCAAGGAAGACATCCCGTTGCTCGTCGAGTGGTTTCTGACTAAGCACGCCGAGCAACTAGGGCGGCCTCGCCCCTCGTTGAGCCCGCGCACGATTCACCTGTTCCTGGATCACTCATGGCCGGGCAACATTCGCGAACTCGAGAATGTGGTGAAGAAGATAGTGGCCCTCGGAGATGAGCAACTCGCGATTGGAGAGTGGGAAGCTGCGCCGCCGGCGCACGTGGCCGAGGAACCAAACAGCGATCGCTCGCTGAAAGCGGTCGCACGCGCGGCGTCGCGCGAAGCTGAGCGCGTGCTGATCTTGAAAGCATTGACGCGAACGCACTGGAACCGCAAGCGTGCCGCACAGGAACTGCAGATCAGCTACAAGTCATTGCTGTACAAGCTAAAGCAGATTGCGTTTGAGGATTCGGAGATTAACTAGCGAGGCGAGCGAAGCGCATGCTTAAACGGATCGGATTTTTGACGGCATTTTTTCTCGTCGTGTTCGTGACGGCGGCACAAGCACAGCAGAAATCGAATACGACGCAGTCTACGCAGGCGGAACAGGCGCCGACCGCATCGGCACCGAAGCCTGCAACACAGGATCCAAACTACGTGATTGGTCCGCAAGACGTCCTCGATATCAATGTTTGGAGGGAACCCGAACTCACGCGCGCGGTTCCGGTCCGCCCAGATGGGAAGATTTCGCTTCCCCTGCTGAATGATGTCCAGGCCGCGGGGTCAACGCCCATGCAGTTAGCTAATCGGATTACGACTGAGCTAAAGAAGTTCGTGGCTGACCCGCAAGTGACGGTGGTGGTTACGCAGATTAACAGTCAGAGGATCTACATTCTTGGCGAAGTCGGTCGGCCGGGTGCGTTTACCTTGCTCCCAGGCATGACCGTGCTTGAGGCTCTCTCGAGCGGTGGTGGCTTTACGATGTTCGCCCACGTCAAGAAGATTTATGTGCTTCGGAAGGTGGATGGCAAGCAGGAAAAATACCCGTTCAATTACAAGGACGTTATTCACGGGAAGTCGCCTGAGCAAAACATTGTGTTGAAGGCTGGCGACACTATTGTGGTCCCGTAGGGGGAATTATGCGTACTTTGCGTTACATCTTCGCGGCGATTGCGGTTACGTGGATCGTCGGTGTGCCTGGGGCATCAGCCCAGCAGCAGCCGCAGCAGCAGCCGTCCCAACCGTCGCAGCAGCAATCGTCCCAGCAGACCCAACAGCAATCACAACAGAGCCCGGACCAAACCGCTGCACCCATTCCAGCCCTCCGTTCGCCGCTGAGCCTTGGAGAGGACAACGGTTCTGCGGCTGCGAGCGCAGATCCCAACGCGCTGGCCCCGGACGAGCGCTCGCTTGTAGGGGCTCAGGATCTCTCGCTGGGCGCTCCGAAAACCGGCCATAGCTACTGGGCGCCATACTTCCAACTCAGCTCGACGCTGGATTCGAACCCTCTGTCGGGGTCAGGCGGTCCCGGCTGGACAACATGGACCACATTTTACGGTGGTCTTGACATGCACCGGAGGTCCGGAAATTCCGACCTTGACCTGACTTATTTGGGTGGTGGCTCGATTTCGACTGATGCGGGCACGAACACGGCGACCGTGCAGCAATTCGGAGTGGCCGATGCACTGAAATTCCACCGCTCCGAAATCGTTTTCTTAGACCAGCTCGCGTACACCCCGGAAGCATCTTTCGGTTACGCCGGCATCGGAGGTCCCAATCTGCAAGTAGGCGGCAACATCGGACTGCAATCCGGGTTCACGCCGGACCAGTCCATTTTGACGTCCCTAGGCCAAAGAATCAGCAACGCATTTGCCACCGAGGGCGACGTATTCCTAACCCCGCGATCCTTCTTGACCTTCGTCGGTTCGTACAGCGTGCTCGATTTCTTCGGGAATAATCTCAACAACAACAACGAGTCGAGTGTTCGGGCAGGATACAACTACCGGATGAGCCCCAAGGATACCATTGCGCTGTCGTACCGGTTCGGTGCCTTCCGCTACGACCATATCCCCCAGTCCATCAACGATCATTCCGTGCAGTTTTCGTATGCCCGACGTGTCACGGGCCGGTTGGCATTCCAGATCGGCGGCGGGCCCGATATTGCATTTTCTCAAACGCCGATCACAAGCACTTCGGGATCATCCACGGTGACCTCTACGACGCCGGCAACCAAAACAAGGCAGTTCTTTTGGAGCCTGAATTCGTATGCGACTTACCAGTTGCGAAGGGCGATGCTCACAGGCTTGTATAGCCACGGCGTGAGTGGAGGCTCCGGCGTGCTCGCTGGCTCGGTAAGTGACAGCGTGAGCGGCTCAGCTTCTCGCATGATGACATCCACCGTGCGCGGGGCGTTGAACGTTGGATACTCAAGGAACCGGGGAGTGGCAATCCCAGGGCTCAACGGCACGCCCATTATTGCATTCATCCCTTCCAGCCAAACGTATGACTATTGGTTTGGCGGCGTGAGTTTCTCGCGTTCGCTGGGGCGGTCCGCAACCCTCTACATATATTACCAGGTGAACACCCAGAATTCGAACGCCAGCTTCTGTGTCACCATCACGTGCGGCAAAAGTTATATAGGACATCAGATATCCATGAGTTTGGGCTGGAACCCGCGGCCCATGGCCTTCTAGTTGCGAGAAACGATGCGAGGTACCGGAAAGGGGTTGGAATGACTCAGCGTGAATGGACGCCGCAAGACTATTTAACATTGCTTCGCCGCTGGCGTGTGCTGATTATCATCTCGGCAGTGGCGGGCGCGATCCTAGCCTACGGTGTGTCACGGTTTCTCCCGAATCGCTACAAGTCAGAGAGTACGGTCCTCGTGGGACAGCCGACGGTGCCTCCGGAGTTCGTGAAACAGGTAGGTTCAAATGACGTCAACGAACGCCTAGCCACCATGAAACAGGAAATCCTAAGCCGTACGCACTTGGAGCCTGTCATCCGACAATTTGGTTTGTACTCGCAAGATGTCGACCGTGTTTCGATGGACCAGTTGGTGACGAGATTCCAATCGGCGATCCGCGTGACGCCCATTCTCGGGCTGGCTGAAAGCGGCTCGTTCAAAATGCCTGGCTTCGCCGTCAGCGTTGTCTGGGACAATCCGCGCACCGCCCAGGAGCTGTGTGCGACTGTCACGTCCATGTTCATCCAGGAGGACATAAAAAAGCGTCAGGGGATGTCCGAAGACACAACACAATTTCTGGCGCAGCAATTGTCCGAAGCGAAGGCCAAACTCGATGAGCAGGATGCGAAATTGGCGGACTTCGAAGCACACCATATGGGATCGCTGCCTGACGAACAGCAGTCAACTCTTGGATACTTGAGCGGTCTTTATTCGCAGCTCGATGCGGCCACGCAAGCTCTCACCCGGGCTCAACTGGATAAGAGCCTTGCCATGTCCACACTGCAGCAGGAGATCGCCGCTCGGGAAGCCTCCCGGACGGGAAAAAACCCGGAGACATTCGGGCAGGAGCTTGCACAACTCCAAACTCAGCTCGCGACCCTTCAGGCAAAGTACACGGACGACTACCCGGACGTTGTCAAAGCAAAGATCGAGATCGAAGCACTTAAGAAGAAGATGGCTGAGTCGTCTGATGAGATGAAGGACGCGACAGGACTTGACGACAAGTCGAAGATGGAGCCCCTGCAGTTCACCCAACTGCGAGCGCAAATCCGCACGGACGATCAAATCATCTCCGACAAAACCAAGCAAGAGGAGCGAATTCAGGAGCAGATCAAAATCGCTCAGGCACGTATCGCGCAGGTCCCCGGGATCGAGCAACAGTACAAAGCCCTTACGCGCGATTACCAAACAGCACTAGAGTTTTACAAAGAGCTCCTGAACAAGCAGGCTCAGTCTGCGATGTCAACCGAGCTCGTACGCCGCCAGGAGGGACAGCAGTTCCAGTTACTGGACCCCGCCAACCTTCCGGACAAGCCCGACTTCCCCAACCGCCCGGAATTTGCCTTGGGCGGACTGGGCGGGGGACTCGCTTTCGGCCTAGGCCTCGCATTCCTGCTCGAGATGCGCGACACGTCGCTGCGAACGGAGAGGGATGTCGAAACATCTCTCCAGCTGCCGGTTCTTGCCATGGTTCCTGCAATCGGCCATTTGTCTGGGAAAAAGGGAAAACCAGCGGTGAGTCAACTAATCGCCAACTCCGATCTTGGAGTGGGCGCGGGAGCCTGAGAAATCATGTACCAGCGATTCTTTGGGCTGCGTGAAAACCCGTTTAGTGTCAATCCTGATCCGCACTATCTGTACCTGACCCAGTGCGCTCAGGAGGCCCTGGCCGCGCTGACCTATGGAATTCAAAACCGGAAGGGCTTCATCCTGCTGACCGGGGAAGTCGGCACCGGCAAAACAACGCTGCTGAACCGCGTTCTTGACTGGCTGCACACCCAACGCGTGGCCACCGCATTTGTCTTTAACTCGATGTTGAACGTAAGGCAGCTCTTCGATTTCATCATGGCGGATTTTGAAATTCCGTGTGATTCGAGCGAGAAAAGCCAAGTGTTGATGCGGCTAAACCACTGGTTGCTCGACCGTTATCGCGCCGGGGGAACAGCGGTCGTGATCATCGATGAGGCTCAGAACCTCTCTTTCGAGGTGCTCGAGGAGATCCGCCTGCTCACAAACCTGGAAACCTCGACGGAAAAGCTGCTGCAGATCGTGCTCTGCGGGCAGCCGGAACTCGAAGAGAAACTCAAGCTCCCGCAGCTGCGTCAGTTGCGCCAACGGATCACCCTGCGTTGCCGCACCTCCCCGTTGACGCTTGAGGAGGCCTTTGGGTACGTCGCCGACCGACTGCGCATCGCGGGGGCCAATGGCGAGCCAATTTTCTCGAAGGATGCGGTTCAGCTCGTGCATCGGTATTCGCGGGGGATTCCACGCCTGGTCAACTTGTTATGTGAACATTCCATGATCAGCGCCTACGTGGACCACTTGCGCCCGGTTCCAGCACGTCTTGTGGAAGAGGTGGCACGGGAATTCCAGCTTGACGAACTTGAACTTGCACCGTCGCTCGCACTTCCTGACCAGACGGACCGCGTAGCGAATACGAATACGCGAACCCTGGTGGAAACGCTGGACGAGCTCCTCGGGCGCTTGCGCCAGACCTATGTAGTGCCCAATCTGTCCCGATGAAAGGACGCCATGAGTCGCATCCACGAAGCGCTGAAGAAAGCTGAGCAGGAACGAGCTATTCTGGGAACCGAGCCGGGTCGCTTGCCGGCAGATCCCATCCTTGGCCCGTCGCCTATCGAGAAGGCTGCGACTGTTGCTGAGGAGGACGTTTTCGTGCCGCCCAGCACGCCGCTCCCGCCTCGCGGGGACTACCTCCGCTTCGATGACCTGCGTGCCAATTGCGCGCACCCCGCGTGGCATCCCGACCCGAATTCCAGCGTCTTTTTCAACGCCGGCTTGAGCCCGCTCGGTGCAGAGCAGTTTCGGACGCTTCGCTCAAGGCTGTACCAGCTTCGGAGCAACCAGTCTCTGCGGACGATCCTGGTAACGAGCGCTTTGCCCGGTGAGGGCAAGACTTTCGTAACGAGCAATTTGGCTCATGCCATTGTGCGCCAGCCGGACCGCCGCGCCCTCATCATCGATGCTGACCTGCGATGCTCCCGGTTGCATTTGCCGTTGGGTGCGCCGAGCGCTCCAGGCTTGACGGAATATTTGCGCGGTGAAGCAGACGAGTTGGCCATCGTTCAACACGGCCAAGACGGGAATCTATGCCTGATACCCGGCGGAGCCGAGGTGACGAATCCCAGCGAGTTGCTCGCCAACGGGCGACTGAAAATCTTGTTGAACCGCCTCGCGCCCGTCTTTGACTGGGTCATTCTTGACTCGCCGCCCTGTTTGCCCGTGGCGGACGCCAGCGCTTTGGCCGATCTATGTGACGCCGTGCTCCTGGTGGTCCGTGCGGCTTCGACTCCGGCGGAAACAGCGCAGAGGGCTTGTCAAGAACTGCAAGGGAGGAATGTCGTTGGCGTTGTTCTGAACGCAACCGAGGAAGGTTCCAATTACAGCTCCTATTACTACCCAGAATACGGGAACAACGGAAGGGTAAAGCGTAAAGTGCAGTGATTCGCATCTTCAACCTGTATGTTCCGACTCGGCTTCTAGTACTTCTGGGGGGCGAGATCGTGGCGATCTGCGCTTCCTTCTGGTTAGCCATACGCATTCGCTTCGGTGACGCGAGCGATATCACGTTTTACGACGAGCACGTATTATGGAAAATCGCGGCCGTTGCAGCGCTGGCGCTGATTTGTTCTCACTATCTCGAACTATACGATTGGCAGCACCTGACAAAGCCGAGTGAAACCTATTCCCGTATTCTCATGCTGCTCGGTATCGTTTGCCTCTTGCTCGCCGGGCTTATCTACGTTTTCCCACGGTTCTCAGTTGGGCGCGGCGTGTTCTTGATTGGGATCTGCATCCTTTCGATTACCTGGATGTCCTGGCGCTGGGCCTACGCACGTTTGATCTCTTTCCCGCTCATGCGCGAGCGCGTCTACTTAGTGGGTCAAGGAGAGCGAGCCAGACGCATTGCGGAGGCGATCCGAACGCGAGGTGAGCTCGGGATGGATATGTCGGGCTGGGCAGGAGAAACTGCCACCGAGTCGCTCACCAGGGACTCGTTAGGCGAGATTCTGCTGGAAACAGCCAAAAAACATGCCGTCCAGCGCGTGATCGTGGCTCTCGATGACCGGCGGAGCCGGATGCCAGTTCAGGAGTTGCTCGAACTCCGTATGCGGGGTGTTCTGGTCGAGGATGGCGCGACACTGCTCGAAAAGATTTCTGGCCAGATCGAGGTGGACACACTTCGTCCAAGCGCTCTCATTTTCTCCGATGGCTTTCACCTGAGGCCAAAACATTGGCTAATCCGCGACTTCGTCTCCACAATCTTGGCGCTTACCCTCTCGATCATCACCCTGCCGCTCATTCCCATTATCGTGCTTCTAATCAAACTGACTTCGCCCGGCCCGGTACTTTACCGCCAAAAGAGAGTGGGCTTCCGGAACAAAGTTTTCAACTGCTACAAGTTTCGGACGATGCGGGCCGATGCCGAGGCGGACAGCGGACCTACTTGGGCGTTGGATGATGATCCAAGAGTTACGAAAATCGGCAGATTCTTACGTATGACTCGGCTGGACGAGATCCCACAACTGTGGAACGTGCTCCGGGGCGATATGGAATTCGTCGGCCCCCGCCCCGAACGGCCGGAGTTCATCGAGCAACTGAGCGAACAGATTCCCTACTATCGTTTGCGGCATGTGGTGCGTCCCGGCATAACCGGGTGGGCCCAAATCAATTACAAGTACGGGAATTCCGTGCGGGATTCGAAGGAGAAGCTGAAGTACGATCTGTTCTACATCAAAAACATGTCGCTCGGTTTGGATTTCTGGATCGTTTTCGCGACGATCAAGACAGTTCTGTTTCGAGACGGCTCGCTCTGAGGCAGGGATTCTGCCTCGATTCCGTAAGTCCAGCTTATAACTGGCCGAGCAAGAGAGTCCTTGGACTGCCTTTTGATCTTGTACATCGGGGCCAATCGCTGAGAGAGTCCGGAAGAGGGACTTCAGATCGCTTGGTGGGGTGACTCAAAGCGTGCAGGCGGGAGTAACGCCGTGTTGGGCTCGGGTCTCAGCGGAGGAATCGAGGCGGCGAACGAAGTCGATCATCGGACCGAATTTGCCGCCAGCGAGCAACATCTTTAGACGCCTCTCCATAGATCGCAGGCCGGTGTAATGCCTAAGAGCTGACTTCCATTTTCCGTTGATTCGCGGCTGGTCCGGGTCGATTTCCCACGGATGGAAATAGACGACACACGGCTGGCGTTCCTTCTGATGAATCAGCCGCATCGCCCATTGCGTGTACTGTATCGGTAAGAGGCGAAGATAGCCGCCTCCCCCAAGCGGCCAATTCCACCAACCGATTCGTACCGTGCTCATCGGAATCTCAAAAAGCTTTCGTTTCGATTTCAAGTCCACGCAATGCGGAAAACGCGGCGCGTCGGGGAACCCATACAGATCGTGCCGGATCGGAAAGATGCTGGAGTCGTACAGAAAGCCTTCCTCAGCGAGAACCTCCAGAGCCCACTGATTGGCGCGCCCAATCGAGAAGGTGGGTGCCCGATATCCGAGAACTCTCACCCCCGCCGTGTCTTCGAGTGCGTGGCGCGCGCGCCGCAAATCCTCACGGAATTCCTCCGGGGTAAGAGAACTGACTCTGCGGTGGGAGTAACTGTGGCAGGCAAGTTCGTGGTTGGCATCGACGATCTGGCGAATGACTTCCGGATTTCGCTCCGCCACCCAGCCAAGGACGAAAAACGTTGCGCGGCACTGGTACTGGTCGAAGAGCTGCAAGACTCGCTCGGTATTCGCCCGCACTCTCGAGGGGAAATCGGACCACGACCTCCGAGGAACACGGTCGGCAAACGCTTCGACCTGGTAATAATCCTCAACGTCCACACTGAGCAAGTCGCAGAGACCGCCCGGCGAGAGGTTTGAGGCCCCGACATTTTGGGAGTTCATCGTCTTGCAGGTAAACACCCTGCCGCTTCCTTCGCTGCAAAGAATGGGTCACCGAAGCCGAACTCAGCAGAGCGACGGCAGCGCGCATGGGAAACCGTTGTTTTCGTATGCAATCTGCATGCCCTACTTTCGTCGACGAGGGGACTGCGGCTTAGCGCGCGGCGGCGTAAGTTGTTGACGCGTTGCGGTTTAACAAAATGGCGGATTCGTCTTGGGAAAGGCTGCCATAAAAAGGCCAAAGTTTTGCCACAAGATGGAAAAGCCACGGAGGCCACTCAGCCAGTACGGGCCAGCCCCTTCCAGCTCTGGACGAAGTATCTTCTTGACAGTCAGAGGCTTAGCGGTAAACCAGGGCTCGACGAGCCTGGCAATGCCCGTGCATCCATCAAGGCAGCCTGTTTTGTGTCTCGACCGCCGGAAGATGCGCAAGAGACTGGCAGGTGGGCCGAAATTTAGGACAAGGACTGAGCGGCGCGGATACGATGCGTATGGGCAAAACCCACTGGACCTCAGATAGGCCCGATTCGAAAACGATCACGGACGGTTCGGCACGGCGAATCTACAACGCAAACTATCGCAATAAGTATTCTAATGGGAAACCCGGCAGACCGGAAATGAGATCTGCGCCGCCTCAAGAGGACGTTCGGTCTGCCCGTCATCGCAGCGCGGTCGGAGGCCCTCAGAGCACAGGGGGAGCGCTGCCCGCAAACGGTGGGCCGGGCTCGAACGGCGTGGCGGCATTGGCAAGCAGCAGACACTCATTCGTCTCACCTGCCACGAAGGAAGGACGCTGGAATCTGAGCTTCGTCGGCTTGATGTTTTATGCGTTCATCGAGTATTCCCGGTTGCCCGAAATGTACCCGATTTTCCAACTCTTGGATCTCGGTAAGGTGGCGATCATACTGGCCGCAGTTGGCTATCTCGCAAGTCCTCGCGCTCAGTCGGGTGTGCGGTCCTCATCGCGTGGCATTGATACGGCGGTATTGGTTTTCACCATCGGCAACCTTCTGTCTAGTTGCTTCGCCTCTCAACAAACCCACGTGTGGGGCGCTTTCCTCCAGGCTGTCTATTACGCCACCGTTTACTTCTTGCTGACGCGAATATTGACCAGTTTCTGGCAGATTCGCACTTTTCTTTTCCTTGTCCTGCTGCTAAATCTCAAATTGGCACAGCACACCGTTCGGTCGTATTCGATGTATCGCTCGTCGGGAATGTCGGATATGCGCATTATCATGAGCGGTGGCGCGGGAGCGGGGGTCACAAGCTTCTTTGGCAACGCGGGCGATCGCGGCTTGGCAATGACAGTCGTGTGGGGAATTGTTTGGGCTTGGCTGGTTGGCAAAGTGGAAAAGAAAAGATCGGTCCGAGTTTTTCTGGCCATCTGCTTTGTCCTTTTTTTCTTCGCCATCCTGTTCTGCGGCACACGAGGCGCGGTCGTGGGTGCAGCGGCGATTGTACTGGCGGCTCTAGCGAGGTCGCCTAAGAGAATTGGGGCTGCCTTTCTTGCAATTGTGTTTTTGCTGGGTGTTTGGCTTATTCTGCCGGGTGCCAGCAAACAGCGCTTCGGGGCCGCGTGGGATTGGCAGACTGATCCTGACACGGCCAGCCGAATCACATATTGGGGACTCGGGCTGGAGATGTTTGAGCACAATCCCATTCTCGGGGTCGGGCCCGGGAATTTCGTTTACCTTAATCCGTTCAACCAGGTTGAACATAGCGTCTACGTTCAAGTTCTTTCGGGATTAGGGTTGGTGGGAACGACCTCGTTTCTGGCAATGCTGGTGCTCTTTTTCCGCTTAAATGCCCGGACCCGTAAGCTCGCTCTACAGACAGGAGGAGGGCGTCGAAGCTTCGCGTATTGCCTCGCGTTTGGATTGGATTTAGGGATGGTCGGTTATCTGACTAGCGGAGCTTTCCTATCTGTTCTGTACTACCCGCACCTGTGGATTCTATTGGGTCTAAGCGTGGCCCTGAATAAGTGCTGCCTCAACGAGCCCCGCGAGCAACAGGCGGTTGAAGAAGAACTGCGTCAGCGGAAATTCGTATCGGCCGTTTCCTAGAGAGCCTGTATGTTTCGATTCGTCCCACCCGCGGGGTCTCCCCTCAGGATCACACAGATTCTGAGGTGTGCGGGGGCGGCGATGTTCCCCGACGGTGATGCGCAACGCGATTGGGGAGCGATTGCCAAGCGTTTGAGCGTGAAGCATGTACTGGGGATGTCCTCCGGCCGAGGGGCACTTTGGCTCGCTCTCGAGAGTCTGCACCGCTTGCGTCCGGACCGGAATGTCGTGGCAATTCCGGCTTACACGTGCTTCTCCGTACCTGCCGCTATCGTCCGAGCCGGTCTCAAGATTCATCCAGTCGACATCGATCCGAGGACACTCGACTTCGATCCCGCGGGCATTGCGGCCCTACCGACGGAGAAACTGCTCTGCGTTATTCCCTGTAATCTTTTTGGATTTCCGAATGACATTTTCGCCGTACGCAACGCAGCGCTGCGGAGGGGCGCTTATGTTGTGGACGATGCGGCACAAGCGTTGGGCTCAGCGGACGAGAGCCGGCGGGTCGGGACGCGGGGAGACGTGGGGATTTACAGTCTGGGACGGGGCAAATCGATTGGATCGGTGGCAGGCGGACTGCTGGTCACGGACTCGGATGAGATCGCCGAAGCCGTTCAGTCTGAATGGGCAAGATTTATCGACGCTGGAGTGAGCGGCGGAGCGCTGCTTTTGAGGATGTTCGGCTATTCTCTGTTGCTTCACCCTCGTCTGTTTTGGATTCCAAACTCGATGCCTTTTCTGAAGCTGGGAATTACTGAATTCGACCCTTCGTTCAGCGTTGGCAGAATGCATCGAATTTCGGCCGCTCTGTTGAAAGAGCAATTGGAGGAACTGGACAGGATCAATCAGGTTCGCCGCGCAAACGCCAAGGCGATTGCGGGTCAATTGTGCGGGAGTTCCGATTTTGAGGTTCCAAACGCGGGAAGCGAGAACAGGCCCACCTTTGTACGGCTGCCGGTGGTGGCAGCTGACCGGGCAACGCGCGATAGGGCCGTCGCACTCCTGCGCGCCGCGGGAATCGGGGCCAGTGCGTTCTATCCCTCTGCGATTTGCGACATTCCCGGAATCGAGAAGCACATGTCAGAATCCAACCGTCACTGCGTCCAAGCGGAGCAATTGAGCAGGCGGCTGTTCACGCTGCCGGTCCATGCGTTCGTCGAACCAAAGGACATCGAGCGGATGGTTGGCATCCTCATGAGTTTGCGACGGACGCCGCCGATCGGGGTGGCCGTCGCCGCGCCTTTGGATGCGCCGAATGTGGGTCAACGTGGCGCTTCCGTGCGGCAAGGCTGGACAGCGTCTCGGTCGGCCGCCCGGCCTCCCGTCTCCGTGGTCATACCGACGTACAATTCGGCCGACACGATAGCCGGGGCCATTGAGAGCGTTCTGGCGCAGACCTACTGTGATTTCGAGATTCTTGTCATCGATGACGGATCCACAGATCACACCGAGGACGTCGTACGGCAGTTCGGCGACCGCGTGCGCTATTTCAAGCAGGAAAATCAGGGCGTCAGCGCTGCGCGAAATTCGGGAATTGAAAAATCGGTGGGCAAGTATATCGCTTTTCTCGATTCCGACGACCTCTGGTGCCCGGAAAAACTGGCAGAAGAGATTCCCTTGCTGGACGCACACCCGGAACTCGGCCTCGTGTACTGCGATTGGACCGTAGTGTCCGGCGAAACAGTGCTCCAGAGCTCATACCACGAGGAACTCCGACCTGCGAGAGGCTACATATTCAGCGAGCTGGTCCAGAGGGGATTCATTCTGACTTCGGGTGTGGTGGTACGGCGAGAGTGCCTGGACGATGTAGGTCACTTCGACAAATCGCTCAAGGTCGCTGAAGACTACGAGCTATGGCTCCGAATATCCTACCGGTGGAAGGTCGAATTGGTAGACAAATGTCTGTTCACCAAGCGCAAGTGGGATGGGGGTCTGTCCTCGAAGCTCATAGAGACGGCGGCGAACCGAATTGTGTTGTTTCAGAGGTTTCTCAACGACCTGCGTGATATGACCGCGCAGACGCGCCGGCTGGTGCGCCGCCAGATATCGCTCAGCTACTGGGACGTGGGATATGACCATTTCGATCGTCTTTGCTTTGCCGAAGCCAGGAAGAATTTCAGGTCGAGCCTCGTTTACGACTGGAGAAATGTGAAGGCTCTCGGATATCTGACCGCCAGCTACCTCCCCATCTCAGTGGTTCGAGCGGTGAGAACAGTCAAACGAGCTCACGCATGAGTCGATGGCATCCATTACGGACGGAGGCGCTGGGCGCGACGGCGGGAGTCGGTCGCCATGCGGCGGCCTTGCTGAAACCTTCGCGCGTCTTTAAAGGAGGCAGCGCGTGATGTTACCTAGACTGCGGCGCTTCCTCCATGTTGTCGCTGCTGAAGCACTGCACTATTCCGGAGCGTTGCGGCTGCGAAGGTGGTTTCGGCGGAAGCTCCTTCGGAAGGATGAGGTGTGCGTCCTGGGATTGCACCGGGTGCTCACAAAGCCCGAGCGAGAGCGATCGAATTCGCTCGACGGAATGATCATTCTTGAAGACACCTACCTCGCGCTGCTGGCCCATCTGCGCCGGCGGTTTCACGTCATTTCGCTCGACGCTCTTCTTGGGGGCGATGTTCAAAGAGCCGCGTCTTCCAAACCGCCATGCGTTATCACCTTCGACGATGGCTGGGTAGATACGTACTCCCATGCTCTTCCGGGTCTCCAGAAATTCGGATTGCCCGCAGTGATATTCTTGGCGACGGGGGCCATCGAAAGTCGGGGAGGGTTTTGGGTGGAGAAGATGAAGAAGGCGTGGCGAACGCCGCGTGAGCGTGAACGAGTGCAATCCGTGGTAGGCGAATGCCCGGATGCGTGCGCTCGCGCCGACATGAGTCTGGAAGATGTCGTGGACTGGTTGAAGCGCATGCCGTCAAGACGGCGCAACGCGATTCTTGAGTTGATGCTCCCCGTTGAACGCACGCCTGACGACGAGGAAGAGGTCGACACGATGCTGAGCTGGGAGCAAGCCAGGGAAATGAGCGAGGCCGGCGTAGAGATCGGCGCTCACACAGTTAACCACCCGCTCCTGACCTA
>Ga0187815_10000422_pt1 | contig 20528 bp, 18 predicted proteins | sample NC_S_5_FD_132962 | JGI IMG/M metagenome (GOLD analysis project Ga0187815, IMG submission 132962) | Wetland sediment microbial communities from Neuse River Estuary, North Carolina, USA - ASW-S_5 | ecosystem: Environmental > Aquatic > Freshwater > Wetlands > Sediment | place: USA: North Carolina...
GGCGATTCCGGCGGTCATCGCATACAACCACTATTTGCACGGAATTCGGGGCATTGCGACGCGCATGAACGATTTTGCCACGGAGTTCGTCGCCAGGATCGAAACGTTGTATAACTCTTAGCAGGGCGTAAATTGCCATGCCACAGATTCAGCGCGAAACCGGCTCATCGTTATCCGACATCAACATGGTGCCGTTCATCGATGTCGTACTCGTGCTGCTGATCATTTTCATGATCACGGCACCGATTCTGCAGTCGGGCATCGACGTGGATGTTCCGAAGACGAGGACGGTGAAGGAACTGACCGAAGCGCGGATGGTGGTGACGATCGATCGCGCGCAGAAGGTCTACCTAAATGATAAGCCAATCAACATCCACGATCTGGGGCCGCAGATTGTGGCCCAATCGCACAACCCGCAGAAACGCGCAGTGTACGTGCGGTGCGACGAAACGGTACCGTTCGGAAGCTGGGCCACGGTGGTGGACGCGCTGCGACAATCGGGCATCCAAAATATAAGCGTCGTCACGCAACCACTTTCGGAGCAGCCGAGTAGCAAGTAATGCTGCTCATGGGCCCACGTTAGCGACGAGGTGAGGAGCGCAACGAACCCAGAATGTCAGCAATAGTAGCAAACCGTCCGATGCCCAGCCTCAAAGGGCCGCTGACCATTTCCATCATCATGCACATGGCGCTATTCGCGGTTGCCGGGATCAACGCGTACATGTCGCGACGCGGCGAGAATTGGGGCGGTCCGGGAGGCGGCGCGGTTACGGTTAGCCTGGTGGGCAGCACGCCCGGTATTCCGATGCCCCGGCCCGAGGTTGAGACGCCGAGCCGCGTGGTTGACCCATCCAAGGGACTCTACAAAACCGAGCCGCCCCCGGAAATCAAGACACCACCCCCAGATGCAGTGCCCATAACGAAATTCAAGCTGAAGCCGCCTCCGCATTACGTAACGAAGAAATCGAAACTTCTCGAGAATCCCACTCCGCCACCGCAAAATGCGGTTCCTTATGGCGGAGGTGGAACTCCGACGGTGCCGTACACGTCGTTCGCCATGGGCGCCGGCAACGGGACGCAGGCGGGACTTGGCTTCGGACAAGGGGGTGGAGGCGACTTTGGCTCGCAGTATCCGTGGTACGTACAAGCTGTTCAGCGCAGGATCAGCAGCAATTGGCTGCAATCCACGGTCGATCCGAGCGTCAGCGTGGCGCCGCGCGTGGTGGTCACTTTCGACATCCTGCGCGACGGCACGGTGACGAACATACAGATCGAGCGTTCCAGCGGAAATTATTCCGTGGACAATTCTGCAGTGCGCGCCATCCGCGATTCGAGCCCGCTGAATGCATTGCCAAGCGGATACTCAGGTTCGCGCGTGGGCGTGGAATTCTGGTTTGATTTTCATCGATGATCAAACGCGAATTTGAAAGAACAAATCGCGCTTCCAATTCGTTCGTAAAGGGCAGCTATTGATGACACGAAAGTTCGCATTTCTTTCAACTCTATTCATGGTTTTGTGCTTGTGCAGCGCACTTCCGGCATGGGCTCAGGATCAGGCCTGGTTCAAGACCGGAACCGGGCTGGGCGTTTCGAAAGCGCGGGTCGCCTCTCCAGATATGGCGACGCGCGCCGCCGACGCGCAAGCGCTGGAGAAGACATTCCACGACGTTCTGTGGTCGGACCTGGAGTTTTCGGGGGTACTGGACATGGTCAGCCCAAGCTTTTACCCCAAGGAAATTCCGGGGCAGCCAGGCGAGTTGAAGGCGCAGGATTGGTCCGGCGCGCCCGTGAATGCGTACATGGTGGCGTATGGAAATATGGGAGCGGAAGGGTCGAATCTCGCCGTGTATGGATATTTGTCGGACGTCAACAACCCGACTGCGCCGTTGGCGCTGCAAAAGGTTTATCGCGGCGCAATGACCGGCACGGATGCGCGGCGACTGGCGCACCAGTTTGCCGACGACATTATTGCGCGGCTGAGCGGCGGACTCCCTGGCATTGCGCAAACGCAAATCGCCTACGTGAGCGCAAAAACCGGCAACAAGGAAATTTGGGTGATGGATTATGATGGCGGAAATCAACATCAACTGACGCACATGAAGTCGATCGCGCTCACTCCGCGGTGGTCACCTGACACATCGCGTATCGCGTTCACCTGTTACGTTCCGGGCCGGTTTGGGGTGACCTCCGCTCAAATCTGCATCTATTCGATGCCCTCGAGTCGTCTGATTTCGTTTCCGCGATTTCGGGGGACGAACAGTTCACCTGCCTGGTCGCCGGACGGCCAGCAAATCGCCTTCATGTCCAGCCAAAATGGCGATCCTGAAATCTATACAATCAATGCCGACGGCTCTCATGTCCACCGCATCACCTACGCGCCGGGGGTGAATACGTCGCCGGCATGGAATCCGAAGACGGGAAAAGAAATGGTGTTTGTGAGCGATCGAGGCGGTGATGGCGTGCCCGTTCTGTATCAAATGAATTCAGATGGCACGAACGTCTCGAAGATCAACCTTCCGGACATGGGGTACGTGATCGATCCCGCGTGGTCGCCGAACGGGCAACTGATCGCGTTCAGTTGGCGGCGTCCGAGCGGCAACTACGACATCTATGTAATGGATATCGTCAGCCACCAATTGGTGGAATTGACCAGGGACGCGGGGCGCAATGAGCGGCCGAGCTGGGCGCCGGACGGGCGGCACCTTGTGTTCGAATCGACGCGCACGGGCACCCGGCAGATCTGGGCGATGCTGGCGGACGGAAGCGAGGCCCGGCAGCTTACATTTGACGGACAGAGTGAATCGCCCAACTGGTCGCCCCGGTGACGAGCCCGATAGCGGGCAAGGCAGGCCAGAGAATGTGACGGGCGAGGCGGCACGGAGTGAGCGGGACGAAGCGCGGTTATCGACAAAAGCACGCAGCGATTCGCTTTTCATTTGAAATTTCAAATTCAAAGTTTCAAATTTAGAGGCCGATTTTGAGATTCCGGCGACCCGAGCGGGCGAGGCCGCCAGTAAAAGGCCACATCTGTAAACTCGTGGCACCCCTGCGAGATGACATGATTGCTGGTGTGGATTATTGATATCGTCAAAAAAACTGTTCTCGGCGCACTAAGCCCTCACAGCGCGCTGAAGGGAGGCATTGAATGCAGGTTCGTTCTGTTCGCAAGCTGACGCTGGTCCTCGGTCTGATCGGTCTGACGTTTGCCGGCGGCTGCAAAAAGAAAGTAGCTACGACGCCGCCAGCTCAAGCGCCAGCCCCACCGGCGGCTCAACCGACCGTCACGCTGAACGCGTCTCCGACGTCGATCAACAGTGGACAACAAGTGACGCTGTCGTGGTCGTCCACGAACGCAACAGACCTGGATGTCCAGCCGGGAATCGGTAAGGTCGCGCCCCAAGGATCGACACCAGTGACGCCGACGCAGTCGACCGACTACACGATCACGGCATCGGGACCGGGCGGAAGTGCAACAGCCACGGCGCATGTGGACGTCAACGCAGCCCCGCCCCCGGAGCAGCCTGCCCCGAGTGCGAGTGAGGCGGACCTTTTCGCGCAGAATGTGCGAGACGCGTTCTTCGACCTGGATAAATCCGACATCCGTCCGGACGCGCGCGACACGCTTACGAAAGATGCGGAGTTCCTGCGCACGTACCAGGATATACGCGTATCCATCGAGGGCCACTGCGACGAGCGCGGCTCGACCGAATACAACCTCGGGTTGGGCCAGCGGCGAGCGGAGGCGGCGAAGAATTACCTCGTTTCACTGGGCATATCTGCCAACCGCATCGACACGGTGAGCTGGGGCAAAGAGCGCCCGTTCTGCACGGAACACGGGGAGCCGTGTTGGCAGCAGAACCGGCGGGGTCACTTTGTGATGGTGAAGTGAAGCGGCAATCCGGTATTGGGCTGGCAAATCTGAATGATCGCCGGGGTCGGGAAACTACCTGACTCAACGCCACGTCAGTGGTGTCATATAATGATCTCGAGTATCGAAGTTCGCTCTTCGCGACCGCGCATTGCCGCGATTTGCGGGGACGCAAACGTGGGAGTGCGTTCGCGTTTAGGTGAGGATCTCGCGGTGTGTCCGAAGGACAGCCTGTTGAGATAAAAAGGAGGCAACCCGATGAGCACGAAATGGGTTGTTCTGGCAGTCGCGGCTTTGTTCATAGGGGCGCTGGGCGGATCAATGATGTCGCCGCAGCCGGCCGGTGCGGTCAATAGAGACATGGTGCAACTGCAGGAGCAGGTTTCGCAATTGCTGCAAGGCCAGCAGGACCTGCGCAGCGCGATTGACACCAGCAATGCGTCGCTGAGGACGCTGGTGCAGCAGCAGTTGGACGCCGTCAACCATCTGAATGGGCAGATGAGTTCGCTGGAGAAGGCCATCCAGGACGTGCAGGCGAATAGCGGGTCGCGAATCGACTCGATGTCGCAGCAGACGCAGGGGCTTTCCGACAATCTCCAGGATGTACAGACACGCGTCGGAAAACTGGGGCAGCAGTTGACCGACATGCAGAACTTGCTGCAGAGCATCGATGGCAAAGTCTCCGGCGGCCAGCAGCAGCCCGCGCCGGGAAATACAAATCCGGGCGCGCCGGGCGGTCCCGGCCCTGGCGCCGGCAACTATCCTGCGGGAAACGCTCCGAATGGCAACATGCCGGCTATGCCCCCGATTTCCGCCGACACTCTCTATCAGAATGGTCTTCGCGACTACAACACTGGGAAGTACGATCTCGCCCACCAGGAATTTGCGGATTACATTCGCAATTTCCCGAGCAACGACCTGGCGTCAAACGCGCAGTTCTACTTGGGGGAGATTTCGTACGCCCAGGGCAACTATAAGGACGCCATCAACGATTACGACGCGGTGATCACGAATTATCCGCACAGCTTCAAGCTGTCGGATTCCCTGCTCAAGAAAGCCATGGCCGAGCAGGAGTTGGGCATGAAGACTGCGGCCGCGCGCGATTTTCGCGACATAGTGCGGCGATTTCCTGGGTCCGACAGTTCACGGCGCGCGCAAGCCAGGCTGCGGGAAATGGGACTGTCGACCACGGCTTCGCGGCCAACGCAGCGCTGATTACCTTGTTCATGAGCCGCGCCGAGCCGGAAACCAAGGCTCGGGACTCTGCTGGCTTTAGCTGCATGCTCTGCTTTCGGCGGGCCTTCCTGTCTGACGTCGAGCTGAACTTCCCTCGCTGGCATTCGCCCCTCAAATTTGCGACAAGTGATCAGCATCGGTCGATGATTTGGCCGCATGCTCGGCTCATGCGCGCAAATAGTCGGGCTCCCACTTCTGAATCATCTTCTTGATTGCCGTGCGATCGGTCACCTTTTCGTCGAGGACTTTGCGCGCCAGGGCCGGCAATTCGCCATCGCCGGCGAAGCGCAGGGCGACGAGTTGGCTGGTCGCGAAGTCGGGAATGCGCGGGCGCAGTTCAGGCGGCAATAGCTTCTCCAGGCGCAATCGCATTTCCAAGCGAATGACGCGGTCCTGGACCGCCAGCGCAAAGAGCCGCGCGTAAAGTGCGCCGATTGCAAAAGCGAACGCTAAAATCAACGCGACCACGGATTCAGCCGAGAAGAATCGGATGCAGCGGTAAATTGACCACAGCACGTTGAGCCCGAACACTGGCAGCACAAAAAAATGGAACGCGGGTACAAGCCTCACGTGGTTCTCGAAATTCTGGGTATTGCTCATGGATTGCTCCTGAATGACAGTACGTTTTTCGCCCCGTGAACTCTATCAGACGCAGAAGGCTGCCGTTGGGCTGCGTTTTTCTTTTCGTTCCGCGCCAGTTCGGTTATACTCGCGAGCCATGATCAACAAAGTGATCCTTGTTGGGCGGCTGGGCCGCGACCCGGAGACGCGCTACACGTCGAGCGGCCAGGCGGTGTGCAATTTTACGATGGCTACCGACGAGTCGTTCAAGAACCGAGCTGGCGAACGGCAGCAGCGGACGGAGTGGCATCGAATCGTGATGTGGGGCAAGCTGGCGGAAATCGCGCAACAGTATCTGAAGAAAGGGCAACTCGTTTTCATCGAAGGCCGCTTGCAGACGCGGCAATGGGACGACAAGCGCGACGGGTCGAAGAGGACGACAACGGAAATCGTCGCCAACACGATGAAGATGCTCGGTGGCCGCGGCGAAGGCGCCGCAGCGGGAGCAGGCACAGGCGCAGGAATGGGCGCCCCGGCACGCCCGCATGAAGAATTCGAGCAGGCCCCTCCGCCGGAAGAGTCTCAGGCCCCAGGGCCCGGCCCCGAAATTTCCGACGAAGATATCCCCTTCTAACCCGTCAGGTTTGGACCCCTCGAATCCCCGCTGCCGGCAAGCCGGGATCCGTTTGCCCCCATACGGAGCATCGCAGGACGCGGTTGCATTCAGCCTTGGATAAACTACTCCCGGCACGCCGTGCCGGCGAAAATTCCTGATCGACACATCTGAGCAATGCGGGAATCGGAAGCGTGGCAGCGATTAGTGCTCGGATTGGGCTTTCTTGCGCTGCTCGTCGACACGGTGCATGAACTGGTCGAATTTCGGCAACTGCTCGGGCGTGAGGACGGCGCGAATGCGGGCGCGAGCCTGCTGGCGTAGCTGGTCGTGCTGAGCGTCGAGCGGCGCGTACAGGGCGCGCACTTGCGAGCGCGCGTCGTCGATGATGGCGCCGACCTTCGTCTGCTGATCGGGGGTGAGTTCAAGCTCGCGGGTAAATTCGTTCAGAACCTGGGTGCGCGACGACCCCCTTGGAGGCAGAGCCGTTTCCTGTTTTCCGCCCCAAACGCGCTCGCCATAAAAATGATTGCCGACAGCGCCGACGAGCAAGCCCAACAGGAACACGACGAACACTAGCAGAGCAGCTTCGCGCCTCGTCCGCGTCGGGTTAACGGTTTCCATCATTATCTTCCGCGACCATGATTAGAACGTCGTCTCGATTCGCGGGCACGCGATCCGCATCCGTGGTAAAGAAGTCGCGCGCTTCGGCAGACTGCATAGAGGGCGCGGCCGGGCGAGCCAAGCGCTCGTGCGAGGCGAAAACGCCGTACGTCACCAAGAGAACGAGCCCCAAAGTGGCCGTGGCGGCAAAGCGCCACGCGAGGGAGACGAATGGCTGCCAAAGGCCCTTCTCGCGCGAAGCCTCGAGCTCCGTGCGGATGCGCACCATCACAATTCGCGCGAAGCCTGGGCCCGGGTCAGGCGAGCGCTCGGCCAGGGCGAGAAGGCGCACACTGGCCCGAGCCTCCTCCAGCGCCGCGCTGCAAGCGCCGCATGCTTTCAGATGTTCCGCTACCTCCGAGGAGTCCGCGCCGGAGAGCTGCCCGCTGAGGTAGTCCTCCAGCCTTGCTTCGTAAGCAGAACACGCTCCGCTATCCGTTTCCAGATTCATAACTGGTTTTCCTTTCCCCCGCCCTCAGGGAATTCACTGCCGACCGCGCCAATGCGATGCGTTTACGGTAGAAATCCATAATGCGCGCCCGTGCGCGGAACAAACGAACCTTCACGGTGTTGACGTTGAGATCCAGAATCTCCGCCAACTCCTGCACAGAAAAGCCCTCCACTTCCTTCAGTAGCAGAAGCTGCCTGTCCTGCTCCGGGAGCTTTTCGAGGATACGTTCCAACAAATCTCTGGCCTCGGCTCGATCGATGGGACTTTCCGGCGGGCGTTCCTGTGACACGATGCCGTCCAGGCGCGAAACCTGTTCTTCGGACATGTCGGATTCGTAAACCAAGGGTCGAACCTTCTTTTTTCGCAAGTAGTCCCAACACTCGTTGACCGAGATCTTGTACAGCCACGTGGAAAAGGCGGAGCGTTGGTCGAAACGTCTCAAGGAGACAAAAGCCTTGAGAAAGATCTGCTGGGCAACGTCTTCCACGTCCTCCCGCCTTCTCAGGATGCCGCCAACCAGCGAAAACACACGCTGCTGATGACGCCGAACCAGCTCCTCAAAGGCCGGTTCGTCGCCATTCTGGGCCCTGCGGACCAAGTCCCGGTCCTCTTCGGCCCTGGCCCGCCGAGTCAGCGGAACCGACATCGCTGCAGCCTGTGCTGCCACGTCTTTTGGGACGTTGGTCATGTGATTCTGGTTACATTTCAAACCGTTTCGGGTTCCGGTGCTTGCGAGAGATTAGTCTTGCAGCTAACAACGATTTTTGCAACAATACGCCCATGATAATCGGAGATCGTATCCGACTGCTACGCGAAACAAAGAAACTATCCCAGGGTGACATCGAAAAGCGCACGGGCTTGCTTCGCTGTTACATCTCGCGCGTCGAGAACGGCCACACCGTTCCGGCCATCGAGACCCTCGAAAAGTTGGCGCGGGCCATGGAAGTCCCGCTCTACCAGCTCTTCTACGACGGCGAAGAACCACCCGAACTTCCCAATCTTCCAAAGCGGAAGAGCGCCGACGACATCGCCTGGGGAAGTTCGGGAAAAGACGCGCGCATGCTGGGCCGTTTCCGCCGGTTGCTGAGCCGCATCGACGAAGGCGACCGCCGGCTTCTGATGTACATGGCCCAAAAAATGGCGCACCGGCCCTAGCCGTCCAGGACGGCCTTCGGGCACCGCTTCGCCGGCCGGCTTTCGCTGCAGAGCGTTTCCCAAGGCTGTTATGAACGTGCTTTGGTTCGCGCCTTCTGACGCTGCGTTCGAATTTCAGATTCGAACGGCGCGCCGAATGCGTTATTCCCACTCTATAGTGCTCGGCGGTTTCGAGCTGATGTCGTAGACCACCCGGTTGACCCCGGGGACCTCGTTTACGATTCGCGCGGAAATGCGTTCGAGCACCTCTCGAGGCAGTCGCGACCAGTCTGCTGTCATTGCGTCGAGTGAATCCACCACTCGAACAGCGATGGTGTATCCGTAGCTCCGCCCGTCGCCCATTACGCCGACACTCTGCACGGGCAACAGCACAGCGAACGCCTGCCAAACTCTCTCGTATAGGTCCGCGCGCCGAATCTCCTCCACCACGACGGCGTCCGCTCCCCGCAGCGTCTCAAGCCTTTCGCGCGTTACCTCGCCGAGTAACCGTACTGCTAGTCCTGGCCCAGGGAATGGATGCTTGACCAATATCTCCTGCGGCAATCCAAGTTCCCTGCCGATCAGGCGCACCTCGTCCTTAAACAGGTCCCGCAGGGGTTCGATTAGTTCAAAGGGAACATCATCCGGCAGTCCGCCTACATTGTGATGCGACTTGATCACCGCCGACGGACCCTTGACCGAAACAGACTCGATCACGTCGGGATAGAGCGTGCCCTGAACGAGGAATTTGATCGGCAAATTTTGGGAGGCGCTAACCAACTTCATGGCTTCGTCCGCGAACACGGAAATAAACTCGGCGCCGATCCGCTTGCGTTTCTCCTCAGGGTCCGTCACGCCCGCCAGGCGCGCGAGAAACCGCTCTGAGGCATTCACGCCGATGACATTCAAAGCGAGGCGATCGCGCAGCAATTCGAGCGTGTCTTGAAACTCGTTGCGACGGAGCAGGCCGGTATCGACGAAGATATTCGTGAGGCGGTCGCCCACTGCCCGGTGAACCAACGCAGCCGCGACCGCCGAATCCACTCCGCCACTCAACGCGCAGATCGCCCGCGCGCCTTCTGTTTGCCGGCGAATGGCGTCGACAGTTGCGGCGATAAAGCCAGCGCGGTTCCAGTTTTGCTTCGCGCCACAAATCTCGAAGACGAAATTGCGCAGAATTTCGGTTCCGCGATCCGTGTGGTTCACTTCCGGATGAAACTCGACGCCGTAAAACTTCTTCGCCGGATTCTCGACCGCTGCAATGGCGTTCTCCGTTCGACCGGCGATGTGAAATCCGGCGGGAAGGCCGACAACGTGGTCGCCGTGGCTCTCCCAGACTTTGAGTTGCCGCGGAAGACCGTTGAAGAGCGGAGATTCCTCGCGAATGCCCAGTTCGGCAGGTCCATATTCGCGGCGGTCGGCTCGCTCGACCTTTCCGCCAAGGGAGTGGGCCATCCACTGCATGCCGTAGCAAATCCCCAGCACAGGAAGGCCGAGTTGCAGCACATTGGGATCGCAGAGCGGTGCCCCCGTGTCGTACACCGAACTGGGGCCGCCTGACAGAACGATCCCAACCGGCTCGAGCGCGCGAATTTCATCGAGAGTCGCTGTGCAAGGCAGAATCGCGGAGAAGACTTCCTGTTCGCGAATGCGGCGGGCAATCAGTTGCGTGTACTGCCCGCCAAAGTCGAGCACGACGATCCCGTGTTTCGTCGTCACTGTCCCTCCGGATTGTTTTTGCTCGGCGGTCCCGCTTCGTGCGGTCATTTGCACTCTCCAAATTCAGCTCACGCAGTTCCAAATCACCTTCAACGAGCTTCCGGGCGGGTTTGAAACCCGCCCTACAACGGCCATGACGGCTTACACGAACCAATGCAAAACGACAGCGTGAAAGGCGTCAGCGAACCACGATGCTAACCAGCTTCTTGGGAACCACGACGGTCTTGACAATGCGCTTGCCGTCGAGCAACATCGCGATTCTGGGATCCTTGAGGGCGCGATCAAGCGTTTCATCTTCGCTCATTCCATCGCCAACCAGAATCTTGCCGCGCAATCTTCCGTTGATTTGGACGATCACCTCGATCTGCTCTTCTTTGGTCAGATCCTCGCGATAGGCGGGCCATTTCTCGCGCGAAAGGCCGCCTGAATTTCCGAGCATTTCCCAGAGTTCCTCGGCAATGTGCGGCGCGATGAGCGCTAGCATTAGCACGAAAACCGCAAAAACGCGCATGAGGATGAGGGGCGAGACGTCAACGTCGAGGGGCTCCTGCTCCTGGATGTCATTCAGCAACTCCATCAGGGACGACACCGACGTATTAAAGTGCCAGCGCGACTCGAAATCGTTGGTGACGCGCTTGAGGGTCTGATGCGTCCGACGCACGAGGATTTTTTCTTTGGACGTCGCAGTGTCCATGTTCGTCTGCTGTGACAAGTCGAATGGGAGACCGCGGAGCCGCTCCGCGTGTTTGCTAACAAGCCGGTAGATCTTGTGCAGGAAGCGCGACGATCCTTCGATGGCCTCTTCACTCCATTCCAGGTCCTTCTCCGGCGGAGCCGCGAACAACGTGTACATGCGACCGGTATCGGCGCCATATTTTTCGGCCATTTCCACGGCGCCCACGACGTTTCCGCTCGACTTGGACATGGCGACACCGCCCTTCAGCACCATTCCTTGCGGAAACAGGCGGGCAATCGGCTCGTTATGATTCACGAGGCCGAGGTCGCGCATCACTTTGCAGAAGAAACGTGAATACATGAGATGGAGAATTGCGTGCTCGATGCCGCCGATGTACTGGTCGATGGTGAACCAATAGCGAACGATGTCTTTGTCGAATGGCGCATGCGTGTTGCGCGGATCCGTGTAGCGGTAAAAATACCACGAGGAGTCGACGAACGTATCCATGGTGTCCGTTTCGCGCCGTGCTGCGCCACCACATTTCGGACATTTCGCGTTGACGAATTCCGGATCGCTGGCCAGCGGCGACTGGCCCTGGCCAGTTAATTTGACGTTCTCCGGCAGACGAACGGGCAACTGATCGTCGGGCACGGGCACGATTCCGTCCTTCTGGCAATAAATCACTGGAATCGGCGTGCCCCAATAACGCTGCCGCGAAATCCCCCAATCCTTCAGGCGATAAGTGGTCTCGCCGAAGCCGAAGCCTTTGGTCGCGGCGTCCGCCGTCATGCGAGCGATTGCCTCTTCGGAAGTCAAACCTGTGTATCGCCCCGAGTTCACCAAGCGGCCATATTCGGTGTAGGCCTCGTTCATTTGCTCCGAGCGCAGGACCTCGTGCGCCGGCTGAATGACGACGGTCACCGGCAAATGGTATTTTTCGGCGAATTCATAGTCGCGTTGATCGTGCGCGGGAACGGCCATAACTGCGCCAGTCCCATATTCGGCCAGGACGAAATTGGCCACCCAAATCGGCACGTGCTCGCCTGAGAAAGGATTGACGGCGAAGCGGCCAGTGAAGAATCCCTCTTTTTCCGCGGTCGCAATATCAACGGCCTTCGTGCTCTTCTGACGCATCGCCGTGAGTTGCGCTTCCATGGCGCCGCGCCCGGGAACGCCATCGAGCAACTTCTCCAATTCCGGATGATTCGCCGAGAGTACGAGGGCCGAAGCGCCGTAGATGGTGTCGACTCGCGTGGTGAATACCTCGAAAGCGAGCCCATCCTTGCGAACCACGTCGAATCGCAGCCGAGTTCCGCGTGACTTACCGATCCAGTTTCGCTGCATCACGAGCACGCGCTCGGGCCAGCCGTCTTCAAGTTCCTTCATGTCCTCGAGCAACTGATCCGCGTACTGCGTGATGCGCCAAAACCACTGCTCGAGTTCCTTACTCTCGACCCGCGTCGTTTCGTGGCGCCAGCAAAAGCCGTCGATTACCTGTTCATTCGCCAGCACCGTCTGGCATTGCGGGCACCAGTTCACCTTGCTCTTCTTGCGGTAGGCAATTCCGTTTTCCAGCATGCGCAGAAAGAACCACTGGTTCCAGCGGTAGTATTCGGGATGGCAGGTTGCAATCTCGCGCCGCCAGTCGTAGCTGAACCCGAAGCGGTGCAGCACGCGGCGGAACTCGTCGATATTTGCCAGCGTCCACTCGCGCGGATGTTGTTGGTTCTTGATGGCTGCGTTTTCGGCGGGCAAACCGAAGGCGTCCCAGCCCATAGGGTGAAGGACGTTGAAACCACACATGCGTTTGTAACGCGCAACGGCATCGCCAATCGTGTAGTTGCGCATATGGCCCATGTGCAGCGTGCCGGACGGGTATGGCAGCATCTCGAGCAAGTAGTACTTCGGGCGGGACGCATCGTTGTCTTTCGCGTCGAAGACGCCTCGCTCTTCCCACATCTTCTGCCACTTGGCTTCGATCCGCTGCGGTTCGTACTCAGCCACCTCTCGCTCGTCCTTTCCGCGCAATTTCGACTGCTTCAATCATTTTTTAAATTCTGACTGTTCTGCAGCGCGACAACAACCAAGTCACGCGAACCGCAGGAACGCGGGTGCGCAGAGAATCTTCCCTACCGTCGCGCCTTTCTTTTTCTCGCCTTGCTTCCGCCAGTTGCCACTTTGCGCCCGGTATCAGGTCTTATTCTTCTCGATTTTCTCGGCTTCATGCCGTCTTTGCCGGATGCTACAACAGTTTTCCCGACCAGCTTCCAAAGAGTGGCTACATTTCGCCGATCATCGCCCGGCTTGTCGATAGGCGTTTCCGCAATAAACGTCTTCCCTGCCAGCATCGGATGATTCAGGATTGCGCGGAATGCGTCGAGACCAATTTTGCCTTTGCCAATATGCTCGTGGCGGTCAACGCGCGAACCCAACGGTGTTTTCGAGTCGTTGACGTGAATCACAGGCACGCGACCAAGCCCCACGGTCCTGTCGACTGCTGCCAGTGCCGCGTCCAGGCCCGACTGCTTCCGAATGTCCCATCCTGACGCGAACAAGTGCGCCGTATCGATGCAAACCCCCAACAGCAGCTCCGGACAGCCGTCCAGAACGGCTTTCAACTCTTCGAAGCTCGACCCGACCGACGTGCCCTGGCCGGCCGTATTCTCGAGAAGGATTTGCATCTGGCCCAGCTTTACATTTCGGGTGGCGTGTCGCAGGCCTTGAACGATGGCCGCGATCGCAGCTTCCTTCGTGCCGTCGCGCCCGCTGCCCGGATGCGCCACCAAGTAATCCGCGCCTAAAGCCACTGCGCGGATGAGTTCCTGGTGGAAGGCCTGAAAGGAACGGGTGCGCAGCACAGGATTGGGCGAAGCCAAGTTGATCAGGTAGTTGTCGTGAACCACGAGCGGCCCGAGGCGCAGCTCTTTGCGTCGCTCGCGAAACCTCTGAGCATCCGCTTCCGAAATTCGCGGGCCGCCCCGCTCCCACATCCGGGGACTCGAGGAGAAAATCTGCAGCGCGTTGGCGCCCAGCCCATTGGCCAGCTCGAGAGCGCGCACAATATCGCCGGCAATCGAGGTGTGAATGCCGATGCGAATGCTTCCATCTTTCCAGGCAGGAACTTCAGGAGGAGGAGGCGGTTCAGGGCGGTACTCGTCGGCGGCGTCGTAAGCCAAGATGTCGCTGTGTTGTTCTTCCGCCATCCCTCAGGTCATCGCGCCAGATCGCCCATTAGGGCCGTCGTCGCGGCCAGGGCGTGACTGCGAGAGTGCTGCACGAGCAACGCGCGCATTCCGCCCCTCTAGAGCTTTCTGCTTTCAAGTGTGACCAATAATTCTAATGGAATCTTCACGCCCGCGCAAACCACACTTCGGCACGCACTTCGGCACGTCCAGACCGCAACAGATCGAGCGACTGTATGCACCTTACTCCGTCACCTCGGCTCTTGAAGGTGCGATGCCCAGCGAACGCATCTTGCGATAGAGGTGGCTGCGCTCGAGGCCCAGCGCTTGCGCAGCTTTCGTCATATTCCACCGATTTTCTTCAAGTTTACGCAGCACAAATTCGCGTTCGTATGCCGACCGCGCTTCCTGCAAGCTTTCGTAGGGCTTTTGCGGGCTCTTCGAAGCGCCGCGAAAAATCTCGGGCGGCAAATGGTGAGGCTCGATACGCGGCGAAGGGCAGATGATGACGAGCCGCTCCACAAGATTCCTGAGTTCGCGCACGTTTCCCGGCCAAGGATAACCGAGCAGCACATCCATAGCAGGCGGGCTAAACTCCTTCGGCTTCTTACCGTACGCCTCGCAGAACTCGGCGAGGAAATGTTTCGCTAAAATCGGGATATCTTCCATTCGCTCGCGAAGGGCGGGAACATAGAACGGGATCACATTGAGGCGATAGAACAAATCCTCGCGGAACGTGTTGCGCGCGATTTCTTCGTCAAGTTTCTTGTTCGTGGCGGCAATGACACGGACGTCAACATTCACGGGCTGGTTCGAGCCAATGGGTTCGACGCGCTGCTCTTCCAATACACGGAGCACCTTCGACTGGGTTTTCAGGCTCATATCGCCGACCTCGTCGAGGAAAAGCGTGCCCCCGTCGGCTTTCTGGAACTTTCCCACCTTGTCCTCGCTTGCACCAGTGAAGCTACCCTTGCGGTGGCCAAACATCTCCGATTCGATCAGTTCCTCGGGAATCGCGGCGCAGTTCACTTCGACAAAGGGCATGGTGCTTCGCGAACTACTCGCGTGCAGCGCTCGGGCCACCAGTTCTTTGCCAGTCCCGCTCTCGCCGTAGATGAGGACGCGCCCATTCGTCGGCGCAGTAAGCGCGATTTGCTGTCGTAGAGCCTTCATGGGCACACTCACGCCTAAGATCTGGTGGCGCTCCTCGAGTTCCGCGCGCAGCAGGCGGTTTTCCTGTTCGAGCCGCAGGTATTCCAGCGCGTTGCGCAAGACCAGCGACACTTTGTTGATCGAGAGCGGCTTTTCGATGAAGTCGAATGCGCCCAGCTTTGTTGCTCGCACCGCTGTTTCAATGTTGCCGTGCCCGGAAATCATGACCACCATGGGCGCACCATCCTGCGCCTGAATACGCTCGAGGGCTTCCAGCCCATCCATATGGGGCAGCCAAACATCCATGAGAACCAAGTCGAAGTGACGTTCTTCGAGGGCGGCCAGGCATTCTTCGGCAGAAGAGACGGCGCGAACTTCAAAGCCCTCGTCACGAAGAAGAGCGCTAAGAGATTCGCGAATACCGCTTTCGTCGTCAACGATGAGAATTGATGCTGGCATATGAATCTACGCAATCGTTGGGCTGCAACTCCGCTGCCCTTCTGCCCTCCTGCTCACCACGGAAATCGGCTATACCACGGGAGTTGCCGCAGGCGGCGCCGCAGGCACTTCGGCGGCCGGGAAACGAATCAGGAATTTCGCACCCGTGGGCAAATTGTCCTCGACGCGAATGCTCCCGTTATGCTCCGCAACGATGCGGCTGGCGATGGCAAGGCCGAGGCCCGTACCGCGGTGCTTGGTCGAGAAATGCGGCAGAAACAGCTTCTCTTTGTCTTCCGGCGAAATGCCTTGGCCGCTGTCACTGATCTCGATGACGACGGCGTCATCGTCAATCTCCGCGCGCGTCGCCAGCGTCAGTTGCCGTATGGCCGAGCCTTCCATGGCCTCCGCGGCGTTATCGATCAGATTCGCCAGCACGCGCCGGAGCAATTCCGGATCGGCTTTAACCAGAGGCAAATCAGGCGCCAACTCCGTTCGCACCGAAATTCCCTCCAGGCGGCCCTGAAAAAGTTCGAGCGCACTCGCCACAATTGGATTCAGATCCGCCGGAGCAAGCCGCGCCGAGGGGAAGCGAGCAAACTGAGAGAATTCATCGACGAGCGACTCCAGCGCCTGCACTTCGCGCTCGATCAATCCCGCACATTCGGCAGCCATCTTTTCGAACTCAGTGCGCTGCGCATTGGGGTTCCCTGCCGCGGTCCGTTGCAGGTACCGCATCAGCCTCTGAGCTGAGATCTGGATCGGCGTGAGCGGATTCTTGATTTCGTGGGCAATGCGTTGGGCTACTTCCTGCCAGGCCGCGGCCTTCTGGGCGCGCAAGAGGTCCGTGAGGTCGTCGATTACGATGATGAAACCTGGATTCGACCGCCGTGGTCCCAGCGAACTGACCGTCACCGCGGCGCGAACCAGTCTCCCGCTGGTTGCAACCTCAATTTCGCGCGACGCGGCGCCCATGCGCAGCGATCTCCGCATCAAGTGCAGAACCGCTCGCGCCGCTTCCTCGCCAAGCAGGTCAGAAATGGTGTGCGCGCTCCGCGAATGCTCGCCAAGTATCGTGGTGACGGCGGAATTCACGCGCATCACGTTCCCGGAAGCATCGAGCGAAACGACGCCGGTCGGAATGTGCTCCAGAATTGTTTCCATCAATTTGCGCCGGCGCTCGCGCTCCTCGACTGCCTGTTCGAGGCTTTGCGTGAATTCGTTAATCTGGCGGCGGCCTTCGCCGAGCTGGTCAGTCATGCGATTGAAGGAACGAACGAGCATGCCGAGCTCGTCTTGAGCCTGGACGTCGATCTTGTAATCAAAATTGCCGCGCGAGATCTCGCGCGTGGCCTCGGCGAGCGCCTGGATGGGCACCGTCACCTGTTTCGAAAGGAACAGGGCGACCCACATGGTGGTGAACAACAACAGCAGGGTGATGAGCAGCAGCGCCAGCACAATTTCGCGTTTGTAGGCCCGGAGATTTTGCTTTTGCTTGGCGTAGGTGTCCAACTGCGCTTCGATTTGGCCATAGTGCTCGAGAAAGTCTGGCGGCAGGCGCCGCGCTGCGTATAACGTTCCGCCCCAAGATGACGCGTGACCGGCAAGATACAGTTGGTCGCCAGCTTTCCAGACTTCAGCACCGCTGCGGAGGCCGCGTATCATCGATGGACTGATCGCTTCGTTCTGTACGGACGACGTGTTTGCACTGCCGGGCACCGCGACTCCGAAGCGAGTGCCCGACGTCACCTTCCCCTGGGCATTCACGATCCACGCCGCATCGACAGCGGACTTTAGGGCGGAAAAAGTGGCCTCCATATCGTTTTGGGCGGCGGCTTGGCTGGCAAGACCGTTCAAGCGACTGGACTCAATCTTGCCAAAATTGCCGAGCAGAGTCTGGCTTTCCTCGTTCGCGATCTCCAGCGGCCGCGGAAACCACAGCGCCAGCGTCCGGTTCAAAAGCGCATAGCTGAAGAAAAACAGGAAAACGACCGGGAGCAGTGAAACACCCATCGCTCCCGCCACCATCTTGACCTTGAATCGCGAGCCCATCTGCCCCGCGCGACGCTCGGACCAAAGGCGAACCAGATTGCGGAGAAGAACGAACGTCAGGACGATCAGCGCCGCGGCAAGAATTGTCGAAAGGGCAAAGAAGATGAGAAACGACGTACCTTGCTCTGGATGCAACGAGATACGGAGCGAGCCCAGCGTGAAAACTGCTGCGGCGAGCATGGCCACGACCACGCCCCCAACTGTCAGCCACAGTTGGCGCTTCCATTGTGAGTGCGTCGCGGTCACCGGCCCTCCTGCAAATAACGTTGCAACGGGCACACCTCGCACCTAGGATCGCGGGCGAAGCAATACTGCTTGCCTGCTCGGACGATTAGGGCATGGAACTCGTTATAACGTTCCTGGTCGCTGGGAAAGCGTCGCTCGAAGAGCCAGCGGATGTCGTCGTACTTGGCTTTGGCCGCGTCGGCAATCCAGCCGTGGCGTGCAAGCAAGCGCCTGGTGTAGGCGTCAACGACGAATACTTCGTGTCCGCCCGCGTAAAGCAGAATGGAATCAGCGGTTTCCGGACCGATACCCCAGATGGCGAGGAGCTTTGGCCGGAGGGCGATGGTCGGCGTGGCGAACATGCGTTTGAGAGAACCGCCATAATCCGCGTACAGGAAGTCGCAGAAAGCCTTCAACTTACGCGCTTTCTGGCGGAAATAGCCGGAAGGGCGGAGCAGGCGCCGCAGTTGCGCGAGGGGCGCGCTGCGAATGGCCCTGGGCGAGAGCAGTCGTGCGCGACGGAGGTTTGAGATGGCGGCTTCGACGTTCGTCCACGAGGTGTTCTGGGTCAAGATAGCGCCAACAATGACCTCGAACGGGGTCTTGCCGGGCCACCAATGCTGCGGGCCGAACGCGGTGAAGAGCGAGTTATAGTATTCATCCAGCGGGGGTTGCGGCGCGTTGTGACTGCCGTCGCCGGGCAGATTTTGCAGGGTGGGCGCGGATTGGATGACGTTGAGCATCGAGGTCATGGAAAGGGTCACCATAGCCGCAGGGGCGGGTGAAAGTCAAGGCGAAGTGTTGCGCATTAGCCACAGGTTGGCACGGGTGATGATGCCGAAATGACGCGCTGGTCTGTGCGGCGATCATGAGGCTGGCGGCGATCGAGAAGGGCTTGGCGACTAGAAGGCGAATAAAAAGGTGCTGCAACATCATTCCCGTGTATAAGGCTAAAAGCAGTTAAAGCGGGGAATTCTGACGGAGTGTGGCGGAGCTAACCCGGATCAAAGAGAGATCCTTCGCTCCGCTCAGGATGACATAACGACCCGGGTCAGCGGCGCTACACAACCGAAACCGGGCACAGCATGCTGTGCCCCTACCAGCAAACGTCACAAGCGGCCATTCGGCCTGTCTGAACGCGGCCGCGACAAAAGCAAGAGCAAAGTCAAAGGCCTCACCTCTAAAGAGGCGAGCTACGAGGTGAACTACAGGACCGGCGCTAGGAAAAGCAAGGGCGCGGGCGAGACGCCTACGCCACAAAAGAGCCAGGGCGTACTGATTCGCGTCAGGGGGTGCGGCGAACCGAATCGGGAAGGCATGGCTTTGTTATTCTGATCAGCGAAGGCAAAGAGAGATCCCTCGGCTGCGTCCCGCGCCCACGCTACGCGTGGGAAAAACGAAGACGTGGGACTCCGCTCGGGATGACAGTTCGAAGGACCGGTTTGACGAGCCAAAAGCCCTGGAGAAGCGATGAAGTTGTTTGGCGACAAACACGAAAGAGAGGCGGCGGCCGGGTCGGGCGACGGCGCAGGGCGCTCCAGGAACGAATGGCGGGTCGAGCGGCGGTTCACGATTGGGCTGACGCGCGCGGAACAGTTGGCCATGATGCTGGCGAAGAGCCGCGCGGCAAAGGTCGTGGAAGTGGCCGACATGCTGGCGGGGATGTACATCTACGAATGGGACCGGCTGTCGCGATTCTGGGCCGAGCGCGAGGAAATCGAAGAATTTCTGCGGCGGATTTGCAGGATCAGCCCGCAGCGCTGGAACTATTGGATCGAGTTCTACGACAAGCAGCGTCAGGAGGGGCTGGAGCTGAGTTTTTACGAGCGCGCGCGAAGGGCGGTTAAACATAGCATGCGCGCGGGCTTGAGGCGACCTGGCGGGACGCGCTGGTCAGGAAATGGTTCGAAGCAGTCAGGCCACGATCCGGCGTGGAATTCGCCGATTGATGTATGGGACGGTGATGCGACGCTGGCACGTTCCATCGAACTGGAGGAGGTTCTCGAGTCGGCAGGAGCGATTTCGCCGTTTCGGGATCACGCGGATGGACGCGAAGTGCCGGTGTTGACGAGCGAATGCGTGCTGTTGTGCATCGCAACGAATGTCGAGTCAGAAGTAAGCCGCAAACTGCGCGAGACGGGACTCGACCTAGAGGCGCTCGAACGCGCTGCACGCGATCCTCGGCGGGCGGCACGCCACTGACCGCAGCGACGAGAAAAGGCAAACCTACATCTGTCACAGAGACACAGAGCACACAGAGAAAAACAAGAATAGATAGCCAAGAACAAGAGCCACCACGGAGGCGCAGAGTCCCGCCTACGGCGGGCAGGCCGCAGGAGAAACCCGCGCATGTCTTGGCAGTTATCTGGGTGGTGCGACCGCCAGTGCCATCTTCTGCATCCGCTATGTACTCGACAAGTAGGGATCAAACGTCCCTATAGGTAGCGGCGCAGCCTGCACAACCCAACGAAGATGATGCTCGCAAGAGTGGGTGATGCGGCGCGCGCTGCCCCGGGCCCCAAGGGCTGTCGAACAAAGCTGCCTTTCCGGGCACCACC
>Ga0187815_10000423_pt1 | contig 20468 bp, 22 predicted proteins | sample NC_S_5_FD_132962 | JGI IMG/M metagenome (GOLD analysis project Ga0187815, IMG submission 132962) | Wetland sediment microbial communities from Neuse River Estuary, North Carolina, USA - ASW-S_5 | ecosystem: Environmental > Aquatic > Freshwater > Wetlands > Sediment | place: USA: North Carolina...
CGGCCGCGCTCATCACCGGCATCCGCTCCGATCTTCCCGGCCAGATCACGGCGCAGGTGACGGAGAACATCTATGACAGCCCGACCGGGCGCATCCTCCTCGTGCCCCAAGGGACGCGGATCATCGGCCAGTACGACAACAACGTGCAGTTCGGGCAGCGCCGGGTGCTCCTGGTGTGGAATCGTCTCATCCTGCCCAATGGCCGATCGATCGTGCTCGAACGCCAGCCGGGCGCGGACACGCAAGGCTATGCCGGGCTCGAGGATGGCGTCGATTATCACTGGTGGGATCTCGCCAAGGCCGCCGGCCTCTCGACGCTGCTCGCCGTTGGCGCCGAGCTTGCCGTGAACGATGAGAACCGGCTTCTGCGCGCGATCCGCAGCGGCGGCCAGGACACCATCAACGATGCCGGCCAGCAGATCATCCGACGCCAGCTCAACGTCGCGCCGACGCTGACCATTCGGCCGGGCTTCCCGGTCCGCGTCATTGTCACGCGCGATCTCGTGCTCGAACCCTACAGGAGTTGAACATGAAGCTGAAACTCGGCCCCATCGCCGACGACAAGCCCGTCAAGGCGACGGTGGAATTGCCCGCCGAACTGCACCGCGATCTCGTCGCCTATGCCGAGGTGCTGGCCCGCGAGACGGGCCAGCCCGCCACCGATCCCATGAAGCTGATCGTTCCGATGCTCGAACGGTTCATTGCAACCGATCGCGGTTTTGCAAAGGCCCGTCGCCAGATGGCGCCGGGTAAGGCCGGTTCATAGACGTCACGGCCCGACGCTTCGATTGCACCTTCGCGATGCTGATGAAGCGTCGGAGCGCCGGATTGTCGTTCTTCGGCGACCACACCCCATTGAAGGGCAGACTCTCTCCTTCAATGGGCCGATAGCAGATGCCCGGGATCTGCGTGGCGATCGTCGCCTCGCTGGTCAGTGTGAGCCCGGCACCCAGCCCAACCATGGTCAACAGATTGTCGCGGCCGACGAACTGCGGCTCGATCCGCGGGTGGTGTCCAAGGCTGCCGACATGCTTCACGAGATAGTCGTGGATTTCCTGGCCGGGCGCCGATTCCATCACGATGAATTTCTCGTGGACGATCTCGTGCCAGCTCACTTCGTCCTTTTCGGCCAGCGCATGTGTCTCCGGCAGCACCACGAACACGCGCTCGTCCCAAAGATGATCGGCCTCGCATTGCGGCCATTCCTGCGTCCCGGTCAGAAAGGCGATGTCGAGCCTGAATTGCCGGATGGCCGCTACATGCTCGGCCGGATTCCCGTCCAGCACCTGTAGCTGGACGCCTTCATGCTGCTCGTGAAACGATCTCAACAGCTCCTGCAGGAAGCCCGAGGACAGGGACGAGAAGATACCGATGCGAAGATGGCCGTCCTTCACACGGCCGACCGCATCCACGATCTCGGCGCCCTCGCTGACATAACGCAGGACCTTGCGCGCCCGCGGCAGCAGACGTTGACCGGCGATCGTTGGCAGCACGCCGCCGCTATGGCGATGAAATAGCGCCGATCCGAGATTGTCTTCCAAATCGCGGATGCGGCGGCTGACGCTCGATTCCTGTACCCCAAGGGCGGCGCCCGCTTTTCGGAAGCTCCCATATTCAAGGGCCGCTACAAAATAGCGTAGCTGTCGAACATTCATCTCTATGGGTGCCTGCCTCTCAGCGTGCGAGTGTCGCCACGCGGTCGAGGGCGGTGCCGAAGCCCTGGAGCGAGACAGCGAACGGCGCGGCCGCGCCGCCGTCGGCAGTGGCCTTGATCTTCAGCGCTGCACCGGCGCGTAGCGCCACCAGGGTCGCCGCGTCGAAGAAGACGTTGACGAGGCATCCGCTCGGAACGCAGGTGCGGAAGCGGAGCGGCTGCATCGCCGGCTTCTCGTCGATCTGGAAGAGCACGCCGGCATCGAGCGCGAGACCGAACGGCAGGACGAGCGTGCCGGTGATCGGCTTATTGACGCCCATGGCGGTGGAGTCATTGATGCCGTTCAACAGAATTTCCGTGCTCATCCCAACCATGATTGCCGTTCTTTGGCGTCACAAACAGAATTTGCAGTTCGGACGAATGCACCTGAAATGTGTGGGCAGCGCCCTTGGGGACGAACACGACATCTCCCTGCGCCACATCCTGTGTTGTTTCCACACCATTCCCCAATCTCATCCGAAACGTGAAATTTCCGGAGATGACGACAAGTAGCTCGTCGCCATGGTCGTGTTGCTCCCACAGTCCGTCGACCGCGTTTTGGGGCAGTCTGGCAACACCGAAAACGGCGGGGCCGCCCCAGTTACATTCCCCAAGAATGTTTGGATGATTCACGTCGGAAATGGCCGCGGCCTGCGCTGAGAGCGAAAAGCGCTTCGCGTCGCGAAGTAGTCCTGTGTCTGTTGCAGTCATGTGAAGCTCTCCATTCTTGCCATTGCAGCTCGCGATCCAATATGTGATGAATTGTTCACATTTGGCTATTCGCATTTCGCGAGGGAGCAAGCACGTGAGGCCGATCGACACAAACCCAAGAAAACTGCCGCATCAGGGCCGCGCGAAAGCAACGGTCGAAGCCATAATGACCGCAACGGCTCAGGTTTTGGTTGAGCACGGGTATGAAGGGGCAACGACGGCCCGCGTTGCTGAACGGGCCGGCGTGAGCGTTGGCTCGCTCTACCAGTATTATCCGAACAAAGAGGCCCTGGTCGCCTCCTTGGTCGAACACCACGCAGACGAAATCGTCCACGTGATGGAGGCCGCGCTAACCGATCCGCCCTCTCTCAGCCTGGACGAGGGACTTGCGGCCATCGTGGAAGCGGGCGCCAAAGCCCATCGCATTAGCCCCGCGCTGCATAAAATCCTCTACGAGCAAGTTCCCAGGGTCGGCAGATTGGCTAAGGCCATGGACACCCACCGAAAGGTCACGGCAGCGATAGAGCGCTTTTTGCGTGCGCATGCCCATGAGCTTCCGAAGGAGGCTGACCCTGCAACGATGGCGATCGTGGTCGAAACGGCGTTAGAAGCAATGGTGCACAAGGCGGTGATAGATCGCCATGAGCTGCTTGATTATGGCCTTGTCGAGCGTGAGACGCTTCGTCTCATCTCAAGCTATTTGCGATCGACGCCGTGAAGTGCACGACGCATTGGGCGCGACGAATAGGTCCTCCAGTTCAACCTGAATGGAGGACTTACCGGGAAGGACCGTCATGAAGCCTACAATCTCTTCATCAAGCTCTGCAACGGTGACATGCGGCAAGTGTTCGGCCGAAACTTTTCTGGCTTCCGCAAGCGCTTGCAGTTCCGCAATATGATCGCCCCAAGCGAGCGAGGATCGCAGTTTAAGCGCTCCAGCTTATCCCTGTCCTCGTCGGGTGCCGTTCGAAGAACAACTGCCATCGTCTCCTCTCCACGTTGCTGGTACGATCATGAGACTTGGCATCTCGCGTATTCAACAAGACAATAATTTTGGCGCGGTCCTACTGGCCGCGCTTTTGATTCCGCCGGCGCCACCCTAGGCGAGCGTGTCTGCCCCATTCGGTGCAATGCTAGCACAAGTGGCGGCGGCGGCCATTTCGCCGGCGCCCCACTCTGGGCGACCCTCTCCAAAAGCTGGCCTTAGTCGCCATCGCATTGGTGCCAGAGGCCTGTCCGCTGACCGGCATCCAGGCCAGCTCGCGATTGCAGGTTAGAGGATTGTTATGCGGCGGTCTCTAGGCCCTGCGCCAAGCGGGGCAATACGAGGCTGCGCCAGCCATTTGGCATGTTCTCGTAAGCGACGCGATGTTGCGGATTCTCAAGATCGAAACCGCGATGTTCCAGTCGGAGAATACAGCCATCACCCTCCGGCTGGATTGTCCAGTGCAGTTCAAAATCGGCGAACGTATAGACCAGCTTCTTGCCGGGATCGACCTCGATCACGCGGCACGGCACCTTGCCCCATTGGTTCTGCATATCCAATGTGAACTCGTGTCCGAGAACAGGAGCTATGTCGCCCGGCGCCCACCATTGAGCGACGCCCTCCGGGGTCGTTATGCGCTCCCAAACGCGGGCGGGTGAGGCGTTGATGGGCTGATCTATCGTAACACTTTCCAACGTCATTTCGCTTCGTCCTCAAGTTGTTGTGCAAGGCGGGAGAGCCGGTCTTTCCAATAGGACTCGAAGGGTTCGAGCCATGTGCGAAGTTCTGCCAAGGGCTCCGCATTGAGCGAATAGACACGCTCCCGACCGGATTTCGTTTCACGCACAAGATCGGCATGACGGAGAATCCCCAGATGCTCCGATACGGCCGAACGGCTGATTTCAAACTCTTTGGCAATCGCTCCTGCCGTGCGTTCGTTGTCAAGCAGGAGCGCAATCACCTGCCGTCTTACCGGGTGCGCCAGAGCTGAAAAGACCGTTTCGCTGTGCATGCCCTCATTATGTCGGGAAATTCCGACATGTCAAGAATTTCCGACATATTTCCGTTGGCGTAAGCGTCGCAGACACTCGACCGGACTGGTCTGCACGGCTATCGGCTGCGCCAACACGGTAACGGCGCATTTTTGCCCACGGTTCTCCCAGGCTACTCTTGGGTTCTTGCCGACATTTGGCGGCGAAAAGTGAGGACCGCGAAGCTCAGCAAGAGTAGTACCATCAGGGCAGCAAGGCACCAGAAGGGCAAAGCATTGTTCCATTCATACAATGCCGTGCTCACCGCAGGGCCAACGATGAACCCTATCGCCTGCGAAGCTGAGACCAGTCCAGCCGCAACGCCCTGTCCCGCTTGCCCTGCGGCCAAGGAGGCCCCGGCCATGACGCCCGGCAGAAGGCATCCCGCCCCAAGGCCAAAAAGAGCGTACGAGAAATAGTAGGAATGAGCATCGTTTGCCGACAGCAGCAGAGCAAGTCCGCAAATCCAGAACGCCGCGCCCAGAATAACGAGAATGTTGGGCGCCAGTCGCATGATTCTTATTTGCAGAACCTGCACCGCGAACATCGTAGCCCCCACCAGAGTCAGCGCCACCGAGAGCATCGATGCGGCAGCGCCCGTGTCGAGGCCGAGTTGGTCCTGAAAATAGAAGCCGGCGCTGATCTGTGTCGTTGCAACGGCAACCCAAAGCAGAATGCCCGTCAGCAGCCACGGTCGCAACTCGCCCGAGAACAGACGCATCTTCTGGACTGAAGCGGAGGATTTCGCAGGTTCTCGCTTGAGGAATAACGCGGTGACAATCGCTCCCGCAGCGCACAGCGTGATCGTCGCGAGCAAGGGCCATACAACACCCTTTGCCGCCAGAAGCCCGCTCAATGCGGGACCGATTACGAGCCCAAGGCCGGTTGCCGCACCGATCATCGCCATCCCGCTCGACCTGTCGTGCTCGGTCGTGATGTCGGCCATGAGTGCCTGTGCGCCGGCTGGAACGGCGGAGAGGAAAGCTCCCGTCAGGGCGCGGGCAGCCGTCAGCGCAACAAATGTTGCGGTTATCGTCAATCCTCCGTTGAGACCGGACTGTACGGCCAACGTGAACAACGAGAAGCCAACGAAAATGCCGATAAATCCGATGACGATGACCGATTTGCGACCATGGCGGTCGCTGACGGCGCCCCACAACGGCGCAGCGAGAACCATGGCGATCGAGCCGAGGGAAAGCATCAGGCCGCCCTGGCTGACAGAGAGATGGAGATCTCTGATCAACGGCGCGAGGATGGGCAGGATCAACGTGGTTGCTAGAACGGACAGGACAATGCTGACCGCGATTGTGAGCTTCGTCGGGTTCATCGGCACCTCTTTTACAAATAGGTCCCAATATGTGACGAATTATTCACATTTGGATATTCGCATTCTGGAGACCGGTCACCATGCCGCCAACTATTGGGAAAATTTGAACAGTTTCGTTGCCCGCCCAAAGCGGCCATTGGGTCGTATCGCATCTCGATTACGCCATTGGGAGCGCCGAACGATCACCAAACGATTCGGCAAAGTCCACAGCCGTTTCGCACTCAGGGCGGCTTTGAGCTATCGCCCGTAGAACCGAGGGAAGTTGGTCCGAACCCGTAGTGATCAGATTGCCGTCGGGGATCAGCGCCCAATGATGTATATAGGCGTTGATTTGGCTACCCTTTTACAACCGTTCCATTTGCTTTCTGGCAGATCATGATAGCAATCGGCAGCGACGAAACTCCCGATGTCAGCTTCAGGCAATAACTCGACTTTTTGTAACATTCGAAAATCAGAAGTTTCGCGACAACTCGGAGTGACTTGCTACGAAACGGACTTCATGCGCCGACGCGCAAATTTTTATCTCGTCACCTAGCGACCATTCAGCCGCTCGCGCCGCCATCGCTGCGGGAACGCCTTCGGACCCTGGACCGGCCGGAACGTCGTAGGTTGCATGCGCGTCGTGCGGCAGCAAAACACCGTAACCATGCTCCATGGCTGCCCGCGCAGTAGCAGCAAGACACATTTCCGAGAGCATGCCGCAAATCGCGACTGTTCTTATGCCAAGGCCTGTAAGGATGGTGTGCAGGTCAGTTCCGTCGAACCCGTTATCTTTCTTCTTCCGCACGATCTTCTCGTGTGGCTGCGGAGGAAAGAATAGCGCCCACCCCGGTTGGAACGGCTCATCGATGGCACCGACTGGACCATCGTTCTGGAGGAAGATCACGGGCGCTTTGGCGAGCCTGGCCAGACTAAGCAATAGTTCAACCCTAGAAATGAGTAGTTTATGTCCTGGAACGGCTTCAGGGCCCGATACGAAGGCATTCTGCACATCGACTACGACCAGCGCATCAACTGTGTTAATCGAGATCGGGATGGAATTCTGCATTGCCATCATAACTTCATGACCGAGAAAAAGATGAGTTGAATATCCCCGAGTTTGGTGGACGCCCTCGGGTTACATCTTCTGCTACCGTTCGAAATCGACGGATCACAACATCCAGGCTCTGACGAACTCTCGTTTTGGGTTACAGAACATCTCTATGTAATCTTAAGGTTAATAAATTACGTGAAGGTATGCGATAAATAACGGATGCATACTTCTGCGTCATCTTACTATCGACCACTTGCCCACCCATTGATTCGGCGATGCGTCGACTTGGATGATTGTCTTCGGCTACCGGATAGCGAAACGCAACAGGACTGAAAGCAGTCGCACCCCATCGAGCAACTGCTCGCACTGCTTCTCGCCCGTATCCGTGCCCGTGATCTCGTTCGCCTACCCAAATTCCAAGCTCAGGTTCGGGTGATCCAGCATTATGCAATCCCGCCAGACCGATGAACCGACCTGTCTCGCTATGCCGGATCACAAAAGTCAGATCTGAACCATCCGCAATAGTGGAGAGCCACTGCCTCCAAACAGCCTCGAACGCAAGCTGGGAGGGCGGAGGATCAAAGGCCATAAAGCGTGTCAACGATGGCGTAATTGCAGCAAATGCCTCATCAGCGTCAGCAGTAGAAAACGGTTTGATCTTCAAGCGTTCAGTCTGAATCTCGATACTGGACCATTGCATGGGCTTCCTCGCTAGCGTTGTGGCTCAGCTGCCTGTTCCGTCCAGCAACGGCGACGCTCGACATTAATCGTTGCTGCTTCAACCCTCAGGCGCAGCTCGAAACCTGCGGATAGCAATCGGTGCGCCAATGTGTGGTGATAATTACCGTCGCTCAGTCGCTCCTCTCCGTGGAGAAGCGCCACAGCTCTGGACTTCGGTTCGCGATCGCGCTGACAGCCACGATGCTGGACAATCCGCCGACGGCCAGCACAGCTAGCGGCGAGAAATAGATCGTCATCAGACCGGCCCTGAAGTTTCCCAGTTCGGGGCCGGCGAGACCCGCAACCAGTTCCACTGCATTGAGGCGCCCGCGGTATTTGTCAGGGGTCGCGATCTGCAGAAGCGTTCCCCGGGCGATGACCGCGATCGTATCTGCGGCACCTGCGATTGCGAGGAAAGCAAGAATGCTCCACAGCTCACCTGTCAGCCCCGCGCCCAGCAGAGCCCCACCCCAGCAGGCGGCGGCCATCAGCTGGATCCGGCCGATATCGGTCCTGCAGGTCAGCCAGCCGGAGAATATGGACGCAGAGACGCCACCCACGGCGATGGCGGAGAGAAAGAGGCCCAGCGTTTCCGGGCTGCCGCCGAACTTTTCTTGATTGATGGCGGGGAACAGTGCGATCGGCATGGCTAGGAGCGTGACGGCCAGATCGCTGAGAAGCGACCCGGACAGGAGAGGCTGCGCTCTCACGAACTGCAGGCCCTCGATGATCGCGCCGATGCCCCATTGCGCGTTCACCCTGGATGGCTGCATCCGGGGCAACCCCATGACCCCGCAGAAGGCGGCACAGAATGCCACAGCTTCCAGCGCATAGCATGTTGTCACCCCCCAACCGCCGATGACGAGGCCGGCAATGGCCGGCCCCACCAGGAGGCTGGCCTGAAAGCTCGAATGCGTCAGTGAGACGCCGGCCGCGATCTGGTGCGCGGGAAGCAGGCGGGCAATGAAGGTCTTCCGCGCCGGCCTTCCGAACGAGACAAACGCGCTCTGCAGCGCGGCAAGTACAAAGAGAAGCGGCAGTGAGTTCAGCCCGAGCGCGACCTGGGCGGCCAGCATCAGGGATATGACCATAGCCCCGGCCGTGGTCCACAGGACGATGGCGCGCCGGTCGATGGCATCGGCAAAGGCTCCGCCAGAGAGGCCGAAGACGATCGCCGGTAGCGCGGTGGTCAGGCTGATGAAGCCCGTCCAGATCGGATCGTGCGTCAGCTCCCATACCTGATAGAGCACCGCGAGCGACGTGAATTTCGCGCCGAAGGACTGGAAGGTGGTACCGATCCACAGGCGGCGGAAGTCGGCGCTTTCCGTCAGGGGCGATATGTCGATGAAGCGCGTGGTGATGGTGCTCACGGTTTGGTTTCCAGTGCCGCGAGATGATGGAGGATACGGTCCCTGAACGGCGTTCTGGCCAAGGCCGCTTCTATGTCGCGGACGACCTGGGTGATCGGATAGGGAAGCTCGGCATCAAGATCGGCCAGCGCCGCCTCCGTCGCTCGCCATTCGGTTTCGAGGAATGGCACCAGCCGAGCGCCGGCTTCCGTCAGCGACACCAGCATAGTCCGGGCATCGTTTCCGGATGCCGCCGCCTCGAGCCCTTCGCGCTTCATAGCGGTCACGGTCTGGCTCATGGCCGAGTGCGAGACGCGGACTTCGCGTGCCAGATCGTGGATCGTCATCGGGCCGAGCCGACGCAACCGGATCAGCGCCATGCTGAATCGCGGCCTGACAGTATCCACACCGCGGTCGGCATAGACCCGGGCGATGTCCCCATCGAGGTCTTTCAACAGCTGGTGCAGAGGGCGCAGAAGGCTAGATAGAGTCGGGTCAGTAGGATTTATCATAGCACTTATATAATAGCACTTATATAACTTTTCAATCACGGGCATTCTGGTGGACCCGGAAGGCGATATCGTCCATAGCCTCGAAATCAGCCTGCTGCCGGAAGACCGGGAGGTTCACTTGGCGCTGGTTCTCAGGGACGGGCGAAGCAACGCGCCGGTCGCGCCCTTTCGCCTGACTCTGCCCGTTTCGCCGGACAGCCTGGAACTGGAGGCATTCGCGCAATCGCTGGTGCAATCCATCTGGGCGCACGCTGCGCTGCCCGACGGGCAGCCGGCCAAGCCGACCGACCGGCCATTGCATCTGCGCATGCATGACGCGGCCGTCCTCCTTACCGCCGATGTCGAAAGCTGGCGTCACAACGTGCAGCGACTGGCGGAAGCGCATGCCGCTAAACCGGACGACCCCACGCTTGCCGTGCTTCTCGCGCTCAACCGCTATGCTCAACTCATTCAGGCGCCGCTCTCACCAGACGCGCCGCCTCTGAGCGACGCGGAATGGCGGTCCCTCGAGGACGATATCGAGCAGCTGGCGCTCGGGGCGTTGCCGAAAGCCGGGGACGATCCCATGCTGCTGCTGGGGATCGCCAAGGCGCTGTGCTTCATTGACCGGGGCTATCTCAAACTGGCCGCCGATCTCACCGACAGGGCGTTCCGCGCCAGCACGGCATTCACCGCCGCTTTCGCCATGAAAGCGCTGATCGCCGCCTTACAGGGGAATATCGATCAGGCCATCGATCTCTATGACCGCGCCATCGAACTCGCCGAGGCCGGATCGCAGTTTCACATCTATCTCCTGGTGCTGAAGGGGAGCGCCTGCTCGCCGCCGACCGCCGCGCCGACGTGTCCCAGCTCACCGCCGAACTCTACGCGGTCGATCCAGTGAGCCGGCTGAAGCTGGGCCTGTTCTTTCTCTCACCGAAGGCGCGGCAGATTCCTCCGACACTCAAACCGCTCCTTGCCAGCATCCCGCCGGAAGTCGGCCGGCGCCTGCTGACCCATCTCGATCGCACGACCGCTCGGCAGTTCGAGCGACTGCATTATCAGAAAAACGTCCTCAACGGCCTCGCAACTCATCTGGTCACGCTGCACGGCCCCGACGTCATCCCTAGCGCCATGCAAGGCCGGTTTCCGAAGCTCGGCCGGAAAAGAGCTGGATCACAAGAGGCGGGCGCATAAGGGATTGGCGCAGAATAAGCGGTGACCATGACAACCGATCAGCTACAGCCCCAAACCTCGCGGCCTCCCCAACTGCCACGACACCGATCCATCCTGCACAACGCTGCTGACATCGCGGCCGAACTGGCGGTCGATGACTGACCGCCACGGAACCATCGTGAACTCATGGCTCTGCTCGACCAGAGCGAACTTGCCGCTCGATAGCTGGACGGTCCCGGTGAACTTGCCGGAGCCGGTCTCGCCATCGGTCGCGGCGCGGAACGGCAGGCCCTAGCTCGACCGCCAGCTCGCCGCCGACGCGGGTGAACTCGTGCTCACGCAGCATGGCGAGAAGATTATGGCGATAGCCGATGTCGCCGTTCGGCTGGCGGGGCTGCATCACCCCCGCTCGATATGATGGTCGCGGCTGCGCTCCACCGCCTCGCGGGCCTGCTGGCCGAAACCCGACGGTGCGAGATCCAATTTCTCGGCCGAAACAAGCTGGCGGTCGAGCTAGGTCGCTCCATCCGCGCCGATCTGCTCGATGTCCCGACTCGGAGCCGGGATTAAAGATGGTGCGGACCACGGGACTCTAACCCCTACAAGTTCGGTTCGCGCGAATCCGGGGTTGCCTGCCGCTGATGGAAATCGATCTCCTTGACGGTGACTGACCCGCCGATTTTTAACCGCCGATAGCCGCAGACCCTACTACGACCGAAATAGTCTTCCCGCAGGAAGGCTGTCACGACATGGTCGTTCGTGTAGCAGCGTGAGCCAATGCAAATAGGCGGGTCCGATCGTGATCGCGATTCCATTCGACAAACCGCCTCGGGCTCCGCCATCAGCAGAAGATTGGCAAGCTCATGCCAATTATAGGAGGACCGATGACTAACGGGAAATTTCTAACCGCCGAAGAAGTAGCGGAACGTTATCGCGGGGAGGTGTCTATAGGCACGCTGCGCAATTGGCGGACGATGAAAATTGGGCCTTCCTTCGTGAAGCTCGGCAAGGCTGTGCTCTACCCCATCGTCGAGCTTGATGCCTGGGACGAAGCGAATAGGATTCGTTGTCGTGCGTCAAAGCGACTCACGAGGAGCGATGGTGAGCGAGCGTGATGCACAGTTGCTCACACCATACAGATCCCAATTACCGGCACCACCTTCGCCAGAGAGTTAAAATAACACTCCGAATTCAATACCATAACGGACTTCGTGGGACGTTGCACAACCACCCTTCCGGCGACCCGACGCCTTCGCGCGCCGACATCGAGATGACCAAGACGATCATCGAGACGGCGAAGCCGCTCGGCATCTCGGTCCACGACCACATCATCATCGGCAAGAAGGCACATGCCAGCATGAAGGGGCTGTTGCTGATCTGAGCTGGAGCCGGCATTACCCCTGCCCCGTGCTAGAGCGGCGGTCATCCTGACGGACGACCTTGTTCCGCTCTATCTCGCTGTTTTAGCCGCATTTGTGCGACGCCAAGCGATTCCGCTTGGCTGCAAAATGCTCCAGATGCGAAGTCGTGGTGGTGAGCACGCAATCCCGAGCGAGCCCCAAAAGAAAAAGGCCGTCCTGATGGACGGCCTTTTCTATATCTCCTTGGAAGAAAGCCTTATTCGGCGTCGCCTTCCTTGGCAGCCTTCTTCTTCGGCGCGGCCTTCTTCTTCGGCTCTTCGGCGGAAGCGTCGTCGGCCTTCTTGGCGGCAGCCTTCTTGGTCTTCTTCTCGGGCTTGGCCTCGGCAGCCTCGTCCTCGTCGTCGGCCATCAGCTCTTCCTTGCTCACCTTCTGGTCGGTGACGGAGATCTGCGTCAGCAGGTGGTCGATGACCTTCTCCTCGAAGAGCGGCGCACGGATCGTGGCCAGCGCATTGGGGTTGCTGCGATAGAACTCGAAGATTTCCTGCTGCTGGTTGCCCGGATAGCGGCGCACGACGTCGAACAGCGCGCGCTGCATCTCTTCGTCGCTCACCTGCACGCCGGCCTTCTCGCCGATCTCGGCAAGCACCAGGCCCAGGCGCACGCGGCGCTCGGCCAGGCGCTGATACTCGGTGCGGGCTTCCTCTTCGGTGGTGTCTTCATCCGCGAAGGTGCGGCCGGCAGCGGCCAGATCACGCTGCACCTGGTTCCAGATGTTGGTGAACTCGGCCTCGATAAGCTTCGAGGGAGCCTCGAACTTGTAGCTCTCATCGAGTTGGTCGAGCAGCTGGCGCTTCACCTTCTGGCGGGTCATCGAGTCGAACTGGCTCTCGACCTGGCCGCGGACGATCTCGCGCAGGCGCTCGAGCGATTCCAGGCCGAGATTCTTGGCGGTCTCGTCGTTGATCTCGAGTTCGCCCGGCTTGGCGACTTCCTTGACGGTGACATCGAAGGTGGCTTCCTTGCCGGCCAGTTCAGCGGCGCCGTAGTTCTCCGGGAAGGTCACGGTGACGAGCTTCTCGTCGCCGGCCTTGGTGCCGACGAGCTGATCCTCGAAGCCGGGAATGAATTCCTTCGAGCCCAGAACCAGCGGCTGGTCGGAGCCGGTGCCGCCGGCAAACGCCGTACCGTCGATCTTGCCGACATAGTCGATGGTGACGCGGTCGCCTTCCTCGGCCTTGCCCTTCTTGGGCTCATAGGAGCGCGAGGATTCGGCGATGCGCTTGACCTGCTCGTTGATTTCCGATTCCGCCACGTCGTAGACTGGGCGCGTCACGGCGATCTTGCTGAAGTCCTGGATTTCGATGTCCGGAACGACTTCGTAAGAAAGCTGGAATTCGAAGTCGGCACCGCCGGCCAGGATCTTCTCGGCTTCCTTCTCGTCCTCGGTCATGGTGACTTCGGGCTGCATGGCGGCCTTCTCGCCGCGCTCTGCAATAATGGTGCGCGTGGAGTTCGACAGGATCTCGTTGACGACCTCGGCCATGAAGGACTTGCCGTACACCTTGCGCAGGTGCTGCAGCGGCACCTTGCCCGGACGGAAGCCGTTGAGGCGAACCTTGTCCTTGGCGTCGTTGAGCCGTTCGACGAGCCTGGCTTCCATGTCGCCGGCCGGAACGACGACCTTGATCTCGCGCTTAAGACCGGAATTCAGAGTTTCGGTTACCTGCATCATCAAACCTTTGTTTTCACGACTGCCGCCAGACAAACGGCAAACCGTTCGGCCTGGGGAGATTTTCGTGGCGGGGTATTCCTTCGGCGCGGGTGAAGCATTTGAACCAGGATGGTTTCGCCATCGGGGCAGCAGCTGCTTTCAGTGCGCTTCAGAACGTGGGTAAGTCTTTGTTTCTGCTGCTTCCTACCGCATACGTTCGAAGCGTGAATTTATAACCCGTCACATTTGAGACGCCTTTTGTCACACACCGACTGATTTTTCAACACTCTTCGCACGTTGCGCGCAGTTCACAGGCCCTCTTCGCACCCATAGTTCAACCTGCGACATTGACATAATGCGGGCCGCATGAGATTGCCACCATACCTGCGGATGTGGCGGAACTGGTAGACGCCCCGGATTTAGGTTCCGGTGCCGAAAGGCGTGTAGGTTCGACTCCTATCATCCGCACCAACCTTGCCCAATTGACTATTGGGTTCAAAGAGTTGATTGATTTCAGAGGCTTGTAGTCGCCGCCCCACTACAAAAGGCGCTACAAATGACCATCTCCATGCCTGCACTGACACGAGCAAAAAACGGCGACTGGTTTGCCCGCAAGGTTATCCCCGGCGATGTCCGGGATGCCTACCAGCGCGCCTACGGTATTCGACAGGAAGAACGCTTCCGACTCACCACGGACAAAACGGCAGGCGAGGCCAAGGCTGCGTTCGCGGATTGGATGGCAGACATTGAGGGGCGAATTGGCGCACTCCGGTCTGCCGCCACGGGTACGCCGGTCACCCTCTCCCATCGGCAACTCCATGAGCTTGTCGGGCGCTGGTATGATTGGTTCATCCTCCAACACGCCGACGATAACATGCCGGTGGCCGTGTGGGACCACCACCATGAGCGGTATGAGGACGCCGCGATGGCGACCAGGAGCCTCGACCATCAGGAGGAAGACGACAAGTCACGCTCGCCGCGCCACGCCGCGAAGGTGCGGGCCATCGTGTTAGAGCTTTCCCGCCTGCCCACGTTCCTTGCCGATGAGGGCGTTAGGCTATCCCATGAAGCCCATGACCAGCTTGTGGACACCGTGGAGTCCGATCTTGTCGCGGCTATGGCGTTGCTGCGCAGGCGGGCCGGAGGCGACTACAGGCCGGACACTCACCGGGAGCGGTTTCCCCAGGCAACTTCGATCATTCCCGCCAATGCCAAGCTCACCGGCTGGAATGCTTGGGAAGCCTTCGAGGCATGGGTGAAGGAGCGGGAGCCGAAACGCGCGACCATTGAACGCTGGCGCGGCGTCTTCGATCACCTGAACAAGCATGTCGATGGTCGGGACGTGGCCCTGATCGCGGGCGAGGATGCGGTTAAATGGAAGGACACGCTTGTAGGCGGCAAAGCCAGTGGCCAGACAATCAATAATGTTTGGCTTACCGCAGCGGGTACGGTGTTCAACTGGGTGAAGGACCAGAAGAAGATAACCGCCAACCCATTTGATGGCGTCAGGGTTTCAGTCTCCCGGAAGACCGGGGCCAAGGGCGAGTTCACCGAGGAAGATGTTGAAGCCATCCTAAAGGCCACGCTGGTTCCCCGCTCTGCCCGCACATCGCCTTACCTTCGGGCAGCTATCCGCTGGGTTCCGTGGCTTTGCGCATACACCGGCTCGCGCCCTGGGGAGATGACCCAGCTACGCAAGGACGACATAGAGCAACATAAGGACGGCTTCTGGATGCTGCACATTCGCCCCGAGGCGGGTACGGTGAAAGGCTCCGAGGCTCGGACAGTGGTGTTGCACGAGCATTTGATTGCTCAAGGTTTCGTTGCCTTTGTCCGGAAAGCCAGCTCGGGGCCGCTGTTCTATGACCCAAAGGCCAGCGGCAGCAGGGTTGCGGATGACGACCCGCTCAACCCGGTGCGCCCCATGTATGTCCAGGTTCGCCAGAAGCTGGCCGATTGGGTGCGCAAGCTGGGCGTGACCGATAAGGGCGTGAGCCCCAACCATGGCTGGCGGCATACCTTCAAGCGCAGGGCAGCACGGGCGAAGATTGAGCAACGTCTTCGCGACGCCTTTTGCGGTCACGCCCCTGCCAATGTCGGTTCCATTTACGAGCGACCCACGGTCGAGGACTTGGCCGAGGCCATCAAGGATTTCCCGCGCTACCCAGTGGACGCCCCGAAGCCCTGACAGGAGCCCCTTGGCAGACGCATGGGGCGGCTTCTGTCGCTGCCGGTAGGTTATCCCTGCCGCAGTCACGGCCGGACTCTGTGCGCCTTCCTGGGGGCTTCTGCGGCCCTCACGTTGTCCATTTGGCCATGGGTCAAGGGACGGACAACGCCATCCCGAACTATCAGGAATACATATGCGCATTTCCCTCGCCACCATCACCGGCCACCTCGCCAGCCTTGCCGCTGACCTTCGGGAAGCTGGTCAAGCTTTCATCTGCCGTCACTTCGACCTCTTCACCGACCCGGACACCGGAGCCTTGCGAGGCGTGTTCATCAAGCTTCCCGGTCTGTCGTTCAGCGCCATGCTGGAATGGCGGGAACAGAACCTGGGCTGGGCGGTCGAACGGGAACAGGGATGCGTGAAGGTATGGGCTGGGCGACTGGAGGGCAGCTTCTGCCGCGAGCCCGAAGGCTCCTTCATTGGTCATGAGGCATGACCATGATCGCCGTGCTTGCCGGTATTGGCGCTTACATCGGCGTCAATGCCTTGTGCGGGGGCGTCCACGGGCTCGCCTGCGGCAGCAGTCAGTTCATGAATTGGTTGCTCCGGACTTCCGTCTTCGCCCTGCCCATCAGGATTATCACCTAGACAGTGGCGGCATGGGCGGGCTGGAGCGTATTCGTGACCATGGGCGGCTGGTGACCGTGATTACCCCCCACCTTTGACATCTCACAAAGTCGCCATGCCGGTTCGGCGCGGCGCACTTCACCTTCATCCTCCAGACTTCTCCCCTCGGGCCGGTTCTCGGCTCGGGGCGGGAACCCTCATGCTCTTTTCCAAGGACACCCAATGGCAAACCAGAACCCGGCCGTTCGCACGGCCTACGACTTCTTTATGTCTCGCGGCTACTCCCAGGCCCAGGCCGCAGGCATCATCGGCAACCTCCTGGGTGAAAGCAATCTCCGTACCGGCGCAGTCGGGGATAGCGGTAAGGCCAAGGGCATCGCCCAGTGGCACCCCGACCGCTGGAACCCCCATGTCGCCATGGCGCAGGCCCAGGGCAAAGACCCGTTCGACCTCGTGACCCAGCTCGAATACGTGGACTGGGAACTCCGCAACAAGGAGAAGGGAGCCTTCAACCGCCTGATGAAGGCCAAGACGGTGGACGAAGCGACTGCCGCATTCATCGGCTTCGAGCGTCCCCAGGGCTGGACCTCGGCTAACCCTCGGGGTGGCCACAACTATTCTGGCCGTCTCGCGAGCGCCAACGATGTCTTCGACCTGATGACAGGCGTAACGCCTCCTCCGGTGACCTCCCTTGGCATCGGCGGGGAGCCTGGGAACTATCAGGTCGGGAACTCGGGCAACGCGGTCTACGCTTCCGAGGTGTCGCAGCCTGTCGTCCCTTTTAACAACGCCGAGGAGCGGGCCATGGCCCAGGCCCGTGAGGATGCTTTGCCCGAGGTTTCCATGTGGCAGGGCGTCCAGGACGCGATCAACACCGATTGGTCGATGTCCGCTCTATGGCGTGACAAGCCTGATGCCGCTCCCGACCGGAACTTCCGGCTGGACAAGGAGCTTTTGGATAAGCTGACCGATGGCATCCCGGAGAAATACTGGGACCGCTTCGGTGACTCCCAGTCGCTCGTCCACGCCGAGGGGATGCGCAAGGCTCTCATGGACCAGCTTGCCGCCGAGCAGCGGCTTGCCTCCATGGGGATTACCGGGATGGGCCTTCGGCTTGCTGCGGGGGCGGCCGACCCGCTTGCCTGGGCCGCTGCTGCTGGCGTGTCCGTGGCTTCCATGGGCGTTGGCGCTCCTGCTGCGGTCGGTGCCCGCTTCGGCCGCATCGGCATGATCGGCCTGTCCGCTGCCGAGGCTGGGACCGGCACGGCCATTTCCGAAGGTATCCTCCAGCATAGCAAGCCCACCGCAGAGATGACCGACTTCTACTGGGGCGTGGGCCTCGGCATGGGCCTGGGTGGGGCCTTCGGGGCACTGCGTCACAACCCTTCCACCGTGGCCGAAGCGTCCAAGATGGAGCAGATCGGCCGGGAACTGCGCAACAGTTCGGCTATGCCAGAAGGTGGCTCGACTGCTGGCGCGATGCAGATCAACCCGCGTGAAACCCTGCGCATGGACACGGCGGACATCATCCGTGATGCCGAACGGCCCAGCGTCTTCGGCGTGAAGGGCACCCGATATGATAGCGCCTGGAGCCTCAAGAGTTCCCCGAACGACCTCACGTCCATGCTCGGGAACATCCTGGTCGAGGACGGTGCCCGCAATGCGAAGGGCATCACGCCCATCGGGGCGTCCGAGGTCGGCCAGCGGCTCCTTCATCAAGCCGAGACCAAATGGTCGCGCTCGGCCAAGGCAAGTTGGAAGGACTTCCAGAAGCGGAACCCCGAGGCGACCCGTGGGGAGTTCAACGATCAGGTGACCAAGTTCGCCCGAGATCGTGACCTCCTGGCGGAATACGACCCGGCCGTGAGGTCGCAGGGGATGACCATGCGGGAAATCCTTGGCGACTGGGCCGAGATGGGAGCGAACCCTGGGCTCATCGACGGCACCACCAAGCGGGCCGTTCGCGGCTTCGAGGGCCTGGGGCGGAACGATTTCTATGTTCCCCGCATCTTCGACCTCGGGGCCATCCAAGACGCCCTGACCAAGTTCGGTCACCGCACCGTCTCCGGGCTTATCTCCCGTGGAATGCAGGAGGCGAACAAGGAGCTGGCCTCGGAGCTGGCCGACAAGTTCGCCTACAACTACGTCAAGAAGCTGCATTCGCTCTCCGCAGGCGAGCTACAGCACGGCTCCAGGGCCTTCTCCGGGGAAGACCTGGACGGCCTCAAGGCGAACCTGCTGGATGGCTCGGACCTAGCCGAGGCCGAGATCGACGCCATCATCGCGCACATGAAGCCTGGGCCGAAGGACGGCGCAAGCCGCCACGGCAAGAGCCGCATGTTCTACGATGAGAACTTCGGGATGGTCCTTCCGTTTTCCAATGGTCAACCCGGTGGCCAGTTCTTCCGCATCTCGGACCTGTTCATGAACGACGCCGACCGGCTGATGTCGAGCTACAACCGGCAGATGTCGGGCCGGGTCGCCATGGCTCGCCTGGAGCTTAGGAACCCGAAGTGGAAGGAGGGCGACTTGGCGGACGAGTATTTCGTCAAGGGCATCACCTCGGACGGTGAATGGCAAACCCTGATGAACAAGGTGCGCGACGTAGGCGACCAGCTCGGCGTCCAGGGGCAGACCAAGAAGGACATCGAGCGCCTTAACTGGGTCTATGACACCATCGTCGGTCGCCCAAACCCGAAGTGGAATGAGGGCTCGGACTGGAACCAGTTCCTCCGCATGGCTCGTGATTACAACTTCATCCGCGTGATGGGTCAGGTGGGCTTTGCCCAAATCTCCGAGTTCCTGAACATGACCTCCCAGCTCGGGCTCAAGGCCAGCTTCTCCAACATGCCATCCCTCCGGTCGCTCTGGCGCGATGCCAAGACCGGGAAGCTGGACGATGCCCTGGCACAAGAGATCGAGGACATCACGTCGCTCGGGACTGACTGGGTGCGCCACGACAGTCACCGCAGGTACGACCTGTTCGACAACCCGCTGGATACCTGGAACAGCCCGGTGGTCCAGGGGATTGACGATGCTCTCCAGAAGGGCAAACGGGCGGTCTCGGTCATGTCCGGGATGGCTCCCATCAATACGCTGCTCCAGCGCTGGACCGGCAGGGCGATCTTCAACAAGTTCGCGCTGATGGCCCAGGGCAGAACCAAGATGAACCCGAGGCGGCTTGAAGCTCTCGGGCTGGATGCCGAGCGGGCCGAGGCGATCATGGAGGGCATCCGCAACCACGCGACGTTCGACGGGAAGCGCCTCAAGGCGATGAACTTCCAGAAGTGGACCGACCGGGATGCCGTGGCGAACTTCGACGCAGCAGCCTTCCGCCTGGGCCGGACGATCATCCAGGAGAACGACATCGGCCAGATGGCCATGTGGATGAGCAACCCGCTCGCCCGCACGTTCCTCCAGTTCCGGTCCTTCATGCTGGCCAGCTACACCAAGCAGATGCTCCAGGGGCTCAACTTCCGGGACACCGCAACCGCCCAGGCATTCATCGGGACGACCGTTGCGGCGTCCATGGTCTACATCGCCAAGACCCACCTCAACTCCATCGGCCGCAGTGACCGCAAGGAGTTCCTGGAAAAGCGCCTAAGCCTCGGCCGTATCGCCGCTGCGGGCATCCAGAACTCGTCCTGGGCGAGCATCATGCCGATGGCGGTGGATAGCATGGTGACCCTGGTGGGTGGCAGGCCGTTCTTCGATGCTCGCAACACCCAGCTCGCGTCAAACGCCCTATGGGGCAACCCTACGGCAGACCTCGGGGACGGCATCTCACAGGCCATGGAGATCATCGGAGAAACAGTCTTCAATGGGAAGCGGTTCTCCCAAGCGGATGCTCGGAACCTCCTGCGCATCCTGCCTTTCCAGAACCTCAATGGCATCACGCAGCTCACTTCCATGATGATCAGTCCGCTACCGGAGTGGTCCCCTTGACCTGCCACTGAGCTTTCATCCGGCTGCGATTAGAGCCTCAGCGGTTTTGGATACGCCAATGGGCGCGGTGTGAGCAACCGGCGCAAACGCGAAGCTTTCATCTGGCGCAGCGTTGGAGCCGGTTGCGGCGATGGC
>Ga0187815_10000426_pt1 | contig 20381 bp, 15 predicted proteins | sample NC_S_5_FD_132962 | JGI IMG/M metagenome (GOLD analysis project Ga0187815, IMG submission 132962) | Wetland sediment microbial communities from Neuse River Estuary, North Carolina, USA - ASW-S_5 | ecosystem: Environmental > Aquatic > Freshwater > Wetlands > Sediment | place: USA: North Carolina...
GGGCGTGTTCAACATCCTCACCGGCAATTCGTCGGCGATCGGCAAGGTGCTGTGCGAGCATCCTGCCGTGCGCTTCGTCGGCTTCACCGGCTCCACGGAAGTCGGCAAGATCCTCTATCAGCAGGCCGCAGTCGGCGTGAAGAAGCTCGGCCTCGAACTCGGCGGCAATGCGCCCTTCGTGGTGTTCGATGATGCCGACATCGATGCCGCGGTGGAAGGCGCCATGGTCTCCAAGTATCGCAACATGGGTCAGACCTGCGTTTGCGCCAACCGCCTCTACGCCCAGGACAAGATCTACGACGAGTTCGTGCAGAAGCTCTCGAAGAAAGTTGCGGCGATGAAGATCGGTGACGGCACCGAGCAGGGCGTGGTGCAGGGCCCTCTGATCAACATGGATGCGGTGCTCAAGATCGAGAAGCACATCGAGGACGCGGTGAAGGGCGGCGCGAAAATCGTCACCGGCGGCAAGCGTCATGCGCTCGGCGGCAGCTTCTTCGAGCCCACGGTACTGTCCAATGTGAAGGCCGATGCGCTGGTCGCGCATGAAGAAACCTTCGGTCCGCTTGCGCCGGTGTTCCGCTTCAAGGACGAGGCCGAGGTGATCGCGATGTGCAACAACTCGCCGTTCGGCCTTGCCTCCTACTTCTATTCCCGCGATCTCGGCCGCGTCTGGCGCGTCGCCGAGGCGCTGGAGTCGGGCATGGTCGGCGTCAATACCGGCCTGATCACGACCGAAGTCGCGCCCTTCGGCGGCGTCAAGGAATCGGGCCTGGGCCGCGAAGGCTCGCATCACGGCATGGAAGAATATGTCGAGATCAAATACGTGATGATGGCCGGGGTGTGATCGTTTCTACCTTCTCCCCTTGTGGGAGAAGGTGGCGCGCTTTGGAGCGCAATTGCGCTCCTGAGCGCGCCGGATGAGGGGTCTGTTTCCGCGTACTCGACCGCTTCAGTAAGGACTCGGCACGCGGAGACAAACCCCTCACCCCGATTCGCTTCGCGAAGCGACCCTCTCCCACAACAAGGCAGGGCTATCGCATATGCGGAGTAATTTTCATTGGCATGCCCGCCACGAACTCGTCATGCCCGGGCTTGTCCCGGGCATCCACGTTCTTTGTCCCGCGAGAAAGGTCGTGGATGGCCGGGACAAGCCCGGCCATGACGATGTGGAAACGTCTATGCGAAAACCACCGGGGGTCATATGCGATAGCCCTACACAACAAGGGGAGAGGGTAAGTAAGACCACTCAGAGATTACTGGCAGTCCGCAATGGGCTTAAAGGCCTGCTCGTGTGAACGCTCTCTTAGTTCGATCTTTTGGGGAGAGGTTTCAAAGGGGCTTGAAAGGAGACCATCGAGAACGCCAGGCCCAATCTTTCCCTTAAACAGAAATTCGCCGTAAGAGGTTTTAACTGAGAAGGCGAGGCGGCCTGACTTTCGATCAAAGTCGATGACCTTGGCCCGCACGGGACCTTTTAAGGCTCCTTCCGACCAGTTGAAGCTGATAGTGGGGAGATCTTTTGCGTCGGAGAAGACCACGACATAGCCTGCGACGTCACCGCTGTTCTGCTCAACACAGGTGTCCGAATAGATGCTCTCCTTTGCCATCGCAGTAGAGGAGGTCGCGAAAAGAAGTAAAATTCCTGTCAAGCTGAGAGCACGCATAGTGCACCAATATGCGATTGGTGACGATAGCCAAGCATCGCTTGCATGGTCAATCACCTACCTGCGCAACACCGCGATCGTCCGGTTGGCGAACATCAACCGCTCCGCCATCACGGTCATGAAATACGTCAGCAACTTCTGCCCGAGCTGCGGCTGTTCGATCTTGATCTCCTCGAACTGCGCCTTGCCCAGCACGTAGAGCACACTTGCCGCCTCGGCCTGGATGGTCGCGCTCCGCGGCGCGCCCGACACCAGCCCCATTTCTCCCATCGTCGTGTAGCGGCCGAGGCTGCGTACGCGCATCAGCCTGCCGCCTTCGCCCGGGATCATCACCCCGACGCGGCCATCGAGGATGAAATGCATGGAATCGGCCGCCGCGCCCGCACTCACGATGACATCGCCTTCCGCCACCTCGAGCCGCTCGCAGCGGTTCATCAACTCGCTCGCATCATGCTTGTTGCCGAGCATCCGCGTGAACCAGTCGTGCAGGCTGGCCTCTTCCTGCGCACGGCCCTGGTGCTGGGCGATGATTTCGTTCTCGCACCATTCCAGCGCACGATCGAGCTCCGGCACGACACGGACGTCGCCGGCGAGAAAGCCGCTGGACCGCAGCGCCTTTTCGGCGGACGCCGCCAGATGCACCAGCACCAGCTGCACGCCGCGCTCATCGGCGGCGCGCTTGATCTGGGTGAAGCTGTAGGCCGCGGAAGAATCGATGCCGGTGACGAGCTTGAAGTCGAACAGCAGGTAGCGGCATTCCGGATGGCGCTGCAGCAGCGTCTTGACGTGCTGCGACAGCCGGTTGGCCGAGCCGAAGAACAGGTAGCTCTGCAGGTTCAATCCCTGGATGGCGCCGCCGTGCGCTGACAACACCGCCTGGTCGTCGCGCGAACGGTCGAGCGACGAGCGATACTCCGAGCCGTCGAAGTGAAATTTGATGGAGTCGATCCGCGATGCGCTCAACGCGAAGGTCGCGCAGCCGATGATGAGGCCGATCAGCACGCCGGGCAGAAAGCCCCATTGCACGATGATGACGATGATCGCGAGCAGCGAGAGATATTCCGTCACCGTCAGCCGCTTGCGCGACTCGACGATCCATCTGTGAAGCATGTCGGCGCCGAGATAGATCAGCAGTCCGCCGAGCACGAATTTCGGAGTGTAACCGAGCAGCGCTTGCGCCTGCGCCAGCATCAGCAGCGCAATTGCCGATGCTGTCAGGCCGGCCAGCCGGCCCCGGGCGCCGGTGTTGAAGGCAAGGACCGTGCGGCTGACCGAGACGCAGCCGGTATATCCTCCGAAGGCGCCTGACAGCATGTTGGCAAGCCCGGTGACGTTGAGCTCGCGTTCGAGGTTGGCGTCGCGCTGGGTCGCGACCTCGATGCCCGTGGTGTTGAACAGCGTGGTCGAGGCGGCCACGAAGATCACAGCGACGAGGTCGCCGGAGAGGTCGGCGAAGATGCGCCACGGATAGTGGCCGATCTCGGCCCAAGGCAGCGTCAGCGCCACCTTCGGCGTCGGCAAGAATACCCAGCCGGCGGCCTGCGCCTCTGCAAGCGAAAGGCCGGCAAGCCAAAAGCCGACATGGCCGAGCACGACGCCGCCGATCAGGATCACGGGCAGGCCGATCGGGCTGCGCGAACGGTGCCAGGCCAGATATAGCACCAGCGCCATGGCGGCCGCGGCGCAGAACTCCAGCAGAATGGTCGTGTCGGCAAATTCGCCGAGGGTCGCGAGCTGCAACCGGTGGCCGGTGATCACGTTGACGGCACCAAGCATGATCAGGCAGCCGGTGGCGCCGAGAAAGCCCCCGACCACTGGATAAGGCACGTAGCGGATCGCGCGCCCCAGTCGGGAGAGGCCGAAGCCGCATAACACAAGCCCGGTTGCAAGGCCGGCAAGGCCGAGCGTGATCAGGGTCGCGGCAAGCAGGGACGCGGACGGATCGGCGGCCGCCAATCGCTCGACCAGCGACGCCGCCAGAATGCCCGTCATTGCCGCCGTCGAGGGATCCGGTCCGCCAATCGCGAACGGGATCGAGCTGCCGAACGCGAGCACCGCCGCGATGATCGCCGATGCAATGAAGGTGGCCGCGACGCCATAGGCGAGATAGGGCGCAAGCGGACCGGTAAAGATCAGAAGCGCGTACGATAGGCCGAACACGACCACCAGGACGCTGGCGGCCGCGCCGCCCAGCACGTCGCTGATCACCTTGTCCGGCCCAACGCTTGAGATCAAAGAACCAAATGAACGACCCACCGCGCAATCGCCCCGCCAGACCCGGCTTACTGGTAGACGACTGCGGCATGCCCGCAAACAGGAATCTGCGGGCGCGCCGGCCTCCGCTGCTTAGTCCTGGCGGAACGCGCCGTGCCGTCCGACGCCGGAAGCAAACCGCGATGCGCCGGCAAACGTCTCGCCGGAGGCGATCACTTCCAGGCCGCCGCGCATTTCATTGGCGATCGCTTCCTCTTCGGAAAGATCCCATTGCCGCAGTGCCGAAAGCCGGTCGGCGCGCAGACAGGCCTGCGGGAAGCGCGCGATCTCCTGTGCCAGTGCGATCGCCTGCGCGCAGGCCTCGCCGCGGCCGACCACGCGGTTGGCAAGCCCCAGGCGAAGCGCCTCGTCTGCGTCGACCGGGCGCCCGGTGAGGATCAGGTCGATCGCCCGGGAATGGCCGATCAGCCGCGGCAGGCGGATGGTGCCGAGATCGATCAGCGGCACGCCAAACCGGCGGCAGAAGATGCCGAAGGTTGCATTGTCGGCGACCACGCGCATGTCGGCCCACAGCGCCAGCTCCATGCCGCCGGCCACCGCAAAGCCCTCGACCGCGGCGATCACGGGCTTGGATAGCCGCAGCCGGCTCGGCCCCATCGGCGCGATGGTGTCGAAACCACCCAGCTCGCGCTTCTTCTCGGGATCGCCGGCTGCGACCTTCTTCAGGTCGGCGCCGGCGCAGAAATGGCCGCCGGTGCCGGTGAAGACCGCAAGGGAGGCGTCCTGGTCGGCATCGAAGGCGAGGAAGGCGTCATAGAGCTTCCGGGCCGTTGCGCCGTCCACTGCATTGCGGCAGTGCGGACGGTTGATGGAAATGATCGTCACCGCGCCCTCGCGGTCGACGAGGACGGAATTTTCTTCGGACATGCGCGCCTCCCTTTGGGTTCTGGCGCCAAGCCTATCGCTGCCGGCTATTCGACGCCATCGCGAACGAAGGCGACGCGGATCGTGGGATCGCCGATCGCCTCATGCGCGTCCTCGAAGCGGACACGCCGCGTGATGACGTGTTCGGGGTGGAAATGCCCGCACTCGACATGCTTGACGCATTCCGGCATTTCTGCGCGGGCGTTGACGCGGCTGACGCGGAAGGTGATGCCTACGCCGTACATGTGCCGCAGCGGCACCGGCGTGGTGTCGGTGAAATCGCCGTACATGCGTTGGCAGATGCCGTGGGGTTCTGTGGAACGGAACGCCAGCAGGATGGAAGCATTGGTGGCGGCGGCGTCGATCACGATCGGAAACCGCCCGATCGGATCCATCGCAAGTCCCTTCGGAGCCTCGTGCACTTCGCCGCCGAGCGACTTGGCCTTGGCGAGACGCTGCGGATCATCGTCGACATAGACGACGCGCCGTGCGCCGCGGCTGACGGCGGCCTGCACGGCGAACATCGAGAGCGACTGCGCAAAGCCGCCGATCACGAGCACCTCTTCGCCCGGCCGCTGCTTGAGCCAGTTCGCCACCGTGCTGAAGCCATCGGTGGCGCCGTCGGCGAGGCCCGCGGTCTGCGACAGCGCGTGCCCCTTGGGCTGCCGCACCAGCATGTGGTCGGCAAAGGGCACGCGGATGAGATCGGAGAGCCCGCCGCCATATTCGACGCCGCAGACTGGCTTCAGCCCATAGGACGAGCGGAACGGCACACTCTCGCAGGCGTTGGTGTGGCCGCGTCGGCAGCGGGCGCATTCGCCGCAACTGATTTGGAACGGCACGATGACGAGGTCGCCGGGGACAAAATTCTTCACGGCATCGCCGACATGGACCACCCGTCCTGCCGTCTCGTGCCCCAGCGCAAATGGTCCCGGCAGGCCGGACCGGCCGCCGGCAATCGCAAGATCGAGATCGCAGCGCGTCACCGCCAGCGGCGCGACGATCGCATCGCGGTCGTCCTGGAGTTTCGGTTCCGGCACGTCCCACCACTCGATCGTGGTCCCGCCGACATAGGTGAGCTGTCGCATTTTTCGTTGTCTCCGCGTTGCGCGCGGGAGACTGCGGAAGCGGATGACGCGGGACAAAAGGTTTATGCTCACGCATGGTGAAAAGGATTCACCGTCGTCCGTGGTGTTCGTCATTCCGGGGATGCGCGCAACGGGTCGCGCGAATGCGCGCCCGATGACAGGCTCCCTTCGCAAGCCCGGATCAATAACCACAGGCCGCAATCGTATCAAAGACTGGTTGATCCGATCTTTGAAGCAACTCCCTGCGGAGGCTATGGATTCCGGGCTCTCGCTTCGCTCGCCCCGGAATGACGAAGGGCCTTTCTGAATTTCGAAATGCCATCTTGATTATTCCGTAAATCAGAACTGTACTGCTGCCAGCCCGTGCCTCATGAGGGACGATACGCGATCGTCACGTAACGTGGTGCGGGTTGCGATGGACGCTTGCTGCGTCAGTGCGATGCAAATCGTGCGGACGAAAACGCAGCGGCGTACGGCGAAGTCGTGTGGTCCTGGCGCCGCGACCCTGGCGTCTATCCGGCCTGCCTGTGCGGGCACGGCAACGGTGGCAAGAAAGGCCGTTCACCGGGGAGAGCACGAAGGAAACCGTAAAACCATTGCGCGGGGAAAGCCGGGATGTCCTGGCTGTACCTGTCAAATCCGTGTGCGTTCTCCTTCTACCATTGCACACGGTGCTGCGGGCGCAGTCGGCGCCCGGCTTTCCCTGCGCCCTCTGTCAGAGAGAGGGACAACGAGATTGCAAAACCCGGGCGAAGACGAGCCGCGGGAATGAGAGCACTTGCGCGCAACAAAATAACTGTCGTCCCGGGCAAGCGAGCAAAGCGAGCGCGACCCGGGTCCCATAACCACGGGACAAAGTTTTGCGAAGGCTGGAGCCACAGCTCGCTTCAACAACAGCGCCCAGTGGTTATGGGCCCCGGCCTTCGCCGGGGCGACACCGGTTTGCAGGCGTCTGGCGTGGCTGTCTCACGATGCCGAAGCTAAATCTTCAGCTCCTGCCCCGTCACGCGCCGATATGCTTCGAGGTAGCGCTTGCTCGTCGCCTCCACGACACTCGCGGGCAGCTTCGGCGCCGGAGCCTCGCCGTTCCAGCGGCCGGCTCTGCGCTCGGCGTCGAGATAATCGCGCAGCGGCTGCTTGTCGAAGCTCGGCTGCGGTTGGCCCGGCTTGTAGGCGTCGACCGCCCAGAACCGCGAAGAGTCCGGTGTCATCACCTCGTCGATCAGGATGATGCGATCATCGCTGTCGCGGCCGAATTCGAACTTGGTGTCGGCGATGATGATGCCGTGCTCGCGCGCAATCTTCTCGCCCAGCGTATAGACGGTGCGGGCCATCTGCTCGAGCTTGTGCGCGACCTCGTCGCCGACGACCTCGCGCATACGGGACACCGTGATGTTCTCGTCATGGCCGGTCTCGGCCTTGGTCGCCGGGCTGAAGATCGCAGGCTCCAGCTTGGCGCTTTCGGTGAGCCCGGCCGGCAATTTCTCGCCGGCCAGCGTGCCCTGTGCCGCATACTCCTTCCACGCGGAGCCGGAGATATAGCCGCGGATCACGCATTCGATCGGAAATACCGTGGTGCGCTTGCACAGCATCGCGCGGCCCAGGATGTCGGCGCGATGCTTCCCGAGCACGGGGACCTCGGCGACGATGGTGTCCGCATCGGCGCTGATCATGTGATGCGGCACCATGCCCTCGAGCCGCTTGAACCACCAGGCGCTGATTTGCGTCAGCACCGCGCCCTTCATCGGGATGGTCTCGGCCATGACCACGTCGAACGCGCTGATCCGGTCGGTCGTGAGCAGGAGCACGCGATCCTCGCCGACGGCATAGATATCGCGCACCTTGCCGCGCCCGATGCGTGGCAAGGGCAGATCGCTGGCGAGCATGCTGTTCATCGGAACCTCTCCTGGCGCATGGTCCCGGAAACGCGGAAGCCGGTTTTCGGAACAGATCACGCGCAAACAAAAAGTCGCGGGATGCAGGAGAGGGATTAGCTTACTCCGGCAGCGGAATGAACTCATGTTCCTGCGGAACAGCGGCAAAACGCCCGGTTTTCCAGTCCTGTTTGGCCTGCTCGATGCGTTCCTTGCTGGAAGAGACGAAATTCCACCAGATATGCCGCGGTCCTTCCAGCGCGTCGCCGCCCAGGAACATCATCCGTGTCGGTTTTGTGGCCTTTACCGTGATGCGGTCGCCGGGCCGGAAGATCAGCAGCCGCGGGCCCTCATAGCGCTCGTTCGCGATCTCGACCTCGCCGTCGACGAGATAGATCGCGCGTTCCTCGTGATCCGGGTCGAGCGGCACTTGAGTGCCCGCCTGCGCCGTCACCTCGGCGTAGAACCACGGCGAGACCATGCTTACCGGCGAGGTCACGCCGAACGAGGAGCCCGCGATGATGCGTGCCGTGAAGCCGTTTTCCTTCACCGTCGGCAGGCTTTCGGCGGAATAGTGCTGGAACGACGGCGCGATTTCTTCGGAAGCCTGCGGCAGCGCGATCCAGCTCTGCATGCCCAGCATCTTCTGTCCGTCGCGGCGCTGCACGTCCGGCGTACGCTCGGAATGCGCGATGCCGCGGCCGGCGGTCATCAGGTTCATGGCGCCGGGCTGGATCTCCTGGATGTTGCCCTCGCTGTCGCGGTGCATGATCGAGCCGTCGAACAGATAAGTGACGGTGGCAAGCCCGATATGCGGATGCGGCCGCACGTCCATGCCCTTGCCGGCCACGAACTGCACCGGGCCGAAATGATCGAAGAAGATGAATGGCCCTACCATCTGCCGCTTGCCATGTGGCAGCGCGCGGCGCACGGCAAAGCCGTCGCCGAGGTCGCGGGTGCGTGGCACGATGATGAGGTCGAGCGCGTCGCAGGTCTTGGGATCGCCGAGCACGGGATCGAGGTCGGGAAGCCAGCTCATTTTTACCTCCGTGTTTTGTCGCAAGCCTAGCATGAAATATAAGATGCGCGACGCTCTAGGCACAGGATGACAAAACAATGATGCCGACGCTGAAGAAAGGCGCCACGCTGCCGCAGCCAAATTGGCCGGGGATCGAGACCGAGCGTCTCATCCTGCGTCAATGGCGCGCCTCCGATGTCGCGGCGAACACGGCGATGCTGGGCGATCCCATCAGTGCGCGATTCATTACGGCGGATCGCAAGCCCGTGACGGAACCGATGGCCGGCTGGCGCAACGCCGCGATCATGGCGGGCCATTGGGCACTGTATGGCTTTGGCATGTTCGTGGTCGAGGAGAAGGCAAGCGGCGCTTTTGTTGGCCGCGTCGGGCCGTTTTATCCGCCGGTCTGGCCCGGCTTCGAGGTCGGCTGGGGCGTGGCAAGCCAATTCCGCGGCAAGGGTTATGCCGTCGAAGCCGCGGGCGCCGCGATCGACTGGTCGTTCGCGACATTCGAGCTCGACAGGATCGTCCACTGCATCGATGCCGAGAATGTGGCCTCGCAGGCCGTGGCGCGGCGGCTCGGTGCGAAGCAGGAGGGCGAGACCGTGTTGCTCGGCCACGCCTGCGATCTCTGGGTCAGCTATCGAAACCGCTGACCGCGAAAGGGTTGCGGAATTTGAACGAGCCGATGATGTCACCTAGTCTCATTCGCGTACAACGATCGAGCCGATGATGTCGCTTCCTCTTCTCGATCTCGCGCTGCATGCTGCGACCATCGCCCTGCTGCTGGTGCTTGCCGGCACGTTGTTCCGCGATTTTCGCCATGTCGTTGCCGGCCGCCTCGCCGTCGCATTCGCGCTGGGGTCGGCAGCGCATGCGTTGACCTATTCGATCGGCGGCCAGGCACCCGTGACGGCGTGGCAAGCGCCGCTCATCGCGCTATCGACCGGCAACATCGTTGTATTCTGGCTGTTCACGCGTGCGCTGTTTGACGATTCTTTCGAGTTGCGCTGGTGGCACGCAGGCGTCTGGTTCGCCGTCGTCGCGTTCAGCCTCGTCAACTGTGCGCTGCTTACATCGTCCGGCGGCAACAGCGGGCGGCTCGCGGTGATCGCGATCAACCTGCTGGTGCTTGGCTTCATCGCGCTGGCCGTCATTCAAACCGTGGCGTCGTGGTCGGCCGATCTCGTCGAGGAGCGTCGCCGCGTCCGCGTTTTCATCGTGGTCGCAGCCGCGCTCTATGGCGGCCTCAATGCGATCCTGCATCTGACGATCCCGGGCGGCGCTGCTGCCCAAATCGCCAATGTCTTGAATGGAGCGCTGCTCACCTGCATTGTCGCCGCGATCTGCATGGCGATGTTGCGCGTCGGTGGCGTGGAACTGTTTGCGGCCGCGCCCGTCGCGCGCGAAACGCCGGCGCAGCCGGATACGAGCGCGGCCGACCAAAAGCTCGTCGACGCCCTGATGCGGCTGATGGCGGACGAGCGGATCTATCGCCACGAGAACGTCACCATCGGCGCGCTGGCGACGAAACTCAGGATTCCCGAATACCGGCTGCGACGGCTGATCAACCAGAAGCTTGGCTATCGCAATTTCAATGTCTTCCTCAACAATCACCGCATCGAGGAGGCCAAGGCCGCGCTCGCCGATCCCGCGCAGGCGGAAGTGCCCGTCATCACCATCGCGATGGACGCGGGCTTTGCTTCGCTCGGCCCGTTCAACCGCGCCTTCAAGGCCACGACCGGGCTGACGCCAACCGAATATCGACGCCAGAGGGGAGCCTCGGCTTGATCGTTATGTCATTGTAAAACCGAGATAATTTCAGAATCGACAAGGCCTCTGCAATACCTGGCGAGGTCATTTTCCAAATCCGGCGAGCTGACGGGCGCGGCATCAGGCTGATGGGCGTACCTGCAAGCCGGAGCCAGACCATGACCCGCAAGAAACTGATCCCCATCCTCGCCGCTTCTGCGGCGCTGAGCGCACTCGCACTATCGGCTGCGCGCGCCCGTGACGTGCCGAAGGTCGCGACCGGCTTCGTCGCCAGCGTGATCTGCTCGGAAACCTTCGTGTCCGGTCTCGATCCGGCCCGCGTGTTTGCGCAGACCACTGCGGCGATGCCGGGTACCTCCCTGATCACCTGGGCACTCGACTACCGGGTCGATCGCGCGCGCAGGGATGTCACGGTCACGCTGCTGGGCTTCGGCAAGAGCCACGCCGTCTATCGCGGCGAGGGTCTCGGCTGCTATCTCGACCATGGCGGCGCTGTTGCCGACATTTCGCTGCCGCCAGCCGACGCGATGCCGCCCCTGCTGCCGGCGATCGCGGGCCCATCGATCGTCCTGCCGCAGACGCCGCAACTCGCCGCCGCGCTCGACCGCGCCTTTGCGGAAGCAGACAAGTCGACGCCCCGCAACACCCGCGCCGTCGTGGTGATGAAGGACGGGCGCGTCATCGCCGAGCGTTACGCCGAGGGCGTCGGCGTCGATACGCCCCTGCTCGGCTTTTCCGCCACCAAGTCGGTGATGTCGGCGCTCGCGGGCATCCTGGTGCGCAAGGGCGCGCTGAAGTTGCACGAGCCGGTGCCGATCGCGGCGTGGCAAGGCGCCGGCGATCCCAGGGGCGCGATCACGCTCGATCATCTGTTGCGCCACACGGCGGGCCTTGCACTCGGCAGCTCATTGCAGGCCTCGCTCGCCTCGGCATTGGAACCGGTCAACCGCATGAAATTCATGGAGCCTGATATGGCGGCCTACGCCGAGAGCATGCCGCTGGAGAGCGCACCGGGCACGACGTGGAACTATCACGATGGCAACACCATCATCCTTGCGCATCTGATCCGCCAGGCCGCCGGCGGCAGCGTGGCCGACATGATGCGCTTTGCGCAGCAGGAATTGTTCGGCCCGCTCGGCATGCGGCACGTCTCGCTTGAATTCGACGCGTCGGGCAATGCGGAAGGATCGAGCCAGATGCTCGCCAGCGCGCGCGACTGGGCGCGCTTCGGCCAGCTCTATCTCAATGACGGGTTGGCCGGCGGCAAGCGCATCCTGCCTGAAGGCTGGGTGAAATACTCGGCGTCGCCGACGCCCGGCGGGTGGGTCGGCATTGGCGCCGGCTTCTGGACCAATTCCGGCGACAGCTTTGGTGCAGCCTACCGGGCCGAGCATGGCATGCCGCGCGATGCCTTCTTCGCCAAGGGCACCATCGGGCAATATGTGGTGATCGTGCCGTCGGAGAGGTTGGTCATCGTCCGGCTCGGCCGCTCGCCGAACTGGCCTCCCGAGGCCGACGGCGTGTTTCAGCTCGTCAGCGACGCGATCGCGGCGACAAGCGCCCGCGCAGAAATGGTGTCAAGCCATTGAGAGCGGTTCATTACCGGCAACCGTCACGACCTGCCGTGGCTCGACCGCGACAGGATTTCGCGCAACGCCGCAACATTGGGCGAGTCCGCGCCCTTGCGCCAGATCAGCACGGTGACGGCCCGGTTCTCGCCCGGCGGCAGGCGATGCACCGCGAGCCGCTTGCTTTCCGGAAAGGTCGTTAGCACGCTGCGCGGCAGCAGCGCGATACCCATGCCGGCGACGACGCAGCCGAGCATGGCGTGGTAGGAGCCGAGTTCGATCGTCCGTTCCGGCATTTCGCCATGTTTGGCGTACCAGTTTTCCAATCGCTTGCGGTGCGGGCAGCCGTGCTCGAAGGCGATGATGGTCTTGGGAAACTTGCCCTTGCTGCCGACCGGCGGATGTCCCGCCGCCGATACGATCACCGGCTCTTCCTCGAAGGCGACCATCTTGTCGAACGGCGCATCCGCAATCGGCTCGGCCACCAGCGCGGCGTCGAGCTCGCCGGCGAGGATGGCCGTCGCAAGCACTTCCGGATTGCCGGTGCGCAGCTCCAGCGTCACTTCGGGATGCAGGCGGCTGTATTCGTTGATTGCCTTCGGCAGGCGGACCGCGGCCGTGCTTTCCATCGCGCCGATGCGAAACAGGCCGCGCGGCCGGGGATCGAGGCGCGCGCCTCGTCGGCAAGCGCGAGCAGGCGGTCGGCGTAGCCCAGCAACAACTGGCCAGCGGGTGCGAGGCGAAGCCGTTTGCCCTCGCCAGCCCGGAGTATCGCGCGGCAAGGATCATTCGGCAGAAATATGCCGATGCCGACTTCATCATCATCGAGGGCGCGGCTTGACTTACTGCCGCCCCAACTGGGTAGCCTTTTCGACTCGGTCGAAGCGTTCCAGCGTCAGGATGGCATCCGCAAGCTGGTCGGCGCGGCCGTTCAGCACCGGGCGGGCGAGCGTCAGGAACTTCTGCTGCATCGCCTTGGCGTCGGGAAAGGTGGCGGGTTCGCCGGAGGGGTCGGCGTTGAGCCGCTCATGCACGCCGTCATCGGTGGTGATGGAGACGCGGGCGCCGAACGGATGGGTGCGGCCGACTTCCAGCCGGTCATCCTGCACCACGCTGAACTTGTCGGCGAGCGCGTCGACGGCCTCATCACCCAGCCGATGGTAATCGTCCCAGCCGAACGAGCCCTGATCCAGGGCCACCGCGCCGGTGAAGAACATCGAGAACTGGCCGCCCACGATCGACTTCGGATGCCGCTTGGTCGCGGCATCGCCGGTCAGCGTGATGCCGTTGCGGTGCAGGCCGATCTCCACGCGCCTGATCTGGTCGGGGGTCAGGTTGTGCTCGCGCCGCATCGCGATCAGCGCATCGAGCGCGGCGTGGGTGTAGCGGCAGCTCGGGTACGGCTTCACGCCGATCTTCATGGTCTCGTAGATCCTTCCGAGGCCTGCGACCGCCTTGTCGGGATGCGGATTGTCGCTGTAGCCGACGAGCAGGCCGTGCTTGCCTTCGACCGCCTCCGTCGACCCGATGAACTCGTTGCGTGCGAGCGTTGCGGCGATCACGCCGTTCATGGCGGCGGCGCCGACCTGGTAGCGCTTGTTCCAGGCGCCGTTGACGAGGAACTGCAGCGAGCCCGCGGCCTGGCTGCCGGAAACGCCAAAGGCGGAGACGAGCTGATCCTTGGTCAATCCGAACAGCTTTCCGGCCGCCGCAGCGGCGCCGTAGGTGCCCGCCGTCGCGGTCGGATGAAAACCCTTCGCATAATGCGAGGTCGGGTCGAGCGCATTGCCGAGCCGACAGCACACTTCATAGCCTGCGACGATCGCGGTGAGCACATCACGGCCGGAGGCGCCGACCATCTCGCCCACCGCAAACGCGGCCGGAACCACCGGCGCGCTCGGATGCAGCGAGGAATCCGCATGCGTGTCGTCGAAATCGAGGGAATGGCCGAGCGCGCCGTTGAGCAGGGCGGCGACGGCGGGCGTCCAGGTCTTGGTGTCGCCGAACACGGTGGACTCGCCCTTGGCATCGAGCTTGAGCGCTTCCAGCATCTTCAGGAGCGACGGCGTGGATTCCGCTTCGCTGCGCGCGCGGATGGCGCTGCCGAGGAAATCGAGCGTCAGCACCTTGGCGCGCTCCAGCACCTCCGGCGGGATATCGGCGAATTTCAGGTCGGCGACATAGGCGGCGAGTGTTGCGGTTTCGTTGGCCATCGTGTTTCCTCGTTTTGGCGCGCAGGCTACGCGGGGCGGTTGGCCCTTTCAAGCCGCCTTGGTAGCGCGGGCATCTGCCATGCTTTGGCTCATTCTCAGGTTTTGTGGCCGGTCAATTCGATGATGGCTTTTTCAAAATGGCTGTTCGAGCGGATCCGGTCGCGGAAGACGCAGCTGGCGCTGGCGATCAGGATCACGGTCGCCGCCAGCGCGGCTTACGCGATTGCCTCGGCGCTGAACCTGCTGCTGCCGCTCTGGGCTGTGCTGACCTCGCTGATCGTCACCCAGATGAGTGTCGGGCGGTCGCTGAAGGCGACCAGGGACTACATGCTCGGCACCATCGGCGGCGCCATCTATGGCGGCGCGATCGCCGTGCTGCTCCCCTATTCCAGCGAAGCGGGACTTTTGGGGCTACTGGTGCTGGCGGTCGCGCCGCTCGCCTTCATCGCGGCGATCAATCCGAGCCTGAACGCGGCGACCGTGACCGCCGTGATCGTGCTCCTGGTTCCGACCATTCATCACGCCGATCCTCTTGCGTCTGCGATCGACCGCGTCAGCGAGGTCGCGGTTGGCGCGATTGTCGGGCTTCTGGTGTCGTTCCTGGTGCTGCCGTCGCGCGCGATCAGCCAGATGCGGGTCAGCGCGGCGCGGCTGCTTGAGCTGATCGCCGACGCGTTCGCCGAACTGCTCGCGGGGCTGACCCGCGGTCGCGACAACGATATGCTTCATCGGCTTCAGGACGGCATCGGCAGCGCGATCGTCGCCCTGAATGCGACCGGCTCGGAAGCCGAACGCGAACGCTCGGCACGCCTGTCGTCCGGACCGGATACTGGACCGCTGCTGCGGACAATCCTGCGTCTGCGCCATGACGTCGTGATGATCGGCCGCGCCACCGTCGTGCCGCTGCCGGTGGAGCTGCAGACGCGGCTCACCGGGCCGCTCTCCGAAGTCAGTGTTGCGATTACGCTCTATCTGCGTTCGGCGGCGACGGCGCTGCGCGCGGGAGCCGGCGCACCGCCGATCCGACCGGTGCACCTTGCGTTGCAACGCTATGCGGATGAGGTCGCCGCGGTCCGTCGTGACGGGCTGATCCGCGGCCAGCCCGGCGAGACCGCGGAACGCTTTTACGCGCTCGGCTTCTCGCTCGAGCAGATGCGCCAAAATCTCGCCGATCTCGACCGCGTGGTCGGCGAGTGGGCCGACAAGTCGGCGGGAGAGGCTGCGGGCGGCACGGATCAGGCTGCGTAGATTGCGCGACGAGCGGGATCACGCTGGAGCGGTGTGCGGGGGGCGCTTAGCACCGCGTCACCTGGCGCAGCATCGCCGGCACGATGAGCCGGTGGAACGGAAGGATGATTGCGAGATAGGTCCGTCCCAGCCAGTTGTGGGTTTTGACCAACGTTGTTGCGGTCACGCTCTGCCGTTGGTCGGTTGTGGCTACGTCGACCACGATGCGGAAATCGAGATGCCTGTCGTTGAAGCCTGCGACCAGTCGGTCGGGCGTCTCGCTGACAACAGGAAATATCCCGATGATGTCACGCGGCGTTCGTCGGTCCTCGCCTGATGTCTTCAGCCCAAACGGTGCGACGATGATGTTGCGCAATACCAGCAGCGCGTCCACCCATCGCGGTGCGCGGGCCATCATCTGCTCCGCGGCACGGCGCGCATCGAGCCCTTGGCCGCCGACCTTGAGGCAATACGCATCAGTGAATTGCGCGCCGGCGAGTAGCGTCGCCGGATCGATTTGAGGTTTCACTTCCTCGACCATCATGCGCCAAACCTGCGCGCGAGACGCCGAAAACGCAGGATCAGAGCTGCGGCATAAACTGCGGTACCGCAGGATAGGCCGATCCACACCCCGACCGCGCCGAGTCCGGTCTTGAAACCGAGCACCCAGGCCAGCGTGAACCCGATCAGCCAATAGCTGATCGCAGCCAGAAGGAGGGGTACGCGGGTATCGTTGAGACCGCGCAGCGCACCGGCGACGATGGTCTGAATGGCGTCGGTGATGAAATAGGTGGCGCCCACCAGGAGCAGCGCGGCAGTCAATTCGATCGCGCCGTGGGTCGTCGCGCTGCCAAAGAACAGCCCTGCGATGCCGAAGCGCCAGAGCATCACGACGATGGTGAGTGCAACGGCAAGCGCGATGCCGAGCCACAGCGCGACGTAGCCGGCACGCCGGACCGCGTCGGCATCGCGCCGGCCGACGGCGTGACCGACGCGAACGGTGGCCGCCATGCCGATACCGAGCGGCACCATGAACAGGATGGCCGTCACCTGCAGCGCCACCTGGTGCGCGGCAAGCGCCGCGGTGCCGATCAGGCCCATCAAGAGCGCAGCCGAGCCGAACAGGCCGTACTCCATCAGCATCGACAGCGAGATCGGCGCGCCGATCACGACCAACTCGCGCATCAGCGGCCAATCGATGCGCCAGAGCCGCGCCAGGATGTGATATTTCCGGAACGGCCGGCGCCACATCACGAAGCAAAGCCCGGCGAGGAACGTGCCGATATTGACGATGGTGGTGGCGAGTCCCGCGCCGAACAATCCGAGTCGTGGGAAGCCCCAATTGCCGTAGAGCAGGAGATACACCAGCAGCGCATTCGCTGGCACCGCCGCAAGCATGATCCACAGCACCGGCTCGGGCCGGTTGACGGCTCCCATGAAGCCGCGGATGGCGATAAACCACAGCGCCGGCGCGATACCCCAGACGAGACCGAACAGATATTGCTGGCCGAGGCGGGCGGCCTCCGGCGCCTGCCCGAGCACAAGCAGGCCCTGCTCGCCGCACAGCAGCAGCATCGTGATCGGGATCGATACCAGCAGCGCCACCCAAAGGCCGGTGCGCACGGCGCGCCGCACCTGGCGCGGGTCGCGTGCGCCGAAGGCCTGGGCGGCGAGCGGCGCGACAGCGGCGACCAGACCAAGCCCGAAGGTGAAGCAGACGAAGTACGCGGTGTGCCCCAGCGCGGCGGCCGCTACCGCTTCATCGCCGAGCCGGCCGATGAAGGCGAGGTCGGTCGTCATCATCGCGATCTGGCCGAGTTGCGTCAGCGCCATCGGCGCGGAGAGGCGGATCGTCTCCGCCAGTTCGGCGACGAGTTGGTTGGCTGCCGTAACCGGCGCGCGCGCGATCTTGTCGAGAGTGGTCATGGAAAAAAAACTGGCGGTGGCGTTGGGCGAGATGGTAACCGCAGCCGGAACAAGGAAGTGAGACTTATCCGCGCACCCGGCCCGGTACCCGCGTAATCTTGGCGCCGAGCCCGTTCAGGCGCTCCTCGATTCGCTCGTAACCCCGTTCGATCTGGTCGGCGTTATGGATGGTCGAGGTGCCCTCGGCGCAGACGGCGGCGAGCAGCATGGCCATGCCGGCGCGGATATCGGGCGACGTCATCACCGAGCCGCGCAGCCGGCTGGGGCCCGCGACGATCGCGCGGTGCGGATCGCACAGCACGATACGCCCGCCCATGGCGATCAGCTTGTCGACGAAGAACATCCTGGATTCGAACATCTTCTCGAACATCAGGATCACGCCGTCGCATTGCGTGGCGGTGACGATCGCGATCGACATCAAATCGGCCGGGAAGGCGGGCCAGGGCTGGTCCTCCAGCTTCGGCACATGGCCGCCGAAATCGTCGTGGATCTTCATGGTCTGGCCCGACGGCACGATCAGGTCGTCGTCCTCGACGCCGCAGACGATGCCGAGCCGCTCGAACCCCATCCGGATCGAGCGCAGGTGTTCGACACCGGCGCGCGCGATGCGCAGCGGGGAGCGCGTGACCGCGGCAAGGCCGATCAGCGAGCCCACTTCGATGTGGTCGGGACCGATTGTATGCTGAGCGGAACCGAGGGCGCAGCCGCCCTCGATGATCATGGTATTGGTGCCGATGCCCTCGATCTTCGCGCCGAGCTTGACCAGGAAATGCGCGAGATCCTGCACATGCGGCTCGGAAGCCGCGTTGCGCAGATACGTGGTGCCGCGCGCGGCGACGGCGGCGACCAGCGCGTTCTCGGTCGCGGTCACGCTGGGCTCGTCGAGGAAGACGTCGGCGCCCTTCAGCCGCGAGGCGCGGAATTCGAGGCGATGGGTAGCGGTGACTGTGGCGCCCAGCTGCTCGAAGGCGAGGAAATGCGTATCCAGCCGCCGCCGGCCGATCACGTCACCGCCGGGCGGCGGCAGCGCCACCTCGCCGCAACGGGCGAGCAGCGGGCCGGCCAGCAGGATGGAGGCGCGGATACGGGCGCACAGTTCAGGGTCGAGATCGGCGGCGCGGATTTCCTTCGCGTGGATGACGAGCGTATTGCGCGCCTTCCATTCGGCCGACGCGCCGACCGAACGCACGAGCTCCACCAGCGTCTCGGTGTCGCGGATGCGCGGCACGTTGTCGAGGGTGACGGGATGCTCGGTCAGCAGCGCGGCCGCGATGATCGGCAGCGCCGAGTTCTTGTTGCCGGAGGGCTCGATCGTACCGGAGAGGCGCTGGCCGCCCTCGACAATATACTGAATGGGCGCCACGGCTGTTTCCTAACTCCTACACATCGACGTTGGCGCTCAGCGAATTATCCTGAATGAATTCACGGCGCGGTTCAACCACGTCGCCCATCAGCTTGGTGAAGATGTCGTCGGCCTCGTCGACCTCCTTGACCTTCACCTGCAGCAGCGAGCGCGCCTCAGTGTCCAGCGTGGTCTCCCACAGCTGACCCGGGTTCATCTCGCCGAGACCTTTATAGCGCTGCAGCGCTAAACCCTTGCGACCGCTTTCGGTGACCGCTTCGAACAGGCCGACCGGGCCGTGAATGGTCGTTTCGCTGTCCTTGCGGCGCAGCAGGCCGGGCCGCGCATAGACTTCCTGAAGTCTCGAAGCATATTCGTCGAGCTTGCGCGCATCGGCGGAACCGAGCAGGGCGTCGTCGATGATGGCAACGTCCTTGACGCCGCGCACCGTGCGCTCGAACAGGAAGCCTTCGCCTTCCGCAAAGCGTCCGGTCCAGCCGCGTTCGACCTCGTCCGCCAGCACGTCGAGGCGTCTGGCAATGTAATCGGCCGCGGCGGTGGCCTTCGGCGGGTCGCCGAAAATTTTCGGCGAAAGCACGCCGGCAATGGCGGCCTGCTCTACCACGTTGCGGTTATAGCGGCTGTGCAGGTTGCGCAGCACGTTACGGATCAAGCGGGCGTCTTCCACCAGCGAATGCAGATCGCGGCCGCTACGGTCCTCGCCAGAAGCAAGCTTGAGCACGCAATCATCGAGCCCGGTCTGGATCAGATAGTCTTCCAGCGCGCGCTCGTCCTTGAGGTATTGCTCGGATTTGCCGCGCGTCACCTTGTAGAGCGGCGGCTGCGCGATGTAGAGGTAGCCGCCCTCGATCAGCGAGGGCATCTGCCGGAAGAAGAACGTCAGGAGCAGCGTGCGGATATGCGCGCCGTCGACGTCGGCGTCGGTCATCAGGATGATCTTGTGGTAGCGCAGCTTGGACAGGTCGAAGTCCTCGCGGCCGATGCCCGTGCCGAGCGCGGTGATCAGCGTGCCGATCTGCTCGGAGCTTAGCATCTTGTCGAAGCGCGCTCGCTCGACGTTGAGGATCTTGCCGCGCAGCGGCAGCACCGCCTGGAATTCGCGGTTGCGGCCCTGCTTGGCGCTGCCGCCGGCCGAGTCGCCCTCGACGATGAACAGTTCCGACTTGGCCGGATCCTTTTCCTGGCAGTCGGCGAGCTTGCCGGGCAGGGAAGCGACGTCGAGTGCGCCTTTGCGGCGCGTCAGCTCGCGCGCCTTGCGCGCGGCTTCGCGGGCGGCGGCCGCTTCCACCACCTTGCCGACAATGGTCTTGGCCTCGGTCGGATGCTCCTCGAACCAGGCGGCCAGCGCCTCGTTGATGACGTTCTCCACCACCGGGCGCACTTCCGAGGAAACCAGCTTGTCCTTGGTCTGCGACGAGAATTTCGGATCGGGCAGCTTGACCGAGACGATGGCGGTCAGCCCCTCGCGCATGTCGTCGCCGGTAAGCGAGACCTTCTCCTTCTTCAGCGCGCCGGATTTCTCGGCATAA
>Ga0187815_10000429_pt1 | contig 20319 bp, 19 predicted proteins | sample NC_S_5_FD_132962 | JGI IMG/M metagenome (GOLD analysis project Ga0187815, IMG submission 132962) | Wetland sediment microbial communities from Neuse River Estuary, North Carolina, USA - ASW-S_5 | ecosystem: Environmental > Aquatic > Freshwater > Wetlands > Sediment | place: USA: North Carolina...
CGCATGATCGCGGGCCTCGAGGACATTTCGGGCGGCGCCATCGAGATCGGCGGGCGCATGGTGAACGACCTGCCGCCGCGCGCGCGCAACATCTCCATGGTGTTCCAGTCCTACGCGCTCTATCCGCATATGACGGTGCGCGAGAACATGGGTTTTTCGCTCAAGATCGCCAATGAGCCCAAAGCCGAAATCGACCGCCGCGTCAACGAGGCGGCCGCCATCCTCGACCTCAACCATCTACTCGAGCGTCGGCCCTCGCAGCTTTCCGGCGGCCAGCGCCAGCGCGTCGCCATGGGCCGCGCCATCGTGCGCAAGCCGGACGTGTTCCTGTTCGACGAGCCGCTGTCGAACCTCGACGCCAAGCTGCGCACTCAGATGCGCACCGAGATCAAGAAGCTGCATGCCAAGGTGCAGTCGACCGTCATCTACGTCACCCACGACCAGGTCGAGGCGATGACACTGGCAGACCGCATCGTCATCATGCGCGACGGCCATATCGAGCAGGTGGGCACGCCCGACGAAGTGTTCCGCCGCCCGGCCACACGCTTCGTGGCCGGCTTCATCGGCTCGCCGCCGATGAACCTGCATGAGGCGACCGTGAGCGACGGCAAGCTGCGCTTCGGCAACGGGTCGAGCCTGCCCCTGCCCCGGCAGTTCCAGTCCAATGTCAGCACTGGCCAAAAGGTGGTGTTCGGCCTCAGGCCCGACGATCTCTACCCGACCGGCCACGGCATCAATTCCGGCGACGCGGCAGATGTGCATGGCACCGAGCTTCCCGTCTCGATCACCGAGCCGCTCGGCAACGAGACGCTGGTGTTCGCCGAGTTCGACGGCCACGACTGGGTGTCGCGCATGCTCAATCCGAAGCCACTCAGGACGGGGGATCGCATCGGCATGAGCTTCGACCTCAGCCAGGCGCATCTCTTCTCGGCCGAAACCGGCCGCACGTTGAGGACCTGACCGATGGCAAGGATCGAGAAAGTCGAGCTGCGGATGGTCGACCTGGTGCCCAAGGTCAAGCGCACCGACGCCATCCAGAGTTTTGTCAGCCAGGAGACGCCTATCGTCACCATCACCGATGCCGACGGCGCAGTCGGCACCGGCTACAGCTACACGATCGGCACCGGCGGCTCGTCGGTCATGCGGCTGCTGGCCGATCATCTGGCGCCGCATATCGTCGGCCGTGACGCCGACTGCATCGAGGCGATCTGGCACGAGCTGGAATTCGCCACCCATGCCACCACCATCGGCGCCATCACCTCCATCGCGCTGGCGGCGATCGACACCGCGCTTTGGGACCTGCGCGCCAAGACGCAGGGCCTGCCACTTTGGAAGCTCGCCGGCGGCGCCAAGGACCGCTGCCCGCTCTACACCACCGAGGGCGGCTGGCTGCACATTGAGACCGAAGCCCTGGTGGAAGACGCGCTCGCTGCCAAGGCCAAGGGCTTTCGCGGGTCCAAGGTCAAGATCGGCCGGCCGCACGGTTCGGAGGACCTGGCGCGGCTGTCAGCAGTGCGCAAAGCCGTTGGCGATGGCTACGAGATCATGACCGACGCCAACCAGGGTTTTGCCATCGACGAGGCGATCCGGCGCGCGGCGCGTCTTGCCGAACTCGACCTCGCCTGGATCGAGGAGCCGTTGCCGGCCGACGACATCGACGGCCATGTGCGCCTCAACGCATCGACCTCGACGCCGATCGCCATAGGAGAGTCGCTCTATTCGATCCGGCATTTCCGCGAATACATGCAGAAGGGCGCCTGCTCGATCGTGCAGGTGGACGTTGGCCGCATCGGCGGCATCACGCCCTGGCTCAAGGTGGCACACGCGGCCGAGGCCTTTGACATCCCCATCTGCCCCCACTTCCTGATGGAGCTGCATGTCAGCCTCGCCTGCGCGGTGCCGAACGGCAAATATGTCGAATTCATCCCCCAGCTCGATGAGCTGACCGCCAGCCGCATGCGCATCGAGGACGGTTACGCACACGCGCCAAGCGAGCCCGGCATCGGCATCGACTGGGACTGGGACGCCGTGCGCAGCATGAGCATCCCCGAATTCATACGCGAGATCGGGAGGACCTGATGCAGCGAATGGGCATGATCATCGGGCTGAAGCCCGAAAAGGTCGCTGAGTACAAGCGCCTGCACGCCGCCGTGTGGCCGGAGGTGCTGACGACGATCTCGGCCTGCAACATCCGCAACTACTCAATCTTTCTCAAGGAGCCGGAGAATCTGTTGTTCGGCTATTGGGAATATCACGGAACCGACTTTTCGGCCGACGCGGCGAAGATGGCCGCCGACCCCACGACGCAGGAATGGTGGGCGGTGTGCATGCCCTGCCAATCGCCGCTCGAAACACGCAAGGACGGCGAATGGTGGGCGATGATGGAGGAGGTGTTTCATCATGAGTGAATCCCGCTCTCTTGCGGAGAAGCCGTTCGACCCCCACTCCGGCCTTTCAGGCCACCTCTCCCCCGGTCGACGGGGGAGAGGAAAGCGCGGTTGCACGCCATTCGCGACCTTCTCCAACTGCGGCGCAGAAAAAGGCTCCCTTCCTCTCCCCCGTCGATCGGGGGAGAGGTGCCGAGCGCAGCGAGGCGGAGTGGGGGTCGACAGGCCATGACCTTCAACCCCACCTCCCTCAACCAGTCCTGGCCGCCGCCTGAAAACCCGCGCCCGATCGTAACCTTCGGCGCCGGCTCCATCGTCGGCGACGCGCACTATCCCGCCTATCGCAAGGGCGGCTTTCCGATTGCCGGCCTGTTCGACCCCGACGGCGAGAAGGCCGAAAAGCTCGCCTCTGCCTGGGGCGTCACGGCCTATTCCTCGCTTGTCGAGGCAGCATCGGTTAAGAACGCCATCTTCGATCTTGCAACGCCGCCCAGCCGTCATGCCGAGGTGCTCGAGGCGCTACCGGACGGCGCGGTCGCGCTGATCCAGAAACCGATGGGCGCAGACCTCGCGCAGGCCACGCAGGTTCTGGAGATTTGCCGGCGCAAGAAGCTCACCGCGGCCGTCAACTTCCAGCTGCGCTTCGCGCCGATGATGCTGGCGCTGAAGGATGCCATCGCAAAAGGCTGGCTCGGCGAGGTGATCGACTTCGACGCCTGGCTGGCGCTCGACACGCCATGGCAGCTTTGGCCCTTCCTGAAGGGCCAGCCGCGCATCGAGATCGCCATGCACTCCATTCACTATCTGGACCTCATCCGCCAGTTGCTCGGCGACCCTGAGGGCGTTCATGCCAAGACGCTCGGCCACCCCGCGCACGAGGTTGCCCAGACGCGCACCAGCGCCATCCTCGACTATGGCGACCGCGTGCGCTGCGCGCTGTCGATCAACCACGACCACAAGTTCGGCCGGCCGCACCAGGCCTGCGAGTTCCGCATCTGCGGCACCGAGGGCGCGGCCTATCTGCAGCTCGGCGTCAATCTCGACTATCCGCGCGGAGAGCCGGACATTCTTCAGATCTATCCGAAGGGCGGCGACGGCTGGGTTTCGGTGCCGCTCAAGGGCGCCTGGTTCCCGGATGCCTTCGTCGGCCGCATGGCCAATTTGCAGCGCTTCGCCTCCGGCGAGGATGCCGAGCTTGTCGGCTCGGTCGAGGACGCCTGGAACACGATGGCGCTGGTGGAAGCCGCCTATCGCTCCAGCGCGAGCCCCGCCACGCCTATCGAGAAACGAACCTGACATGGAACAGACGACCTATCTCGAGGACTGCGAGATCGGGCAATCCCGGCTGACCACCGGCCGCACGATCACCGAGACCGACTTCATCGTTCATGCCGGGCACACGGGCGATTTCTTCCCGCATCACATGGACGCGGAGTTCATGAAGTCGACGCCTTTCGGCCAGCGCATCGCCCATGGCACGCTGGTGTTCTCCATCGGCATCGGGCTCACGGCGACGGTGATCAACCCCGTTGCCTTCTCCTATGGCTATGACAGGCTGCGCTTCGTGCGGCCTGTGTTCATCGGCGACACAATCCGCACGCGCACTACCATCGTGAGGAAGGAAGACGACCCGAAGCGCGATGACGCCGGCCGCGTCTTCGAACGCTGCGAGGTCATCAACCAGCGCGAGGAGGTCGTGCTGGCAGCCGAACACATCTACATTGTCGAACGCCGCAAGGCGGCGTGAGCGAACAACCGGATCAGGGGACGAATGCAATGACACATCTTGAGGGGAAGACGGTTCTGGTGACGGCAGCGGCGCAAGGCATCGGGCGGGCGACCGCCCTTGCCTTCGCGCGCGCCGGGGCCGAGGTGGTGGCCACCGACATCAATGAGAGCCTGCTGGAGCAGCTCACCAGCGAGCCGCGCATCACCGCCCGCAGGCTCGACGTGCTGAACGACGCCGAGGTCGAACAGTTCGTCTCCGAGCTCGACAAGATCGACGTGCTGTTCAACTGCGCCGGCTTCGTGCATTCGGGCTCGATCCTGGAGATGAAGGACGAGGAACTGGACTTCGCCTTCGACCTCAATGTGCGCTCCATGGTGCGCACCATCCGCGCCGTGCTGCCGGGCATGATCGCGCGCGGCGGCGGCGCCATCATCAACATGTCCTCGGTCGCCTCCAGCATAAAGGGCGTGCCGAACCGCTTCGCCTATTCGCTGACCAAGGCCGCCGTGATCGGCCTCACCAAGGCGGTCGCTGCCGACTACATCGGCAAGGGCATTCGCTGCAACGCCATCTGCCCCGGCACGGTGGAGAGCCCGTCGCTGCAAGACCGCATGCGCGCCGGCGGCGACTATGAAGCCTCGCGCGCCGCTTTCATCGCTCGCCAGCCCATGGGCCGTCTCGGCACGCCCGAAGAGATCGCCGACCTTGGGGTCTACCTTGCCGGCGCCACCTACACGACCGGACAGGCCTACGCGATCGACGGCGGCTGGGCGATGTAAGGCGCACGCCGGCGGCTATAGTCGCAGGGCATTTTTCTGAAGGGAGATTCGACGTGAAATTATTGCGTTATGGAGAGGCGGGCCGCGAAAGACCCGGCCTGATCGATGCGAACGGCAATATCCGCGACCTGTCGCAGAACATCGCCGACCTGTCGGGCGAAACGCTGGACCCCGCGGCACTTGAGCGGCTGTCGCATGTCGACCCGTCGACGCTGCCGCTGGTGCATGGCAAGCAGCGCCTCGGCCCCTGCGTCGCCGGCACCGGCAAGTTCATCTGCATCGGCCTCAACTATTCCGACCATGCCGCCGAGACCGGCGCAACCGTGCCGCCGGAGCCGATCATCTTCATGAAGGCGACGTCGGCCATCGTCGGCCCCGACGACGACTTGCTCATCCCGCGCGGTTCGGAAAAGACCGACTGGGAGGTAGAACTCGGCATCGTCATCGGTCGCCACGCGAAGTACGTCCCGGAAGACGAGGCGCTGGACTATGTCGCCGGCTACTGCACGATCAATGACGTGTCCGAACGCGCCTTCCAGACCGAGCGCTCGGGCCAATGGACCAAGGGCAAGAGCTGCGACACCTTCGGCCCTATAGGCCCCTGGCTGGTGACCAAGGACGAGGTCGCCGACCCGCAGAACCTTTCCATGTGGCTGACGGTGAACGGCGAGAAGGTGCAGGACGGCTCGAGCCAGACCATGGTCTACGGCGTCAAATATCTGGTGTCCTATCTCAGCCAGTTCATGAGCCTGCATCCAGGCGACATCATCTCCACCGGCACCCCTCCGGGCGTCGGCATGGGCATGAAGCCGCCGCGCTACCTGAAGGCCGGCGATGTCGTCGAACTCGGCATCGAAGGCCTCGGCAGCCAGCGCCAGAACGTCAAGGCCGACGCGTAAGCGTCGGCCACTACCTCTCACCCAAGAGCAGACCGTGACCAGCATCACCGATCTTCGCGTATTCGACTTGCGCTTTCCAACCTCGCAGAGCCTCGACGGTTCGGATGCGATGAACCCGGACCCGGACTATTCCGCCGCCTATGTCGTTCTCGACACGGACAAGGATGGCTTGGCGGGTCATGGTCTGACCTTCACCATCGGCCGCGGCAACGAGGTCGTGTGCCTCGCCATCCAGGCGCTGCGCCACCTGGTGGTCGGCCTTGATCTCGACTGGGTGAAGGAAGATCCCGCCCGCTTTTGGCACCATGTGACCGGCGATAGCCAGCTGCGCTGGATCGGCCCGGACAAGGGCGCGATGCATCTGGCCGTCGGCGCGGTGGTGAATGCCGTGTGGGATCTCTGGGCCAAGGAAGCCGGCAAGCCCGTGTGGCGGCTGGTGGCCGACATGTCGGCCGAAGAAGTCCTCAGGATCGTCGACTTCCGCTATCTGACCGACGTGCTGACGCCCGACGAGGCGCTGGCGATCCTGAAGAAGGCGGAGGCCGGCAAGGCCGAACGCATCACCATCCTCGAACGCGAGGGCTATGCCTGCTACACCACTTCGGCCGGCTGGCTCGGTTACGACGACGAGAAGCTGCGCCGTCTGTGCCGCGAGGCGGTCGATGCCGGCTTCAACCACATCAAGATGAAGGTCGGGCGCGACCTTGATGACGACATCCGCCGCCTCACCATCGCGCGCGAGGTGATCGGCCCGGACCGCGTCCTGATGGTCGACGCCAACCAGGTTTGGGAAGTCGGCCAGGCGATCGAGTGGATGGGTAAGCTTGCCTTCGCAAAGCCCTTCTTCATCGAGGAGCCGACCAGCCCGGACGACATTGCGGGCCACCGCAAGATCCGCGAGGCGATCGCGCCGGTGAAGGTGGCGACCGGCGAAATGTGCCAGAACCGCATCATCTTCAAGCAGCTGGTCGCTGAAGGCGCCATCGACGTGGTGCAGATCGACTCCTGCCGCATGGGCGGTCTGAACGAAGTGCTGGCGGTGCTGCTGATCGCAGCGAAGTACAACCTGCCCGTATGGCCCCATGCCGGCGGCGTCGGCCTTTGCGAATATGTGCAGCATTTGTCGATGATCGATTACATTGCCGTGTCCGGTACGAAGGACGGCCGTGTGATCGAATATGTCGACCACCTGCACGAGCATTTCGTCGAGCCGTGCGACATCCGCAATGCGGCCTATATGCCGCCGGCGGCACCGGGCTTTTCCATCGAGATGAAGCCGACGTCGATTGAAGCGCATGAGTTCAAGGGCTGACCTATAAAGCGGCCGGCGCCAAACCGCGCCGGCCGTCTTACTTCAGGCCCTGCCGTATTTCGGCAGTCCCGCCCCATCCGCAAGCTGCATCAACAGTTCGCGGAGGCGAATAGCGCCACCGGGCAGCGACGGGCGCTCGTCCATTTTTGCGACTTCATCTGCGGCAGCCTTCGCGACATCGGCATCGCGCGGCAGCCAGAGCAGCCAGGCGATCAGTATATCTTCCGGCTGTGGTTGGGCATCCGCCGAGGCCGGGCTCCAGCCCATATTCCGGCGCGGCGACGCGCCGGGCAATCTCTGCGATCCCATGCGTCAGACCTCGATCTCAAGGGCCGAAAGCGGGCGTGAGCAGCAGGCCAGGACAAAACCGTCGGCGATCTCGTGGTCGAGAATGCCGCCATTGTGGTTCATCTCGACCTCGCCGGAGATTTTCTTCACCTTGCAGGTGCCGCACAGGCCGAATTCGCAGGCTGCCGGAATGCGTACGCCTGCCGCGCGTGCGGTCTGCAGCACAGTCTGGCCGGAGACGCATTCGGCATCGACCTCCGAGAGAGAGAAGCGGATCGGTGTTGCTTCGACGGGGGCGTCAGCGCCCGCCTCACCCCCTGCATCACCGGCGAAGGAGACAGGCTCGACCGGCGGCGCCCCAAAACTTTCCTGATGGTAGTGGGTCATGTCGAAGCCGGCGGCTTCAAGCATGCCGCGCACCGCGCGCATGAACGGATCGGGCCCGCAGCAGAAGACCTCGCGCTCGCGGAAATCCGGCGAGAGCAGCGGCAGGCGCACCGCGTCGATGCGGCCCATATGACCGAACCAGCTTTCGCGGCTCGACCGCTCCTCGACCAGGAAGCCGAGCGACAGGCCTGGCATCTGGTTGCCGAGCAGCTCGAGCTCCTTGCGGAAGATGATCTCTTCCGGCCGCCGCGCACAGTTGACGAAGGCGACGTCCGTCTGCGGCGCAAAGTCGTTCAGCCAGCGGGTCATCGACATCATCGGCGTGATGCCCGAGCCCGCCGAGACGAACAGATATTTCGCCGCCGGATGATTGTGCAGCGAGAAATCTCCGGCCGGGCCATATGCCTTGATGTGCATGCCCGGCCGAAGGTTCTCGAACATCCAGCGCGTGCCAACGCTGTCTGCCTGCGCCTTGACCGTAACCGCGACGGAGAACGGCCGCGAGGGGCTGGACGAGAGCGTATAGGTGCGCAGCACCGGCTCCACACCCACCGGTAGCTCCAGCGTGACGAACTGGCCCGGCTGGTAGCGGAACCAGGTCTGGTTGTCGGAGCGGAAGGTGAAGGTCTTCACCTGCGCCGCCTCGTCCGTCACGCCGATGCATTCCAGCACCTGCAGCTTGTCGTTCCACGGCAGCATCTGGTCGAGATGCCTGTAGAGGCCGATTGCGGTCATGGCGTTCATCGCCTTTCTCCTGCTCAGGCGACACTGCGCAGTGCGGGCTTTTCGCCCCCTGCCAGGCGCGGCTCGATGAAGCGGCAGTACCAGTCGACGAACTGGATCACGCCGCCTTCATGAATCTCGGAGTAAGGCCCGGGCTCGTAGGCCGGGGACTTGATGCCGAAGGCGTTCTCTTCGACGATCCGGCGGTCCTGGTCGTTGGTCTCGGTCCAGACATGAGTGAGCTCGGCGAGATCGTAGTCCACGCCCTCGACCGCATCCTTGTGCACCAGCCATTTGGTGGTGACGGCCGTCTCGGTGGCGTTGATGGGCAGCACGCGGAAGGTCACCGCATGGTCGCCGAGCACATGGTTCCAGGTCGTCGGGTAGTGGTAGAGCAGAAGCGAGCCGATGCGGTCGGCCGAGACGCTGTCGGACAGAGTGCGCTTCACCGCCTGCTTGCCGGTCATGGTGTAGCTGACGGCATCGCGCAACAGCGGCGCGCGCGTGGCGCGATACTGGCCGTCATCGGCGATACGGAACCGGCTCGGAAGTCCGGCCGCCTCGCATTTCGCCCAATGCGCCAGCATCTCCGGGTCGCTCTCGGCGCCGCTGACGCCGGTGACGGTGGGCGCTTCGGGAAAAGTCTTGCACAGTTCGGGGTGGTTGCCGGCGCAGTGGTAGCACTCGCGGTTGTTTTCCCACACCAGCTTCCAGTTGCCCTTTTCGATGATGGTGCTTTCGAAGGCGACCTTGGCCTCGGTCAGCCGGTGCGGCAGGAAATAGGGCTCCATCATCGCGCGGAAGGGCGCGAAATCGGCCGGCTCGTCGGCCAGGCAGATGAAGATGTAGCCGCCCGCGCTCTCGCAGGCCACGGGCTTGAGGCCGAACTGGCTAGCGTCGAAATCGTCGCTCATCTGGCGAGCGAACAGGAGACGCCCGTCGAGCTCATAGGTCCACTGGTGATAGGGACAGACGAGCTTGGCTGCAGTGCCCTTGTGGGCGGTGCAGACGCGGCTGCCGCGATGGCGGCAGGCATTGTGGAAGGCGCGGATTTCGCCCTTCTGGTCGCGCACGATGACCACCGGATAATCGCCAATCTGGACGGTCATGTAGCTGCCGGCCTTGGGTAGCTCGCAATCATGGCCGATGAACAGCCAGTCGCGATACCAGATCAACTCAAGGTCGAGCTTGTAAAAGTCCGGGTCGATATAGAAGGGTTGTTCGAGGCTAAAGCCCTCACGGCGGCTGCGTATCCGCCTCAGCATGTCGGCACGTACGTCCATGTCCTGTCCTCGCGTCGCACAAGGACTGAACTGGTGGTGATTTCAGGGGTGGATGGTCGTGCAGTCGGCCGGCAAGGCTTCCCGCGCAAGAATCCGCCACTTGACCGCCCACCGCGATCAGTCGGGTTGAAACAGCCTCAGGCTGGTTTCCGGGCTAAGGAGCTGGTTCTGCAGAACCGTCACGGACACCTTCCCGGGCTTTCGCCCAGTGGTCTCCCGCCGTGACATACTCCACCACCGTTGCGGGGGCAGCGCCGGATTCTCACCGGCTTCCCAATTCTCCGGCCTCGCTTTCGCGACTCCGGCACCTGAAGTGTCTCGATCTAACCATTGAATAGGTGGCCCGGGCCACACGAATGCGACATCGCCGAAGCGCAAAGGCGACAGCGACAAAATGGTGAGGCGGACGAATAAAGACTTCTTCGAAGCCTACCTGAATCCCATGGGGAGCAAGAGCCTCCGATCCGCTTCCGGCGGTGGCGGCGGAACCGGTGACGAACGCATCACCGTTTTGATCGCGGCCTGATCCAGAGTATCGTTGCCAGACGACCGGGCGACATTGACCGCAAGCACATTCCCATCTGCGTCGATCGAAAATTTCAGCAAGAGTTCTCCCCGCCCCCGCACGGACCGGGGCTTATGGCGATTGATCCAGGCCACGACCTTGGCTTGCCACTTTGCCGGGCTGACGGACGGGGCAGCCGCAGCCAAAGGGGCCGGCGCGGTGGCAGCCTGGGACCGCTGCACCTTCTGCCGCTCCGCGATCCTTTCGGCAGGCTTGGGCTTGTCGGCCTTCCTTACCGGCACCGTCTTCGGCTTCTCGACGACATTCTCAGGCTCTGCCTTGGGGCGCAGCGTGGGGACCGGGATAGCGACCTCCGGCGTCACCTGCTCGACCAGTTGCGTCTCGATCGGCTCCGGTTCGGCTACTTCCGGGGCGACCTCGCTTACCTGCTCCTTATCAACCGGAGTCTCCGCGACAGTCTCGGCCACATTTTGCTCGGTGGTGGTGTTCTCGCCCTCCTCGCCCAGCGTCTCGACGCCCTCGACGGCGTCAGCCACCTCAGGCGCCAGCTGCTCGGGGAGGATGTCGTTCGCCACGGTGGCAGGGGCCATGAAGGGTACAGGCGCGAAGTCCACCACCATTGCCGCCTCCTGTCCGGCCATCGGCTCGCCCGGAGCCTGCATCCTGTGGAAAACTTCCGCGGCAAGCGCGTGCATCGCCACCACCACCAGCCCCGCGCCCAGCCATCCCACGACTTCGCGGCGGGAGGGCAGCGAGCCGTAGGCGTCGAAGCCGATATGATCGGCAACCGTGCTCATGGCTGGACCTGTTCCTCGTTCGGGGTTTCGATCCCGACCAGCGCGATCTTGAGATAGCCCGCGGCACGCAGGAGATTCATCAGCTCCATCAGCTCGCCATAGCCGACCATCTTGTCCGCGCGGAGAAAAATGCGCGTTTCCTTGTCGCCGTCTGTCTGCTGGTCCAACACAGCCGCGAAGCCCTCGCGCGGCACGGTCTGGTTGCCCAGTGCAAGCGTCAGGTCTTGCTTGAGCGTGAGATAGACCGGCTTGTCAGGCCGAGGTGCCGCGGCCGCCGTCGAGGCCGGCAGGTCGACATTGATGTCGACGGTGGCCAGCGGTGCCGCCACCATGAAGATGATGAGCAGAACCAGCATGACATCGATGAACGGCGTCACGTTGATCTCGTGGTTCTCTTCCAGCTCGTCGCCGGCGCTTTCGCGGATACGGGCGGCCATGGCGCTCTCCCTACTCCGCCGCCGTCGCCTTGGGCTGTACCAGGCGGAAGTCGAGGTCGCGGCTGACGAGCCGCTCGACCCCGGCCGACGCGTCGGCCAGCAGCTGGCGGTAGCCGGTGATGGAGCGCGCGAAGACGTTGTAGATGACGACGGCCGGAATGGCCGCGACGAGGCCGATTGCCGTGGCCAGCAGCGCTTCGGCGATGCCGGGTGCGACGACCGCGAGATTGGTGGTCTGCGCCTCGGAGATGCCGATGAAGGCGTTCATGATGCCCCAAACCGTGCCGAACAGGCCAACGAAGGGGGCGGTGGAGCCGATGGTGGCCAGAACGCCGGTGCCGCGCGACATGCGCCGGCCGGCCATCGCCTCGATGCGCGACAGGCGCGAGGCGACGCGTTCCTTCAGACCCTCGCCGCCGGAAAAGTCGAGTGCGGCCTGCGAAAGATCGACCTCCTGCTGGGCAGCGCGCACGAGCAGCGCGCCGCTGTCGCCGCGGCCATCCAACGCACGTTCCGCATCGGCAAGGCTGCGCGCCGAAACGATGGCCTTCAGCGCCCGATGAGCCTTCATGCGCGCCGCGGCAAGTTCGAGCGACTTGGCAAGCCACACGGTCCAGGTGACCAGCGAGGCGAAGCCCAACCCGATCATCACGGCCTTCACCACGATGTCGGCGCTCATGAACATGCCCCAGGGGGAGAGATTGTGCGGCAGGTTGAGCGCGGCCGGTTCGTCCGGTTGCAGCGCGGCAGAAGCGCCCTCGACCGGCTCCGCCGGGCTCGCGGCAGCCGAAACCGGCGCGTAGATTCCTGCCGGGCCGGATGCGACCGGAGCCGGCGGTCGCATGTCCGCCGGCTCTTGCGCGAAGCCAATCTGCGGGGCGATCAGCGCGACAGCCGCCGCAAACAATAGAGCCGCAATCCTGTTCTTCAGCATGGTTCGTCCTTCGCGGCACGCGGTCGGCATTTCTGGAGTGGAATAGTCATATTATATTGCCCTGGCAAGTCGCTTGGCGCAATCGGCGCGAAGCACGGTCGGCTCGACGGCATAAAATCTGTGCATGGGGCACCCGCATCCGCCCAGCCAAGGGGGGCGTTCTTCCCGAAAAAGAACGCAGGCTAGCCTTGCCCGAAGCGCTCACCAGTCGGTGAGTCGCACATATTGCGCATCATGATATTGCAAGGCTTTGCAATGTCATTTGACCGGGATGATGTCTTATTATTCAAGCTCAGATCCGGACTGATGAGCCAGATTCCTCGTTTTCCGATTTTGGGCGTTGACAGCCCGATCTGTTGCGGCCAACATTTTGCACACGCTTGCAACGAGCGGAGCGGCGTGGAGGCGTCGCCGAACAGGGAGGGAAATATATGCGTTCAGTCTTGCTGGCTGCGGCACTTGCCGCGGGCTCATCGTTTCTTGCGCTCTCCGCGCATGCGGCGGAGAACCTCAACCTCATATGCTCCGCCGACGTCGTCGTTTGTGAGCAGATGAAGAACATGTTCGAGAAGGACACGGGCATTCAGGTCAACATGGTGCGCCTGTCGTCGGGCGAGACCTATGCAAAGGTGCGCGCCGAATCCCGCAACCCGAAGACCGATATCTGGTGGGCCGGCACGGGCGACCCGCATCTGCAGGCGGCCGCAGAAGGCCTGACGCTCGAATACAAGTCGCCCATGCTCGACCAGCTCAACGAGTGGGCGGTGAAGCAGGCTGAAAGCGCGAACTATCGCACGGTCGGCGTCTATGCCGGCGCGCTTGGCTGGGGCTACAACACCGACTTCTTCAAGCAGAAGAACCTGCCCGAGCCGTCGTGCTGGGCCGACCTGCTGAACCCCGCCTTCAAGGGCGAGATCCAGATGGCAAACCCGAACTCGTCGGGCACCGCCTATACCGCGCTCGCCACGCTGGTGCAGATCATGGGCGAGGACAAGGCTTTCGACTATCTCAAGCAGCTCAACGCCAATGTCTCGCAATACACCAAATCGGGCTCGGCGCCGGTGAAGGCGGCGGCGCGTGGCGAGACCGGCATCGGCATCGTCTTCATGCACGACGCCGTGTCGATGACGGTCGACGGCTTCCCGATCAAGTCGGTCGCGCCTTGCGAGGGCACGGGCTACGAGATCGGCTCCATGTCGATCATCAAGGGCGCGAAGAACCTGGAAAATGCCAAGAAGTGGTACGACTGGGCGCTGACCGCCGAAGTGCAGTCGCATATGAAGGACGCCAAGTCGTTCCAGCTTCCCTCCAACAAGTCGGCCGAGGTTCCGAAGGAATCGCCGAAGTTCGAGGACATCAAGCTCATCGACTACGACTTCAAGACCTATGGCGATCCGGCCAAGCGCAAGGAGCTTCTGGAGCGCTGGGATAAGGAGATCGGCGCCAACGCCAACTAAACTCCTCCATGCCGCCACCGCCGGCCCCCCGGCGGTGGCGGCTCATTCCCCGATTGCAGAACCGGAAGCGGACAGACCTCGTGGAACATAGCAATCGCAGGCTGGACATCGTTCTGGTGCTCGGGCTGGCCGCCTTCATGCTGCTACCCTGGTACAGGATCGAGGACGGCTTCTTCAGCTTCGACTGGCTGTCGGGCTTCCTGGGTGATCCCGCAAACGGCCCTGCCGTGCTGCAACTTTTGCTCCACGGACACTGGTGGCTGGCGATCGCGGCGCTGCCGATGATCCTATGCGGCTGTGCCCGACTTCTTCCGGCCGGCAGGAAGCGCGCCGGCCTGCTTGTCTGGGCGAGCGCGCTCGGCGTCATTTTCCTTGCCTTGCAGGGACTGGCGATCGGTTTCACAGGCTGGACCTGGACGATCAGCGAAACGCTCTTCGGACCGCTGTCCGACGGCCAGCCGTCATTCGGCGCCGGCGCCTCGCTCGCCGCGATCGTCTTTGTTCTGCTGTTCTCCTTCGGTCTTGCCGAGCGCGGCGTGATGAAGGGCGATGCCTTCATCGTCGCCTCCATCTCCATGCTGGTATTTCTGGTCGCGGTCTTCGTCTTCTACCCAGTCGTCAGCCTGTTCGTCGGCTCGGTGCAGGATTTCGACGGTTCCTTCAAACCCGACGGCTTCATCGCCAACATCCAGGACCCGTCGATCTGGAGCCTTGATTGCGTGGTGGGCGGCACGCGCTGCGGCGTCGCCTGGCGCACGCTGTGGCTTGCCATACTGACCGCAACCGGCTCGACCACGCTCGGCCTCGCCTTCGCGCTGGTGGCGACGCGCACGCGCTTCCCCTTCAAGAAAGGGTTGCGGCTGCTGACCGTTCTGCCCATCATCACGCCGCCCTTCGTGGTCGGCCTTGCGCTGACGCTGCTGTTCGGCCGCGCAGGCGTGGCGACCCAACTCATCTCCGCGCTTTTCGGCGTCGAGCCCGGCCGCTGGCTTTACGGCCTCACCGGCATCTGGATCGCGCAGGTGCTTTCCTTCACGCCTATCTCCTTCCTGGTGCTGATCGGCGTGGTGGAAGGCGTCAGTCCTTCCATGGAGGAAGCCTCGCAGACCCTGCGCGCCGACCGCTGGCGCACGTTTCGCCGCGTCTCGCTGCCGCTGATGGCGCCGGGCCTGGCCAACGCCTTTCTCATCAGCTTCATCGAAAGCATGGCCGATTTCGGCAACCCGATGGTGCTGGGCGGCAGTCATGGCGTGCTATCGACCGAAATCTTCTTTGCGGTGGTGGGAGCGCAGAACGATCCCTCGCGGGCGGCCGTGCTCGCTGTCATACTGCTGTTCTTCACGCTGTCGGCCTTCCTCATCCAGCGGCTATGGCTGTCGGGCAAGAATTTCGCGACGGTCACCGGCAAGGGCGATTCCGGGCTGCACATCGCCCTGCCCCGGGGCCTGTCAATCGCGGTCCATGCACTCGTCGTCCCGTGGGCGGTCTTCACCATAGTCGTCTATATGATGATCCTGTTCGGCGGCTTCGTGCGCACCTGGGGCCTCGACAACACGCTGACCTTCGAGCACTACGTCCGCACCTTCTCCATCGCCTTCCGCGACGGCGGTATCGCCTGGACCGGCGTGGCCTGGAACTCGTTCTGGACGACGATGGAGATCTCGCTCATCTCCGCGCCGCTGACGGCGGCGGTAGGCCTGCTCACCGCCTACATCATCGTCCGGCAGAAATTCGTCGGCCGCAACCTGTTCGAATTCGCGCTGATGATGAGCTTCGCCATTCCCGGCACGGTCATCGGCGTCAGCTACATCATGGCTTTCAACCTGCCGCCGCTGGAGATGACTGGCACCGCGCTGATCCTCGTCGCCTGCTTCGTATTCCGCAACATGCCGGTGGGCGTGCGCGGCGGCATCGCCGCCATGAGCCAGCTCGACAAGAGCCTGGACGAAGCTTCGCTGACGCTGCGCGCGGGCAGCTTCCGCACCATTCGCAAGGTGATCCTGCCGCTGCTGCGGCCGGCCATCACGGCAGCCCTCGTCTATTCCTTCGTGCGCGCCATCACCTCCATCAGCGCCGTCATCTTCCTCGTCAGCGCGCAGCACAACATGGCCACGTCCTATATCGTCGGCCTTGTCGAGAATGGCGAATACGGCGTCGCGATCGCCTATTCCTCGGCGCTGATCGTGGTGATGCTGGTGGTCATCCTCGGCTTCCAGCTTCTGGTGGGCGAGCGCCGCCTGCGCCGCGAAAACCGCGTGGCCGCCCCCGTCGCCGTCGCCTCCCGCAGTCAGGAGAATCCCGCATGACCGCCATCCGCCCCGGCTCCGTCGTCTTCGAGAATGTGCGCAAAGAGTTCGGCAGCTTCACCGCCCTGCCCGACCTGTCGCTGACGGTCGAGCCCGGCACGCTGGTCACGCTGCTCGGCCCTTCCGGTTGCGGCAAGACGACCACGCTGCGCCTGCTGGCGGGGCTGGAGCATCCGACCTCGGGCCGCATCCTGATCGGCGGCAAGGACGTCACCATGCTGCCCGCCAACGAGCGCGACGTCTCGATGGTATTCCAGTCCTATGCGCTGTTCCCGCATATGACCTCGCTCGACAATGTCGCCTATGGGCTGGAAGCCTCCGGCCTGCGCCGCAACGAGGCGCGCGAGCGCGCCGAAGAGGGACTGAATCTGGTCGGCCTCGGCGGCATGGGGCACCGCCTGCCTGCCGAGCTTTCCGGCGGCCAGCAGCAGCGCGTGGCCGTGGCCCGTGCGCTCGTGCTGGAGCCGCAGGTGCTGCTGCTCGACGAGCCGCTTTCCAATCTCGATGCGCGGCTGCGGCGCCGGGTGCGCACCGAAATCCGCGAGCTTCAGCAGCGGCTCGGCTTCACCGCCGTCTACGTCACCCACGACCAGGACGAGGCGCTGGCCGTGTCGGACCGCATCATCGTCATGAAGGACGGCAACATCGCCCAGGAAGGCGCGCCGCGCGAGCTTTACGAAGCGCCGGCCTCGGCCTTCATCGCCGACTTCATGGGCGAGGCCAACGTCATGCCCTGCGAGGTGGTCGGCATCGACGGCGCGAACGCCGTGATCCGCGTCGGCGCGCTGGAACACCGGGTGCCGAGCCGCAACGCGGCGCTGGGCAGCGCGCAACTCGCCGTCCGCCCCAATTCGATCACGCTGGAGCCCGCCACGGGTGCGTCCCTGCCCGGCAGGATCACCCACGCCGCCTATCTCGGCGACCATGTCGAATACGAGGTGGAGACCGACCACGGCCGGCTCTTCATCGTCGATCCGACGGTGGACCGCACCCTTCCCCCTTCGACCGATGTGGGCATCGGCTTCAAAAGTCACGGCATTGCAATCATCCGAGGTTAACAGCCGCTCCCACGGCTAATCTCCCCAGCAAGGAAACATAAATGACATCGCATTCCCTACCGAGCCTGGAGGCCCGCCTGGCTCTCGCCGAGACAATCGCCCATGAGGCGGGAGAAATGGCGCTCGATTATTTCAAGCGGCGCGACACGCTGGTGATCGAAACCAAGCGCGACCCGCAGGACGTGGTTTCCATCGCCGACCGCAACGTGGAAAAGCTGATCCGCGAGCGCGTCGCGGCCCTTCACCCCAGCGACGGTTTCCTGGGCGAGGAATACGGGCTCCAGGAAGGAAACTCCGGCTATACCTGGGTGGTCGATCCCATCGACGGCACCAGCCCCTTCGTCAACGGCATGCCCAACTGGTGCGTTTCCATCGCCGTGCTGCATGAGGGCGAGCCGGTCATCGGCGTCATCGTGGCCCCATGCCACGGCGAAACCTATGTCGCGGCTGCCGGGCGCGGCGCGACGCTCAACGGTGCGCCGATCCGGATGGACCCCTCGCGCACCATCCGCAATGCCGTCACCGGGCTCGGGGCGAACAATTATGTGACGCCCGCCTTCGTCGCCGCAACCGTCGAGCGGCTCCTGGAAGCAGGTGGCACCTTCCTGCGCAACGGCTCCGGCGCGCTGATGCTCGCCTATGTCGCGGCCGGGCGGCTGGTGGGCTACTACGAACCCTATATGCACGCCTGGGATTGCATGGCCGGCTTCTGCCTGGTGAGGGAAGCCGGCGGCTGGTGCCATCCCTTCCCGGTCGATGGCGACAAGCTCACCAAGGGCGGCGTGGTCTTCGTCGCCGGTCCCGGCGCGGTGGACGATCTGAAGAAGGTTGCCGGGCTGTAGCCTGCAAACGAAAACGGGAAGCGCTTCGGCGCTTCCCGCAACAATTCGGCTTTCGCGTCGGATGTCCGGCAGATCAACCTGCAGCGAACGCGACCTCGGCGACGACGTTCCAGTCCTCGATCGGCGTGTGCTGGGATGAACTGACGATCGCAACGCGATCGAACGCTGGCATCCGGTCCGCAAGTTCCGCGTGCAGCCGGGCGATCACCGCCTGCTTGGCTGCTCCGTCCGCCACGCCGTAGGCGAGCGAGACATGCGGCATGAAGCTCGCAATATCGCCGACGCCGAATGAGGCGATGGCCCTGCGCTTCAGCTCCATCAGCGCCGTCTGCTTGTCGAACGCGGCATAGAGAGAGCGGAAATAGAGGTCGCTGCCGGTGACGGCATCGATCCGCACGGCAAGCTCACCCTGCCCCTTCGCTGTCGCCTCAAGCAGCGGCTGCAACTCGGCCGCCGAACGCGGCATGTCCTCGACAAGGGTGAGATGCGGCTGGAAGACCGGCACGGAGAATTCCTCCGCCAGATTTCGCACTATGCCGTCGAACAGAACGGCATCCGCAGCGGCCGGCATCAGCCAGATCGAATGAAAGTCGCTCATCGGGGTGCCTTGTCGCCGTTTTTGAGCGGCCGGACGCTGTTTCGGTAGACAAGCGGAACGTCGAGCACGGACGTGATCGGCGCCACCGAGGGGGTCGCCTCGCGCTGGTCGAGCACGCGCACGATCTCTGCCGCCATCCTGTCGCCATCCTGGTCGAAGGTCGTCAGGCGATAGCCGCCCCATCTGGCTTGCGGCACATTGTCGAAGCCGATCACCGAAAGATCATCGGGGATCGACAGGTTGAAGACGTTGCGGGCGCAATCCATCAGGCCGAATGCCATCAGGTCGTTTATGCAGAACACGCCCTCCACCGCCGGCCGTTCGCCCAGCAGCAGCGAAGCCGCCGCATAGCCGCCGTCATAATCCGTCAGCGTGGCGCGCTGCAGGTTCACCGTCATGCCCAATTCGTGCGCCTTGGCGACGAATGCTTCCTCGCGCTCGACCAGATTGAGGCTGCCGACCGCCGAGGTAACCAAGCCAAGGCGCTTCATGCCGCGCGCGGCAAAAACTTCCACGGCCGTCTGCGCGGCCAGCGCATTGTTGATGCGGATATGGTCCGGCCCGCTCTCCGTCCGGCCGACGACGATCAGCGTCTGGCCGTTGCGCTGCGCCAGCTCCACGAAAGACGAGGACGGCATACCCGACAGCACGACCGTTGCCTCCGCGCGATAGCGCAGCAGGGTCGCCTGGGCGGCGGCAAGGTTCTCGCCGCCTGTTCCAGTCGGGATCAGCACGGGCACGCTGCCGCGCGCCACGAGCCGCCGCGACAGGGCCGCGATCTGCTGCGCTCTGAACGGGCTTTCGGGATCGGACGCCACCATGCCGACGATGCGGCTGCGGTTGGCGAGCAGGCCGCGCGCCAGATCGTTGACCTGGTAGCCGAGCTTTTCGGCCGCACGCAGCACCTTTTCGCGCGTGGCGGGCGACACGCTGGCGCCGGGCGTAAAGGTGCGCGACACGGCGGAGCGGGAAACGCCCGCCGCCTGCGCAACCTCATGCGCGCTTATGAAACGTGGTGGGTTGTCCCCGCCTTCCGGCTCGTCTGCCATGGTCCGCGCTATTTCCCGACTTTCGAAAGCACATCCGCCCGCAGGAACCGCTCCACCACGAACATGAACGCGATGGAAGGAACCAGCAGGATGAGCGCGCTGATGGAAGCAATCTGGTAGTTGCCGCCTGCGCTTGCCGTATAAAGCATAAGCGGCAGCGTCGAAATATCCGGCGCGCCGACGAAATAGGTGCCTGTGAATTCGTCGAGCGATTCCAGGAACACGAAAATGGCGCTGGCCAGCAGTCCGGGTGCCGCCAGCGGCAGCGTCACATCGGCAAAGGCGCGCAGCGCCGGTGCGCCGATGGAGCGGGCCGCCTCTTCCAGCTCCGGATCGATCGCCGCGAATGCCGCAGTCGCGATCCACACCGCATAGACCAGCCCGTGCGTGACATGCACCAGCACCACGCCGAACACCGTGCCGTTCAGCCCCAGCTGGTAGAACATCTGCGCGATGTTCACATAGACCGGCAGGTTCGGAAAGGCCTGCGGGATAAGCAGCACCAGCAGGATGAAGCCCCGGAACGGC
>Ga0187815_10000432_pt1 | contig 20279 bp, 15 predicted proteins | sample NC_S_5_FD_132962 | JGI IMG/M metagenome (GOLD analysis project Ga0187815, IMG submission 132962) | Wetland sediment microbial communities from Neuse River Estuary, North Carolina, USA - ASW-S_5 | ecosystem: Environmental > Aquatic > Freshwater > Wetlands > Sediment | place: USA: North Carolina...
CGGCGTCGGTTTCCGATATACAAGGTAGAATCCGTCCGTCGCTGATCCGCCCCGCAGAACTAGTACGACTTGTTCTCGACCAATCCCCGCGAGATCCCGAAGTTGTAGATCTTGCTTACGAGGGCCTTGGTGCGGTTGGCCTGTATGCCGGCTTTACGATCGACAATCCGATCGATGAGCGCGATCACGTCGCGGCGGCTGATGTCGCTTGCCTTGGCGTGACGCCACGCAGGCAAGAGCTCTCGGTTGATGATCAGCCCGGGGTCCCGGGTTCAAGTCCCGGCCGGCTCACAATTCTCGTCACGGCAAATCGGGGGTTATCGTCGCGATTATCCCGCGCATGTACTTCAGCGTCGTGAGGATACTCGCCAGCTGCTTGTGGTTCCCGCTCTTGGCTGCGCGTTTCAATATCGGCTGGAGGAGGCGTGACTCCTGCTGCACCAGCGGATAGTTGGATGCCGACGACGGCTGCACCGTAGCGCCCGCTATCAGGCGGTCGACATCGTTTAGCTCGCCGGTGCAGAGCATCACCTGCACATCGGTGGGTTTCTTCATAGCAGCCAGCGTCATCGTATCGTTCACTAGGCGCTCGCAGTCCGCGATGGCGTATACCGCGCTCAATGAGCGCAGGAAAAAGCCAAGCGTGCCCAACACCTGCTTGGTCTGCGTCGGGTCGTCGAAGTAGGTGGTTGCCAACGCGGCAAGCGCCTGCTGGCCGGTCTCGTTTTTCCGGGGAGGCGTGAAGGCCTTGATGTTGTCTGCGGTGCGCGAGAAATAGAAAGCCATCGCATCTTCGAGATTGGTGGTGAAGGCGCCGTTGTGGAAAAACGACTTCTTGCGCGCAGCTTCGATCAACGATTGGACGTTGAAGGATCCCACCAGCAAACCCGTGCCACTGACACATGAGTTGTTGCCGCCCGAGTCTATCCCGTTGTTACAATCACTGCCCGTCAACGATGCGCCCGCCGGTCCCTTCAGAATTTTATCGCCTGCATCCTGCGGGAATACGACAGGTGTGGTCACGGTGTTAAGGCCGCTGGCAGTCGCCATGCTGCCATTCAGACACGTCGTCGGCGATCCGGTCACGCTGGCGCACCGCATCATCTCCGCCAGATTCTTCGATACGAAGTTACGCTGTGGGAAAGGAGCAGAGGGGTCGTTCACGTTGGGGGCGTGGACTAGGCCGGTGGCATCGTTCGCCCCGGCATTAAAGTGGCAAAGATTGCACTGGGTATTTCCGTCCAGGAAAATCGCCTTGCCCGTTTCCGCTACCGGGTCATTGAAGCTGATTGCCGGCTGCGACGGGTCAACCTGTGTTCCTGCCGCGAAATTGTTTACCGTATTGAGACTATTCGGGCCATCCTGCGTGTCGTCAGGCACTCCTTCTTTCAGGGCGAGCTCGAATCGGCGGCCCAGGTATTCCTGAAACGCAGCAATAGCGTCCAGTTCGGCAGATGTCGGGCATCGGAAATCGACTCCGGGCATCCGGTTCAGGCTTTGCGTGAGGTGAGTCTTGACAGCGGTTAGCGAAAAGACTCGCAGAGTGTTCGTGAGATCCGTGGGGTCGGCGTTTGCCGCCTCGACTGCGTCCTTGCAGTCCTGGTTCGCCGGCGTGGTGGTCTCGCCGAAAACATTCGGGTCGATGATCGCGCCGTCCCCTGCCCAACCGAGTTCTATGTTCCTGGTGCCGTCGTCTACCCCGGGAGAAAGGCTCCCGTACGTCGGAGGCTCCGTATTGAGATACACACCAGTCAGCAAGATGGCGAACGGGCTCGCGGGAAACGCCATAACATCGGGGCAATCGACCATGACCAGGTCGGTGCCGTTCTCGACCAGCACAGGGGGAGAGCTGGAGGAGCAGAAGTCGGGTAGAAGATTCGACGTCGTGAAAGCCAACCCCGCAATCGTCATCGAAGCGCGAAACGGCCCGGCTGGCGTGTTGCCGGATCCTACTTCGGACGCGGTCCCGCCGACGCCGTCGTTAATGTTGAACAAGCCAAGCTTTTGCACCATCGTCGGGTTTTCCAACGAGCCCGAGCCTGCGGCACCCGGCTTGACGTTGGCGGCGAAGAGCAGCTTCTTCTGATGGGCGCTCAATGTTGGAATATCCGCCGGGCTGACCGTGAAGTCAGCCTGCGGCAGATGGCAGGTCGAGCACGTGCGTCCGTTACCATTGAACGTCTGTTTATTGAAGACCTTGAATCCCTGGTCGATGAGGTCGGCCTGTTGTACTGTCAACGCCCGTGCGGCAGCCGAGGTCAGCAGCAGCGCAACCGCCATCATTGCCAACCCGATAGATAGAGTGGATCCAAGCCTCGGACGGCGCATCATGCGCGTCGCGCGAACGCGAAATAGATCAGGATCTATATTCACGTATTCCTCCCCGTGCTGCTGACAAGACTCAGCCTCTCGACCGGTCACTGGAGGCGTTTGCCGGAGAACCAGCAATCCTAAAACGCTGATACCTCAGCCGCCAGCCCAGTCGCCCTTCAGCCTTCGCCCTCAACCGGCCCCGCCGCCGATTTAGAGCCACGCGCAGGCGTGCAATTCGCAACCCTATAGCTCTTGCGTGTCTTTAGTTCAATCGATACGGCGCTGAGTGCGGTTCTGCCACGAAATCTAACGCTTTGCCGGTGAGGTCCGTGGATCTAGGAGAACGCAGCCGAAATATTGGAGTGGATTGGTGGGATGGGAAATACGTCCCGCGGAAAATGGGGGGAGGACTCGGAATTGTCTGCAACTGATCGCGTGCGTACGATTCATTCGGCGGCCAGAGTGCGAGCCGACGCATGAGCCAACTATTGGATTCGCCCTTCCGGCCCGGACGTCTCATCAGAACGTTGCCGGGGGGTATTATCTGCGCCGCCGGACTGGCTTTCCTGGCGATCACAATCGTGACGGACCTGCAGTCCGGCGCCCAGCATGCGGACTATAACGTCTATTACACCTCGGCATTCGCTCTGCGACACAATCTCGATCCTTACCAGATTGATATCAATCGGTTCGGAGCGCGATTCGGATTTTGGCCCAGCGCCCTCGAGCGCGCACCAGACACCCCGACTTTTATTCTGTGTTTCGAGCCTCTGACGGTTCTCGGTCCGGTTTCCGCCTATTGGGTCTGGTTCGCGATTCAGGTTCTGGCGCTGGCCGCGGCGCTTTTGGTGTTGGTGGGACCTCCGGGTGCTCTCGGGGCAAAGGATCGGATCGCCGTCGCGCTGTTCGCCCTGGCTTATCCGCCCGATTGCCAACAATTTTCTCTTCGCGCAGACCCAAATCCTGGTGCTGCTCGCGCTGGCGCTCGCGATGCGATTGCTGGAGGAGCGCCATGATGCCGGCGCCGGATTGGTTCTGGCACTCGCCGCGCTGTTGCGAGCCTACCCGCTCGCGCTGGCCGGATATCTGGTCGCCGGGCGGCGATGGAATGCGATGGCCTGGCTGATCGTGGGCCTCGCGGTGGGGGGCGGACTGACCCTGCTTGCCGTCGGATCGAATGTCTGTCTCAGCTTCCTGCACGGCGTCGGCTTGGCGCCGGGTTCCAACTGGTTCTCGATTCCACGTCAACTGGCCGACAGCGCTGCAAACCTGTCGTTTTCGGACTTCATCGGGCGTGCGCTCGATCGGACGCTCGGGACCCATCAACATGGAATGCTCGATTCCGCCAGGCGCCTGCTAGTGCTTGGGTTCGATTTGGTTCTGGTGGCATTGGCTTTCGGAGTCGGCAGCGACGATCGCGACAACCGCGGCTTTTCACTTTGGACAGCAACGATGGTGATGTTGATGCCGGTGGTGTGGATACACTACCTGGTGGTGATGCTGATCCCGCTCGTTCAAATCGCGAAAGCCGGCGCCATCCAACGAACCAGCCGCAGAGTCGTCCGAGCGGGACTGTGGAGCTACGCGCTGATATTCCTCTTCAGTCCGGCATTGTTCCTCGTCGCGGCCCGAATAGGTTCGGCGCCGGCTTTTGCGATCGCTGAAGCGGGGTTTCCGGTAATGGCGAGCGGATACCTGGCTTCCCTGCTGTTCGCTCTCAATTCCGGCGGCAGCTCTGAACATCCGGAGCCATAACGCGTTGCCAAATTGGGGCGCGCGCCACGAATCTTCTCTAGTCGCGCGCGGAGATCCGTGCAGATGTCAGGGGAAGAATGCGGGCGGCGAGCTGCCATTGACCGGCGAGGGGAACCGAGATGCGGCGTGGGATCCAGCGCGAGCGAAGAGCGCGGCGACATTGTCGCGATAAATGAGCTTCCAGTCGGCGTTGCGAGCCACCGCACCCTCAACCTTGGAACCCAGCGGCACCAGCACATACTGATTCGGGTAGGCGGCAAGAACTCGCTCTGCGCCGGGTCGATCCAGATAAAAGTCAAGATAATCTTTCAGTACATTGTCGGGATATAAAATCTCCGCCCGCTCTTCGATAAAGATCCTGCTATCCGGCAACATGTGCCACATCACGTAGCTGCTCCATTGAAATTCGCTCAAGACATTGCCGCTGAGGCCTTGTCGATTCATGAACGCAACCGCCCCGACCGGGTAGAAGAATCCCGGATACATCGTGAGACGATTCGTGAGCAGGCCGCCCATCCACGCCACCGCCCCAGCCAGGATCGCGGCGAGAAACGGACTGAAGCCGAAATCCGGCGCGCGCGGGCGGCGCGCCGATACTCGTCGTCGGAAGTACAACTCCGCATGGCGCGTGAGCGGCACTGCGACAATTACTTCGGCAAGCGGCGCGAACCTCATGATTCGGAAAGTGGCCGCGATAAACACCGCCGCGATGCTGACGAGCGGGAGATCGTCGCCCGACGGCGCCAGCGCTACGAAGGCTGCCAGAGCAGCGAAAAATCCGAGAGGTACCAGCACAACAACCAATGCGCCGTTGAGCGAGCCCGCACGCAATTCCTCGACCAGCGCCTTTGGCAACGGCTTCCAATCAGCCATTGCCTTATGCCAGGTCGCGTTTGTAGTGGAACTGAGAACGGTGGTCCACACGTGAAACCCAAACGGGTTGGCCAGCGTTGCCAACGCGCACGCCGCAGTCAAAGCTGAGAGTGCGGCGCCGCGGCGCAAATGGCCCGAGCGGAATTCAACGACTCCGGTCACCACGGTAAACAAACCCATCGCTCCGAGCCCGGCGATAAAGCCGCCGTGAAGATTTGCCCACAGCGCGAAGCCGGGGACCATCAGCCAAAGCGATCGGGCCGGCCCGCGATACGTCTCCCGCGCAAGAAGCGCGGCCTCGAGCGCCAGAAGCGCAAAGGTGAAGAGCTGCGGCCTGAACTGCATGTTCGGGGCGAGCGCGATCGCTATCAGGATCAGGATTATCCGTTGAAGTCGAGCCGAAGCGCCCGTTTCCGCGAACGCACAGGCAAGCGAAGCCATCGTCGCGCCAGCGCAGAGCAGCTTGAGCGCGAACAGCCCCCTAACCCCCAGCGCGTCGTAGAACAGCGCCATCACCACTTGCGCCAGCCACTCGTGATCGCGGACCGGAAGACCGTAAGCCGTGTACGAAAAAATATCGTAAAGATGCGCGCTGCCGGTATGCAGGATCTGACGACCCGAAAGTATCTGGCGCCAGAGGTCGGGATTGACGTGATTCCACTCCGACGTCACCGCGACCGCGAGCAGCACGAAAACGGGCGCAGAACGCAGAAGATTGGCGCGCGGAGCCTCTTCTGGCCGCGCAACTCCCGCCAAAGCTTCGCCGTTCGATGAAGTCGCAGTATTCATTAGACCCACCACCATCCACCAGGAAAATCCAACGCTCTCGACTCGGCCGATTCTTACCGATACAAACCGCTGCCCTAATCGCTAGCAGTCAGCCACAGGCGCCAGGCGAACGGCCCCTTCTTTGGGCCGGACTTCCTGTCCCCGGTGGTGTACCCAGACCTGGGTAAATTCGACTCCTAGCAGAAAGATGAGCGCGGAGTAGTAAGTCCACAGTAGAATCACAGCCAGCGACCCGGCAGCCCCATAGGCGCTCGCCTTGCTCGCGTGCGCCAGGTAAATGCCGATCAGAAATTTTCCCACGACAAACAATACCGCGATAAACAGGCCGCCCACCCAAACGTCGGCCCAACGCAGTTGCACGCCGGGCATTACCTTCAAAATCGCCGCGAATACCACCGCGAACATCGCCAACGACGTGAGCATCTCCCCGGCGTGCGCAGCGCCGGCGAAAGGCAACATCTCCGCGAGCGCCGAAATCGCAGAACTTGCCGCCACCGAAACCATCGCCAGGATCCCGGCTCCGACCAGCAGTAGAATCGAGCGGATGCGCGTCATGGCAAAATTCCTGATGCCGGAACCAACCAACCTTACTTTCCACGCTTTGTTGAGACACTGCTGAAGTTGCAGCAGCACGCTGGTCGCCGAGATTATCAGCCCGGCAAATCCCGCTGCCGTCGCGATCAATCCACCGGCATGGTTCTGAGCCACGTTATTCACCATGGTCTGGATTTGCGCCGCAGCCTGCGGGCCCATCGCGCCGCTAAGCCTCGATTCGATCTGTCCGCTCGCAGCCTGCGGACCTAGCACCAGGCCCACGATGTATATGACGATTAGCAACAGCGAGGGCAGCGAGAACAGCGTCGCGTACGCCAACGCCGCCGCCATCGACGGGCATTCGTCTTTGGAGAAATCGCTGAACACTTGCTGCAGGAACTTTTTTGCTGTCGCTAGCATCTTGAGCCACCACCCTAGAGTCTCAACGGTGTGATTTCGTCGCTGATCGACCTTATCCCACATGCTGGCCGTGGGCGGGAAGTCGTCTTATCCGGCCCCGCTCGCGCGGTTTGCGCGCGATGCGACCGGCGTTGTAAATCAATTACATTCGCCCGCGCGCACGGAGTCCTCGATAAGGAGATTCATTATGCCCGCATACAGCATGACCATCGACGGCAAGGCAGTGAAGGGATCAAAGTCCGCCGGCGTGATCAATCCCGCCACCGGCAAGGTCTTCGCCGAGGTTCCCGACTGCACCAAGGCTGAGCTCGATCAGGCGATGGCCGCTGCGCAGCGTGCGTTTCCCGCCTGGAGCCGCGATATCAACGCCCGGAAAAAGGTCCTCAACGAATGCGCTGCGGCGTTGCAGCAGCCGCCTGAAGGCCTGGCGCGGACTCTGACCCAGGAGCAGGGCAAGCCGCTGGACAGGGCGGGCCAGGAAATCATGGGCGCCTCGATGTGGTGCGCGTACACGGCGATGCTCGACTTGCCCAACGAAGTGCTTCAGGACACGCCGCAGGGAAAAATCGAAATAAGGCGCAAGCCGCTCGGCGTCGTCGCTGCGATCACGCCCTGGAATTACCCGCTGATGCTCGCGATGTGGAAGATCGCGCCGGCGCTGCTCGCCGGCAACACCGTCGTGCTCAAGCCCTCCCCGTTCACGCCCATCACCTCCCTGATGCTTGGCGAGATCCTGCGCGACATCGTTCCGCCCGGCGTGCTCAACGTGGTCTCGGGCGGTGACCAGCTCGGTGCGTGGATGACGAGTCATCCGGTGCCGAGAAAGATTTCCTTCACCGGCTCGGTTGAAACCGGCAAGAAGGTCGCCGCCGCAGCCGCGCCGGATCTCAAGCGGATCACGCTGGAGCTCGGCGGCAACGATGCCGCGATCATTTTGCCCGACGTCGATCCCGCCGCCGTCGCGCCCAAGATCTTCTGGGGTGCGTTCGAAAACTCCGGGCAGATCTGCAGCGCCATCAAGCGCGTTTACGTTCCGGAGCAGATGTACCCCGCGATGCTCGAGAACCTCGGCGCGCTCGCCCGCGGCGTCAAAGTCGGAGACGGGCTCGAGGCCGGCACCCAGCTCGGTCCGATCAACAACAAGCCCCAATTCGAGCGCGTTACCGAGCTGGTCGAGGACGCCAAAAAGCACGGCGCCAAAATTGTCTCGGGCGGCGCGCGCATTGGCCGCGAAGGTTACTTCTTCGCCCCCACCGTCGTCGGCAATATCTCCGACGGCGTGCGGCTCGTCGATGAGGAACAGTTCGGCCCCGCGCTTCCGGTCATTCCCTACAAGGACGTCGACGACGCCGTCCGCCGTGCCAACGCGACCCGCTATGGGCTGAGCGGTTCGGTATGGTCCGGCGATTCGGCGCGCGCCACCGAGGTTGCGGCGCAACTCGAATGCGGTTCGGCCTGGGTCAATCAGCATCTCGCGATTGCGCCGAATCTTCCGTTCGGCGGAGCCAAGTGGTCCGGGATAGGCGTCGAGAACGGCCCCTGGGGGCTGCTCGGCTTTACCGAAATCCAGGTGGTCAACTCCGTCAAGCTGTGAGCCGCGCGCATCGAAGACCTCTCGTCTAAGATAATGCGCGACTGAAATACGCTTGGCGGCGCGAATTCACATTGACTGATTCGCAAATAACGTCGTGACCCAACCGGGGGTATGGTCTATGGCTCCTGACGAGGAAAAACAGATCATTCGTATCGAAGAACGGACGGAAGTGATCGTCGCCGGCGACGCATTGCCGGGTTCCGACGGAGAGCATCGCTTACAGGAAAAATACGGCAAGACGACCCACGCGCTCGCATTCTATCGCCACCAGGTGATCAACCATCTCAATTCCGCGATGCGGGCCTTTCTCGCCCGTCAGGAAATGATGTTCGTGGCAACCTCGGACGCGAAGGGGGAGTGCGACTCGAGCTTCCGCGCCGGGCATGCGGGATTCGTCAAGGTGCTCGACGAGCGGACGGTCGCCTATCCCGAGTACCGCGGCAATGGGGTGATGGCGAGCCTGGGAAATATCTCTGAGAATCCGCACGTGGGACTGCTGTTCGTCGATTTCGCCGAGCAGATCGGCCTGCATATCAACGGCCGCGCGCAAATCGTCGAGAACGACGAGTTTCTGAAATTTCTGCAGGATCATCCGGCCGAGCAAGCTGTGCTCGGAGACGCCGTCCTGAAAGACATGATCGAGAGCGACGGCGGACATCTCGAACGATGGATGATGGTCGCCGTCGTAGAGGCGTATGTGCAGTGCTCGAAGCATATTCCCCCGATGCAGCGGATGGATCACAATATTCAGTGGGGCATGGACACCGGCCATCACGTGCACGGTGGCGACTATTTCGGCACGGCGCACGATCAGAAGTGACAACTTAATGGGACGGTACGACGACTACAAACGACAAGTGCTGCGCATCAGCCAGCGGCTGTGCGCCGAAGGCTTTTTCGGCTCCCGGTCCGGCAGCGGTGGCAACGTCTCGACGTTGGTCGAGGGCGAGGACGCCGTCGTCGTCACCCCCTCGCACCTTCAGTATGGCGTGATGACCGTCGACGACATCTGCGTCGTCGACTTCAATCTCAAGCGAATCGAGGGCAATCGCAAGCCCTCGATCGAAACTCCGATGCACGTGGCGGCGTACAAAGTGCGCGCTGACGTCGGCGCCGTCATGCATACCCATCAGACCTTCGCCAGCTCACTCAGCGTCCTCAACCAGCCCATCCCGCCCCTGTTCGACGAAGTCACGCTGGCGATTGGCAAAACCGTCGAGGTCGTCCCCTATGCCTTCTCCGGCACGCGCGAACTGCACGACAACGTCGCGCGCAAGCTCGCCAATCGATGCCATTGCTACATAATCCAGAACCACGGCGCGCTTTGCGTCGGCGCCAATCTCGACGAAACCTTCACTCTTGTCGAGTTGCTCGAGAAGTCCGCCACCATCTATATGCAGGCGCTGGCGACCGGAAAGCCGGTGACTGTCCTGCCTGAAGAGACCGTCGCGCAGCTTCAAGCCGAGGTGATCGCGCGCCAGGATCGCGAGATCGCGCGCAAGCAGGAATGCCGCGCCGCGCGGACAGGCGCCGCGCCCCAGGCGATGCGGCGATCCTGACCACCGGCGATGGATCCAGTCGGCGACGACGGCGGCAAGCCGCCGATATTGCAAACTCAGCTCTCACGCCGCGCATTCGTCGTCGGAAGTCTCGCCGCAGGCTTCGCGCTTGCGGTGACACCGGTGGCGGCTGGAACCATCACGACCGACAGCAACGGATTAGTCGCCGGCGAGGTCAAGATTCCGGTCGAAGGCGGCGAGATTCCCGCCTATCGCGCGACGCCGGCGAGCGGCGGCCCTTTTCCGACCGTGCTAGTGGTGCACGAGATTTTCGGCGTCCACGAACATATCAAGGACATATGCCGGCGCCTGGCCAAGCTCGGCTACTTCGCGGTTGCGCCGTTGCTCTATGCGCGCCAGGGCGACGTCGCGAGCATCAGCGACATTCACCAGATAATAGCCAACGTCGTCAGCAAAGTGCCCGACCAGCAGGTTGCCTCCGATCTCGACGCTACCGTGGGATGGGCGAAAAGCACCGGCAAGGCTGACACGGCGAAACTCGGCATCACCGGGTTTTGCTGGGGCGGCCGCCAGGTCTGGCTCTATGCCGCGCACAACCCGTCGCTCAAAGCCGGAGTCGCGTGGTACGGCCCGCTCCAGGCCGCGCCGTCTGACCTGAGGCCGCACAATCCGATCGATCTGGTCGATCAAATCAACGCGCCGATTCTCGGTCTCTACGGCGGTGCCGACGTGGGAATCCCGCTCGCGCAGGTCGAGCAGATGCGCGCCGCGCTCAAGGCCGCCGGCAAGCCGTCGGAGATCGTCGTCTATCGCGATGCCAGCCACGGCTTTAACGCCGACTATCGTCCGAGCTACAACCCGCAAGCCGCCAAAGATGGATGGAAGCAGATGCAGGCGTGGTTCAACTCCCACGGCCTCGCCTGAGCTTTTTCAGGGGCCGCGACGCGGCTCGATCATTTCTCAGAGCTCATCCGACGCGACGCCTTTCGCGCGCCGCAGCAGAAATTGTCGTCGCTCATCATGCACCCCGCGGATTCACCGGCCGCCGTGCCAATGGCCTGCGCTCCCTTCGCAACGGGTGGCGTTGGTGGAGCACTGGCGCGGAATCAGGAACTCGGAATCATCAAGACTTGAGCAGGCTCAAGAAGAAAAGCCCGCCAGCGATGGCCACGATAACCGGGCCGGAGGGACGCTGCTCTACCGTGGCGATCCAGCTTCCTAGCAATGTCGAGAGCAAAGCCGCACCAATTGCGGTGGCGAACATTCCGTCGATGCTTCGGGCAACCCGCTTTGCAACTACCGCCGGAATAATGATGAGCGAACCCATCAGCAGCACCCCGAGATAGCGCATTCCGAGTGCTACGGTCACGGCGAAGGCGATTAGGAACGCCAACTGCAGGCTCGCGACGCGGATCCCCGAAGCGATCGCGACCTCGCCTGAGACCAACGACACGAGCAGACGATCTCGCGCGATGAGGATGAAACCGGTCACTGCAAAGGCCGCGACCAGACCGAAGATTGTTTCCACGGTAGTCATGCTGCCCGGAGTCCCGAACAAGGCCTCGATTAGTTCTTCGCCGGTAGCACTCAGGGCGCCGATCGCGAGTGCAACGGAAAACACCACCCCGGTGATCGCTTCGGTCGATATCTTCGTCCTCCCCTCGATTGCCCAAATCATCACGGCTCCGGCGAGCAGCGCAACCAGGGCACCGATGAGCGGGTTGAGTTTCAGCACGAGAGCGAGACCAATTCCCGGCAGAGCGACATGCGAGAAGGCATCTGCCGCCAGGGTCATCCGTCGCATGACTGCGAAGCACCCGACCAGCCCGGCCGCAACCGCCATTGCGGCGCACACGACAAGCGTTTTAACGTCCATGCTCGTCGTGAAGATGGAAGCTGATTGGCGTACCGTAAAGTTCCGACAACCGCTCGGGCGTCAGAACCACTTGGGGCGCTCCGACGTAGACTCGTTGCCGTGCCAGGCACAAAACAGTCGACGCATATTGGTACACGACGCTCAGGTCATGGGAGATGAGAAGAGTAGTGACATGCTCTTTTTCCTGGAGTCGGCGCAGCGCGGTATTCAGCGCTTCCTGGCCGGGAGCATCAACCCCGGCTGCTGGTTCGTCGAGAAGCAGGACGCTCGGGTTCCCGATCAGGGCAAACGCGACCAAAAGACGCTGAAACTGGCCTCCGGACATACTTCCGATCGTTTGAGCCAGCATGTCTTCCGACAGGTCTATCCGTTTAAGAGCATGCAGTGCCTCCTCCTTTGGCGCGTGTGAGATCGTCAATTTGGCACGCAGGAGGTCCCTGCCGGTTATTGGAAGGTCCCGTTCGATATCGAGTTTCTGCGGGACGTAACCGAATCGCGTTCCCGGCGCCCAGCGAATCGTTCCCTCGTAAGGTATCGCGCCAATCAGCGCCCGGAACAGGACCGTTTTGCCGCAGCCGTTCGGACCGATCACCGCAAGGGCATCCCCGCGAGTGACGGTAAAGTTGACGTCCGCGAGGATCACCGTCTGGTCAAAGCGGATGGTGAGATGGTCGACCTCCAGGACCGGTTCGCCGACGGCTGTTTCTCGGCTGCGTGCTGCAGCCTCTGGAAGCTCGGTCGCCATCAGGTTTAGTCCGACGAGGGCAGCGGGTTCGCCTCTTTGATCGCGGCCAGCAGCTGGCTCCCGAGGCAAATGCCCAGCACCGGTTTATCAAGTTCCAGCGCCCGGCGGATCAGCTCCATCTCACTGCGAAGGAAGGGATGCTGGTCGGGACGGTACACGCTGTACGGTCCGCCCAGCACGACCAAGGCCTCCCAATCGCCAACCGCCGGAACTGCTGCGTGTCCGTCCGTGAAAGAGACGTAGCTCCAATCGATTGCGAAGCATCGCAGCGCATCGGCAATCGCGCCGAGCGTCTCGCAGCCGTGATGCTGCACTGCGATGACTCTTGCCATGGCCCTGCGGTCTCCGCCGCGCTAAAGATCGTTCGAACGAAATTCCTGCTGTTAAGCTATCAAGATCTGGGAGGATCGTTGAATGGCTGAACTCACAATCAGCGCACAGGTGAGCATCTATCCTCTGCGGCAAGAGCGTTTGACGCCGGCGATTGAGGCGGTAACTGCGGCTCTCGATGAGCATGGGCTGCACGCAGAGGTCGGGCCGATGAGCACGCAGGTCACGGGCGCCGCTCCAACTTTGTTTGCAGCTCTCGGGGAGGCTTTTGCGCGGGCAGCGGCAATCGGTCACGTCGTCATGACCATCACTGTTTCCAACGCCTGTCCCGTTCCTGGCGCCACTCAGTGACTTGGCAGATTTTCGAGCAGGCGGCTGCCGATTACGAGGCATGGTACGCAACGCCCCGGGGGCAGCGGGGGGACGCCGCCGAACGCCGATTGCTGTTGCATCTGCTCGCTGCTTTTCACGATCCGCGCAGTGCCGTCGAGATCGGTTGCGGAACCGGCCATTTCGCTGATTTCCTGGTCCAGCACGGCCTTGGGATAATTGGCCTCGACCGCGCGCCCGCAATGTTGATCGAGGCCCGCCGGCGATTTCCCTCGCTGCCCGTGGTCTTGGGCGATGCGCATCGACTGCCATTTCGGGACGCGTCCACAGATCTGGCGCTGTTCGTGACAACGCTGGAATTTCTGGAAGATCCGATGCGCGCGCTGCGCGAGGCCGTCCGCGTGGCGCGTCAAGGAGTCGTCGTCATTGCTCTAAACCGCCACAGTTTGGGTGGTGTTTCGCGCCGATGGGGGCCACAAAGGCGGCGCGCGTTGCTCGGCCAAGCGCGCGATTACTCGTCAGAAGAGCTTCGCCGTGGCCTGAAGCAAGCGGCAGGTGCACGTCTGGACGAGGCGTGGTCTGCGAGCACCCTGCTTCCCTGCGGGCTCTCGCAACTGATCTCATCCATTGCTTTTGGTGACGTGATTGGCAGCGCGATCAGACTCAAACTCCAGCGCCCCGGTTTCTTGGATAACAGGTCCCGCGGACAGTGATAACCAGAATGCACAGCTCGGTTTGCAACTGCATTTGGGCCACCATTGCACTTAAAGTGTGCGAAAATTTTGCAGAAGTGGCTAATCAGCCCGGATATGGATAGCCAGTCGCCAGCGCCCTCTCCAGCGACGCGTCATGGCCATATAGGTCAGCGAAGAAACGCACTTCGCCATCCGGATCGACTACCGCCGTACTATACAGAATCAGTACCGGAATAGGCTTGTCGAGATTCACTTGTACCGTGCTGTCGCCGTTCATCGTGGCGCGAATTCTGTCCACCGTCCATTCGGGCTTGTCGCGCAGCACCCACGCCGCCAGAGCGACCGGATCTTCGACCCGGATGCATCCGTGACTGAAGTCGCGCCGGGCCCGCGAGAACAGTTCGGTTTGCGGCGTGCCGTGCAGGTACACGTTGTATTGATTTGGGAATATGAACTTGACCAGCCCGAGCGAATTCTTGGGTCCGGGTAGCTGCTGCGCCCTCAATGCGCCCGAACGTAGTCCCCTGATGACGTCGTCCGACGCCGGAGATGAAGGGACGACGTTGCCGGTTTCGTCCACTACTTCGAATCCATGATCTGCCAGGTAGTCGGGATTGCGCAGCGTCTTCGGCACCAGCTCGTTGCGCTGGATCGAGTGCGGAACCAGCCAATATGGACGGAAGATTACGTACTTCATGTCGTTGGCGAACACCGGCGTCTGCGTCCGCATCGCCCTGCCGACGATTACTTTCATCGTCAGGTAGCTGGCCGGCTGTCGGCGCATCGTATGCAGTTGAAATTCGGGGATGTTGACGACGATCGGCGGCTCGGGAAAGTTCGGCGGTATCCAGCGATATCTTTCCAGCGTGAGTTGAAGCTGTTGCACGCGGGTTCTGAGCGGCACGTTCAATTGGGTCACGGTGCCCTGGCCCAGCACGCCGTCGATATCCAGCCCATGACGCCGCTGAAAATGCTTCACGGCGTCCACGACTGCGCCGCTGTAAACGGTCGAGTCGGCGGGCACATCGGCGCTCGGCGGGATGTCTCCGAGCTGGCGCAATCGCGCCACCAGTTGAGCCATCCCCGCAAACGAACTTCCGGGGCGCACGCCCTTTTGCGGCTGAGGCACGAGCGGAGCATCACCCGCGCTCGCCATCTTCAAGTAGGTCTGGAGCGCATCTTCGGCGCGCCGATAACCATCGTAATGCGGTTCGACTTTGGCGATGACCGCGGGGATGTCCGGCGCCGGAAGAACCTGCGTCCTCAGCAACTCGGCAAGGTCCAACTGTCTGGGTCCGACGACCAGGCCGAACTTGAAGTGTTGAGGGTTGACCCGTCCAACATGCAGGGCGGAAATGTAGCGCATCGCGCACACCGTCAGCGCCAGGTCGAAATGTGCAAGGTCGGGCCCGGATGCTTTCGGGGCCGTCGGCTCGAGCTTGGCAAGTCGCGCGTCCCATCGCGATGCGTCATAGTCCTCGGGGTTGAGGCCTTTCGAATCAGCGTGTTGAAAGAGCAGGATCATCGAGAGCGCTTGAGGGCTGGCCTTGCTGTCTTGGATCCAGGCCAGCGAATCGCCGCCCGAGTCGTAGAATTTTTTGACCTCGTCGCGATAGTCGGTGAAATTAGGCCAGCGCAAATCCTCAAGCGTGCCCGCGGCGATCAGAACGCCGAGATCATCCAGGCCTTGAGCCGCGGCGTTGACGGCTTGCGCGGCAGCCGGGGTCGTAGTCGCCGCGGGAGAGCCGGCGGCGAAGGCCAGGCCAGACGGGGCGCCGCAGCACAGCCCTGCAGCGCCGCAGCACAGCGCTGCGATCAATGCAGAAAGCGTCGAATTGCGAATTTTCATGCGAACATCCAGTACTTAGGTGGTGCGCCGATTCGTCGCAAGGGCGCGGCAGCCAACCTGTCAGCCGGATGCGCGGCGCTTTCGCGCGGCCGGCTCATCATGCTTTAGATAGAATTCAAGCGAAGGACTGAGAGCACTGAAAAAGAGACGAGAATATATGACTCCGAACAGTCTTCTGATCGCCAACCGTGGCGAGATCGCAATTCGCATCATCCGTGCGGCCGCCGAGATGGGCATCCGCACCGTGACCGTTTTCGCGGACGACGATTCCGCGTCGCTGCACACGCGCAAGGCCGACGAAGCGCGCCGTCTGAGCGGCGCCGGCGCGGCTGCGTACCTCGATGCAGAACAGATTATCGCGCTCGCCAAAGAGGCGGGTTGCGACGCGATCCATCCCGGCTACGGCTTTCTCAGCGAGAACGCCGGCTTTGCGCGGCGATGCGCAAGCGAGGGCATCACGTTCGTCGGGCCGCGCGCCGAGATACTCGAACTATTCGGCGACAAGGTGCAGGCGCGGCGGCTGGCCGAGCGATGTGGTGTGCCAATCCTGCGCGGCACCTCAGAGCCGACCAGTCTCGATGAGGCGCGGCGGTTTTTTTCGTCGTTGGGCGCGCACGCTTCGATGATGATCAAAGCGGTCGCCGGCGGCGGCGGCCGCGGCATGCGCGCCGTTTCGCGCGTCGAGGAAATCGAGGAAGCATACAAACGCTGTCAATCCGAGGCGCGCGCCTCGTTCGGCAATGGCGACGTGTACGTTGAGCAGGTGATGCCGCGGGCGCGTCATATAGAAGTGCAGATCATCGGCGACGAGCGGGGCGAAGTCAGCCATCTCTGGGAGCGCGAGTGCAGCATCCAGCGCCGCCATCAGAAGATCGTGGAGGTAGCGCCGGCCCCGGGGCTGGATCCGGCGCTTCGCGATCGGCTGACCGCGGCTGCGGTGCGGATGGCGAAGGAGGTACGCTACAACAACCTCGGCACGTTTGAGTTTCTCGTCAATGGCGACGCGTCCGCCAGCAACGACAAGGCGGCCTTTGCGTTCATCGAGGCCAACCCGCGGCTCCAGGTCGAGCACACTGTCACCGAAGAGGTGACGGGCGTTGATCTCGTCAAGCTGCAAATTCAACTGGCGGCCGGCCGCTCGCTGGCTGAGCTCGGGATGCGCCAAGCCGACATTCCCAAACCGCGCGGGTTTGCGATGCAGGTGCGAATCAACATGGAATCGATGCGCGCCGACGGCACCGCGAAACCGGCGGGCGGGACGATCACCGCGTTCGAGGCGCCATCGGGACCGCGCGTGCGGACCGATTCGTTCGCCTATGCGGGATACACGACGAGCCCGAATTTCGACTCGCTGCTCGCCAAGCTCATTGCGCATTCTCACTCGGCGGACTTCGCCGACGTGGTGGCGAAAACCTATCGCGCGCTGTGCGAATTCCGAATCGAGGGCGTGCCGACCAACATCGGATTCCTGCAGAGCCTGCTGCAGCATCCCGAGTTCATCGCCAATCGCGTCTACACGCGCTTCGTCGAGGACAATATCGCGGCGCTGGTTGGCAGCGCAAAATCCAGCCATCAGCGGCTGTTCTTCGAGCATTCGGCTCCCAGAGCGGGCGTGGAGCTGGCCGGTGCACGGCGGGCAGGAGCAAAGATCGACGCGAGCGATCCGCTCGCCGTGCTCCATCATGGCAAATCCCCGCGCACCGCGCCGTCGCCATTGGCCGCTTCGACCACGGTCGTGACACCACAGGCGCTCGACATCACGGGACCCGAAAACACGGTTGCGGTCGAGGCTCCGATGCAGGGCACGATCGTCTCCGTCGATGTCAGCGAAGGCGACCGGGTGCATCGCGGCCAGCAACTGTTCGTCATGGAAGCGATGAAGATGGAGCACGTCATCGCGGCGGCGAAAAGCGGTATCGTGCGGCGCATCACGGTGGCCAAGGGCGACGCCATCTTCGAAGGACATCCGCTTGCTTTTATCGAGGAAGCCGAGGTCGAGACGGCGCACAGCGCCGAGGCCCAGGCCCTGGACCTGGATCGGGTGCGTCCCGATCTTGCCGAAGTGGTCGAGCGTCATGCGCTTGGACTCGACGCCGCGCGGCCCGACGCAGTCGCGCGCCGGCGCAAGACCGGGCAGCGCACCACACGCGAAAATATCAACGACCTGTGCGACCCGGGCACCTTCGTCGAGTACGGTCCACTGGTGATTGCGGCGCAGCGGCGCCGCCGCACGGTCGAGGACCTGATCAAGAACACGCCCGCCGACGGACTGGTCGCCGGAATCGGCAGCGTCAACGGCGACCTGTTCGAGGAATCCAGAGCGCGTTGCATCCTGATGTCGTACGATTACACCGTGCTCGCCGGCACGCAGGGGGCGCAGAACCATCGCAAGAAAGACCGGATGTTCGAAATCGCGCAGAAATCGCGCTTGCCGGTCGTGTTCTTCACCGAGGGCGGCGGCGGGCGCCCCGGCGATACCGAGGGGCTTGGCGTGGCGGGACTCGACTGCATGGCGTTCCACTACTGGGGAAAGTTGAGCGGTCTGGTGCCGCTGGTGGGGGTCAACTCCGGCCGCTGCTTCGCCGGCAATGCGGCGTTGCTCGGATGCTGCGATGTAGTAATCGCGACCAGGAATTCGAACATCGGAATGGGCGGTCCTGCGATGATCGAAGGCGGCGGACTGGGCATCTTTCGGCCCGAAGAAGTAGGACCGATGGACGTGCAAGTGGCTAACGGCGTGGTAGACATTCCCGTCGCCGACGAGGCCGAAGCAGTACAAGTGGCCAAAAGATACCTGTCGTACTTCCAAGGAGAGGTTCGCGACTGGCAATGCGCCGATCAGCGTTTGTTGCGCACGATCATTCCCGAGAATCGACTTCGCATCTACGACGTCCGTTCGGTCATCGAGACTCTGGCCGATACCGGATCGGTGCTCGAGGTACGCCGGCAGTTCGGTCCCGGGATGGTGACGGCGTTGATCAGGGTGGAAGGACGTCCGCTCGGACTGGTCGCCAACAACCCGTCCTATCTCGCGGGCGCAATTGACAGCAATGGCGCCGACAAGGCCGCGCGGTTCATGGCGCTGTGCGACGCGTTCGACATCCCGCTCGTGTTCCTGTGCGATACTCCCGGCATCATGGTTGGCCCCGAGGTCGAGAAGACGGCGCTGGTGCGGCACGCGGCGCGGATGTTCGTGACCGGCGCGAACCTCAGCGTGCCGTTTTTTACGATCGTGCTGCGCAAGGGCTACGGACTTGGCGCGCAGGCGATGGCGGGGGGCAGCTTCAAGGCGCCGGTTTTTACGGTCGCGTGGCCGACCGGAGAGTTCGGCGGCATGGGGCTGGAGGGAGCGGTGAAGCTCGGCTATCGCAACGAACTCGCCGCGGTCGAGGAGCCCGAGAAACGCAAAGCAATGTTCGAGCAAATGGTGGAGCGGATGTACAGCCACGGGAAAGCGGTGAACACCGCATCGCACTTCGAGATCGACGACGTCATCGATCCGCTCGACTCGCGCAAATGGATCGCCGCGGGTCTGCGATCGGCGCCGCCCATCGCGCCGCGCACCGGCAAGAAGCGGCCCAACGTCGATACCTGGTGACGGCTGCGGCGTGACTGAACTCCTCGAGGAGCGCTCGAGCGTCGGCGCGGTAGACCACGCGAGGGCGGCGAATCCCGGCTACTAGTTTGCGATTCCGCCGCGTCCCGGCGAATAGCCGCGCTCGCTATCCGGTCTGATTCGACCCGCCGGCGTCCCCGACTCGCGCCGGTACCATTCGATCGTCTGCCGCAACCCGGTCTCGAACTCCGTGGACGCGTTGAAGCCGAATTCACGCTCGGCGCGGGATACGTCCAGGCAGCGCCGCGGTTGTCCGTCGGGCTTGCTTGCGTCCCACGCGATCTCGCCCTTGAAGCCGGTCAGCCGCGCGATCAGCGCGACGAGATCGCGAATCTTGATTTCTTTGCCGCGCCCAGGTTCACCGGCTCGGGTTTGTCGTATCTTGCAGTGGCGAGGACCACTGCCCGCGCGCAGTCCTCGACGAACAGGAACTCGCGGCTGGCCGAGCCAGTGCCCCATACTTCGATGCGCGGGGCGCGCGTCGCGACTGCGTCGAGGCACTTCTTGATCAGCGCTGGAATCACATGCGATCTCGACGGATCGAATGAATCGCGCGGACCGTAGAGGTTCACCGGCAGGAGATAGATCGCGTTGAAGCCGTATTGTTGGCGGTACGCCTGCGCCTGAACCAGCAGCATCTTCTTCGCCAATCCATACGCGGCGTTGGTCTCTTCCGGATAGCCGTTCCACAGGTCGTCTTCCTTGAACGGTACCGGGGTAAATTTGGGATAGGCGCAGACCGTGCCGACCGCGACGAATTTCGAAACACCTTGCAGCCGCGCCTGCTCCATCAGCTCGACGCCCATAGTCAGGTTGTCGTAAAAGAATCGTCCCGGATTCTCGCGATTGGCGCCTATGCCACCCACCACCGCGGCCAGATGAATCACGATTTCCGGGCGCGCGTCGGCGTACATCCGCCCGACTGCGTCCGCGCGGCGCAAGTCGTAGTCGCGCGAACGCGGCACGAATACCTCGGCGCATCCGGCGCGGCGCAATTCGGCGACCACGTGGCTGCCGAGGAATCCAGCGCCTCCCGTGAC
>Ga0187815_10000433_pt1 | contig 20253 bp, 15 predicted proteins | sample NC_S_5_FD_132962 | JGI IMG/M metagenome (GOLD analysis project Ga0187815, IMG submission 132962) | Wetland sediment microbial communities from Neuse River Estuary, North Carolina, USA - ASW-S_5 | ecosystem: Environmental > Aquatic > Freshwater > Wetlands > Sediment | place: USA: North Carolina...
AGGGCCCGGGCCTGGGCATCGAGGTGAACGAGGCCTACGTGGCCGAGCGCGCCAAGGTGGGCCACCAGTGGCACAACCCGGTATGGCGCCACGCCGACGGCAGCGTGGCGGAATGGTGAGCGCGATGACCTCCACGACCTCCATGTATGCCAGCTATCCCAGCCTGCGCGACCGCGGCGTGCTGATCAGCGGCGGCGCCACCGGCATCGGCGCCGCCTTCGTCGAACACTTCGCGCGGCAAGGCGCGAAGGTGGCCTTCCTCGACGTGGACGAGGCCGGCGCGCAGGCGCTGCTGGCCACGCTGCAGGACGTGCCGTACGTGCCCGTGTTCCGGCGCTGCGACGTCACCGACCTCGACGCGCTGCACGGCGCGATCGCCGCCGCGCGCGAGCGCATCGGCCCCATCGCGGCGCTGGTCAACAATGCCGCCAACGACGTGCGCCATGCCATCGGCAGCACCACGGCGGAGGCGTTCGACCGCAGCATGGCGGTGAACCTGCGCCACCAGTACTTCGCCATCCAGGCGGTGCTGCCGGACATGCGCGCGCAGGGCGGCGGCTCGGTGATCTGCCTGGGCTCGATCGGCTGGATGAAGAAGAACGGCGCCTATCCGCTGTATGCGATGGCCAAGGCCGCGGTGCACGGGCTGGTGAACGGGCTGGCGCGCGAGCTCGGCCACGAGCGCATCCGCATCAACGCGCTGGTGCCGGGCTGGACGATCACCGAGAAACAGCGCCGGCTGTGGCTGGATCCGGCGGGCGAGGCGGAGATTGCACGCATGCAATGCCTGCCCGGCTTCGTGATGGCCGAGGATCTCGCGCGCATGGCGCTGTTCCTGGCCGCCGACGACAGCCGCATGTGCACCGGCCAGTCCTTCATCGTCGACGGCGGCTGGGTATGAGCGTGGCGCCCGCGCCGATGCAGACTGTGCTGGCAGCGGGCAACACGCTGGGCGAAGGCATCGTCTGGTGCGATCGCGCGCAGGCGCTGTACTGGACCGACATCCAGGCCGCCACGCTGTGGCGGTACGCGCCGGCCAGCGGCGAGACGCGGCAGTGGACACTGCCCGAGCGCCTCGCCTCGTTCGCGCTGTGCGAAATGGAAGGCTGGCTGCTGCTGGCGCTGGCCTCGCGGCTGGCGTTCTTCCGCCTCGCCGACGGTGCGCTGCACACAGTGTGCGAGGTGGAGCCCGGGCTACCCACGCGCTGCAACGACGGCGCCTGCGACCGCCAGGGCCGTTTCGTGTTCGGCACCCTGCACGAGCCCGCCGGCGGCGGCCCGAAGCAGCCGCTCGGCGGCTTCTGGCGGCTGGATGCCGGGCTCGCGCTGGAAAAGCTGCCGCTGGAAGGCGTGGCGATCAGCAACAGCATCGCCTTCAGCCCCGACGGCGGCACGATGTATTACTGCGATTCGCTGGCACGCACGATCCGCTGCTGCGCCTACGGCGGCACGCTGGGGCCGTCGCGCCTGTTCGCCGACCTGCGCGACACCGCGGGCGAGCCGGACGGCTCCTGCGTCGACGCCGAGGGCGGCCTGTGGAACGCGCAATGGGGCCTGGGCCGCGTGCTGCGCTACCGCGCCGACGGCAGCGTGGACCGCATCCTGCCGCTGCCGGCCAGCCAGCCCACCCGGCCCGCCTTCGGCGGCGCCGCGCTCGATACGCTCTATGTCACCAGCGCCCGCGACGGCCTCGATGCCGCCGCGCTGGCGCGCGAGCCGCAGGCCGGTGCATTGTTCGCCATGCGCACCGACGTGCGCGGCCTGCCCGAACCACGCTTTGCCAGCGCGCCGCCCAGCGGTGGAACGCCATGAACACCACCACGGCCACGTAAAGCCGCCTGCATCGCATCCAACGGGGAGAGACTCATGAACGCCACCACCGCACCACCCGCCGCCACGCACGGCAAGGCCACTGCCGTATTCACCTGCATCCTCGCCGCGCTGGCCGGCCTGATGTTCGGCCTCGACATCGGTGTGATCTCCGGCGCGCAGCAATTCCTGCAGAAGGATTTCGGCATCGGCGACGACACCCTGGGCTGGATCGTCAGCGTGATGATGCTGGGCGCCGCGCTGGGCGCGCTGGTGGCCGGCTGGCTGTCCAGCCAACTGGGCCGCAAGCGCACCCTGATCCTCGGCGCCGTGCTGTTCGTCGGCGGCTCGGTGCTGTGCGGCCTGGCCTGGACGCCGCAGGTGCTGATCGTGGGCCGCCTCGTGCTCGGCCTGGCGATCGGCCTGGCCAGCTTCACCGCGCCGCTGTACCTGGCCGAGATCGCGCCGGAGGCCATCCGCGGTGCGATGATCTCGCTATACCAGCTGATGATCACCATCGGCATCCTGGTCGCCTTCCTCTCCGACACCGCCTTCAGCTACTCGGGCAACTGGCGCTGGATGCTGGGCGTGATCGCGATCCCCGGCGCGCTGTTCCTGCTCGGCGTGGCCTTCTTGCCGGAAAGCCCGCGCTGGCTGATGATGCGCAACCGCCAGCCGGAGGCCGAGCAGGTGCTGCACAAGCTGCTTGGCAGCAGCGATGCCATCGCCCGGGAAATCGGCGAGATCCGCGAGCAGCTGAAGACGCCGCAGCGCGGCGTGCACATGTTTTTCCAGAACGCGAACTTCCGCCGCTCGGTGGGCCTGGGCGTGCTGCTGCAGGTGATGCAGCAGCTCACCGGCATGAACGTGGTGATGTACTACGCGCCGCGCATCTTCCAGGGCATGGGCTACAACACCGCGTCGCAGATGTGGTTCACCGCGATCGTGGGCCTGGTCAACGTGCTGGCCACCTTCATCGCGATCGGCCTGGTGGACAGGCTGGGCCGCAAGCCGATCCTGTACATCGGCTTCGTGGTGATGGCGCTGGGCCTCGGCGTGGTCGGCACGATGATGCACCTGGGCATTCACAGCCACGGCCAGCAGACCTTCACCGTAGTCATGCTGCTGGTGTTCATCGTCGGCTTCGCCATGTCGGCCGGTCCGCTGATCTGGACGCTGTGCTCGGAGATCCAGCCGCTCAAGGGCCGCGACTTCGGCATCGGCTGCTCCACCTTCACCAACTGGGTGGCGAACTGGCTGGTGGGCCTGTCGTTCCTGCCGCTGCTCAACGGCATCGGCCAGGCGCAGACATTCTGGCTGTATGCCGCCTTCAACGTGGTGTTCATCGGGTTCACGATTTGGCTGGTGCCGGAGACCAAGGGCGTCACGCTGGAGCAGATCGAACGCAAGCTGATGGCGGGCATGCCGCTGCGGGAGATCGGGCGGTAGGAATGCTCAGGGTTGGCGCCGGCCCGATGCGCCGGCGCCCGCCCGCAGCAGCAGCAGGTAGCTCGCGGCGGACCAGCTGAAGTTGCGCGACTGCTCGCCCTGTCCGGTCAGCGGATCGTAGTTCTCGCGAAACGTCGCCTGCCCCGTTGCCAGTCCCTTGGCGTCGAGCACCAGCCGGCGCGCCATCGCGTCGGCTTCCGCGTCGTAGCCGTAGCGCCGCAGGGCCTCGACGCCGAACAGCGACTGGTCCAGCCATACCGGCCCACGCCAATAGCCCTTCACCGGCGAGAAGCGGGGATCGTCCGCGGCCAGCGTGGGGAACGGCATGGCGGTGGCGAACTTGCGCGGATCCATCATCGTCTTTTCGACCGCGGCGGCCTGCGCCGCCGTCGCCACGCCCGCCCACAACGGCGCCCAGCCTTCCGAACCATAGACGTGCACCAGCTCAGGCTTGCCGAGCTTCGCATCGAAGAACCAGCCCAGCTCCGGGTCGTACATCCGCGACCGGATCGCGGATTTCATCGCTGCAGCCTGCTGCCGCCATGTCGATGCATCCTGCTGCCTGCCCAGCACAGACGCGATCCGCGCGAGGTCGAGCGCTTCGCGGTAGAGGTAGGCATTGAGGTCGGCCGATTCCTGGTCCATCGACCAGGCGTGCTTGCCGTTCCTGAGCATCGCGGTGCCGTCGAAGCGCACGGCGTTGTCCATGCCGCTTTCCCAAGCCGCCGCGATCCGCGTGCCGTCGGTGGAACCGTATTCGGCCAGGCCGTTGTGGTCGTGGTCGCGCGCGTCGAACCACCAGCGGTGGTAGCGCACCAGCTTGTCATACATCTCGGCGAGGAAGGCGGCGTCGCCGGTGGCGCGGTACACCTCCAGCACCGCCCAGGTCGCCAGCGGCGGCTTGCTGTCGCGCCAGTTGTCGTCGGCGCGGTCGAGATATATGCAATCGGGCACCATGCCGTCGGCGGCCTGGTAGTCGAACATCGCGCGGATCTGGTCGCGCGCCAGCGCCGGCGCGAACCAGGCCAGCGCGGCCGCATGCTTCCACGAATCCCAGGCCCAGAAGCCGTTGAAGTCGGGATTGGAATAGGCTGGGATGACGCCGTCATGGTGCAGGTCGCCACGCGCGGCACGCCAGTTGCCGATCAGGGTGACGACTGACTTTGCAGCCACGCGTCGCGCCATGTCGCCGGGCAGGCCGGCAAGATGGCTGGCGCCGATGGATTTCAGGTAAGCCGCCCAGCGGGTGCGATTGGCGCCCCACGCATGGGCGTAGTCGATGGCCGGCGGTTCCGTGTGCGCGTCGTAGCGCAGCGTCTGCACCACGTAGAGCGTGACGGGCTTGCCGGCGTCGAGATGCAGGGGCTTGTCCAGCGCGATGCGATAGTCGTTGCCCGACACGCTGGCGTGATCCGCCACCGCGTCATCGGCATGCAACTGCGTGATCAGCGAAGAAGGCGAGTGGGCGAAACCTTGCGTCACGGCATCGCCGTCGCGGCCCAGATGGCTGCCTGCCAGCGGCATCGCGCTTCCGCCGATCGCCAGTTCGATGTCGCGCGCCTTGCTTGCGCTCAACTCGATGCGTACCAGCGCGTGCCATGAATCCGCGAAGAACAGCGTCTGCCGCACGCTCAGACCATGCGCGGAGAACACACGTTCCAACGCTCCCGGCACGGCATGGCTCGCCACTTCCTTGAGCACGATGTCTGCCTTCCCGCCCACATCGCGCAAGGCCAGCGTGGCGAAGCGCACGCCAGCCCATTGCCCGGCGCCGAGGCTGTGCACGAAGGGGCCGGAGAAGCCCGTACCCGCATCGCCGGCGCGCGGCAGGCTGTAGCCCTGCCACGCACCCATGTCGAAGAAGATGTTGAAGCTGCGATCCGCCGCCGTGCGCGGCGTGCCGTGGAAATCGAGCAGGTCCCGATACTGCGCGACGGGCCGATCCGCCGGCGCGGCGTTCGCGCCGAACGCCACGGCCATGGCCATGGCCATGGCCGCGGCGAGGATCAGGGGCTTGATGAATGGACGCATGGAACCGTGCCTCTGTTTGAGCCTGCGCTTGGCCAGTCTGCCTCACGACTCCCCGGGAAACTCGTCGGCCCGCACCGCACCAGCCACGGACATGACTGCTGCGATGCGGGCCGGCGAGCTTCAACAGGCAAACGTCAGAACTTGTACTTGACCTGGAAGTTCACCTCGCGGCCCTGGATCGAGCGGGCCAGGATCACGCCACCGCTGCTGGCAAAGCCGAACAGGCGTGCGTTGCCTTCCGTGATGCCGATCTGGTTGGTCATGTTGGTGCCGCGCAGGGTCAGCATCCAGTGCTGTCCGACATTGGCGATGGCGCCGATGGCCAGGTCGTAGTAGCTGCCCAGGGGCTGCTGCTGAAGCTGGTCGCTGTAGCGGTTGCCCATGTGCTCGTAGGTGAACCAGAACTTCATGCTGCCCCAGCTGGTCGGCAGTTCGTAGGCCGGCGTGATGCGGTACTGGATCTTGGGCTGGCGATCCACCGTCATGCCGTCGATGCTGCTGCACTGGTAGCTGCCGTCCTGGGCCTGGTACGGCACGCAGCCCGCGTAGTTGTTGTAATGGCCATCCATGTAGTTGCCGCTGAGCGCGACGGAGAAGTGCTCGAACGGCCTGACCATCACCTGCGCGTTGAGGCCGTTGGTCATCGAGCCGTAGACCAGGTTGACCTGTCCGGTGTTCAACTGGATGGAGTACGGCACGCCGAGGAACTGGCGGTGGTAGACGCCGATGTCGGCGTAAATCCACGGCGCCTGGTACTTGAAGCCAAGCTCGTAGTTGTGGATGCGCTCGGTCGGCGGGTTCCCCAGGTTCACGATGTCGTCGAAGCTGGGCAGGAACGCGCCGTTGTTGACGCGCCCGTAGACGCTCATGTTGTCGGCCAGCGCGTAGTTGGCGCCCAGCGTCCACGACGCCGCGCTGCGCGTGCCGCCGTAATGGCTCCAGCTGTCTATCAGGTATTCGGCGTTGTTGTTGTAGACGGTGTATGGGTTGTTGTCGAGGTCGCCCGACGCGGTGTTCTGGAAGCGGCCGCCGATGTCGTCGTGCTGCCAGCGCGCGCCGCCGTCGAAGCGCCACTTGCCGACCTTCCACTCGTCGGCGAGGTAGAACGCGGTGGTGGTCGCGTGCCAGCTCTCGTTGAACGCCATCCACGACTGCGGATTGGCCCAGAACAGGCCTTGCTTGTCGGTCAGCTGGTAGGTGTTGGTGCCGTCGCTGAGGTTGACCACGATCGGATTCGGGTTGTTCTTCGCCTGCAACAGCATGTTGAGGCCGTCATTCTCGGAGTGCTGCTCGCCGTAGACCGCCGTGTAGTTGCCCAGGGTCAGGGTGTTGCCTTCGAACAGTTCCTTGCTGACGCGGAACTCGTTGCTGAGAGAGTGGATGCGCTTGTGGATGTACTCCGGGTTCTGCACGGTGACATTCTGGTTCATGTCGGCCGCCTGGCCGTTGTTGGCATAGGTGGCCGTCGCGGTCAGATTGGCCGGCAGGCCGAACGACGACGCCGTGCTGGCGATGACGTTGGCGAGCGTGTCCGGGTTGGCGCCGGTGCTGAAGAACGCGGTGGTGTCCATGTTGCCGCCGACAACGATCGCCTTGTCGGAGAGCGACCAGCCGTTGTCGAAATCCAGGTCCAGGTTGGCGCCGAACACATGCACGTCGCCGCCCTGGCCGTTGGCCATGTCGATGTTCAGGCCGCCCGGCGAGCAACCGCTGGTGAAGCAGGGCGTGGTCTGCAGGAACTGGCGGCGGTCAGCGTTGCTGCCGAAGGTGCCGGTCAGCGGGTTGAAGCCCGGATAGGCGGAGAAGTGCCCCGCCGACGGGTTGTAGATCGGCGTGTCGGTGACCCATTGGTTCTTGTCCTTCAGGTCGCGCGCGTAGAACATCAGCGAACCATGCTCGAGATCGTGGCTGAGCGTGGCGGTGAGCTGGCCGCCCTTGTCCGAGGGGAACTGCGGGTCGCGCACGCCGTCGGACTTGCGCCAGAAGCCGCCCACGCTGCCGTACCAGCCGCTGTCGGCGCCACCGATGGGGAAGCCGTAGAAGCCGTCCAGTCGCACCATGCCTTCCGAGCCGTAGGTCACGCCGACGTCGCCGCCTGGCGTGGAGGAACCCTCCTTCAAGATGAAGTTGGCGATCAGGCCGGGCTGGCCGTTGCCGTACAGCACCGAGGGGCCGCCCTGCACGGCTTCGATTCGATCGATGGTGTCGTCGAGGCGGAACATCGCGTCGGTGAAGTAGTCCCATTTCGGGAACAGCGGCGAGCCGTTCATCTGCAGCGTCACGAAGGGCGCGCCGCTGTCCGACGGAAAGCCAGCCACCTCGATGTTCGCACCGGTCTCGCCGCCGGACGATTCCGGATACACGCCGGGCGAGAGCTTCAGCAGGTCGGCCGTGCTGACCGGGTTGAGCTCCTTGATCTGCTCGCTCGTCGCCGTGGTGATCGAGTAGCTGGCGTCGATGCGGCGGATGCCGCCGACCGTAGGGGTACCCGTGACCACCACCTGGTCCAGCGTCTGTGCGGACTGCGCATTGGGCTTCTTCTGCCTGGCTTTGCTGATCGCGGGCGCGGCCTGCGTCGGCGCAGCCTGCGTTTGCGCATCCTGGGCCAAGACCGCGCCGGACAGCAGCATGGCGCCGATGGCGGCAGCCAATGCCCGCCGGTTGATCCGCTTGTGATTCTTCATGTCGATCTCCCCATACCCGAGTAATTGTTTGCCTTGGTTTTCATGCAGGTGCTTTCTCAAGCGGGCCGGTCCACCGGGCTTCCATCACCTCTTCTGCATTGCCGGCTTGAGCGCAAAGTCCCGTCTGCCGGGGCATCGTATTATAAAATGTTTATTCATACTACAATACTAAAATATTTATAATAGGAAGCTGCTTGGCGCGCGACCCAGCCGTCGAAGGGATGCCGAAACGCCGGCATGCGGATGCGAAAACGGGGCCTTGCGGCCCCGTCGATTCCCGCCCGCCGACGAGCCGGCTAGCGTCCGCCCAGCACCGTGTCGAGCTTCTCCAGAAATTCCCCGGCGTCGCGCCGGCTGAACACCAGCGGCGGCTTGATCTTCAGCACGTTGTCGTCCGGGCCCTCGGTGGAGAGCAGCACGTGCCGCGCCTTCATCGCCTCGACCACCTGCCTGGCCCGTGCGCGGTCGGGCGTCCTCGCCGCGGGATCGCTCACCAGCTCGGCACCGATGAACAGGCCGCAGCCGCGCACGTCGCCGATGCACTCGTGGCGACGCTGCAGTTCGCGCAGGCCGTCCATCAGCAGGCCGCCAACCATGCGCGCGTTTTCCTGCAGGCGCTCGTCGGCGATCACGTCGAGCACGGCAAGCGCGATGGCGCAGGACACCGGATTGCCGCCGAAGGTGTTGAAGTACTCCATGCCGGTGACGAAACTGGCGGCGATCTCCGGCGTGGTCACCACGGCGCCGATGGGGTGGCCGTTGCCGATGGGCTTGCCCATGGTGACGATGTCCGGCACCACGCCCTGGCGCTCGAAGGCCCAGAAATGCTCGCCGGCGCGCCCGAAGCCGACCTGCACCTCGTCTGCGAGGCAGACGCCCCCAGCGGCACGGATCGTTGCGTAGGCCTCGCGCAGGTAGCCGTCCGGCGGCACGATCTGGCCGCCGCAGCCGAGCAGTGATTCGCAGTAGAACGCCGCGGGATCGAAGCCACGCCCGCGCAGGCCGGCGATCTCTGCCGGCAGCAGGCCGGCATATTGGTGGCCCGCGGCGGCCGGATCGCGGAACGCGCCCCGGTAGGTGTCCGGCATGGCGACCACGCCGACATGCGGAGCTTGCCCTTCACCACCCTTGCCGTTGAACTTGTATGGACTCAGCTCGACCATCGACGGCGAATGGCCGTGGTAGGCGTGATCCAGCACGAGCGTGCCGCGAGCCCGCGTGTGGGTCCGCGCCAACCGCAATGCGAGGTCGTTCGCTTCAGTGCCCGAGTTGGTGAGGAACACCACCGACAGCGGCTCGGGCAGGGTCGCGGTGAGGCGCAGCGCATACTCGACGAGGTTGTCGTGCAGATAACGGGTGTTGGTGTTGAGCCGCGCCATCTGCGCCTGCCCGGCGGCCACCACGCGGGAATGACAGTGCCCGACGTGGCAGACGTTGTTGACCACGTCGAGGTAGGCCTCGCCATGCTGGTCGTACAGCCACACGCCTTCGCCCCGCACGATCTTCAGCGGCTCGCGATAGGACACGCTGAGCGTGGGATTGAGGTAACGGCTGCGGAGATCCAGCAACTCGGCATTGCCACGCTCGGGCACGCCGGCAAGGACGGTTTCGGCGACGGTGCGATCATTCATGGCAGGTTTCCAGGAAGGAGGCGACGATGGCGCGCGGTTCGATGTCGGCAAGCGTGCGCAGCAAAGCGCGCACACCCTGCTGCGACACCAGCACGAAGGGATTGTCCGGTTGTTCGCGATGCGTGCGCGTAGCCAACAGCACGCTGTGGCATAGGCGCGCGACGATGAAAGTGTGCAACTGTTCCAGCTCGGCCCGCGTCAATGGGAACAGCTCGAGGCAGCCACGCACGACGGCCTGTGCGCAGGCCACGGGATCGGCCTCGTGCTGCATCGCGTAGGTGCAGGCGATGGCGAGTTCGCACAGGCGGAAGCCGGTGCACATGTCGCCGAAGTCGATGATCGCGCCGACCTTGCCGCCGCCCTGGCCGTCCAGTGCCACGATCACGTTGAGGTCGTTGGCGTCGTTGTGCAGCACGGTGATCGGCAACTGCCCACGCCATGCAGGCAGCTTCGCGCAGAACGCCTCCACCTGCGCCGCGACGACAGCGCGCAGCGCATCGTCCTCGATGTGGGCAATCTCGCCGCGCATATCGGGCAGGCTCATCAGGTTCCAGTCCTGCGCGCGGCCCGCGGCGGGATGCCGGAAGTCCGCGAGGCCGCGGATCAGCAGGCCCACGGCGCGACCCAGGCTTTCGTGCAATGCCGGACGACGATCGAGCGGCACCGACCCGATGGCCTCGGCATATGTCATGCCAGGCACGAAACTCAGCAGGCGCATGTGGCGCACGCCGTCTTCCATCGGCAACACCAGCAAGTGTTCGCCGTCCACGCTGGGCATCACGCGTGGCCATTGCAGCGCAGGTTCGCGCGCGGCCAGCGTCAGCATGGCCTGGTTTTCCAGGTCCAGGTCCTGGCGCGACCACGAGGGATGCGCCACCTTCAGCACGTAATCGCCGTTCGCCCCGCTGATGCGGAAATTCTGGTCGGCATACGAGGGCAACGCACGCACTTCGCCGCGGACGTGCCAATGCCTGTCGGCCAATGCCAGCGCGGCTTCGGGGGTCAAGCTGGGCACGGACGAACACCCTCGTGGCGGAAAGACATATAGTATTACAAATATACACAACCTCGGTCCGAGGCAAACCACCATGCTCAAGCCCCTGCTCGCCGCGCTGCTCGCCGCTGCCGTCGCCACCACGGCCATCGCCGCTCCTGCCGATACCGGCAACCCGCAACCCGCGCATCTGCAAGGCGCCGCGCTGCTGCACCAACCGGAGCAGATGAGCTTCGGCGTGTACTACTACCCGGAGCAGTGGCCGCAAAGCCAGTGGCGGCGCGATTTCGACGGCATGGCCAGGCTCGGCTTCGAGTTCACGCACATGGCCGAGTTCAGCTGGACCTATCTGGAGCCGAAGGAGGGCCAGTTCGACTTCGGCTGGCTGGACCACGCCATCGCGCTGGCGCACGCAGCCGGCCTGCGTGTGATCCTCGGCACCCCCTCGGCGGCTCCGCCGAGCTGGATGGGCCAGCGCTACCCGCAGATCTACCGCATCGATGAGCACGGCCAGCGCCACCAGCACGGCATCCGCGCCGAAGTGTCGCTGACCGACCCCACCTACCAGGCCTTCGTGGCGAAGATCGTCACCGCGATGGCCGAGCACTACGGTCACGACCCTCGCGTCTGGGGCTGGCAGATCGACAACGAGCCCAGCGCCTTCCCCGACTTCAGCGACAGCGCACGCAAGTCCTTCCAGGACTGGCTGCGCCGGAAATACGGCAGCGTCGATGCGATGAACGCGGCCTGGGCCGGCTCGTTCTGGAGCACGCGCTACGGTAGCTTCGACGAAGTGCTGCTGCCGAACGCCACCCTCGCCGGCGAGGACAAGCTGAGCCCGCATGCGCTGCTCGACCTCGCCCGCTTCCGCGCCGACACCCAGGCGCAATTCCTCGACGCGCAGGCGGAAATCATCCACAAGTACGCCGGCCATCGGCAGTGGGTGACCACCGACTACACCAACGTCAGCACCGATACCGATCCACGGCGCGTCCACGGCCTGGACTTCCCCACCTTCACGCTCTACCCGGTGGCAGGCACGAACGTGCTTGGCGGCGACAGCTACGCCATCGGCAAGCCCGCGAACCTGATGGAAGCCGCAGCGTATTTCCGCCCGATCAACGGCACCTTCGGTGTGATGGAGCTGCAACCCGGCCAGGTGAACTGGGCCTCGATCAATCCCCAGCCGATGCCCGGCGCCATCCGCATGTGGATGTGGCATGCCTTCGCCTCCGGCGCTTCCCTGCTCGCCACCTACCGCTACCGCCATCCGCTGCGCGGCAGTGAGATGTACCACGAGGGCATCGTGGGCACCGACGGGGTGACGCTCTCGCGTACCGGACGCGAGTTCACCGACACCCTGCGCGACATCGAGGCGTTCGAGGCGCGGCTCGATCCGCACGCGAAACTCCCCGCCCGCCTCGCCGCGCGCTACACGGGCTACCTGTGGAGCCAGGACGTGTACTGGGATCTGGAGATCCAGCCACAGACCGCGCTGTGGCACAGCTGGGCCTATCGCAACGGCTACACGCTAGCGGTGAAGAGCACCGGCGCGCCGATGGACTTCGTCTCCGAGCTGGACGACTTCAGCCGCTATCCCTTCCTCATCGCGCCGGCCTACCAGATGGTGAGCCCTGCGCTGGTGGCGAAGTGGAAACGCTACGTGGAACAGGGCGGCCACCTGATCCTCACCAGCCGCACCGGCCAGAAGAACGCGCTGGGCCACTTCCCCGAGGGTCCGTGGTACGCGCCCATCCTCGACCTGATCGGCGACGACGTAGACGGCTTCGACATGCTGCCGCCCAACACCGATGGCAAAGGCGCCGACGGCGAGGTGACGGCCGGCGGCAAGACCTACGCGTGGCATCGCTGGGCCGACATCCTCTCGCCACGCCCCGGCACCGAGGTGCTCGCCACCTACGCCAACCACTATTACACCGGCAAGGCCGCCGCCACCACGCGCAAGCTCGGCAAGGGCACCGTCACCATGATCGGCGTGTCCACCGACGACGGCGCGCTGGAGCGCGCGCTGGTCCGCGGCGTCTACCGGCGTGCGGGCGTGGCCATCGAGGACCTGCCGACCGGCGTGTTCCACGACTGGCGCGGCGGCTACGACTTCATGGTGAGCTACAACCCCGTGCCCTTCGCCTACCAGTTGCCGCCAAACGTACAGGCCGTACAGGGCAAGACACCGCTGGCGCCAGCCGGCGTGCTGATCTGGAAGGACGATTCGAAGCCGTCCCAGACACGCTAGGAGCCTGGACATTCGTGGGTCGGGCACTGTCTCGACCCACGCGACGGGTGCAAGCTATACCTCCCGGCCTTTCCGGGATCCGGCCATGACCCTGCGCAGCCTGTTCGTCGACTTCAACAGCTACTTCGCCTCGGTGGAACAGCACGAGGTGCCGGCGCTACGCGGCCGGCCGGTGGGCGTGGCGCCGGTGGACGCGGAAACCACCAGCCTGATCGCCGCCAGCTACGAGGCAAAGGCGCACGGCGTCTCCACCGGCACCATGGTGCGCGAGGCGCGGCGGCTGTGCCCCGGCATCGCCATCGTCACCGCGCGGCCAGAACGCTACGTGGCGTGGCACGTCACGCTGAAGCGAGCCATCGACTGCGCCATCCCGATCGCCCACGTCGGCTCGATCGACGAGATGGCCTGCGAACTCGTCGGCCGCCAGCGCCAGCGCGACGTGGCCGAGCAGATCGCGCGGCAGGTGAAAGAGGAGATCGCCAAGGTGGCGCCCGGCGGCGCGATCCGCTGCTCCATCGGCATCGCGCCGAACGACTTCCTCGCCAAGACCGCCTCGGACATGATGAAGCCTGACGGCCTGGTGGTGATCGAGCAGGCCGACCTGCCGCACAAGTTGCACGAGCTCAAGCTGCGCGACCTGTGCGGCATCGGCGCCTCGATGGAAGCGCGCCTGCAGGCCGAAGGCATCTTCACCGTGGCGCAACTCACCGCTGCCTCGAAACTGGTGTTGCGCCGCGCCTGGAGTGGCATCGAAGGTGAGCGCATGTGGGGCCTGCTGCGCGGCGCGTGGCTGCCCGCCGCCGCGACCACGCGCGGCTCGCTGGGCCACTCGCACGTGCTTGGCCCCGAACTGCGCACCACCGAAGGTGCGCTGGCGGTGCTGAAGAAGCTGCTGGTGAAAGCCGCCATGCGCCTGCGCCGCGACCAGTTGCTGGCTGGCGCGATGACGGTGGCCATCCGCTTCGTCGGCTACGACGAGCGCTGGGAAAGCAGCATCCACTTCGATCCCACCGACGACAGCCGCAATCTGCTGCACCTGCTCGGCGCGATGCTCGATGCCGGCCGCGTGCGCAAGCGCCCGTTGCCCGGCCCCGCCCGCGCCGTACCGCTGTCGGTGAGCGTCACCCTGGCGCGCCTCGCCGAACGCACGCAGACCAGCGGCTCGCTGTTCGCGCCCACCGGCGGCACGCGCGGGATCGACGCCGTGGTGGATCGCATCAACGCGAAATACGGCCTCAACAAGGTCTACTTCGGCGGCATGCAGGCCGCCCTGGCTCACGATGCCGCACCTATGCGCATCCCGTTCAACCGCATCCCCGACGGCGGCAGCGAACAGGAGGCGGAGAACAATGCGCTATGGCTGCAATCGCTCAACCGGTTCAAGGCGATGGCCGAAGGGGAGCATCGGCGGCGGGAGAAGGAGCGAAGCGGTGGGCGCGAGGGAAAGCCCTCGCCTAGCCGGAGCCGACTGTATCCGACCTCCCATCGAAATTGATGGCGAGCCCATCCAAGAGCGCTCTGCCGACCCCAGACAGATTGACTACACGTGTCGTCATACGATAGCTTGGCTACACTTGTAGTCAAGGAGCGCAAAATGCCGACAATAGGCAGGGTGTGGATCGCAGCTATCCTGGGCATGGCCTTCATGCATTCGGCGGCTGGCGCTACAGGTTGCTCGGTTACCGCTTCGACTTTCCAAGCGGAAGGCGCCGGCTACCACCGACGATTTGTTTCAGTGGCAGATCGGGTGCGGCTGGAGGTGCTCGATTGGGGCGGAACCGGACGGCCGCTGGTGCTCTTGCCGGGCCTGGGCAACACGGCTCATGTCTTCGATTCGATCGCTCCGGAACTGGCGCGCCATTTTCACGTTTATGGCATCACTGGACGCGGCTTCGGCGCATCGTCCGTGCCCAGGAGCGGCTATGGCGCGAACCGGTTGGCCGATGACGTCATGGCCGTCGTCAAGGCGCTCCATATCCATCGCCCCATCATCGCCGGCCATTCGATCGCCGGCGAAGAACTGAGCGCGATAGGGACGCACTATCCAAATAAAATCGCAGGATTGATCTATCTCGATGCCGCACACGGTTATGCGATCTACGATCAGGACCGCGGGGCCTATCTTCCCGACCTGAATCATCTGACCGCGCTGATCTCGCGTATGCACGATGATCCGATGGAGAAGTCTCGGATGACTGCCATGCTGGACGAAATCACCGCCCTGCAACGGAGCCTCCGAAGCGAGCTTGCGGCGATGGCCGCCGATGACGCAAGTGTCGCTGGCGCTGCACCTTCCGGCCCAACGCCCAAGGATCTGGCCAGTTTCCCGGCGTTTCGCTGCTTCGTTTCCGCGCAACTCGGGGGAGTCATACCGGAAGATGAAATACGCCAGACGTTTGCAGCAGGCGCCGCTGGCGGCGTCGGGGAGCAGAGAACGCCGGCGTTCGTTTACAACGCAATACTTGAAGGCGAAGAGAGCTTCCACGCGCCCAGCGTACCCATACTCGCCATCGTCCCCGTTCCGCGTGCGTCGGATCTTCCAGTCGGCAGTGATGAGGCGAAACGCCAAGCGGACGATGCGCTACACACTCGGATGCAGGAGCAGGAAATCGCTACGCTCCAACATCAACAGCCATCGGCAAAGATCGTGCGAATACCGCACGGCCACCACTTTGTATTCCTGTCCAACCCGGCCGAAGTGGTGAGCGCCATGACCAGGTTTGGGGAACAGTTGCCTTAGGTCCGCTTTCGATCCTAGACCCGCAATCAGCCACCTGCCCGCCGGCTCCGCCGCAATTCCGCCGCCTCGGCCCAGCGCGCCGCCAGCCGCGGCGTGGTGATGCACACCGCCGTGTCGGTGACCGTGGTCACCGCACGTTCCAGCAGCTGGATGTCGGCTTCGTGCTGACGCGCGACGTGCGGGTCCTCGAAGAAGATCGCGCGGTGGCAGCGGCGCTCCAGCACCAGGTCGGCGATCTGCGCGTCGCCGCCCATCGGGCCGCTCTGGTAGCGGTCCGCCCAGGGCCTGGCCTGCGGCCAGCCGCGGCTCCACGCCAGTTCATTGAGGCGCTGGCCGGTAGTGCCGGTGGCCACGCGGCGTGCGAAGCGCGACAGCGTGTCGAAGTGTTCGGCCGCGTAGGCCAGCATCGCCGGCTTCATCGCGTCGTGGGCGATCAGGGCGAGCGTCTGCGACTCGGGCGCGTGCAGGTCGTCGGCACCGGGGTCGGGCGCCAGCCCGGCATGCATGCGTTCCAGCTCGATCCAGTCGCGCGCCGAAGCCACGGTGGAAAGGAAGGGCTTGGCGTGGATCACGCACTGGCGCTTGAGCGCCACCGCCTCGGGGAACACCGAGGACGGATCGACCGGGTCGATGAAGTAGATCGCGCCGTCCAGCGTGCGCGCGTCGCCGTCCATGCCCACCACTTCGGCCACCAGCTTCATCAGGCCGCCTTCACGGCCGTAGGGGTAGCGGCGCAGTGGCGGGTAATCCGCAAGCAGGCCGGCGCGCACGATCGCATCGTTGGTGCGACCCACCGCGTGCAGCCCAAGTCCAAGTTCGCGGATGCCGCGCTCACAGGCGCGCAACCAGCGGAACAACGCCGCGTCGTGGTGGCTGTGGTGCAGCTGGTTGGCGGCAAGGCCCAATCGCATCGTGCATGCTCCGTCGTGATGGGTGGGGTTCATCGAAATTTTTCGTCTCGGCCGGCGCCGTCGTCACCGGCGGGCATCAGCAGTACGAGTTTGTGATCGGGGCTGCCGGTGGGCACCAAGGTCACTTGATCATGCACCACCCGGCCGTGGCGCGGGTGGTCGAACGCGCGCCGCCCGCCCTCGCGGGCCAGCACGTCATGCCGGCCCCAGCAGTCGTCGAACGCCGTGCTCGCCTGCCGCAACCCCGCCACCAGGGCGAGCAGGTCCGCGTCGTCGGGGTACAGCGCGGTGTCAGCACGGAATTCGGCCACCAGCCGGCGGGCACGCACCGCCCAGTCGCAGATGAACCCGCGTGCCAGCGGATCGAGGAAGACGTAACGCAGCAGACAGGCTTCGCCGCTGGCCAACCACGGCGAAAACAGGTCGGCCGCCGCGGGATTCCATGCGCACAGCCGCCATGCGCGGTCGAGCAGATAGGCCGGCATCGGCAGCGCGAACACCGCGTCGCGCAGCTCGCGCGGCACGGTCTGATCGCCGGGGGCGGCGGGTGGTGCGGGATCGTGGCGACGCGCGAGTTCGAACAGGTAGGTGCGCTCGGCCGGCGAAAGCCGGAACACCTCGGCCAGCCGCGCCAGCGCCGCGCCCGACAGGGAAATCTCCCGCCCCTGCTCGAGCCAGGTGTACCAGGTGGTGCTGATGTCGGCGAGCTGCGCCACCTCTTCACGCCGCAGGCCCGGCGTGCGGCGCCGTGCCGACGCCGCAGCGAGGCCCGCGGCAGCCGGCGGCGTCGCCTCGCGACGCGCCCTCAGGAAGCGCCCCAGCGCATGGCGCGAATCGTCGCTGGCGGCGAGGGGGGAAGTATTCATACCGGGATGATCGCGCAACTTACACGGCTCCCGCGCCGGCGCCAGAATGCCGCCACACCATGACGGAGCGCATCGCATGACCCCTTCCCAGCCCACCTTCGTGGCCGAACAGTACGGCCCGCGCGCACAGGACTACCTCAGCAGCGAAGTGCATCGCAGCGGCGCCGACTTGGATCAGATAGAGGCCGAGCTGCAGGGGCTGCGCGATGCGCATGTGCTCGACCTCGGCTGCGGCGGCGGACACGTCAGCTACCGCGCGGCGCCGCTGGTCGCCGAGGTGATCGCCTGCGATCTCACCGAGAGCATGCTGGCCACGGTGCAAGCCACTGCCGCCGAACGCGGCCTGGACAACATCGCGATACAGCGCGCGCCGGCGGAGCGGTTGCCGTTCGCCGATGCCCGCTTCGACGTCGTGGTGGCGCGCTTCACCACGCATCACTGGCAGGACCGCGATGCCGGCCTGCGCGAAGCCCGGCGCGTATTGAAGCCGGGTGGCCGGGCGATCTTCATCGACGTGGTGGCGCCGCAGGATGCCTTGCTGGACAGCTGGCTGCAGACACTCGAGCTGCTGCGCGACATGTCGCACGTGCGCAACTACCGCACGGCCGAATGGGTCGCCGCACTGGCCAGCGCCGGCTTTGCCATCGACAGCCTCACGCCGCGCCGGCTGCCGCTTCGCTTCGACGACTGGGTGGCACGCACGCGCACCAGCGGCGAGCACGTCGCGGCGATCCGCAGCCTGCAAGCCCATGCGCCCGAGGAAGTGCGCCGGCATTTCGCGATCGCCGCCGACGGCAGCTTCACGCTCGATACGCTCACCCTGGTTGCACACACCGCCTGAGGCGGCGCGTACAACACGCCCGCCATCAGGCATGGGCCTGCGCGAACGCGGCCACCGTCGTTTCCTGCAGCATCTGTGCGATCGACGCGGCGGCCTCGCGGCCGTCGTGCACTGCGCGCACCACCAGGTCCGCGCCGCGCACGTTGTCGCCGCCGGCGAAGATGCGCGGGTGGCTGGTCTGCTGCGGCAGCGCGCCGTCCGCACCGGTGACGATGCGGCCCGAGGACGCCAGCTTGACGCCATGCGAGGCCAGCCAGTCGGGCGGGCTGGGCAGGAAACCGAAGGCCTGGATCACCACGTCGGCGCGCAGCTCGCTCTCGCTGCCCTCGACGTTGCGCGGGCGCGGGCGGCCGTGGCCGTCATCCACCAGTTCGGTCTCCACCACGCGCACCGCGCGCGCGCGGCCGTGTTCGTCGCCGAGGATCGCCAGCGGCTGGCGCCGGAACAGGAAGCGGACGCCCTCCTCGCGGCTGTAGCCCACCTCGCGCACGGAGCCGGGCATGCTGGCTTCGTCGCGGCGGTAGACGCAGGTGACCGAGGCAGCGCCGAGGCGGACCGCGGTGCGGTTGCAGTCCATGCCGGTGTCGCCGCCGCCCAGCACCACCACGTGCCGGCCGCGCAGGTCGAACGCCGGCGGCGGCAGCTCGTCGCGCAGCAGGCGCTCGGTGTTGCCGATCAGGAACGGCAGCGCGTCGTGCACGCCGTGCAGTTCGCGGCCGGGCAGTTTGCCGTCCACGTAGGTGTACGCGCCGGTGCCCACGAACACCGCGTCGTAGTCGTCCAGCAGCTCGCCGAACTCGATGTCGCGGCCCACCTCGCGACCCAGCAGGAAGCGCACGCCCATGCCTTCGAGCAGCTCGTGGCGCAGGCGCATCACCTGCTTGTCGAGCTTGAACGGCGGAATGCCGTAGGTGAGCAGGCCGCCGATTTCCGGCTGGCGGTCGTACACGTCGGCGGCGATGCCCGCGCGGCGCAGGCGATCCGCGCAGGCGAGGCCCGCCGGGCCGGCGCCCACGATGGCCACGCGCCGACCGGTCTCGCGCACCGCGGAAAGGTCGGGCCGCCAGCCGCGGCGCAGTGCCTCGTCGGTGACCCAGCGCTCCACGCTGCCGATCGTCACCGCGCCGAAATCGGTCTGCTCCAAGGTGCAGGCGCCCTCGCACAGGCGATCCTGCGGGCAGACGCGGCCGCAGATTTCCGGCAGCGGGTTGGTTTCGTACATCAGCGTGGCCGCTTCCATGATGCGGCCGTTCTGCACCAGCTTCAGCCATTCCGGAATGTAGTTGTGCACCGGGCAGGCGTGCTCGCAGTAGGGATTGCCGCAATCCAGGCAGCGCTCGGCCTGTGTGCCGGCCTGCGGCGCCGCGAAATCGCCGGAAATTTCCCCGTAGCCCAGCACGCGGATCGCCACCGGCACCGTGCGCGGCGTCTGCCGCGGCACGTTGAGGAACTGGAACAGCTTGTCGCTCATGCAAACCTCCGGCCCAGCGGCCGACGAACTCCCTCCCCTGCCTGCAGGGGAAGGTTGGGGTGGGGTGCCTTTCGCTCGAAAGCGGCCAGGATGGCCGCGCCTTTGAACGGGGCCTCTCGACGGCGCCGAAGAGTGAAGCCGGTCGCCGGCAGGCGAACGGAACCGCTCCGTCGCTCGCGAAGGGAGCCCTGACGCAAGCACCCGCCCCTCACCCTCCCCTCTCTCCGTAGGGGAGAGGGGAAAAGCTGCGGCAGCGCGCCCATCATGCGGCCCTCCGCAACTCTTCCGCCAGCACGGCCAAGCTCGCCGCCTTCGGCTTTACCAGCCAGAACTTGTATTGCAACCCGCGGAAATCGCGCAGCACCTGCCGGCCCCAGTCGCTGCCGGTGAGCTCCACATGGCGCGTCACCAGCCGACGCAGATGCTGCATGTGGTGCTCCATGCCCTCGGGCGAGATGCGCAGGATGTCCACCAGCTCGTGGTTGTAGCAGTCCACGAAGTCGCGCTCGAGGTCGAGCACGTAGGCGAAGCCGCCGGTCATGCCCGCGCCGAAGTTGAGGCCGACCTTGCCC
>Ga0187815_10000435_pt1 | contig 20233 bp, 13 predicted proteins | sample NC_S_5_FD_132962 | JGI IMG/M metagenome (GOLD analysis project Ga0187815, IMG submission 132962) | Wetland sediment microbial communities from Neuse River Estuary, North Carolina, USA - ASW-S_5 | ecosystem: Environmental > Aquatic > Freshwater > Wetlands > Sediment | place: USA: North Carolina...
CCGTCTCACCGGCACCGGCGCGGCGATGCTGGCGAACGACATGCACCTGGCGCTGCGCGTGCCCGACATCGGGTTCCGTACCCGCCTGCGCTATCCCGACCCCGGCGCCCCGCGGGGCGAACGCGAGGTGGTGGGCGTGAGCCTGCCCGGCACGCCGGCGCTCGTGGTGGGCTCCAACGGCCAGATCGCCTGGGGCTTCACCAACAGCTACGGCGACTGGATGGACTGGGTGCGGGTGCAGCGCGATCCGCATGATCCCGCGCGCTACCGGGTGCCGGGCGGCTGGGCGAGGCTGCAGGTGCACGAAGAGACCATCCGCGTGAAGGGCGAGGCGCCGCGCGTGCTCAGGGTGGAGGACACGCGCTGGGGCCCGATCATGGCGAAGGACACCGACGGCACGCCGCTGGCGCTGGCCTGGATCGCCCAGGATCCGCGCAATTACAACCTCGGCCTGATGCAGCTGGAGCGCACCACCAGCACCGCGGCCGCGCTGGATCTCGCACCCAGCTTCGGCATGCCGCCGCAGAACATCCTGGTGGCCGACGGCGCCGGCCACATCGGCTGGACCATCGCCGGCAACGGCATCCCGCTGCGCCACGGCTACGATCCGCAATTGCCGGCCGACTGGTCGCAGGCCGGCACCGGCTGGACCGGCTGGGCCGCGCCTGCGCAATATCCGCGCGTGCTCGATCCCGTCGACGGCCGCCTGTGGACGGCGAACAACCGCACCGTGGGCGGCGATGCGCTGGCCCTGCTCGGCAACGGCAGCCGCGACCTCGGCGCACGGGCGCGGCAGATCCGCGACGACCTGTCCGCGTATGCGGACTTCGCGCCCGGCAACCTGCTTGACATCCAGCTCGACGATCGCGCGGTGTTCCTCACCCGCTGGCAGCGCCTGCTGCAGGACACCCTGGCAGGCACCCGGGACCCGGCCCTGCACCAGCTGCGCGAACTCACCGCCGCCTGGCGCGACCGCGCCGATCCGGACAGCGTGGATTACCGCCTGGTACGCGCCTTCCGCAACGAGGTGCACGACGCGGTGCTGGCGCCGTTCGCCGCCCGCGTCAAGGCGAAATACCCCGGCTTCGCATGGCCCGGCCCCGGCGACCCGGAGGCCGCGGTATGGATGCTGGTGCAGCGCCAGCCGATGAACCTGCTCGACCCGGAATACGTGAACTGGCATGCCTTGCTGCTCGACGCCGCGCGCCGGGTCGCCGACCGGCTGGGCAGCCGGCGCGGCGGGCTGGCGGCACGCACCTGGGGCGAGATCAACCATGCGGAAATCGATCACCCGCTGTCGCGCGCCCTGCCCGGCTTCGTGGCGCACTTCCTCGACATGCCGGACGACGAACTGCCCGGCGGCGACGACATGCCGCGCGTGGCGCGCCCCGGCTTCGGCGCTTCCGAGCGCCTGGACGTGTCGCCCGGCCACGAGGCGCAAGGTGTGCTGGAAATGCCGGGGGGCCAGAGCGACCACCCGCTGTCGCCGTACTACGGCCGCGGCGACGAGGACTGGGTGCACGGCCGCCCCACGCCGCTGCTGCCCGGCCCCGCGCAGCACACGCTGACGCTGGAGTGACGCCGGAACCGGGGTGGACCGCCTGCTTGTTGCACCGCGGGAATCGCTCGCATTCGCCACCACCAAAATGTGATCTGCATCACATTTTGGTGGTAACGTGGCGCACCTCCGGCAGGCGGCACAGCTCCTCCCGTTCCAGCCTGCCGATCGGCGTTGTGGGGATTCCCCGGCAAGGGAGTGCCGCAGCCTCGCCCTGGAGTGCAGTGCGTCATGGCATCCTCCGCCGCGCTGCCGAACTTCCGGTATCGCGCGTTCATCAGCTACAGCCACCAGGACAAGTCCTGGGCCGACTGGCTGCACAAGGCGCTGGAGACGTACCGGGTACCGTCGCGCCTGGTCGGAACGCCCACGCCCTCCGGCCCGATGCCGCGGCGTCTCGCGCCGATCTTCCGCGACCGCGACGAATTGCCCAGCGCCACGGATCTGCGCCGCAAGGTCAACGATGCGCTGGCGCAGTCCGCCAACCTGATCGTGATCTGCTCGCCGCATGCGGCGGCCTCACCCTGGGTGGACGAGGAAGTGCTCGCCTTCAAGCGGCTCGGCCGCGGGGAGCGCATCTTCTGCCTGATCGTGGCCGGCGAGCCGAACGCCAGCGATCTGCCGGGACAGGCGGCACTCGAATGCCTGGTGCAGGCGCTGCGCTACCAGCTGGGCCAGGACGGCCAGCTCGGCACGGAACGCAGCGTACCGATCGCCGCCGACGCGCGCGCCGATGGCGACGGCAAGGGCAACGCCAAGCTGAAGCTGATCGCCGGCCTGCTCGACCTGGACTACGACCGCCTGAGGCAACGCGAACTGCGGCGGCGCAACCGCCGCCTCGCCGCGATCACGGCCGGTGCGCTGGTGGTGACGGCGCTGACCACCACGCTCGCGGTCGCTGCGCTGTTCGCCCGGCATGCCGCCGTGGTCGCCCGGCTCGATGCCGAGCGCCGGCAGAAGCAGGCCGAGGGCCTGGTCGGCTTCATGCTCGGCGATCTCAACGACAAGCTGGCCCAGGTCAAGCGGCTCGACATCATGGAGGCGGTCGACGACAAGGCGATGGCGTATTTCGCCTCGCTGCCGACCGAAGACGTCACCGAGCAGGCTCTGGCGCAGCGTGCCAAGGCGCTGGAAAAAATCGGCAGCGTGCGCCAGGAGCAAGGCCACCTGCCGGCCGCGCTGCTGGCTTACCAGGCCGCCGCGAAGCTGGCCGGCACGCTGGCCCGCGAGGCGCCCCGGGACACGCCTCGGCAGGTCGCCTGGTCCCGCACCCTGGCCTATGTCGGGATGACCTACTGGTACCAGGGTCGGCTCGACGATGCGCAGCGGGCATTCGAAGCCGCACAGCAGGCGCTGCAGGGCGCCAGGATGAGGGGCGCCCGCGACCCGGCCCTGTTCTTCCAGCTGAGCGCGATCGACAACAACATCGGCCATGTGCTTGAAGCCCGTGGCCGGCTGGACCAGGCCGCGCCCCAGTACGAACAGATGCTGGCCCTGATGCAGCAGCTGATGGCCCTGCGACCCGACGATACGGAATGGGCCGTGCAACTCGGGCAGGCGCACAACAACCTCGGCAAGCTGGCGCTGCTGCACGGCGACCTCGCCACGGCCCTTGCCCACTACAGCGCGGACGACGCGATCGAGTCGAGGCTGGCCGCACGCGACCCCCGCAACAACAGTCAGCAGGACAACATGCTGGTCGTCCACGCCATCCTGGGGCGTGTGCTGGCCCTGACCGGCGACGACGGCGACGGCATGCGCCACCTGCAGCAGGCCGTCGACACCGCCAGCGCACTGGTGCAGCTCGACCCGCACAACGATGGCATCCGCGAGGATCTCGCACGCTACGCCTCGCAGCTGGCCAGGCTGCGCCGCCTCAACGGCGCCCCCAAGGCGGCGCAGGCGCTGCTGGCCCGCTCGCTGGCCATCCTTGGCGAGCTTGCGCGGCAGGATCCCACCGACACCGAGGTCCGGCTCGAGCTTGCCGAGGCGCGCACGGAGCAAGCCGCCCAACTCCTGGCAGACGGACAAAGGGAGGCCGCGCGCACCCAGGCGCAATCCGCGCTGGACCAGCTCGACCCGTTGCTGGCGCAGCAACCACGGAACCGCGCCACGCTGCTGTCCACCACCGATGCCCGCCTGCTGCTGGCCGAGGTCAGCCCCGATCCGCGCATCGCGCAACAACTGCACCGCGACGCACTGGCCGCGCTGCAGAGCCAGCCGCACGGACGCAACGACCCCCGCCTGCTGGCCTTGCAGGTGCAGGCGCTGCTGGCGCTGGGCGACAAGGCCGCCGCACGGCCGCTGATAAGGCAACTGTGGGGCAGCGGCTATCGCGATGCGCAACTGCTGGCCATGGTGCTGCATGCGCACATGAGCTACCCGCCCAATGCCGGTTTCCAGAAACAACTGCTGGTGACCAGCGCCGGCATTGCAGGCCTGCCGCACTGAACGCCGGACCCGGAGCAGCATCCGGCCGGAGTTGCCGTCGTCGACCCTCAAACCCTGGGAGCACGCCATGAACCAAGATCTCGTCATCGAAGTCACCCTCAACACGGATCTGCCCGGCCACTGCTACCTCGTGGTCAACAACGGCAGACACCTGCACGAGTTCAGCCAGCACCCCGAGGGCCAGGGCATCTGCTGGACCCTGGCCGGCAACGCCAGCCAGGGCGAATTCTGCGCGCTCGACGACTCCAACCCGGGCTTCCGGTGGTCCGTCAGCACGCCACCCGAGGGCATCTTCCGATCCTTCTCGAAGCCCGCCCCCCACCAGCTTAGGGTGATGAACCACCACACCGGCAACGGCAGCCGGGGCCACTGGCCATACCTGTTGTTCGCACGCTTCGGCGACCGGGTATACCAGACCCCGTGGGTGACCACGAACGGCCCCTCCAACACGGCCAATCCGACGATCAGGAACACCTGACGCCGGCCCCGCGAACCGACGGCCGAGGCCGATGCGACTCCAAGACTCCGCCACGCCCGTGGTCGTGCCGCTGGTCATCGGCGTCACCAGCCATCGCAACCTGGCCGCGAACGAGATCGAGCCGATCCGGCAATGCGTACGCGGCTTCTTCGCCCGGCTGCGGCGTGAGTGCCCCGGCCTGCCGCTGCTGCTGCTGTCGGCCCTGGCCGAGGGCGGCGACCAGCTGGTGGCCCAGGAGGCGCTGGCGGCCGGCGCCAGGCTGCTCGCACCGTTGCCGTTGCCGCGCGCGCTGTACGAGGACGACTTCGCCGATCCGGCGGCGCGCGCCGGCTTCGACGCCCTGTGCGCCCGGGCCGATGTCGTGGAACTGCCGCTGCACCCGGACCAGCCGCTGCACGAGGTCGGCTCGCCCGGCACCGCGCGCGATCGCCGCTACGCGCAGGCCGGCGTCTACATCGCCAGCCACTGCCACATCCTGCTGGCGATCTGGGACGGCAAACCCTCCCACCGGATCGGCGGCACCGCCCAGATCGTGGGGTACCACCTGAGCGGCACGCTGCCCGGTCACCTCAGCCGACGCCAGCGCGCGCGCCATGCGCTGGGTACCGGCGACGAGCGCCTGCTGTACCACATCGTCTGCTCGCGCGATGCGGCCGACGGCGCGCCCGCCGCCGGCCTGCAGCCACTGCAGACCCTGTGGCGCAGCGCCGACACCGTGGTGGCGCAGGATGCGGACAAGCCGGCCGAGTTCCAGCGGATGTTTGCCCACATGGCCGGCTTCAACGCGGATTGCGCCAAGTACGCCGCGGCCATCGCGGCCAGTTCCACCCCGGCGGGGGATAGCCGCGCGGGAGCGGACGCGGACGTCGACCGGCTGTTCCACGCGGCCGACTGGCTGGCCATCCATTTCCAGCGCCGGGTGCTGCTGGCGCTGCGCTCGACCTACACGCTGGCCGCGTTGATGGGCATCGCCTTTGCCTGCTACGCGCACCTGCCGGGGCAGAACTACCTGATCTACCTGTTCCTGCTGCTGTTCGCGCTCGGCGCCCTGGTGGCCGTGCTCGCCCGCCGCCGCGAGTGGCACCGCAAGTACCTGGACTACCGCGCGCTGGCCGAGGGCCTGCGCATCCAGTCGTACTGGCGGCGCGCGAACATCTCGATGAGCGGCGAACACGAATTCGCGCACGACAACTTCCTGCAGCGGCAGAACGTCGAGCTCGGCTGGATCCGCAACGTGATGCGGGTCTGCGCGCTGCATCCGCCGGCCGCCCCGGCAGCATCGACGGAGGCCGAACTTGCCAGTGTCATCGCGGAATGGGTGGGCGAGCCAGGCAAGTCGGGCCAGTTGCATTACTACGAGCACAAGACTGCCGAGCACGCCGGGCTGCATCGCGTCACCGAGACGATAGGCTCGGTCAGCCTGTGGGGCGGCATCGCGATCAGCGTGTTCCTCGCCGTGTTCGTGTTCCGCCTTGCGGACACGCAGAAGACGGTGCTGGTGACGGCGATGGCGGTACTGTCGATCGTCGCCGCCGTGCGCGAGGCCTACGCCTACCGCAAGGCCGACAAGGAGCTGATCAAGCAGTACCGCTTCATGCAGCGCATCTTCGCCAGCGCGCGTGCGGCGCTCGATCGCACGCACGACCCCGAGGAACAGCGCGAGATCCTGCTGTCGCTGGGCGACGCGGCACTGACCGAGCACGCGGAGTGGACGCTGATGCAGCGCGAAAGACAGGTGGAACAGGGCAAGCTGTAAGGCTGCGTTGTTTGCGCGCGCCCGGCCGTCGCGCCCGTCCCGCGGGCCTGCGGTCCGGCTGCTCAGTGCTCGCCAGCATCTCGCCGACGCCGTACGCATCGAGGCGGCCCGGCCGGTTGTGAGCCCGGTCCGGGGGCGTACCAGTCGATCCTGCAGTTGCGAAGATGGTTACCGCCTGCTCCGACTCCTAGCAGATCGCAATCACCCCGGCAGCAGGCGCTCGCAGATCGCCCGGTACAAGTCCGGCAGGCGCTCGAGGTCGGCCACGTCCACGCATTCGTCCACCTTGTGGATGGTGGCGTTGACCGAACCCAGTTCCACCACCTCGGCGCCCAGCGGCGCGATGAAACGGCCGTCCGAGGTGCCGCCGCCGGTACTCTGTTCGGGATCGGCGCCGCGCAGCTCGCGGCACACGGCCACCACCGTCTCGCGCAGCCTGCCGCCGGGCGGGGTGAGGAAGGGCTCGCCGGAAAGGTTCCAGTCCAGCGCGAAATCCAGCCCGTGTCGGCGCAGGATCGCCTCGGCGCGCGCGCGCAGGTCCCCGGCGCGGCTGGCGGTGCAGTAGCGGAAGTTGATCAGCGCGACGAGCTCGCCCGGAATCACGTTGTTGGCGCCGGTGCCCGCAGTGAGGTTGGAGACCTGGAACGAGGTGGGCGGAAAATCCGCGTTGCCCTCGTCCCAGCGCTCGGCCGCCAGCTCGGCCAGCGCGGGCGCGAAGGCGTGGATCGGGTTCCGCGCCTTCTCCGGATAGGCCACGTGCCCCTGCACGCCGCGCACGACGAGCGTGCCGGAAAGGGAACCGCGCCGTCCCACGCGGATCAGGTCGCCCAGCGCCGCCTTCGCCGAGGGCTCGCCCACCACGCACCAGTCGATGCGTTCGCCGCGGGCGCGGAAGCCCTCGGCCACCTTGCGCACGCCGTCGAGGTTGGTCGGACCCTCCTCGTCGCTGGTGAGCAGCAGCGCCACGCGCCCGCCATGCCGCGGATGCGCCGCCACGAAACGCTCCAGCGCCAGCGCCATCGCCGCCACGGCCCCCTTCATGTCGGCAGCACCACGGCCGTATAGACATCCATTCCGGACAACCGGATCGAACGGCGGACTCTGCCAGGCGGTTTCCGGTCCGCTCGGGACCACGTCGGTATGGCCGAGGAAGGCCAGCGTCGGGCCGCCGTCGCCGTGCACGGCCCAAAGATTGTCCACCTCCCCGTGGCGCAGGTGCTCGATGCGGAACCCCGCGCGCCGCAGCCGCTCGGCCAGCAGCACCTGGCAGCCGGCATCGTCCGGCGTCACCGAGCGGCGGCGGATCAGGTCGCAGGCGAGGTCGAGCACTTCGGACATGGCGGCGGCAGCGGCGAATGGCGAGGCCGCAGCATAGCAGCGCGTCGCCGGCACTCAGCCGCCCACCACCGTACCGAGCAGGTGCCCCACGCAGTAGGTGACGGCCGCCGCCGCCACGGTGATCACGAACTGCCGCGCGATCGAGAACAGCATGCCGCGCCCGGTGAACAGCGACGTGCCGGTGCCGATGATCGCGAGGCCGACGCTGGTGGCGGCGATGCTGCCCAGCATGGCGGCGTGGCCGTGCAGGAACAGGTACGGCGTCACCGGGAACGCGGCGCCGAACGCGAACAGGCAGAACGAGGACAATGCCGCGCCCCACGCCGAACCGCCCAGTTCCTCGGGATCGACCCCCAGGTCCTCCCGCACGACGGTATCCAGCGCCGCGCGCGGCGTCTCCGCGAGATGCCCGGCGAGGTGTTCGGCCTCGGCCTGGCCCATCCCCTTCCCGCGGTAGATGCCGGCGATGTGGCTGACGCCGTCCTCGGGAGCCACCGCGAGCCGCTCGGCGCGCTCGGTGATCTGCGCCTGGTAGAACTCGCGCGAGCTGTTCACGCTGAGCCACTCGCCCAGCGCCATCGAACAGGCGCCGGCAACCAGGCCGGCGAGGCCGGCCAGCAGCACGGCGCGGTCGCTGGTCGCGGCACCTGCCATGCCCATCACCAGCGAGACGTTGGAAACCAGGCCGTCGTTCGCGCCCAGCACCGCCGCGCGCAGTGTGTTGCCGCTCTGCGCGCGGTGGCTGTGGCCGCGCGCAGAGCGCGGCTGGGGCGGCAGGAAATGGTCGCGGTGGCCGCTGCGGTCCACTGGCGTGGCGTCGTGGTCGGCATGCTCCAGCCGCACCACGGTAGGCATCACGAACTCGGTACCGAAGGCTTGCGCGAACCAGCCCAGCACGCGCACGCGCAGGCCGGTGCGCGGCGGCGGCACGGCGGCATCCGCCTCGCGCAGATGCGCCTCCCAGAATGCCGCGTTGGCCTGCTCGCCCGCGGCGATGCGGCGGTAGGCGCGCGCCAGCTGGGCATCGGCGGCCAGCTCGGCCAGCCGCGCATACAGCGCCGCGTTGTCGCGCTCGATGCGCAGGTTGGCGAGGTAGCGGCGGATCGTGCGCTTCGTCATGCGGGGTATCGCTTGCAGGCTGTGGCGCGCAGCCTAGCAACGACGCCCCGGTGCCGGTGAGGACGGGTCGCGTTACGCCGCCGCGCCCGGTCTCAGCGCCCGAACAGCTTCTTGAAGCCGTTGTCGCTGAAGCCCGTGCTGACGCTGCCATCCTCCCTGAGCACCACCGGACGGCGGATCAGCGCCGGGTATTCCTTCAGCAGCAGGGTCCACTCCGGATCGCTGCCGGGGTTCTTGCGTTGCGGCAGCAGGTTGCGCCAGGTGGTGGAGGACTTGTTGACCAGCGCCTCCCAGCCGCCGAGCTGCTGCGCCCACGCCTTCAGCGTCGCTGCCGGCACCGGGTTGGCGCGGTAGTCCACGAACGTGTACGGCACCGCGAAACGGTCCAGCCAGTTGCGCGCCTTGCGGCAGGTGTCGCAGGTGGGCAGGCCGTAGAGGGTTGTCTGGGTCATGCGGGTTTCCTGCAGGAGCCCACCTTGTGGGCGACCGGGGGTTTCGATTCGCGCATGGGGCGCGCTCCTATTCGCCGCTGCGCAGCAGCTCGTTGATCGAGGTCTTGCCGCGCGTCTTTTCGTCCACCTGCTTCACGATCACCGCGGCGTACAGGCTGTGCGAGCCGTCCTTCGCCGGCAGGCTGCCGGCCACCACCACGCTGCCGGCGGGGATGCGGCCGTAGCTGATCTCGCCGGTGGCGCGGTTGTAGATGCGGGTGGACTGGCCGAGGAACACGCCCATGCCGATCACGCTGCCCTTTTCCACCACCACGCCCTCGACCACTTCCGAGCGTGCGCCGATGAAGCAACCGTCCTCGATGATGGTGGGGTTGGCCTGCAGCGGCTCCAGCACGCCGCCGATGCCGACGCCGCCGGAGAGGTGCACGTGCGCACCGATCTGCGCACAGGAGCCCACCGTGGCCCAGGTGTCGACCATGGTGCCCGCGCCCACGTGCGCGCCGATGTTGACGTAGCTGGGCATCAGCACCGCATCCCTGGCGACATGCGCGCCGCGGCGCACCAGCGCACCGGGAACCACGCGCGCGCCGAGGCCTTCGAGCTCGGCCTCGCTGCCGTGGGCGAAGCGCAGCGGCACCTTGTCGAAGGCCAGCGCCGGCCCGCCATCCACCACGCGGTTGCCGTTGATGCGGAAGTACAGCAGCACGGCCTTCTTCAGCCACCGGTTGACCTTCCAGCCGCCCTGCCCGTCCGGCTCGGCCACGCGGCGCTCGCCGGATTCGAGCAGGTCGAGCACCTGGCCCAGCGCGGGACGCAGGTGGGTCTCGACCTCGGCCTGGGTCAGTTCGTTGCGGCGCTCGAAGGCGTCATCGATCAGGGATTCGATGCTTTGCATGGGGAATGGACGTCCAAATCAGTCGGGGAAAGCGCCCGCCATTGTGCCCGCATGGGCCGCGCGGCGAAACCTCGATCCGTCGTCCGCCGCGGCGACGCCGGCATGCGTGCCGCCGGGTCAGAGCAGTGCGAGCAGGATCGGCACGACGATGCCGGCGCCGCAGACGACGACGATGCGTCCCGCGCGGCGCGTGTATTTCCAGGCCAGGTACAGGCCGCTCAGCGTCGACACGGCCAGCGCCAGCGCGACCAGCGCGGTGAAGAGCTTCAACGGCAACGGATTCCGTTTCCGCGGCACGGCGGCCTCGACGGCCGGGCGCGCCGCCGGCGCCTGCGGCGCGTTCGCCACCCGCGCCACCGGGTTGGCCGCCGGACGCAGCTTGGCCAGCGGCACGGCCATGTCCTGTTTCTTGTGCAGCTGTCCCGCCACCGCCAGCCATTCCGGCGGCGCGTAGCCGCCGCCGCGCCTGGCCTCGTGCAGGCCGAAGGTCTGCAGGCCACCGGTGATGGCGAAGAACAGCAGGGCCGGCGCGGTGAACACGCCGAGGTAGAGGTGCAGCAGGCGGCAGCCTTTGAGGAAACGGTGGGTCAATGGCATGCAAAAACTCTTTAATGAGAATGGATATCATTTAATCAGATCGCGGCGGCGGCCGGAAGCCTGCCGCCGGCCCCGCACCGGACGGAACCGGTCGGCGGGCCGCCTATTTCCCGGCAGGATGGGCACCCGCCGCCCCGTTCCAGCCCGCTCAAGTTCCGCGGCCGATGGCCGATACCCGTCTCGGCAAGACTCTTGCTTGCCGGTCTGTACCGGGCCTGCCGCAACGGCCGGCCATGCTGAGGGCGTGATGGATGAGAGGGGCACCTCCGTAGACAAGCAGATGAAACGCCGCCCGCGCCCGCTCCGGGTGCTGGCGCTCGTCGCCTACTGCCTGCTGGCCGGCCTCGCGCTGGCCGTGCCCGCGTGGGCGGCGTCCGCGCCGGCGGCATCGATCGAGGCCGGCCTGCCGTTCATCCGCAATTTCGATCCCCGCAGCTACGGCGCGGCGGCGCAGAACTGGTCGCTGGCGCAGGACCGGCAGGGGGTGATCTACGTGGGCAACGTCGACGGCGCCGTGCTGGCGTTCGATGGCGCGCGCTGGCAGCGCATCGCGGTACCCAACCGCGCCACGGTGCGCTCGCTGGCACTGGGCGCGGACGGCCGCATCTACGTCGGCACGGTGGGCAACCTGGGCTACCTGGAGCCCGACGCCGCCGGCCAGCTGCGTTTCGTCTCGCTGCTGGACAAGATCCCGTCCAAAGAACGCGATTTTGCCGACGTGTGGTCGATCCATCCCACTGCCGACGGCGTGTTCTTCGCCACCTCGACCCAGCTGTTCCGCTACCGAGACGGCGCGATGGAGGTATGGAAGCCGAAGACCAGCTTCCACCTGAGCTTCCTGGTCGACGGCAAGCTGTACATCCGCGAGACCGGCCTGGGCCTGCTGCAACTGGACGGCGAGCGGCTGGAACTGTCGCCCGGCGGCAGCCGGTTCGCCGACGAGAAGATCTACGCGCTGCTGCCCTGGCGCGGGCCGGACGCGCAGCCCGGCGACCTGCTGGTGGGTACCCGCACGCAGGGCTGGTTCATCCGCCACGGCAACAGCTACCGCCCCTGGGTCACCGAGGCCGACGCGGCGATCCGCAAGGGCCAGCTGTACAACGCGAGCTGGCTGGCCGACGGCCGGCTCGCCGCGGGCACGCTGCGCGGCGGCCTGTTCCTGCTCGATGCGCAAGGCCGCCTGCTGCGCACACTGAACCGTGGCAGCGGCCTGACCACCAACATGATGCTGGCACAGTTCCAGGATCGCGAAGGCGGCCTGTGGATCGCCGCCGGCAACGGCATCAGCCGCATCGACCTCGGTTCGCCGCTGACCTACTACGGTGAGCGGGGCGGCCTGCCGGACGGCGTGCAGGCGCTGCAGCGCCATGCAGGCACGCTCTACGCGGGCACGTCCGACGGGATGTACCGGCTGGTGGACGGCGCCGATGCCCATTTCGAGCGGCTGCCGCGGGTGTCGGGACAGATCTGGGGCTTTGCCGAGGTGGATGACCAGTTGCTGGTCGCCAGCAGCGACGGCGTGTTCGCCCTTGTCGGCGGCATGCCCCGGCAACTGCTCGACACCCGCCAGAACGTGCTCTCGACGACGGCACTCAGCCTGCGCCGCTCCACGCGCGATCCCTCGCGCGTGTTCGTGGGCTACCCGGACGGCATCGGCTCGCTGCGCTACCAGGACGGCCGCTGGATCGACGAAGGCCGCATCGCCGGCGTGCGCCAGGAAGTGCGCACGATCCGCCAGGACGCCGGCGGCCATCTGTGGCTTAGCCTGTGGGTCGGCGGCGCGATCCGCCTGAGCCTGCCGCCGGACTGGCAGGGACCGCACGACGGGCGCAGCGTCAAGGTCGAGCGCTTCGGCGCCGCCGAGGGCCTGCCGCCGGAACAGAACGACCTGGTGATGATCGACGGCCGGCTGCGCTTCACCACGCCGCACGGCATCTATCGCTTCGACGAGGCCGGCAAACGCTTTTCGCTCGATCCTGCGTTCGCCGGGCTGTTCCCCAGCGGACCGCAACCGGTCGACGTGCTGCGCCAGGACCGCCGTGGCGGCCTGTGGCTGTATGCCGTCGCCGACGCCGACGGCAGCAAGCAGACCGGCCACGCCGTGCATGCCGGCCAGGGCTGGCGCTGGGTGGATACGCCCTTGCAGCCGCTGGCGGGCATCGACATGTCAGTGTTCCTGGACGATGCCGACGGCACCCTGTGGCTGGGCGGCGACAAGGGCCTGTACCGCTACCGGCCAGGCGCAGCAGCGACGGACCCGGCGCCGCGGACGCTGCTGCGCATGGCGGCCGAGCAGGGCGGCCGGGTGCTGTTCGCCGACCACCTCGCCGCCGCGCAGCCGCCGGAAATCCCCTATGCGCAGAACTCGATCCGTTTCGAGTTCGCGCTGCCCAGCTATGCGTACTCCTACGCCAACCGTTACCAGGTATGGCTGCAGGGCCTGGACCCCGGCTGGTCGCCGTGGAGCGAGGACGCCTACCGCGACTACACCAACCTCCCCGACGGCCGTTACCGCTTCCACGTGCGGGCGCGCGACGTGCACGGCCGGCAGGGCCGGGAGGCCACCTTCGACTTCCGTGTCCTGCCGCCGTGGTATCGCACCGCCTGGGCGTGGCTGCTGTGGGTCGCCGCCGGCATGCTGGCGCTGAGCCTGCTGGTGCGCTGGCGCTCCGCCGCGCTGCGCCGGCGCAACCGCGCGCTGGCCGGCCTGGTGGCGCGGCGCACCACCGAACTGGCGCAGGCCAACCGGGCGCTGCGCGAGGCCAACGAGGCACTGGCCCAGCAGATCGTCACCGACCCGCTGACCGGCCTGAAGAACCGCCGCTACCTCAGCGAACACATCGAGCACGACCTTGCCGCCGCGCGCCGGCACTGCAGGGACCAGCAGTCGCTCGGGGCCGGCCATCCGCCGCCGGCGCACCTGCTGTTCCTGATGGTGGACATCGACCACTTCAAGCAGATCAATGACAGCTACGGCCACGCCACCGGCGACCGCGTTCTGCTGCAGTTCCGCGACGTGCTGCTCTCGGTCACCCGCGAATCCGACACGCCGGTGCGCCGCGGCGGCGAGGAGTTCCTGATCGTGGCCCGCTTCGCCCCGCCCGGGGCCGGCCCGCAGTTCGCCGAGCGCATCCGCGCGGCGGTGGCCGCGCAGCACTTCGAACTGGGCAACGGACGGCAGGTGCGCCTCAGCTGCTCGATCGGCTTCGCCAGCTACCCGTTCTACGCCAGCGAACCGGAGCGGCTGACCTGGGAGCAGGTCGTGCACATCGCCGACGAATGCCTGTATGCAGCCAAGCGCCAGGGCCGCAACGCCTGGGCCGGCGTGGCGCCGGTTGCGGTGCCGCCGGCGGACAGCGCGGTCGACGCACTGCACGCGACATTCGCCCGCCTGCCCGAGCCCGGACCGTTGCCGGTACTGGCTTCATGGGCTTGCGCGGAACCACTGGAAGCCTGACATGCGCCGCCGCACTGATCCCGCATGCGGACGAAAGGAGGAGCCGTGCCGCGGCGCCCGATCGACGCAACCGAACTGACCGTGGGCCTGCCCATGCGCTTCAACGCCTACGACGGCCGGGGCAACCTGTTGCTGTGCGTGGGCCAGGTGATCGGCAGTGCGGCGCAGCGCGAAATGCTGCTGCAGCACGGGCTGTTCTACGGTTCCGAGGAGGAGTGCCGCGGCCCGCTGCCGCCGTCGCCGGAACCGGCACGCTCGCCGCTGGCGCGGCTGCTGGAGGCGCGCCGGCGCCTGCAGATGCTGCTGGCCGACCCGGAACCGGCGGACTTCCCGGCGGGGATGGCCGACATCGCCGCGCAGGTGCGCGAGGCCTGCCGGGTCAATCCCGACGTGGCGCTGGCCAGCATCCTGCTGCGCACCGACGGCCCGTACAGCAGCCGGCATGCGGTGAACGCGGCGATCGCCTGCCAGCTTACCGGCATGGCGCTGGCGCTCGATGCCGGCGAACTGGCGGCCATCGTCTCGGCCGCGCTGACGATGAACATCGGCATGTTCGCCCTGCACGATGCGCTGGTCGCATGCGAGGGCCCGCTCTCCGACGTGCAGCATGCGATGGTGCGCGCGCACTGCCGGCTCGGCGTGGCTATGCTGCGCGAGCGCGGGATCACCAGCACCGTGTGGCTGGAAGCCGTGCGCGACCACCACGAGCGCAGCGACGGCAGCGGCTATCCCGACGGCAAGCGCGGCGCGCAGATCGGCCGGGCGGCATGCCTGGTGGCCCTGGCGGACATCTATTGCGCGCGCGTCGCGGGCCGCGACTACCGGCCACCGTTGCAGCCGACGCAGGCGCTGCGCTGGCTGTTCCTCAACGAGGGAGCGGCGCTGGACGAGCACCTGGCCCGGGTGTTCATCAAGACGCTGGGCGTCTATCCGCCCGGCACCGGCGTGCGCCTGCGCAACGGCTCGCTCGCGGTGGTGCTGCAGCGACAATCGGCCGGCCATCAGCCGGTGGTGGCCTCGCTCACCACGCACGACGGCCTGCGCCTGCATTCGCCGATCCGGCGGCGCGGCGACATCGAGGCGCATGCGGTGACCGAAGTGGTGGACCTGTCGGCGCTGGGCATCCGGGTCGGCATGGAAGCACTGTGGGGCGCCGACGCGGCGGACTGACGCGCCGGACTGGCTAGGCGCCCTGCCCCAGCCGCGCCAGCAGGGACTGCCGCAGGTGCTCCTGCAAGGCCTCATCCAGCGGCGCATCGGCGCGGTCGCTGAGCTGGAAGAAATCCTCCACCCGCTCGCCGAAGGTGGCGATGCGCGCGTCGTGCACGCGCACTGCGCAGGCCACCAGCACCTGCGCCACCGCCGCCAGCAGGCCGGGGCGGTCGCTGCATACCAGGGCCATGCGGGTGCGCCCGTCGGCCTGGCGGAAGTCGATACGCGGCGGCATCTGGAAGTGCCTGAGCTGGCGCGACATGCTGCGCCGCGGCGGCAGGATCTGGCCGCCCTGGGCCAGCGCGCGCTGCATGCGTGCGCGCAGCTCCTCCGCGCGATCCGCGCTGGCCGGCTGCTGGCCGTCCGCCTCCAGCAGCAGGAAGGTATCCATCGCCAGGCCGGCGGTGGAGTTGAGGATGCGCGCCTCCACCACCGAGAAGTGCAGCCGGTCCAGCATCGCGGTGACGCTGGCGAACAGGCCGTCGCGGTCGGGCGTACAGACGAACAGCTCGGTGCTGCCGCGCACCGAGAGCGGATGCACGGCGACCAGCGGCCACGCGCCGTCCGCGCGCACGATCGCCGCGGTCTGCCAGGCGATCTGCTCGGGGCGGTGGCGCAGGAAGCTGGACGCGGGAAACACGCTCCAGGCACGCTCGGCCGCCTCCGCGGCGATGCCCTCGTCCTGCAGCAGGATCAGCGCCTGCGCGCGGCAGGCGTCGATGCGCGCCGCGGCGTCGTGGCCGGGCCGGGTATCGCTGCGCAGCGCCTGCCGCGCGGCTGCGAACAGGTCGGCCAGCAGGCGATCCTTCCAGCCGTTCCACAGCTTCGGGCTGGTGCCGATGATGTCGGCCACGGTGAGCAGGTAAAGCCGGCCCAGCCGCTCGCGGTCGCCCACGGTATCGGCGAAGCGGCGCACCACGTCGGGGTCGGTGATGTCCTGCCGCTGCGCGGTGGTGCTCATCAGGAGGTGCCAGCGCACCAGCCAGGCCACGCGCTCGCCATCGGCCGCAGGCAGGCCCAGTCTGGCGCAGAACGCACGCGCGTCGCCCTCGCCCAGCACGGAATGGTCGCCGCCGCGACCCTTGGCGATGTCGTGGAACAGGCCGGCCAGCAGCATCAGCTCCGGTTGCCCCAGGCTGGCCCAGACGTCGCAGGCGACGGGGAATTCGGCACGCGCATCGGGATCGGCAAAGCGTGCCATCTGGCGCAGCACGCGCAGCGTGTGCTCGTCCACGGTGTAGACGTGGAACAGGTCGTACTGCATGCGCCCGACCACCTTGCCGAACGCGGGCAGGATCGCTGCCAGCAGCCCGTGCCGGTTCATGCGCCACAGCGCGTCCACCGCCGGTGCGCCACGCTTGAGCAGGCGCAGGAACGCGGCCAGCACCTCCGGATCGTCGGCCAGCCTGCCGTCGTGCTGCGCGGTGGCCTGGTGGATGCGCCGCATGGTGTCGGCGGAAAAGCCGATCAGCCCCCGCTCGTCCAGCCGCGCGATGAAGGCCTCGACCAGCGCCGCCGGCCGCCGCGCGAACAGTCCGGGATCGCGCGCCGACAAGCGCGTGCCGTGGCGCACGAAGTCCTCGCCGACCGGCTTCGCCTCGCCCGGCGGCTCCAGCAGCTCGACGAAGCGCTCGGCGATCTGCACGCCCAGCCGCTCGATCTGGCTGGCCGCACGGTAGTAGCCCTGCATGAACTGCTCGACGCCGAGGTTCTTCTCGTGCTCGTCCTCGAAACCCAGCCGACCCGCCAGAGCGCGCTGGTAGTCGAACAGCAGGCGCTCCTCCGGCCGTCCCGCCTCCAGGTGCAGCGCGAAACGGTAGCGCCGCAACGTGGCTTCCGCGTCGCACAGGCTGGCGCGCTCGGCGGGATCGAGCAGGCCGGCATCCTGCATCGCCTCGAAGCCGCCGGCGTGCGCCAGCCGGCGTCCCAGCCAGCGCAGCGAGTCCAGCGTGCGCAGGCCGCCCGGACCGTCCTTGAGGTTGGGTTCGAGATTGCTCGCGGTATCGTTGTGCCGCGCATGACGGGCGTCGCGCTCGGCCAGCCGCGCGGCGAGGTATTCGTGCGGCGGCCACAGCGCGGGGTCGTCCACGATGGCGCGCAGCGGCACGTCCATGGCCGCGTCGCCGGCCAGCCGGCGCGCGTCGAGCAGGCTGGTGAACACGCTGGCGTCAGCGGCAGCGAGCGCGCGGCATTGCGCCGGCTCGCGCACCGCATGCCCCACCTTGAGACCCACGTCCCACAGCGTGGCGAAGCATTGCTCCAGGGCGCGCAGGCGCGCCGACCCGGGCCGTTCGGCCAGCACCAGCAGGTCCACGTCGGAATGCGGGAACAGCAGGCCGCGGCCGAATCCGCCGACGGCGAACAGCGCCGCGCCCGCCACCTCGCCGAGGCAGGCCGTCCACACGTGCACCACGATGCGCTCCACCGCCTCGGCGCGCCGCCGCGCCAGCGCGCTGGCGTCGGCACCGTCGCGGAACGCGGTGGCCAGCGCACGGTCCACGTCTCCCAGCAACTGCCGCAGCGCACGCCGCGCATCGGCCGACACGCCCGAACGCGGCACGGCCGGCGGCAGGCGCGGCAGGGATGGCAGTACGGGAGTCATCGGGGGGATTCAGGGCGAAGGGGGAGCCGCCAGTCTGCCACGCCACCGATCTCACTGTGGGAGCGCACCCTGTGCGCGATTAGTTCTGCACGCCGACCAGAGCGAAAGGCCATCGCGCGCAGGGTGCCCCTACGCATCCGGCCAGGGCGTGAGGATCTCGAAACCGTCGGCGGTCACCGCGATCGTGTGTTCCCACTGCGCGGAGAGCGAGTGGTCCTTGGTGACCACGGTCCAGCCGTCCGGCAGCTGCTTGGTGTGCGGCTTGCCGGCGTTGATCATCGGCTCGACCGTGAAGGTCATGCCCTCCTTCAACTCCACGCCGGTACCGGGCTTGCCGTAGTGCAACACCTGCGGCTCGTCGTGATAGACCTTGCCGATGCCGTGGCCGCAGTACTCGCGCACCACGCTGAAGCCTGCCGCCTCGGCGTGCTGCTGGATGGCGTGGCCCACGTCGCCCAGGGTGGCGCCGGGGCGCACCGCGCGGATGCCGCGCATCATCGCCTCGTGGGCCGTGTCGACCAGGCGTCTGGCCAGCACCGAGGGCGTGCCCACGAAATACATGCGGCTGGTGTCGCCGTGCCAGCCGTCCTTGATGACGGTGACGTCGAGGTTGACGATGTCGCCGTCCTTCAGCACCTTGCCGGGGCTGGGAATGCCGTGGCAGATCACGTGGTTGACGGAGGTGCACAGCGTCTTCGGGAAGCCGTGGTAGCCCACGTTGGCCGGCACCGCCTTCTGCACGGTGACGATGTGCTCGTAGGCCAGGCGGTCCAGCTCCTCGGTGGTGACGCCGGGCTTGACGTGTTCCGTGAGCATGGCCAGCACCTCGGCGGCCAACTGGCCGGCCACGCGCATGCCTTCGAGGTCCTTGGGGGATTTCAGGGTAATCGCCATGATTTCGCCTATGTGGCGGCACAAACGCCGGAAATCCAGCGACTTGCCGCATCGCCGGCGCACCGGCTACAATTGCGCGGTTTTGCAGACTGCATCCGGCGCCATCGGCGCCCGCGCAACGCAAAACGAGACGGGATTGTAACCGCGCCGCGGCACAAGCCCAAACCAACGCCACACACGCATCGGCACCGTCTTCGGGGTGCCGCGCCAGTTCGCTGTCGCGGTCGAAGCCGGGGATGCGTGGAGGTCCCAACCCCCGGGCCACACCTACAAGGCCCACCGCAAGGAGTTACACCATGGCTCAAGTCACCATGCGCGAAATGCTCGAAGCCGGCGTGCATTTCGGTCACCAGACCCGTTACTGGAATCCGAAGATGGCCCCGTACATCTTCGGCGCCCGCGGCAAGATCCACATCATCAACCTCGAGAAGACCCTGCCGCTGTTCACCGACGCGATGAACTTCCTGTCGGGCCTGGCGCAGAAGCGCGGCACCATCCTCTTCGTGGGCACCAAGCGTTCCGCCCGCGAGGCGCTGGCCGAGGAAGCCGCCCGCGCCGGCATGCCCTTCGTCACCGCGCGCTGGCTGGGCGGCATGCTCACCAACTTCCGCACCGTGAAGCAGTCGGTGGCCAAGCTGAAGGAACTGGAAGCGGCCGAGACCGACGGCAGCTTCGACAAGCTGGTCAAGCACGAAGTGCTGGCCCGCCGCCGCGAGCGCGACAAGCTGCAGGCCTCGCTCGGCGGCATCAAGGACATGAACCGCCTGCCCGACGCGCTGTTCGTGATCGACATCGGTCACGAGGACATCGCGGTGCAGGAAGCCAAGAAGCTCGGCATCCCGGTGATCGCGGTGGTCGACACCAATTACAACCCGGAGCTGGTGGACTACGCGATCCCCGGCAACGATGACGCGATCCGCGCGATCCAGCTGTACGCCCGCGCCGCCGCCGATTCCATCCTGGAAGGCAAGGCCGCCGCGCCGGCCGCCGCCCAGGGCGACGCCGACGAGTTCGTCGAGCTGGACGAGGAAGGCAACCCCGTCGCCAAGGCCGAGCGCAAGAGCGCCGCGCCGCGCCGCGATCGCGATGCCGCTCCGCGCAAGGGTGCCGGCGCCCCGCGCCGTGACGGTGGCCGCGAAGGCCGCGCTCCGCGCGACGCCAAGTAAGCCGCTGCAGCGGCGGGCAACCGCCGCCGCAACGACAAGCCATCCCGGCGTCGTGGCGCAGGCCGCCACGACGCCTCAAGCATTCGAGGAACAACGATGAGCAATATCTCCGCCCAACTCGTCAAGGAACTGCGCGAGCGTTCCGGCGCCGGCATGATGGAGTGCAAGAAGGCGCTGGTCGAGAACAACGGCGACATCGAGGTCGCGATGGAGTGGCTGCGCAAGTCCGGCCTCGCCAAGGCCGACAAGAAGGCCGGC